>ERZ773070.347-NODE-347-length-35313-cov-14.257161_pt1 | contig 35313 bp, 32 predicted proteins | sample MGYA00580618_ERZ773070 | MGnify/ENA primary metagenome ERZ773070 (study PRJEB29015, sample SAMEA2738023) | human oral metagenome | biome: human oral; feature: human-associated habitat; material: dental | place: China | collected 2019 ... | reverse complement strand
GTGTGATGATTTCATAGGTCAGTGGATTCTTAAGGACACCATCCTGATGGATACCAGACTCATGAGAGAAGGCGTTTCCACCAACGACTGCCTTGTTCTTAGGCACCGGAATACCTGAGAAACGAGATACTAGCTCAGAAGTGTTGATGGTTTCATTGAGGACGATATCTGTCTCGACCTGATAATAGTCCTTGCGAATTTCCAAGGCAACTGCTACTTCTTCCAGCGCTACATTCCCAGCCCGCTCACCGATTCCATTGATAGTCCCCTGAACACGACCAGCACCGTGCTTGATAGCCGTCAAAGTATTAGCCGTTGCCATACCAAGGTCATCATGACAATGAACACCAAATACTACCTTATGATCAGAAGTCACATTTGCCACTAGGTAGTCGAAAATATTTGCAAACTCTTCCGGAGTAGTAAAGCCGACTGTATCTGGAATATTGATATAAGTCGCACCTGCATCAACCGCTGTTTGTACCACCTGAAAAAGGAAATCCAGCTCTGTTCGCGTCGCATCCTCGGGTGAAAACTCGACTATATCGAACTTGGAGCGCGCGTAGGAGACATGCTCTTTCACAGTTTCTAAAATCTCTTCCTTGGACTTTTTCAGCTTGAACTCTCGGTGAATGGGACTGGTCGCAATGAAGACATGAATCTGTGGATGCCTGGCATCCTTGAGCGCTTCATAGCAGGCATCAATATCAGACTTGACCGAACGCGCCAGACCAGTAACAGAAGCTTTTGTGATGACTTTAGCAATCTCCTGCACCGCCGCAAAAGAATCTGGACTCGCAGCAGGAAAACCAGCTTCAATGACTGAAATACCCCACTTCTCTAACTGCTTGGCAATAGCCACTTTCTCCTTGATAGAGAAATTCACTCCTGGTGTCTGCTCACCATCCCGGAGGCTGGTATCAAAAAACTCAACTTTGCGTGTCATAGACAACTCCTTTTCTAATATACATAGACCAATTAGGAAAAAATCTTCCCCAACTTCTAGGTCGTGTTCAATGACTGAGATGGTATGAGATAAATTGATTCCAGAAAAATCAAAATATACTCCCACTCCTGTTGCTCCTTTAGAATCCATTTCTTACCCATAGGAGCTTGAGGTAAGATAGGTGAAATAAAAAACATCTCGCTGGAAGCCAAGCGAGATGTTGATTTACTCCCGCTTGGTAAGCCAAACAGGACTAATGCTTTCGCACTAGCCCGAGTAACGCAACAACAAAGCAAAGTTTGAAAATTGAGTTGACTTCATGTTTGACTGACTCCTTTTGAAATGTTATTGATTAGTATTTTAGCACAGTATCATTCGGCTGTCAACAGATAATTCGATATTTTCTGAAAATTTTTAATATGCTGGATTATTTTGTGGTCTTATTACTATAAATGCGAGAAAGAAAAAGAAGCAGGCCAGCTCCTCCTTCTTCTAGTATTATATTGATTACAAGGTTAAACTTTAGCTAACCAGTCATTCTTATCCTTTAGAAGGGAATCATACGCGGCAAATCTGCCAGCCTTATACCATTTCTGATCCCCATGCTTTCCAAATCAACTTTTCCATCTTTGATTTCTATATTACTTTTCTTTTTCTAATACTTTCAAATATTTGGTTTTTTTAAATTGCCCAGACAGGAGCAAGAGCAAGAAACAATACCATATGACAATCGTAAAAAATAAAAGCAGGAAACTACCAAATAGAAGATAAAGCCAAGAAAAAATAGCAGAAATCAAGGCAAAGAGGAAAATGAGAGCATAGGTTTTTAGACTGTTAGATTTTTGGGTGGCAAAATAGTCTATGGGCATCTCATAAGGTACTACTTCAACTACTGATTTCTCCCTTCTATTTTTAAATTGGTAAAGAGCCAGTAAAAGCATGAAGACGAAGGAAAAAAGTAAAGGGAACAAACCTCGTACAGTCAGCTTCTCCGTTAATACATATAGGCCATAAGAAAAACCAGCACTTGGTAGAAAAATCATTGGAAAAGGCACACTTTTCCCTACAAAAAGCTCATTTCGCTTAATATCATAAAACACAGTCCTTTTGACATTTCCTTGATCTGCTCCAAATTCGATAAAATCAGCCAGCTTCCTAGTAACTGCCAATGCTGATTTGGGTTCTTCATGCACTTCATCTTCAATGATTTCTAACTGACCAAAAGCGTTCAGTCTCCACGAATCTTCCTTAGGCAGATGTGGTATTTTCCCTTCAAGATGTTCTTGAATAAACTGCTGGAATTGACGGTTCTTCCGCTTACTTCCAATTAACTTCAGCGTTACTTTTTGACTGCTGCCATTTTGGGTCAACGCTTCCCCTACAATAAATAAAGGCCATTCATAACTGCCACGATAAGCATGTCTATTCTTCCCGAAGTAAAATGTAACTGAAGAAAGTGGAAAGCGATAGCATTTGAAATTTCGGAAAACAAGCAAGTATTGACCATCAAGCTGGATTTTTCCCATAGATGCAAAGGCCATCCAACCTACTGTGAGCAATAAAGAAACTGATACTAAGAAATAGAAAAGATTTGCTGACCGATTTTCTTCTAGGAAAATATTAAAAAAACTGATCACCACCATTAAACTAAATAGACTAAGTAGTCCCAGTGCTGATCTTTTATAGATAACAATCGATGGCTTTTTTATCAATTCGCATCCTCCTCTACTCACTATTTTACTCATTAAAGTCCTCCAAGAGTTACATCGCCTCTGATAATTCAACTTTGAATCGAAAAGGCCTATAACGTTTTTTGAGTAAAAAAACTTATTAAATTCTGTCTGATTTAGTATAACCTATTTACTCTTTCCCTATGGTATCCGAGTATTTCACTTTCAAATTCCCTATATTTTCTTTAGAATAGCGCTGACTTCCCTCTTTAAACCAGATATCCAGAAAATAAGTGTAGAGAATTTGGTCAGATTTTTCTGCCAACCAAGCCTGATCAATATCGTAATCCTTCAGATAGTCCAATATCTCCTCTTTTGACACTAGACTCTTACGCGGGGGCTCTCCTCCTCCAATAGAACGATAAATTTCATCTGCTGTCCGAACATAGCCCCTATTTTTAGATTCATTAATAAAAGCTTGAACAGTAAAATCCGAAACGTTGGAGAAAGCAATGGAAACATTTTGTTTAACGAAACCCTCCTCATAGACATAGTCAATATTGAGATAAGTTTCTCCTGATAACTTTTTACTATACAAAACAGCAAGCAAACCATCGGAATTGATATATAGCTGCAAATCTTCATCATCTGTCAAACTAGGTTTAGCTCGGCGATAGTATATCCAGGCCGGCTCACCTACATATGCCGTATTACTTTCTATAATCCTACTCATGACTGGCAAACCAAGAATATTTTTGTAATGAACGCTCGCATAATAGATTTCATCAATTGGATTTTTTAGTGAGTCATAGTCCCGATATCTTAGAAAACCAAAGACACAGCTACCTACTACAAGGAGGGAGAAGAGACTTAGAAAAAATTTTTTCATATTAGTTTACTCCTTTTGTGATCAAATTATTGTATCTCCAAGTGCCATAAGGGCCGGAATAAGCAGAAAAATAAGCATCTTTCTCTCATCCTATCCTCCTCTCACTCCTCTTCCTTAAAAATCACTTTCCCCTGCTCATACTTCCGTACGGCTAACAGCCAGCGAATGGGATTGTTTTGGAACAGAGAAAGATAAAAAACTGCTGGTAGTATTCCTATTAAGGGCGAAGTTATTATCTGCAATTCAAATGGAGCTTTTTTTTCAAATGAATCAATAATACCTGGAATAAAAGCAATAAATGTTATTACCGTTGCAAAAAGCAATAAGAGCATAATAGCTAAGAAGGCACAAAATTTCCCTATAGAAGCTTTTTTGACGTCAAAATTTTCCCAAAATAAGTTCGAATCTACTGCCTTTGTAAATTGTTGTTTAGTGGCTCCTCGAACATATTTAACGTTTTTATATAGAGCAATCTCTAACATCCACATACTACCAAAAAACACAAACATTAATCCAGTAATGAAAAACTTTGTCATTCCGCTGTTGTATCAAAAACCTGAAAATGCAGGTATAGCTACTAATCCTCCAACAATACCAAAAAAAACAAAAGCAAACATCAAAGGAATAATGGCCCTATTGGTCTTCCTAGCCCCTTCTGTATTTAATAGGGCACTCTTATCGGCAACCAGAGCTTCTTTTGTTCGCGTGTTATAGTAGACAGCCTCATCACCACTCTGTCCAATAAAAATTATTTTTCTCATATTAAATCACCACATTCCTCACCAGTTACTATGATCAAAATCCTATTTTTCATTATTATCTTCTATTTTTATTATATACTGACAGTTCTCACTATAGCTTAGGTCACCTGCTAAAAGTGCGGTCATCAGTAATATAAGACAATGAAATATCAGAAATATCAGAGTTCCCCAATTTAAAATGAAAAAGCTAAACAAAAAGATTAGGAAGTTAAGAATCAGAACGCCCTTAAACTGCTTTTTCATCCAAGGAGCTAATTTGGCTATTTTTATTTTCCCTTTTTCTTTTTTATAAAGGCCAAAATTAAATTTCTTTGCCAAAGACCAAGATGATAAAAAATGGATTAGATTTGCAAGTATTATTGCTAGTATAAAAGCAAGAAACCAATAAATCAATCTTTCAGTGAATGAGAAGCGAGGTGAATTGAGGTAAGCATCTAAGCTTACACTAGTTCGTATCCGACCTGCCCAGACCGAAACAGCTAAAAATACGGGCATTGGAATTACAAGTGTCTCCAACCAATGTCTTTTACGCATTCGAATCTCCCAAAATTGCGACTCTGTCAATCGGTAAAGCGTTCGATTGCTAAACCAATTCAGATATGGGAAGAGATAACCCAATAAAGTCGGTAGTTTATCCAATAGAAAATATTCCTTACCATCCTCCAATAATATATATCTAAAATTTACATGATGCGCTCGCATAATTAGTTCCTCAAAAGTTTTTTATACCGTTCCCTTAGCCATTTTTTATTCTTATCCAATAATTACTTGCTGGGCGCATGAAAAACATATTCCCAATAAATAACCAAAATGATAAAAATATTAACAATCCAATATGACCAATATAATTATCCATTATGTTCGTTAAAAAGTCGGCAATAATCATTACTGTAAACAATACTGACATAATATACGCAAAAATACTAAAAAGCAATTCTTTAACAAAACAAGGATAAACGTATATCTTATGATAGCCCCTATTTTTTAACCGACTAGGGACTTCATAAGCCACTGTAAGCCATAAACGCAAACCAAAGACCAATAATACAATTAGAATAGCTAAAAAATTGCTAATTCTAATTGAATCAAATTTCAAAAATTGATTAATATCAAATACTCTTGATAGAAGCATGGCACCTACACCAGCTCCAAAGCCATAGCCAAGACCATGTTTCTCAAAAGCCTCTTTTAACCGAGCATTCTTCTCCTCTGATTGGGACAATTGCTCATATTCTTTCTTACTCATCTCGTAACATCTGTGAGGCACAAAGTAAATCAACAGAGGTAAGAAATAGACAATCAAAAAAGGGCGTTCTACATCAATAAGATAATATTCATCCTCTGTTTTTAATATACGATAGCGAAGATTTCTTTTAGCCAAGGGCTCCATTTTGGCCTTTTTAAACATTTATATAATACCTTTTTAATAATTTACTAATCAGGCTTCTTCTTTCCTAAGCCATTTCGTCTTTATCTTCGTACATACTGAACCAAGCGGAACATCATGAAAGTAAATAGAATTCCTGCAACGATCCAAATGGTTCGTAAGGCATAAAATTGGAGCAGATAAGTCGAAATAATGGCTCCTATGACAAAGCTTCCTAATAAAGCAACAAAGAAAATACCCTCTTTCAAGTATGGTTTTTCCTGAGTTCGCACAAAATTTCCAAAAGCCACCATTGTTTTCTTGATATTTCCTGTCATAAAGGAATTATTGTAGACTATGCCATCTACTTCGCCAAAAGCTGTCGCAACGACTCCCATACAGAAAGCAATCGGAGGAACAATCAGCATATTTGTTACAGTACTTGGCATAAAGCCTACCAGAGTACAGATGAGCACCATTGGTGAAATGCTACTTACTCGCCATATTGACTGCTCAAAAAAAGGACGGAAAATTGTTATCAGAAAAATTCCCAGCATAAAGGCTAGCATGGTAGCCAGTTTGACTTCAATCTCTCCAGTCTTGTGATGAATCAGCTCAACGGATAAAAAGACGACGTTTCCTGTCTGGCCAGCAACCAATGTACCCCCGCGTTCCATAAAAGTGTAAGCATCCACAAAACCTGCGCAAAAGGTCAGCAAACAGGCAAAAAACTTTGATCGAGAATGGAATTCCCTTTTGACGAACTTTCTCATAATTTACCCAAAAAGTCCAGTGTAACACCAGACTTCCTTTCTATCCTTCTCTAGCTTCCTCCAAAATCTTTTCAATCTTGGTGGTAATCAAATCAATCGCAACTTTATTAGAAGCGCCCTCTGGAATGATAACATCCGCATAGCGCTTGGTCGGCTCGATAAACTGATGGTACATAGGCTTTACGACACCCAGATACTGATCAATGACACTATCCAAACTACGTCCGCGCTCTTCCATGTCCCGCTTAATCCGACGAATAATCCGCACATCATCATCAGTATCGACGAAAATCTTGATGTCCATTAAATCACGAAGGCGTTGATCTTCCAAGACCAAAATTCCCTCTACAATGAAGACATCCTGCGGTTCCTGACGATAGGTTTTATTGCTGCGCGTGTGCTCTGTATAATCATAGGTCGGGATGTCTACTGGACGGCCAGCCAAAAGCTCCCTGATCTGCTCAATCATGAGGTCTGTATCAAAAGCAAAAGGATGGTCATAGTTAGTCTTAACCCGCTCCTCAAAGGTCAAATGAGACTGATCCTTGTAGTAAGAATCATGCTCAATCATGGAAATCTTTTCATTAGGAAAATGATCTAAAATAGCCCGAGATACACTGGTTTTTCCCCCACCAGATCCACCTGTAACACCAATAATAATAGGTCTGTTTTGCATTGTTTTCTCCATTACTTGTTATCTTATCTATTTTACCTTAATTCATGATATAATGAAAGGGTGAATCAAGAAAAATTCAGGAAAATCATTTTAAAGGAGAAAGTATGTTACAACTCGGAATCATCGGCACGGGGTCCATTTCTCATGAGTTTATCAAGGCAGCCCAACTGAGTGGTGAGTATCAGTTAACAGCTGTTTACTCGCGCACCTTGAGTTCTGCGGAGCGTTTTGCGCAAGCTTATCAAAACATCGCACTCTACACCGATATGATTGAATTCTTATCTGCCGACCTAGATGTGGTTTACATCGCCAGTCCCAATAGCCTCCATTTCAACCATGCCAAGGTAGCCATTTTGGCTCGAAAACATGTCATCGTTGAAAAGCCAGCTGTATCAAGGCCTGAAGAATGGCAAGAATTGGTTAAGCTGGCAGCTGAGCATCAGGTTTATATCTTTGAGGCAGCCAGAAACTACCACGAAGCAGCTTTTGCAGTCATTCGTGACTTCCTAAAAGACAAGAAAATCTGGGGAGCTAATTTTACTTATGCCAAATACTCCTCCAAGATGGAAGCCCTACTGAGTGGACAGGAACCCAATGTTTTTTCTGCTAAATTCTCTGGCGGTGCTCTAATGGATTTGGGAGTTTATACACTTTATGCAGCTGTCCGACTGTTTGGTGCCCCACAAAGCGTCTGCTATACAGCTCAACAACTGCCAAATAGCGTTGACCTCAACGGTTCAGGCAGTCTGATTTATCCTGATTTTCAGGTTCGTATTCAAGCTGGAAAAAATATTCATAGCCAGCTGCCAGCTGAAATCTATACGGACCAAGGCACTCTGACCTTAGATGGTATCGAGTTTATCCGCTCTGCCATTTTCCAAAAGCTGAATGGAGAGTCGGAAAGTCTAGCTATTCACCAAGCAGAGCACCAAATGCTGGAAGAAGCTCAGGCTTTTGCTCGTGTCCTTAAAGGCGGCCAAGAAGAGCTTTATAGTGACTACCTGCAGGCTGCTACTGCTGTGCATGAGTGTCTGTTTGCCATGAGAAAAGATGCTGGCATTAGATTTGAGGTTGACCATGATTAAAGAAATATTTCCAACAGTTTGGCAGGAACAGCTGGATCAGCTGGGTTTTGCTGAACTGACTGCTATCCAAGAAAAAATATTCGAGCCCATTTCTCAGGAACAGACGGTGCTAGGCATCAGTCCGACCGGTACGGGCAAGACATTAGCCTATCTCTTTCCTAGCTTATTGAAATTGAAGCCTAAAAAAGCGCAGCAGCTTTTGATTTTAGCTCCAAATACAGAGCTAGCAGGACAGATTTTTGATGTTTGTAAGTCTTGGGCGGAGCCCTTAGGCTTGAGCAGTCAACTCCTCCTCTCTGGTAATAGCCAGAAAAGGCAGATTGAGCGACTCAAGAAAGGGCCTGAGATACTGATTGGAACACCGGGGCGGATTTTTGAGCTCATCAAGCTCAAGAAAATCAAGATGATGAATGTCGACACTATTATCCTAGACGAATTTGACCAGCTTCTCAGTGATTCCCAGTATGCATTTGTTGATAAGATTCTGCATTATGCACCGCGTGACCACCAGCTGATTTACATGAGTGCTACGGCTAAGTTCGATCAAGATAAAATTGCCGAAAATACTCTACGCATCAGCATTGACGACCAGACTTTGGACAATATCCAGCACTTCTATATGCAGGTAGAAAAGCGTGACAAGGTCGAACTCTTGCGCAAGCTATCCAATGTAGAAGAATTTCGTGGTCTAGTCTTTTTCAACAGCTTGTCAGATTTGGGCAGCGCCGAAGAAAAGCTTCAGTACCGAGGAGCTAGTGCGGTCTCCCTAGCCAGCGATGTTAATGTAAAATTCCGTAAGGTCATTCTTGAGAAATTTAAAGATTACGATATCACACTCTTGCTGGCGACGGACCTGGTTGCCCGTGGCATTGATATTGATTCTCTAGAATGCGTAGTCAACTACGAAGTGCCGCGCGATCTGGAAACCTACACCCACCGTTCTGGCCGAACAGGTCGCATGGGCAAGGAAGGCTATGTCATCACCTTCATCAGCCAACCAGAAGAACTAAAAGCTCTCAAAAAATATGCCTCTGTCCGCGAAATCGTCTTGAAAAAACAAGAACTGTATGTTCAGCCTTGAGTGAAAATCACAGTAAACAATTGTTTTATCTGATGATAGTAAAGCAAAAAGCATTGGAAATATAATATTTCCAATGCTTTTTTTAATTTCTGCTGTAGTAAATCTGATGTGGTTGAAGCTGATTTTCTAATAGTTCATCAACTGTCACCAGAGTATAGCCGTTGTTCTTCAGATAGTCAAGGACGCTTGGCAGGGCATCGATGGACGTCTGATGGATATCGTGCATGAGAATAATAGATCCGGGCTGGGTCTTCACGATCTCCTGCATAATAGCCTTTGTATTACGTGTTTTCCAATCGAGACTGTCCACACTCCACATGATAAAGGACTGATCTACAGCATTTTGAACCGTAGAGTTGATGGCTCCGTAAGGCGGTCTGGTGATCATAGGTCGGATACCAGTCGCCTTATAAATGGCTTCCTGAGTGTCTAAGATTTCCTTTTTGGATTGATTCAGAGGTAACTTGGTCAAATCCGGATGGCTCCATGTATGGATTCCGATTTGATGGCCCTCATCAAGGACACGTTTAGCCAGTTCTGGATTAGCAGCAACATTTTGTCCCACCATAAAGAAAGTCGCTTTAGCATTGTAGCGTTTCAGAATTTCCAAGGCCTGAGGAGTCGTTTTACTGTCGGGACCGTCATCAAAGGTCAGGGCAACCATTTTCTCATGCCGCTTGGTTTCATACTGCTGGTAAGCCTCCAAATCAGCCCCCTGCAAATATTCCGAACGGATTAGGTCATAAAAACTAGACAGAGGCACTGTTACGCTCGACACACCGTTGATTTCTTTGGGCAGACGAATAGAAAATAAACTTTCTTCATAGTGAAAATTCCACTGGCTCAGTTCTATTTCTCGGAGGGCGTTTAAAGCTACTGTTTGCTGACTTTCCTCCACCTGTCTAAAGGTTAGCTGACTGGTCAACCCCTTCAGGAAAATTTCCTTGGCAGCTTCTGGATTTTGAAACAGCTTGTCCAAAGTCACCGCTGCACCTTCCTGATTGATATAAGTCGAGGCTACCTCTCTTGCCTCCTCAGACTTGATGTCTCTTTTTGAGATGCTGTAATCTTTTCGCTGAATGACTACTTCCTTGGTATTGGCCAGACTAGTAGACTTCTCCTCTGTATAGTAAAAGGTCAAAGCAGTCAAGTTTTCCTTCTGCTTTTTGTCATCTGAAATGCTCTGACTGTCCTGCAACATTTTATCTTTGACACTTTGAAGCGGCTGCCCATTCATAAGAGGATAAAAAGCTGCCACATAATGGCTGCCAATCCTACCAGCCTGCTTTTCGGCATTGTCAGCATGTCTTTGCTCTTCCTTGGCAATCACTTCTGTAACCTTTTTCTGGAATTCCTGCTCCTGAAACATTTCATAGATTCGCAGTCCACCAAAAATAAGAAGTCCTAAAAGAAGCAGGTTCAGAAGACTGAGAACCAGTCTATATTTTCGTCTACGCTTCCTTCTATGTTGTCTTTTCATCTATTATCCCCTAAGCTATTGTCATAAAATGATTCTAATGTTAAAAAACTTGTATCTTACAAGTGCTAAAATACAAGTTTCACCTATTCTTAAAGACTTTTTTCTCGAATCACTTCGACCTTGTAGCCGTCAGGATCTTTGATGAAATAATAATTTGGTGGGTTTCCAGGCAGACCTTTGGGCTCGGTCACTTCATAGCCCTTGGCAGCATGCTCAGCGTGCAAACCTTCCAAATCAGGCGTGCTAAGAGCAATATGAGCAAATCCATCACCGATTACATAAGGTCCGTGCTCATAATTATAAGTCAATTCAAGCTCATAATCATCGCCATCCAAACCGAGATAAACAATGGTAAAAGCATGATCTGGAAAGTCCTTGCGGCGCAATTCCTTAAAACCAAACGCTTCTTCGTAAAAGGCAATCGAAGCCTCTAAATTTTCTACTCGTAAACAAGTATGCAACATTTTTGATGTCATAGTTGTACCTCTCTCATTTCTTTCTTTTATTATACCGCAAAAGCAGTCAAATTTGAAATAATATGAAAAATTTTTCAGCTTTTGCTGATTCGTTTTCTAATATCTGACCTAAGGGGAACTTTGATTTCAAAAATAGTTCCACGCGGTTTGTTATCTTTGACTGTGATGGTTCCTTTTAAGGCGTCCACGATTTGTTTCGCCAAGGATAGGCCTAGTCCAAAACCACCCTTTTGCCGAGTCCGAGCCTTGTCCACCCGATAAAAACGATCGAAGACTTTTTTCTTGTCGTCGCCCGCAATCCCTGGACCATTGTCAGAAATACGCAAGGTCAAGGTCCGATCATTGGCGGAGGCTACAAAGTAGATCTCTCCATCTTCCTCTGTGTATTTGATGGCATTATCAAAAAGGATGGTCATAACCTGCTTAAGCAAGACCTTATCTGTCGTGATTGATTTAGAAACGAGATTTTTGAAATCAAAGACCTTGTCGCTTTCCTCCGCAATAATAGCATAGTTAGAAAAAGCTGTCGTGAAGAAGTCTGGCGTGACTTCACCGTATTCTGGCTTGATACCGTCATCTCGCCTTGCTAGGTTGAGTAAGTTGGTTGTGAGTAGACGCATATTTCGCACTTCCTCTAAACTGGACGCGATACTCTCACTAGACTCCATAATCGTAGCTTCAGGCTTACGGAAGAGAGATTCCAAGCGATTTTGCAGCACAGCTAGAGGCGTCCGCAATTCATGGCTGGCATTCTCAACAAAAGACTTCTGCTTCTGCATGCTGTCTAAGAGAGGCTTGACACTCATCCGCGCCAGATAGATACTAGCAATCAAGGAAATACCCCAGAAGCTAATCATGACAATCGCAATCAGCTTTTCATGCTTTTCGCTAGTCTGCTCCAGCTGGCTGATACTGGTCATGACAACCGCGTATTTAACATTTTCAATTTCATCATCTGGATCAATGTCAAACATATAGGCCCGATAACTCTCGACCTGTCCATAGCTATTGGTCAGCTGTATTTGCTTGATCTGATTAAGAAAGCGTTTGTTAAATTTAATCGCATCAAAGTTTAAAAAGCTATTTTTGGCTGATACATTCTGATAATCATCATTCAAAAGAATGGCTGAAGTATTGGCGCTAACATTTACCCTACCTGGTTCCTCAATCTTGATATCATGAGCTTGCACAGACTCTGAATCTTTGTGCTCTGAATCCTTGTTCTCTGGCTCTTGGTATTGCCGCCCCGTCGTCCGATAGGCTAGATTGGCTACCCAGGCGGGATTTTGACTGAGACTTTTGAGATTATCATCAACGGTCGTGTAGAGGCTAGAGCGCATGACTTGGATAATAATGAGCGTCATGGCCGAGAAAATCAGGGTGAATACACCAAAATAGCGAATGAAATAAGAAAAATCATCCGCATATAAGGCTTTTTTGAGTTTATTCAGCATTCTTTAAAATGTAACCGACACTGCGAAGGGTTTGAAGATTATTCGCAAAAGCCGTTCCTTTCAATTTTTTCCGAATCTTAGATACATAGACCTCCACCACAGAAATCGTCGTATCGCTGTCAAAGCCCCACAAACGATCGAAGATCTGAGTCTTGGGCAAAATGACATTTTGATTCTGAAGGAAGTAGACCAACAAATCAAACTCTTTACCCAGTAGCTCAACTTCTTTTCCGTCTACCAAGGTCGAATTGGTCGAAAGATTGACCGTCACATCGCCATAGGAAAGGGTATTTTCATTAAACTTACCAGAGCGTTTGAGCAAGGCCTGAATCCGCATTTTCAGCTCTTCCAGATAAAATGGCTTAGTCAGGTAATCGTCAGCACCGAGCTCAAAACCATGGCCTTTATCATCGATACTTTCCTTGGCAGTCATGATGAGGACAGGAGTGCTCACCCCTTTTTCACGCAATTCTTTGAGTACTTGGAAGCCGTCCTTTTCAGGAAGCATCAAGTCCAGTAGAATCAGGTCATACACGCCGCTTTCTGCTTCGTATAAACCTTCTTCGCCATCAAAGACCTGCATAACATCTGCAAAATCATCTAAAAAATCAAATACTGAATTTGACAGACCGAGGTCATCCTCCACTAATAGAATCTTAATCATCCTGTTCCTCCCTTTCTAGAAAAAGCTTATGCTGTGTAGTTTAAATAGAGTCATGGCAAACACTTCTCATTCTATCTCAACCTATCTTTTTCTATTATATCATGACTTGTCGAAAATGCTTTAAGAATTTGTTGTTTTCGAGTTATTTTCGCTATTCTTATCATCTTTTGTTGTACCGTCAGCGTTTGAAGGCTTCTTTTTTGATTGATTTCCTTCTTGGGGTCCCCCTGGCTGACCATTTCCTTGTGGTGGCTGACCTCCACCTCCAGGACCACCTTGACCGTTTTGTCCCCCCATCTGTGGTGGCATACCATTTTCATTTCCCTGTCCCTGACCTTGAGGAGCTTGTCCGCCTTGACCTGGCATCCTGCCATCTTGATTGTTTTGCTGAGGCATGGTAGCCTGCACTGAGCTCTGTTGCGAGCTTTTCTGTGCCAAGGCACCAATTCCATAGCCACCAATCGCTCCGACAGCTAAGGAGGCACTAGCTACTGCTGTCATCCACCATTTGGTACTCTTTTTAACTACAATCATTTTTTCCATATCCATTAAAGTTTTCCTCTTTCTAAATTTTGTATTTCATGGATTTTAACACTATGAAGCAATATAAATTTTGATTACACAAGTTCACATCTTTTCACGTGTTAGGGTTATTATAGGGAGTTTTGCTTAAACGGGACTGAATTTTTTCTTAAAGAAGGCTGAAACTATGGAGGGGTAAATACACTCGAGAGTGCTCCGGCTAAATAATAGGTTTCGCTAGAAGGGAAACTAATAGGAATAAACGGTAGTGCATTAGCAAGAGAACGAAAAAGACGATTGCTGATGCAATTCGTCTTTTTTTATTCAAACAAGAACCAATCATGGATAGCTCACGACTACCTAAGATCAGTTTATTGTAGCTAGTTATCTCGACTAACAACCCCCGTTTCAGGATATGGAGCCAAAATTTCTCGAATATAGACTTTTCCTAAATTCTTACCTTTATTGTTAGCAAACCATTCGTAAATTGGTCCGTTTTCCTCAAGCCTTGGATAGTCAATGGTGTCATTAATCACTTTCATATAGCTAGAAAGATGCTTCATGATAGCCTTTTGTTCGTCGGAGTAGCTTATTCCTTCATAATCCGACTTAATATCGCGAGTGTTTCTTTTTAATTTATGATTCTCATCTAAGCTATAAGTGATTTCGTCCAGCCCTTCAACAATTATCTTAACCTTCCCCATACCGAATGGTTTACCACGCCCAATCCTATGGAAGCAATCAGAATCAGGTTCAAGTCTTATACACCAGAGTAAGAGCTTCAGCTCTTCTTCGGTCACATCCTCAAAAAAAATGTCAAATTCACAATTCCCTTTTGTTAAACAACGAACCTTATTGCGCATTTTGTAATTGTTTTTATTATATTTATCCTTAGCATGTGTATCTTGGCCGAGCCAATAAACCTTACGTCCCGTTAAGCGAGGAGTGTAGCTTTCCCGATCCGCATGCGAAATATTAGTATCCGCTGTACGACCTTTGATGTGGTAGTCGTAATTCCAAAAACGTGTATTCCCATCTTTAGGAGGTTGTAAATAAAATTCGGTCGCAGAATAGTGGGGCTCACCAAGTATCGGTAAAACCAAGGAGGCTTCAAATTCCGCTTCCCTGATAGGCTCGCTATCACAAAAACGCAAACGTGAAGCTAGAGCATGCCCTTCTCCATCTTGCCCTATCTTACCAAACAGACAACAGGCTGGACACCACTGGTCGCCAGCTCCATCACAAGGCTGGTGCCCAGAATGATTGTCTCGGAGTATCTCCGAAATCGTATGATTAAAAACTTCACGCGTGATACAAGCAGGGGACATATATAGGACACCATCTACTTGTGTATAAAATACTGGTAGTATCGGATTCTTATCTACATTAAAATATGCTTTTGCATAATCTCTATGCGCATTCTTTTTTCCATATTCTTCCAATACCTTTTCAAATCTTACAATATCATTCGGCTGTATAAGAAAGCATGCAGCAGTGCTATCTTTTGTAATGCTTTCTATTTCCTGATAAGTAGCCTCATACAAATTTATTTCTTGTTCATTATGCTTAAACTTCTGATAAATTTCTTTCGGGTAGAAAAGTGATTCTGATTTCTTTTTATTTTTAGAAAAGTATTCTCCAACTATCACATGACCTACTTTATAGGAGTTACCATAACAAATTCTTTCTCCACTCTTATAGTATTTGCTTTTGATTTCTGCTTTTGAAATCTTTCTTCTCTCGCAGCCAATTAAAGTATTCTCTTTTCTATTCCATAATCCTGGCTCCTTGGATAAGCTGATCCGCATATGGGTCAGATTTTTATCATCAATAACTGATAGACACGAATTGGTTAATTGTTCGTAGACATTGCGAATCATGCCTCGGATTTCATTCCCTGGAATTCGGGGTTGTCCTGGAGCTTTTAAAGGGAATTTACTTTCTTGGCTCAAGTCTTGGTAAGAAAAGAAATCTTGCCCTTTTAAACTATCCTTGTCGAATTTTTCTTCAAAAGTCTTACTGGTATTAGGGATAAAAGTCGGAGACTCTATGCTTAGTTTACAGTAAATCCTTCCTGATAGGGAGCCTTTTAGCGGATTGGTTCGATTAGGAGCTTCATCTTTGATAGGTAAGAAAGTATAGGGATTGATAAATTTATATGTATTATCAGGCATCATTTTCTCCTTTAACTTCTGATAGGTAAGGAGTTGCTTCTTTTGTACTAAAAGCAACAAAACGACAGTCGACTGACTGTAAGTCTCCATCAGCGGTATTAAAATAATTCCGTACAGTGATAAAGGCAGTCTCTCCTTTGTCAACAGGAATAGGCAGAGTAACTTCAATGCCACGGTCTTCTTTTAGAGTGGTACTACCATTTTCGCTACTGTTTTTCTCTGAATCTCCCCAAATTTTATGTTCTTCATCGAAAATAAGAATATCATCCCCCGTCTTATCTTGTCTGATACGACCTTGATAAGCATGTTCACCATCTTCCACTCGGATAAGATAGAGTTCTTTATTTTCATTGAAAGCACGCAACTCTAGAAGATAGGCTCCCGTTCTACTCGTTTCGATCTTGTTCTCCGAAGAGCATTCCTTTATTTCGACTCCATCACTCCAATAATAGACAGCATAAGTATAGCCTGATAGGGATAGGCTATCAAACTGGGTTAAAGGCGTTATCTTACTCTTTATCGTTTGAAACTTCGTCATCTTTCACCTCTCCTTTTCTAAAAATTCCCCCTCCGACTGCAGTTTGACCACCAACAGCTAGATATCCCTCCTGTAAATCCTCAAAACAGACATCAAGTAAGGATTTTACAAAATCATACTGTTCTTGTTCATCTTTCAACTCTTGCGATAGGCCGATCTCTAAACAGCAACTAGATCTATCCCCCTGAGTATATGCTAGTTTGTTATTAAATAACAACCCTTTTGAAGCTCCACCAGTAAAGCGATCTATAGCTGTTCGGGTTCTTAAGATTTCTGAAACGTTTCCCTTTTCAAAATGACTCTCTTTGAAAAAAATATGTGAAGCCTGATTATTAGAAGCCTGAGGCCCGTCATTCTTATCACTTTTTTTCTCATGAACATAGCCAAATAAATAGTCTATAAGCGCTTTAGGCCAAGATTCTTTATTGATGTCACATTTAGGAAAAATGTCACCAATTCTTTTTATTGAATCAGTATCTAACTGATTTAAAATTCGCTCCATATGGTGTCGGAAAACTCCTGCCCAAGTAGTACCTGGAATCACTACTTCGTCTTTACTGTTTTTAAGAGGGACTGCATCAATAGTCCCATCCTCGTACTCCTCATTGTGAGCGTAATCACGGATGAAAAGAAAACTATGCAACTGAAGTGGTGTCTTCAAAAAGTCATCATTTTGTGGTCCTAACAGCAGTTTTTCTGTAAATTCAGTATCAGACCATTTCCAAATAATATACTCCTCCAAATCATCTTGCTGTGTTAAATTAAAATATTTGCTTTTTACTCCCGCTGTATCTGAATCTAGAGAGGGAAGGAGTTTAAAATAGCCATATCCTCGATTGCTTTTTCCACCGATTCGAATCTCTCCATGATGAAAACCTGCAATCAAGGCTCTTACAAGGTTCTCTACTTCATCCCTTTTTCCCTTATCTACTTTAAATTCTAGTCGGAAGGAAAAGGCAGCTCCTGCTTCAACAATCTCAAAATCAAACTTACTTTCATCAACTGCTACTTTATTTTCCAACTTTACAGAGTCACGAATACGAGTGGGCGTTTTCTCAGCTCCCTCTAATTGTCCATCGTAGACAATGACTTGACTCTGCCTATATTTCGTTGATTCATGTCCCTTCTTACCTTCACCAAAATAGTTGTTCACCTCATCTTTAAAGTTATCATCTTTTTCCAAGTAGGCTCTACAAACTCCTGCTAAAGCCGTACCAGGTATAAATGGTTCTTTTTTATGATTCCTAAGCAAATCCATATCAGAATAAGTATCGTCACCATTACCAATCATAAAAGGAGTTTCAGCTTTCAAGATCCCCTTAAACAAATAGATACTATCGCCCATATTAGTTCTCCCTCCCCTTATTATTTTTATACCAGAACTTGATAGCTGTTAGAATATATTGCAAATAGTGTAGAGAAGCTCTGACCTTTTTGTCTGTGTCAACAATGTCATCCATTTTAAACTCTTTAAACCTTTTAAGAATTGCCTCACAAATCTTCTGTTCGTTGTTATTTTTATCATTGCTGTTTTTAAAAACAGAGCCTAAAACTTCAAGTGTAGCTTCACCACCCTCTCTATTTAAGTTTTGATAAACGGCATTGAGTCGCATGAGTGACGAACTACTCGTTTTTTTCAAAAGAGAGGACTGTGTTTCTATTATCTCATAGGCTGACTTTTCCAGCTCTTTAAGCAGATGATTGAAATCAATCTGATCTTTTAAGTCTTTACCAGCTGAAGTGAGTTCAAATTCAACTTCACCTTCTACATTTTTTTCTTTGTTTTCAGACTTTTTAAATCCTGTATTGGACAACTCAGGATTAAGTTTTTGTATGCGGTACTGTCCGTAGCCTTCTGCTTGAAGTAAACCCATAAAGCCTTCAGAACACTTGGGCTCAATCTTTGATTCAACACATATTTGTGTTCCCATTGAAAAGGCACTAAACCGACGGCGTGGCATCTTCCATTTACCATTATAGCCTCCTGTCGTTGTTGTGCCTGTATAGATGTCACCAATGATGGTTTTCTCACTTTTATTAGATTCAGTTCCCTCATCTATATTAAACAATTTTTCAACGGATCTTTTTAGAACATCTAGCGAGACAGAATTTAAGCCATATTCATCACAGAGAATGGTATCTGATAAAAGATTGACAATATAAACGTGTGTTTCTTCGCCTGATGGGCTAGCATCCTTACTAGTGTTATTATTCAAGTCACCTTCCATATTTCTGTTAGGTACAAGCGTCAAAACACATTTTCCAAACTGAATATTAGCTGAGCCTCCCAGACGGATTTCCCCCTTATATTTGGCAAGAATCCCTTTCAGTTTATTTAATATGCTCGAATCGCCTTCAATAAAGCCTGCGAAAGACTGTCCAGACTTCAATAAAGGAAGAGTGAAAAGGTCATTATCTCCTTTTGTTGTGACATGGTAACTAATGCTCTTTTGCATTTCATAAGAATCATAAGACAGAATGTTCGTACCCTCTTTGGACTTTTCATAACCAAAATAAGCAAAACCTGTTTTTTTGGTGTATTGCTTCCCTTCACATCTTCTATAACCATCTGCTTGAGAGTAAATTTCCTCTTCATTCTTCACATTGATATAACTTAAAGGCATTGGGGAAAAAAACTTGTCATCTATGCAAGGATAAGCGTTACTAAATTTTACTTTAGTAAGTAACTCTTGAATATTTTCCTGTTCAATTCTACCAGCAAACCAGCCTTGCAAAGCTGTACCCGTAATATAATCTTTCTCTGAGACTAAATCTGTCTCCAAGCTAATATTGTAACGAAAAATAGTAGATGTTTGACGTCCTCCATGTGAATCATTGGTATATTCCTTCAAACCATTTTCCTGTTCCTCTAAAGTACAAACGGCTTCCCCATAACCTCTTGTACGATTGAGTCCGATGTGCCGAAGAAGCTTGGCACATTTTCTCAAAAATTCTACTTTTTCACTACTTGAACTATCATCTAAGTATAGTGTCGCTTCAAATATTGTGCCACTTGGTACGGCTCCAATTGTTCGTAAAGATTTGGGTTTAGCAACACCATTTTTCATTTGAGTAGCGTGTCTAGCTACTGTATAATACTCAGCAACCGCGGACGGATTATATAAGGACGGCTGACTCTTAAAAAGCTTATCTAAATCCTCTTTTAGATTTCTCACATTTTTAATCTCTGCGTTATTGACGATGAGAGCACCAGCCTGTTCTCCTTTTCCAAACAATATTTCAACAAAATTCTTATTTTCAGGATCACAAGCTATCAGAAATTCTGCTTGTTCCCGCAGCAACCCCTTCAGACGTTTAGCCGGAATGTAGGGCAATCCATAATCATTATAAGCAGAAACTGTATCAAATTGGACACCATCACCTGTACCTGTACCACAGCACATGTCAGATTTTAACTCAATCGTCAGTTGTAAGATTTTCATCTATTTGCCCCCTTTTAAATAATCCCAAACATCCAATATATCAAAATATGTCGCTTTATTTCCCATCCAAGGTTGCAACTCACACTTTTTCCTAGCCTTAATCATTTGTATCACATAATGAATTTCCATCTCACTCGTTGCGTAGGCGTGTTGCAAAGCTTTAAGCTTATTATTAGCAATTCCGAGATTGACTAATTCCTCATAGGTATCTATAAAATTTGTATAAGTATATTCTTTAGGAACATTTTCTTTTATATACAAATATGGTCTTCTTAATAAGCATTTGGGCTCTTGATTATTCTTGTTCAAATAGTAATTAGAGGCACGGAAATTTTTTATGTCTGTAGTCATACCACTTTTGATAATTTGAAAATCCATGCTCGAATGAGTAACATCTATATTATTTTTACTAAACGGATATTCTAATCCTCGTTTTTTAGCATTCTTACATAGCTGTTCTGCTATGTCATAAGCCGTGCTGAAAGGGAATTTATCGTGAACAAAGGCAATACCTATCCCAACAGAAATATGAAAATCTTTGAGATGAGAATAGTTTCCACCTTCTTTTTCCTTTTCTAATGTTTTCACAAATAAATCACAAAATTTTAAGGCCTTATTTGATTTGATAATGACAGTAATATCGTCTCCATCTGAGATGATTTCTCGATATGGTATACTCTTAGTCAATTCCTGAGCTTCCCTGTAAGCTTTTTCAGTTTCAATTTCTTTTTTGAATATCTCATTAACTGTGTTATCTAAAGTATCTCTGTATATTTTGCTAATTTCTTTAGAGAGCTCACGCATTGCTTTCAGTTGTTCAAATAATGTCTCTTCTTCTTCTTGATTTTTATTTGCAAAATCAATTATCTGTTTTCCCATTGTGTTTCCATCAATGTGGATCACAGCAACAAAACTTTTTTCCTCCTCGTCTCGAAACTGCTCAAAATTATCCGCATAATATTGGCTAATTTTCTCGCTGCTTTTTTCTTCATCTCTCGCTGAATAAAAAATTTCATTTTTTTTAAATCGACCATAACTAGCATACTTGCAAGTACTATCTTTCAATGTTGGGACTAATACTATCGGCTCTTTGGTTTCATTATCCTGTGCACCAAATGAAAAACCGCGAGCAGTCTGAATTGGAGCTGTGTTTTGTTTGTAGGTTGTTAGAGCTTGCATTAATGGTTTTTGAATTTTTTCTACAAAGCTTCCCTTTTGATCTAAATGGTCTATTTCAATTTTGGCATGGCAAAGACGGATACCTCCACCAGAAAGTTCAAAAACTTCTTTTTGTAATTCAATAGTTACTGATTTATAACTTTCTTCATTCTCGTACAGTACAAGAGCATTACCACCACCAATGTAAATAACATTTCCAGAACGTCCTTGAGGAATGTCTTTTGAAAAATCTTCATCTTCCCAATTATTGTTTCCATATCCTAATTTTTTAGGTAGTAGTTCAAACAATATCTTGTGTACAATTTTCGATCCGCCTACCATTTCACGTAATTTATTTGTCGAGAATATGAAGCTCTGAATACCACTAATATCATAAATTGCAATACACTGTGTCATACTACTCTCCTTTTACATTGTTTAAAGTACTATCTACTACTTCAAGATAATCTGTACAAATAAAATTTTCTAATTCGGGATAAACAAAACTCTGATCAATCCCCATGTAGCGTAACTGCTCTAAAAATTCCTGACGAGATACTTCGGAAGCTTTATCATCATCTCCTTTTTCCAAATCTATTATCCAAACAGTATCTATGTATTTCTCTGGTACATTATTATTGTTTGATTTATCTAGAGCATTTAATAGCAAAAATCCCCCATTTTGATTTTTAATGCGATCATTCGAAAAATGAGGACGAATAATGTAATCATTATCTAAATCTTCAAATTTTATCTTTTGATCAAATCCGGGATTATAATACTTGGTTTTATTAGCTAGATTTTTCATGACATCATAATTCTCAATAACAGAATTTAGGACATCTATGAGGATTAAATCCCACGCTTCTTTATTTAATGTTTTAGCATTAAAGGCCGCTTGCATATTTTTATAATTATTAATATAAGGAATTGGATCTAAATTATTTGTTTTGCTGTTTACGAAGTCCTTCAAATTATTATAATCACTTTGTTCCGTTGATGAATTACCGTCTACAAATTTTTGAAGTTCTTTCTTCATAGATTCATAGTTATTTTTTAAATTTTTAATTTCATCCTGTTCTGTTGTAGATAATCTGGATAATGCAGCTATAACAGCAACGGTATTGTCAAAAACACTTTTTTGAGCTTCCCAGCCATTATTCTGTCTTTCTCCCTGCTTAGATTCATATTTATTATTCTCTTCATTAATCTTTTCTGTATCAATAACATAGACATAGTGTTCCTTTATGCTAGAGTCCCCAGACAAGGCAAAAAATAAAGCGATATAGGGATTAAAACTAATATCTAAGAGTCTTGTTGGCAAACCATAGTGTTGCATGAGGAGTAAAATTTCTAGATTACTTTTACATTCTTTAAAAATATTTGGATAGCGACTTATAACAGCATCAATTAGATCACTTTCGCGATAAATTTGTTTCTTTCCGTAACTATCTTTCATCTGACGAAAAATCTTGGGGGTGAGCTTCCATTTTTCAAAGCCGGTATATTTTCCTTCTCCACGAAAAACATATCGATGACGATAGGTATCTGCTTCTAGCTTTTGAACTTTTTCGACAAAATCTCTGAAGTTTTTAATTCTAATTTCATTTGGCATTTCTTAATCCTCTCTAGAAGTAAAATTTAGTGCTTCAAAAAATTTTGTAGATCTCTCATTATTTGAAAACAGTCTTGCTAGACGCTTTTTGATATCAGCTATAATATTTTTGATAGAGTCATCGTTGCTTAGTAGCTTCTCAATCTCTTCTTGAAGCTTAATTAAATAACTCTCTTGATCTGTTATTTTTTCCTGTAAATCGTCTATATCTCCAGATATGTTGAAATTACAATGAGAAAAGGTATTGCGGATTTCTGTTCTAACACTCTCTTCAGCTTGTTTTGTTGGTTCATAAATTTCGGATTCCATAGCTCCTATGACCTTGTTTTTAAAATAATCTCTAAACTTATGGTTAAATAAATCATCTTCTTTGATATCATTATTTACTAACCACATCAATAGTGTTACTAAAGCTTCTTGTGTTGTCACAGCTGCTTGGCCAATACGTCCTTGTCTAGCGTACCATTTTCCTAGTTCAAATTGAAAGTAGGCAAGGCGTTTCATTTTTTCTTCATCTTTTGAAATAGATAAAGATTCCTTGAAATGCACTCCTAAATCTTTCTCAATTTCATCCCTTATAAATGTTACTGCTGGATCCCCAATTCCTTGTAAAAGACTAGTATCTTTCGCCAAGCGTGTAATTGATTGGTGTAAATGGTAAAGATCATTACGATTTGTTCCATATTCAAACTGGTTGAAGGTTTCTCTTAGTTTTTCGTAGTTCGGATCATTAGCCCTTTTATCTAATAGTTCCAGAAGAGTTTTGACACTTGCATAGGAACGAAATTCATTAGCCGCATTGATCCATGCCATTAGATTATCTACGCTATTAAGATTGACGATCGGTGTCTTGCCTGGGTATGTTTTATCCTCAAACATACCATAAAACACTTCAAACTCTGCCTTCCAATTCAAGACCTTAGATACATAGTTTGACAACATATAGGTAAAGATAGGAAACGAACGAAATCCATTTGTAATATCACAAATAATTTTGTTTTTTTGCTTATTATCGAAAAGATTAGCTGCCTCCTTAACTAACTTTGTTTTAATGTCTTCAAATGTTTGCTTTAACTCTTGGTTAGTTGAACCAAGAGTTATTATAACAGGATGAAATGTGACTGAGTTATCTCTTAACTTTGTGAAATAGTAAGTTGCTGGTTCAATAGCTTTTTTTAGTAAATCTTCCTTTAGACTGACTTTATTGGTATCGGAGAACTCATTTCGAAAATCCTGATAATCCTTCATTGAAAAAGATCCATTTTTTATAGCAAAATGTCTATATATCTCTTCCCAAGAAGATGTAGCAGTTCCAACCAACAAAACCTTACTGACATTGATTTCAGTCTGATTTGTGAGATAGTATTCATAAGTAAATTTTGATATCACTTCGTTTTTTGAGATAGGGTCATAATAATTCGTTTTAGTGTAACCGAACTTATTGTCTTTAATAGAGTCTTCATCTTTAATTTGATCTTCTGTAGGTCTAATCGCACCTAAAAAAGCAACTAAAATTCCTTCTGTCATTTCATTTCCTCAATTCTAAATATTCCAAAATCTTGAGAATTCTTTTCACCAAGACTAATATTGTAAAGCAAGTGCATAGGTTCAGGATTGGCAAACAGGTGAAGGTTTCTCATATAAGCTTTGATAGAAGTTTTCTTATAAAATTAGTTTATTCTTTTAATTCTTAGGAAATAGTGATATATAACTTGCATAAAGCTTATAACCTCAATTGTTATCTAATCTTATCTTGACTGATCTTACAGGAGCCAACCCTCCTTCTATAAACTCAGCTGACATGTAAATCTTTCTTCATAAAAGAGAACACCATATAGTAAACTCTTCTTAAGAATATATCTCAATCGCTCATTGGGATTAAAAACGTAAAAATATAAGTTTCAAAAAATTATAATCTGACTTGAACTATGGATACTAAAATATCCCAATAAACAACTGAAGATGAAACATAAAACTTCCTAATACCTGCTATCTAACGATATGTTTCCTTAACTACATTTCTAAAATTTAGTTTTACTAATATTAAAGTAGGAATAGGGACTTGGCACTCCATCTAACATCTATTCTAAAACTCCTTCCGATATTATTATACAAATAAATTAAATTATTTTTAGTTATATTATAGCACAAAATGTTAGCGTTTCCAATTTAAATATGTTTTGAGAATAAGAAAAAGACGAATATCTAGTACTCAGGATGAGCAGATATTCGTCTTTTATAACTATATAGTTCCCTAATTATTTATTATCTTTCTTGAATAGCTTTCTCAACCGCTGCTTTTTCACGGGCAATCAAGTCAACACGCGCTGCGATTTCCTTAATTCCCATGCTGATATTACGGCTGATAGCCATATCGTCAAGCTGCGGCTCAAAGAAAGCCTTGTATTCTGCTAGTCTTTCTGCTGTCTTGAAGGCATTAGCTGGATAAATGACGAATTTGTCGAAGCTCATGTCGCCACCCAGAGCCGCCTTAATCCAATCCCAATTCTCACGCGCCCAGGTCCAAGCAGTAGCTTGAGTAAATTGGTGATTCAAGAGAGGGAGGTACCAACTCATAGCCAAATCTTGTGGTTTCACGATATCCTTGTTTTTCAAAGATTCCAAGATACGAGCAAGTGTTTCTGCGTCCTTAGTGTAAGCCAAAGCAGATGCCAATTGGCGTTTGAAGCTGCCATCAACTGTTGAAACATAATCATTCAAGTATTGGTCAGCCAATTCCTTGCTCTCATCATGCTTGATTTGGTTGATGAGAATATGCAAGCGAATAGCTGCAGGCAATTTCTCTAAGTCCTCTTTATGAGCAGCAAAAATACGGCTTGCTTCTTGACTTGCTGTTTGGTCATCAGCTGCAATCAGACCTCCTACAACGATCTGACGAACCAGCTCATCTTCATCACTTTCCCCTTCTTTTGCTTCAAAGCCTAGACGATCAAAGTTGAATTTGATTAGTTTAACAACCAATTCATTATATGCTTTCTCGCACTCGCTTCCTTCGTCCACAAAGAGCTTGAGGCCATTCAGAACGGCTTTAACTCCTGAAACAACCAAATAGGAGGTTTCATCTGTCAGTTTTTCAATAACTGGAACCAAATCAGCAAATGAAATGCTGCCTGCTTCAGCCAAGAGACGGCGCTCTTGCACCACTTGAAGCTTGCTGGTGCTATCCAAGTCTGTAATGGTATCTAAAATCTGCTCAAGCAAGACACCCTGATAGTCCGTGATATAGTGGGCCGTATTTTCCGTATTGAAGCGCAAGGCACCTTGGTTTTGAGCAGCCAAAGCAGAATAATTTGGAATTTCCAGCGTTTCTGTTTCCAACGTATCTGGCAAACCTTTCCAGTTGCTATTTAAAGGTAAGACCCAAGTGCGTTTCTTATCTTCGTGCTCTCCGATAAAGAATTGTTTTTGAGAGAGTTTGAGCGTATCGTTTTCTACTGTAGCCGTCAAAACAGGGTATCCTGGCTGTTCCAACCAAGAGTCCATAAAGGCTGCTACATCACGACCAGAAGCAGCTCCTAAGGCATTCCAAAGGTCACGACCGATAGTATTTCCATACTGGTGTTTAACAAAGTAAGCGTTCAATCCTTTAGCAAAGGCCTCATCTCCCAACCAACGACGAAGCATGTGCATGAGGCGGCTTCCCTTAGCATAAACGATAGCTGGATCAAACAAAGTATTGATTTCGTCAGGGTGCTTCACTTCCACATGGACAGACTGAACTCCGTCTGTCGCGTCCCGTTTGAGCGCCAAAGGAACACCTGTGGTTTGGAAATTCTCAAAAATATTCCAGCTTGGTTCAATCGCATTAACACAGACGTATTCCATCATGTTGGCAAAGCTTTCATTGAGCCAAAGGTCATCCCACCACTTCATAGTGACCAAGTTACCAAACCATTGGTGAGCCAACTCATGAGCAACGACAAGTGCTACATCTTGACGGCTGGATACCGTAGAATTTTCATCTACCAAGAGGTAAATTTCGCGATAGGTCACCAGACCCCAGTTTTCCATAGCACCAGATGAAAAGTCCGGCAGGGCGACGTGCAGCGACTGAGGAATCGGATATTTGACACCGTAATATTCTTCGTAAAATTCAATTGAGCGAACCGCAATGTCCAAAGCAAACTCTAAGTTGCTAGCTGGGTGAGCTTTAGTTGCATAGACACCGACCAAAGTGCCATTTTTAGTTTTAGCAGTAATACCTTGCATATCACCCGCAGCAAAGGCTAAGAGATAGGAAGACATGCGAGGGGTTCTTTCAAACTTCCAAATGCCTGTCGCTTTCCGGTTTTCAACGTCGATTTCAGGCATATTAGACAAGGCCAGTTCGCCTTCTGCTTGGTCAAATTTCAAAGCCAAATCAAAAGTCGCCTTAGCTTCTGGCTCATCCACACTTGGAAAGGCTTCACGAGCAAAATGGCTCTCAAACTGAGTAGAAATAATTTCTTTTTTCACTCCATCCACAGTATAGTAAGATGGGTAAATCCCTGTCATATTATCTGTAATCCTACCTGTATAGGTCAAGGTTACTTGCACAGGTCCTGCTGTTTCCAACTCAACATAAAGAGCTTCATTGTCATTATCAAGAGTGAAGGGACGAGCTTGTCCATCTACTTCCACGACCTCAATCGTCAAATCCTTTTGGTGTAAGGAAATTTTCTCAGCTTTAGCTTCACCACTAATGGTAACTTTCCCTGAGAAAGTCTTATCCGCACGATTTAAATCCAAAAAGAGATCATAGTGCTCTGGAACAAAAGTATCAATAAAATGTGCAACTGCTTGCATGTTTTTCTCCTCATCTAATTGAAGGGGCTGGTAATAAACCAACCTCCATTCAAGATTCATCTCTTACTATTCTACCATATTTAGTGACTTTATACTCATCCTAACTGACTCAAAATTGATTTTCATTTTCAGACATAAAGTAATCATTTTAAAGCTATCCTGTTATTCACTTTTCTCCTCCTCAAAACAAAAAAGACAAGCTTAGCCTGTCTCTTTAACATATATTATAATTCAATAATTTTACCCGTTTCAAAGTAAACGACCCATTCGCAGATGTTTTTGGCATAATCGCCGATACGTTCCAAGAAAGAAATAACCTGGAAATAATCACGGCCTGTAACGATGGCTTCAGGATTTTTCTTGATTTCTTCCGTAGCCAGATCACGAATGCTATCAAAATAATGGTTGATTTTTTCGTCCATGGCTGCTACTTCATAGGCTTGATCTACAGAACCATTCAGGTAGAGATCAAGGGCAGCTTCAACGAAATTTTTCACATCGCGACCCATCTTTTTAATTTCGTCCTCGACAGCTGGAATACGCTGCTCGCCCTTCATACGAATAGCCGCTTTTGCAATGGATACCGCATGGTCTCCCATACGCTCTAAGTCTGAAACGGCCTTGAGAACGGTTAAGACAGTGCGAAGATCTTGCGAAACAGGTTGTTGGAGGGCAATCATTTCAAATGATTTCTTTTCCAATTTCACTTCATATTCATTTACTTCTGCATCATCTTCGATGACTTCCTTTGCCAAGTCACGGTCATGTGTGACAAAAGCACGCACGGTGCGGTTGATTTGTGAGAGCACTTCTTGTCCCATTGCATAGAACTGATTGTGCAATTTCTCCAAATCTTCTTCAAATTGAGATCGTAACATCATTCAACTCCTTATCCAAATTTTCCTGTAATATAATCTTCTGTTTCCTTATTTTGTGGGTTGAGGAACATCTCCTTAGTATCATTAAACTCCATCAAATCGCCACCCAAGAAGAAGCCTGTTTTATCCGAAAGCCGAGAAGCCTGCTGCATGGAGCGCGTCACCAAGAGCATGGTATAGGTGTCCTTAAGTCCATAGAGAGTTTCCTCAATTTTACCCGCAGAGATTGGATCTAGCGCTGACGTTGGTTCATCCAAAAGGATAATTTTCGGACTGGTAGCCAAAACGCGTGCTACACAAATCCGCTGCTGTTGACCACCAGAGAGACCGATAGCGGAATCATGTAAACGGTCTTTCACTTCGTTCCAAATAGAAGCCCCAATCAAGGAACGCTCCACCGCTTCATCTAAAACTTGTTTATCCTTGACACCGTTGATGCGCAGTCCGTAGACAACATTTTCATAAATGGTCATGGGGAAGGGATTAGGCTGCTGGAACACCATGCCAATCTCTTTGCGCAACTCCACCGTATCTGTCCGAGGACTGTAGATATTGTGTCCGTTGTAGATGACCGTGCCTGTTGTTGTTACTTCTGGATTCAAATCACCCATACGGTTAATAGCCTTGAGCAAGGTGGATTTCCCTGAACCGGACGGTCCAATCAAGGCAGTGATTTCATTAGGCATAAAGTCCAAGGAAACACTATTGAGTGCTTTCTTTTTATTATAATAAACCGACAAGTCCTTGACTTGCAAAATAGGTTCTGTCATAAATTCATTCCTTTAGTTTCTTCACCTCTAACCAAAATGACCAGAAACATAGTCATTGGTAGACTGCAGTTTGGCATTTTGGAAGATATTGGCGGTCTTGTCGTACTCAATCAAATCTCCCAGATAAAAGAAGCCGGTGTAGTCACTGGCCCGGGCAGCCTGCTGCATATTGTGAGTTACGATGATGATCGTATAGTCCTTTTTGAGCTCAAACATGGTTTCTTCCAGCTGCATGGTCGCAATCGGATCCAGCGCAGAAGCCGGCTCGTCCATAAGCAAGATATCTGGCTTGACCGAAATAGCTCGGGCAATACAGAGCCGTTGCTGCTGGCCGCCTGACAAGGTCAAGGCTGATTTATGAAGATCATCCTTTACTTGGTCCCAAAGCGCGGCTTGCTTGAGCGAAGTTTCAACAAGCTCATCCAAAATCTTTTTATCTTTTACACCGGCACGTTCATGGGCAAAGGTAATGTTGCGATAAATAGACTTGGCAAATGGATTGGGCCGTTGAAAGACCATGCCGATGTGCTTACGCATCTCGTAAACGTTGATATCAGGACGATTGACGTCTATTCCTTGGTAAAGAATTTGCCCTGTTACCTTAGCAATATCAATCGTATCATTCATACGATTAAGACTGCGGAGATAGGTCGATTTCCCTGAGCCAGACGGACCAATCAGAGCTGTGATTTTATTCTTTTCAAATTGCATATCAATGCCCTTGATGGATTCCTTTTTACCGTAGTAAACATGTAAATCCTTGGTCGACAGGGCTACCTTTTCTTCAGGAAAAGTAATGATATGCTTTTCATTCCAATTATATTCTGTCATTGCTTCTCCTTTATGCAGAGGTTAGTTTCTTGTGCAAGTAAGAACCGAGTTTGCGGGCTCCAAAGTTGAAAATCAAGATGAAAATCAGAAGCACCGCTGCTGATCCTGCTGACACCACAGTACTATCAGGAATGGTTCCCTCACTATTGACCTTCCAGATATGGACGGCCAGCGTCTCCGCTTGACGGAAAATCGAAATCGGGCTAGTAATGCTGAAAATGTTCCAGTTAGACCAATCCAGGGCTGGAGCAGATTGCCCAGCAGTGTAGATCAAGGCAGCTGCTTCACCGAAAATCCGACCAGAAGCAAGGACAATCCCTGTCACAATCCCTGGCAGAGCCTCTGGAATGACCACATGAAGCACTGTTTCCCAGCGGGAAATTCCGAGAGCTAGTCCTGCTTCACGCTGTGTGTGATGAACGTGACGTAAGCTATCCTCGACGTTCCGAGTCATCTGAGGCAGATTGAAGACGGTCAGCGCCAAAGCACCAGAAATGATTGAGAAGCCATACTCAAACTGGACAACGAAAATCAAATAGCCAAAGAGTCCGACTACCACGGATGGCAGAGAGGACAGGATTTCAATACAGGTACGGACAAAGTTGGTCACTGGTCCTTTCTTAGCATACTCTGACAGATAAACCCCAGCACCCATAGAGAGAGGAACAGAGATAATCAAAGTAATCACCAACAGGAAGAAGGAATTGTAGAGCTGAATCCCAATACCACCGCCAGCCTGATAGGAAGAAGATTTTCCAGTCAGGAAAGACCAAGAAATGTGCGGCAATCCTCTTACCAGAATATAAAGAATCAGAGAGGCAAGGATAGCAACAATGATACCAGCTATCGTATAGAGGATACCAGTCGCCAATTTGTCTAATTTCTTAGCGTGCATAGTTTTTCTTACCTCTTTCTTTTGTAATCAGTTTAATGACACTGTTAAAGGCTAGGCTCATCATCAAGAGCACCAAAGCCAGAGACCAGAGAACGTTATTATCCACTGTTCCCATAACGGTATTTCCGATACCCATGGTTAAGACAGAGGTTAGTGTAGCTGCTGGCGTTGTCAGAGAGGTTGGGACCACTGCAGAGTTACCAACAACCATCTGAATAGCCAGGGCTTCACCGAAGGCACGTGCCATTCCAAAGACCACTGCTGTAAAAATACCTGAGCGAGCAGCCTTGAGTGTTACCCGCCAAATGGTCTGCCAGCGCGTTGCGCCCATAGCTAGACTAGCTTCACGGTAGTGACGCGGCACAGCACGAAGACTGTCCGTCGTCATAAAGGTTACTGTCGGCAAAATCATGACAAAGAGCACAAAAATACCAGACAAAATCCCAAATCCGGTACCACCAAAAACAGTCCGAACAAAGGGAACAACAACCTGCAAGCCGATAAATCCGTACACAACAGACGGAATCCCGACCAAGAGCTCGATCGCAGGCTGAAGAATCTTAGCTCCTTTAGGCGATACTTCAGTCATAAAGACGGCTGCTCCAATAGCAAAGGGAGTTGCAATCAATGCTGACAGAATGGTAACGATAAAGGAACCCAAAATCATCGGAAGGGCACCGAATTCCTTACCTGACGGATTCCAAGTGGAGCCAAACAAGAATTCAAATACATTAACTCCGTTGACAAAGAAGGTCGACAGCCCTTTTTGTGCTACGAAGATTAAAATCATGGCTACAATCAGGACGATTAAAGACAGGCAGGCAAAGGTGATATATTTACCAAATTTTTCCAGACGAGAGTTTTTCGAAGGGGATAGTAATTTTTTTGCTAATTCTTCATTTCTCATTTGCTATCTCCTTTTAAGCTCGTAACATTTCCATCAGCGTCCTTGCTGACCTGCATTTCCTTGATGGAAATATAGCCCATTCCTGAGACGATTCCATCCTGAACTTCATCTGACAGCATGTAGTCCAGAAACTCTGCTGCCAGACCAGTCGGCTTGCCCAATGTATACATATGCTCATAAGACCATAGTGGCCAAGCATTGGTCGCGACATTTTTGGCAGTTGGCTCGTAGCCATTGAGCTTCAAAGTCTTGACAGAATCATCCACATAAGCAAAGGCAAGATAAGAAATGGCTCCAGGAGTTTGAGAAACAATGGACTTAACCATCCCATTTGAATCCTGCTCCTGACTTTGAACGGCTGATTTACCAGCCATAATGACACTGTCAAACGTAGCTCGAGAACCAGAACTTGCCGCACGGTTGATGATGGAAATCTCTAGGTTTTTCCCACCCAGCTGCTTCCAGTTGGTCACTTCACCAGTAAAAATCTTCTGCAGTTGCTCCGCCGTTAAATTATCGACAGACACTTCTTTATTGACAATCACGGCAATTCCAGCGACTGCTACCTTGTGGTCAACAAGGGCTGAAGCATCAATCCCTTCTTTTTCCTCAGCAAAGACATCTGAGTTACCAATTTCAACTGCACCAGACTGAACCTGAGACAAGCCAGTACCTGATCCGCCACCTTGAACATTGACTGTTTTTCCAATATTGGCTGAACCAAACTCATCCGCGGCTGCTTCAACAAGCGGCTGAAGAGCTGTCGAACCAACGGCAGTCATGGACTCCCCTCGGTCAATCCAGCTGGAACAGGCTGATAGGCTGACTGCAAATAGCACTAGAACCGCTGACAAAATCAGCTTATATTTTTTCTTCACCATTTTTCTCCTCGAAATCTTGAGAATGATAGTGGAATGTCTATTTGAAAGAAACTGAAAATCCCACTATATCCACTATAACATAGAAAGAGGGCTTTGCCTAGTCTTTTGAACGAAAGCGAAGCCCCTTTGGGAAATAATTTTTCAAGGTATTTCCAGTAATTTTTGCAAATCCCAGACCATTGCCTTGGGCAAGCACTTGATACCAACCATTTGGATAGTTTTGTGAGAGTTGAACCGTCTCGCCTGCTACATATTTGCCAAAGGCCTCGTCATCAATCTCAAGGACTGAGACGACTTCACTAGGTCTCAAAGCCAAACCCAAGGCAAAGCTCGGTTCAAAGCGATTTTTCTTAAATTCACCCAGATGCAGGCCATTGCGAGCAATTTTCAGCTTGGACATGTCTGGAAGTCCAGCTGGCAGCAGATACAGATTGTCCCCAAATGTCTCTAAATGTCCTTCTAGCTCAATTTTTAGATGCTTTTTCTGGAAATCTTGCCAGAGTTTTCTTTGCTCAGCTGTCAATTTATTTTTGGCCGCCTTAATTTTTTTAGCAGATTGACTTCCTGTAAAGCGAAATTTCGCTACAAATTGTCCTTCTCCTTTGAAATGGTGGGGATACATACGAGCTGTTTCTGGAAAATCAATCCCTGCCACCATGCCATTGACTTTTGGTATTTCAAGCAATTCCAAAGGAAAATTCTCTAAAAGCCAAGCGACAATTTCTTCATTTTCTTCAGGTGCCCAGGTGCAGGTCGAATAGACCAGCTGCCCGCCCGTTGCTAACATCTTGATAGCGTCCTCTAGAATTTCTCGCTGAAGACGCGCACACTGAGCCGGATATTCAGGACTCCAATACTGGGTAGCATCTGGCTGTTTGCGAAACATCCCTTCGCCAGAGCAAGGAGCATCCAGAACAATGAGGTCAAAATAGCCCTGATAAACCTTAGCTAATCTATCGGCAGATTCGTTGGTGACAAGGACATTTCGCGCTCCAAACCGCTCAATGTTTTCTACCAAGATTTTACTTCGTTTGGCATTGATTTCGTTAGAAACCAGCAAACCTGTGTTTTCCAGATAAGAGAGTAAATGGGTAGATTTTCCGCCTGGTGCAGCCGCTAAGTCCAAAACTTTCATGCCCTTTTGTGGTGCTGCAACCTGGGCAACCATTTGCGCAGCTGGCTCCTGAGAATAGACTAGACCTGTGACGTGTTCTACTGACTTACCTGACACTTTTCCATAATAGCCCCAATCTGTGTTTGGGATAGCAGCCGCAAATTCTTTCTGAGTTTCTTTTAAAGGATTGCTTCGAAAGGCTGAAATCGGCTCTTGATCAAAAGTCGCAAAAAAAGCCTCTGCTTCCTGACCCAAGAGCTCCCTATACTTTTCCTTAAAACCTACTGGAAAGTCCATACTAGCCTTTTCCCTTTCGTAAATACTCTTGTAATTCGTCCAACTTGCACTTTGGTGCAATCATAATCGGCTCCTGAGTCTGAAAATTCGGCTGATTGCCATCCAGGGTCTGAATGACAAAGCCCAGTTTGTCAGCCATCACATAGGCCGCCGCATAGTCCCAAGGCCAATTATAAGAGAAATAGGCGGCTAATCCACCAGCCAAGGTCTTAGCAAAACTAATCCCAGCACTGCCATAGACACGCACCCCCAAGCAATCACGAGCTAAATCAGCTAGTCCCCAGTGATTATGCTCCAGCATACTAGCATTTGAAGCCATAAGATATTGCTGCAAGGGCTTGTCGATAAAAGCAGACAACTTTCTGTCATTGCAGTACACATCAAAAGCCCCGCCTCCGTGAAAAAGCTGGTCTCTTGTCACATCGTAAATCAAGCCGAACTTGCCCTGCCCATTTTCAAAATAAGCCAACATAATAGCAAAATCAGCCCGCTGGGTAATGAAATTATTGGTGCCATCAATGGGATCAATCACCCATACATTACCATCCGCTATGTCGTGTCGCAGGTCATTTTCCTCAGCCAAAATCGCGTCGTTCGGATACTGAGCTAAAATTTTCCCAACCAAATCATCTTGGATGAAGCGGTCCATTTGAGTCACCAAGTCAGTCGGGCTGCTCTTTTGTACGACATCCAAATCATCATAGAGATGGTCTCTTAAAAAAGCACCTGCCTGATAAACTATTTCTTTCGCAAAATGAAATTTATTTTCCAAGAGAAATCATTCCTTTCCCTTTCCTTTTTGCCTCCTGAACAGCGCGATAAAGAGAATAGCCACTAACCGTCTCAAACTCACGGCCTAGTCGCTTCTCTTCTCCCTTGCTGGGAACAACTTTCTTGAAGACTGCATAGGACTGGAGCAGTTTCTCCGCTTGAATCTTCTGTTCATAGGCTTGCTCTACATCATTAAAAAAAGAAAGCACTGAAGCAAGCTCTTCAGTGCTCCACGATAAGTCTAGTGGGTAACTATAATTTTTTTCCATATTTAAATATCAGCACGCATAGTTGCGGCTCTGAGTTCTTCCTTCCGATAACCCCTAGGCAAGAAAGCACGAATTTCATCTTCATTGAAGCCGATTTGCATTCGTTTACCATCGAGGATAATT
>ERZ773070.346-NODE-346-length-35376-cov-8.976445_pt1 | contig 35376 bp, 47 predicted proteins | sample MGYA00580618_ERZ773070 | MGnify/ENA primary metagenome ERZ773070 (study PRJEB29015, sample SAMEA2738023) | human oral metagenome | biome: human oral; feature: human-associated habitat; material: dental | place: China | collected 2019 ... | reverse complement strand
GTCGATTTCTAAACATCGGCAAGTAATTATCATCGGTGATTAGCTTTGTCGCCTTGCCTAATCGCTGCTGCATTTTCTGAACTCGTCGCTCGTCTATGGTTATGTTCCCCATTTTACCCTCAAAATGCCATTTTTGCTCTTGACAAACAAAAATAGCCTCTAAAATTGATAACAATTTTTGAGGCCAGATACAGACAGCCCACCCTGATTTACATCTGGGCGGGCTGAAAATCCTGTACGTTCACTAGTCATTCTAGCAAACTGATTTTGCTTTGTCAACAAAAACCCGCCCCCATTTTCAGGGGGCGGAAAGGTTACATGGATGTTCAAACCATGCGCTTGAAGTTTATCACTATTTTTTAGATTTCGCAACGGCAACATCTGCCACCACTAGTCGTCGTATGTATTCGCTAACCGTCATATTCAATTCGGCAGCACGCTTGACGATCATCTCGTGGTCGCTCTCTGAAACTTTTACGTGTATGTATTTAGTTTTCATATTTTACCTCTCTTTGGCGGCGGCGGTTGAGGGGCAATTGTTTGTTTTAGTGTTTGTGTTTTCTAGGTTTTATTTTCTAGTTTTTACTTTTCGTTTATTTACAATCTCCAATTTTACAGTGATTTTAATTCTGAAAAACTGAAAGGTTGATTTGAACATTTTTGTAACCTGCTTTCTTGCCGCCGAATTGTTAATTGTTGCTTGGTTGCCCCTCAACCATGTCTTTATTATAACAAACGTGTTGTCGTATGTCAACACATTTTATCAAAAAAGTCAGAGACTTTTCGACATTTTTCGTCACATCTATTAAACCTGTGGAAAACTCACAACATTACGCAGTATAGTCCTACCACGACACATGGCATTACTCACCGAGCAAAACACTATAAAAGAGATGGTTAATATCGGTTACGGCTTAAAAGCCAGCGTAGTTAGAGTGGGCCAACTGGTATTTCTGACCGTTGGCGGCACAACGGCCCTGCCCACAAATTTAGCTAGTCTATCCGAAAGAATGCCTGATAAATTTTGTCCAGCATCTTTTTTTGGCTGGGTTAATCTAAGGTTAACTGCTCGTAATTCAGGAAAATTGAGCGGCACTGCGATAATTAGATTTTCTCCTGATGGTAGAATGGATTGCGTAGCCAATAGTGGGCATAACGAATGGTATGGCACTGAATGCTGGTTTACAGATAAACCAGCCAGTTAGTAAGCTTATTTAACATACTCTATAACAATACTAACCTCTGAGCTGCCCCAAACATAACTACCAGAAATAGTAATATTCGTTTTATCAATGGAGGTAATACCAGCTTGGTGCGTACCCTCAATATATGGCAGTGCCTGTTTTATAGGATTGTTTGACAATACGCCAGACAATCGCATATTGCCAGACCACGAAATCAGCTCCCAGGCGTCAGTCAAGCCAGTAATGCCATGGGGCAGGCTTGAGGTGTTGTACCCACCAGTCATATTGACCACACCACGCACAACCTTACGAAAAATCGGGCGACCATCGATCCATTTTTTGCCAGTATTCTTTTCGTCTGTTGAACAATCGCGAAAGTCTGGCGCAAGACTTCGTGGTAGGACTATATCATCAGATAAATTTGTGCCGTCAGCCAACCCGTTTGCAAATGTTGCTAAGGCATTTATATTCGCAACCAGCTGATTTTGCTCAGCAGCCGTCAATATATCAAGCGGTACAAAATCAATATTTGGGTGCGGTAACGTTAATTTTGTCATTACTCACTACCTCCGTAGTATTCATCAATATATTCAAAATTAGAAATTGTAGATGTCATGATAACTTTCTGAGCAAAGCCAGTATCTATCTTTTCGGCTACTGAATCAAGGAATTGCTCAATAGCTTCGGCGGCGTCAGAAAACGTCATAATAAATAAGCAAAACTTGATAGCATGCTCATCGTCAGGCTTGCCGATTGTATAATTTTTCGCATACCGCAACATTGGCTTATCAGAGGTTTTGCCAATGCCGTTCTCGTAGTAGAACCGTCCTGCCGGCGACGCTCTAACAGATAGCTCGTCAAGAGTTTTTGGTTGCCAAATCGCCACGCGATTTATGTAAAGTCTATCCATATTATGGATTATGAGCGCTGGCGGTGTGGCAATAGTATAGTCCTACCACGACATAAGATCACGGTTAGATTAGATAGTAGTAATTATTACAACAGCGGCAGCAACCGTGCTCGTCTTAAATCCATAGTTAAGCAATATGGTAATATAACCGCTGATGTTGAAAATAACGAGCTCATTATTGGCAAAGGCGTTTCAGAGGTGGAGTTGTTTGCGACCATTATGGCTGAAGGGCTGTCTACTTATCTATATTTAATATCTCAAATTAAAAAGAATAATTCGCAAAACTATACACAAATCGCACAGTCTCTCAATGCGCCTCAGGGTGGCTATGCTGGCGCTTCACTATTCTCTTCAATTCCTGTTGAAGAGGGCGACCGCATCTCCATCTTACACGACTGTACAGGTACAATACGCGGTCAATATTCGATAATCACACTAAAGGCTGGGTAGTTAAAAACCGCCTCCGAGCTTTCGAGGCGGTTTTCAGTTGTTCGGGATTTCCGAACAATTCAGCTTGTAAGCAATTCTTACTATCTCAACTATAAAGAAATCCTTTATAGTTCAGCTTTTCACCACTGGCGGCGTCTTGCCGCGCGGTTCAGTCAGCGTCTTGCCCGTTTTCGGATCGTGCCAGCGGCTCAAGCCTGGCACACTGTGTGTGTCAACCAAGCACTGCAAGCAGTCGTTATATGTCGAGCCTGGCGCCATCTGTGGCGTAGATTTGCCGATGTGCAGTGTTACGCAACCGCAAGCCTTGCATTCGCGAAAATACAAGCTGGACTTAGTGATGGTTATTTTCTGTAAGTTCATGGATTGATCCTTTGCCCTGGGTAAATCAACCCTCTATTGGCAATCCCATTTCGCTCAGCTAGCCGCTGGGTATAACCAGAATTACCGAATAATCCATTTATGCTATGCCAGCCGTTTCGTAAAGCGATGTGGCCAAGTGTATCGCCGCGACGTACAACGTAACCGCCAGTACTTCGCTGAACGTAGCTTGTCGAAGCCGGCGCGCTGATTCGCGGTGCTTGCGTTGCTACGCGTGAGTTGACGGCCGCCTGTACTTCAGCTGGGTTATAGCCAGCGGCTTGCAGCCGTGCTACGCGGTCATTGCCGCTGCCGTACACACCCCTCAATACATCAGCTACCACCTGGTCATTCACTGCTTTCGAGCTGGCTGCTGGAGCAGCTGGCGCGCTAGCAGTGCCGTTCCAGATGTTAGGGCGGTAGTAGCCGATTATTGAGTTGCGGTATCCGCCCAAATCCATCAGATTAAAGGCGTTACCGACATAGATATTGCCCGAGCCCTGATTCTGCCCGAAGAACTTCCCCTGATAATACATGGCAACATGCCCATATGTTCCACCGCCAAAAATAGCCCAGTCGCCATCCTTCATGCCAGCCTGCCCAACATGCCAGGTAAAGCCGAGTGCTTGGATTTCGCCGACTTGGTTGGCGTAGCCACTCGCACCGCCCGTTCTAGTAGCAACGACGCGACCTGAGAGACTGAACATAAACTGCTTAAAGCCGGCTACACACTGCAAACCGTAACCCTCATTAAAGCCTCGCCCGTTCATGGCGTTTACGAAGGCAGCAGGGCTTGACATATCAGTCTTGTAATAAACACCAGAACCCATTTGCGCTAACTCTTTGTCGGGTGCTTCACATCCTGAGCCAGAATCCTGTGGCACGTCCAGACCAAGCATGCCAGCGATAGCATCATCACGCTTTTTTGCTAACTCACACAAAGCTTTCTCTTGCGCCTTAGAATACTTAGCTTTCGAACCGTCCAGCGTAATGCTACCGTCCTCAGCTTGCTTGCCGGCAAGCAAAAACGCCGCCGACAGCACCGCCACCACCAGTAGCAGTACGACAGCCAAATGCGCCGACGCATAGTTCAGTACCTTGCCCGCCAGCTTTGATATCGCGTTCTTCAACTTCATGATTATTTCTCCTCAGCCTTTTTACGGTCTTGGTTGTTTTTCTGGTTAGTCACGCCCAAAAAGTAGACGTTAATGCCGCCAGCGAACAGTAGCGCGGTGCTTGTCAGTTGCTTGGCAATCGCCTGAAAACCCCAGGTGTCCCCTAGCCCTTGTACGATAAATGCCGCAAACGACAGTAGACCTACCGCTATTGACAGCTGGCGTGTAGTTGATGGTTTTAATTTCATTTTAGACCTCCTCGATCATCATTGTTATTACGAAAAATCAGATAAAGAACAAGAGTGGTTGTTATAATAGACAGCAATAACGGTATCATCGTTTCGCCTCCAGGTGTTGTATATCCTCTTTCAGCGTCGTCACCGTTTGGCTTTGCTTAACCATCACGCCTGTCAGATACACGGCGAACGCCACCAGTGCTACAGCAAATATCTTTGCCAAGCCGCTCGTGATAAGCCGCCAAAAGTTCAGCAGGCTTTCTACGTCGCTGCGCGGCAGGTATTTCTGCTCCATCTCGTCCGTAAGCTCTTTTCTATGCTGTCCAAGCTCAGCTCGCGAAATATTACCGCTCAATATGTTCTCTATTCGCTCAAGTGCTGCTGTATGTCTGTCAACACCATCCTTGATGTACTCGACCTTGGCTTGCAGCGCGCCGAATTCTTTTGCTGATACGTCTGTGTTACTCATCTCGCCACTCATTATGATTTTTGCTGGTGTGGCAGCTAAACTGGCAACTCAGACAACACGCACTTAAAATCAACGTATGACGCAGGCGGCGGGCCGGCGCTTGTCCCGCCGCCAAACACCAACACATGTACTTCAGCCTCATACGTTGATGAGCTCGCTCGGTATACGTAACCATATAGCGACACCGAACCAACACCATCGCCACCGTCATGTAATATACTGGTCGTGCCAGAGTCCCATGCCGTCGCTCTGTCGGTTTTAGCTATCACATCGGAGATATACGCTCCGGGCGGCACGCTTATGCTTGCCTTGAAAGATTGATGGCTATAAACTGGCGAATTTGGCAGATTTATGCGAGCAGACACTGCTTGCTGCTGGAAGCTTGCGTCATAATCAGAGTTTTTAATAAACTTGCTAACCCTTGCCATCGTAGCCATCCTTAAGAATAAAGTAATAGAATCCATTATCTGTTGCGCCGTTTGGCGTCTGTACAATCAGTTGCTGCTCTGTAATTTTCGTTTTATTGACGGACAATGAACCATATTGTCCCTTTTCAAACACCCAGCAAATCGGCAAATAGCCAAGGTTGTGGGTTACTGTGCCGCCGCCGATTGGCAGTTCGCCGGACGCGAACAGTTTATTGTAGCGTTTATCTGAATTAAACTTGTACGCCCCCAGCGTGTCGAATTCAGCGATGTTGCCAGTAAAATTTGGCGGTGCGATAAGTATGCCCTTAATGTAAAACGTCACCGATTTATCAATACTGCTTCCTCTAAAAAACAGGTCTGAATCACGGCTCAAATAGGTGTCTAACGAAATATCTGGACTATTCCCGAACCCACCTCTTGAAAATGCGTCGAGGTCGTTTGCCCACGAAAAATTAGGGTCGGTGCTCCAAATGCCGCGAATGAGCGGCTTGAACGGCAAGTTGTGCGATACTCTAGCTTCCCCTACATAAATTCCCCATCCCTGATCAGCGGTAGTCATTCGAGCACTGAATGTCTTGGCGATGTAGATTTCCGGATAATCAGAATTAAATATCACCTGCTCAACTCCTGAATTACGTCAATACCCGGGTCGCTAATCGCCTCGATGACGTGTCCGTCTTTCGGATGCGAGCCAATCAAAATACGCCGCGTGCCGTCAGGCTCGCTGTAGATAAATCCTTGCGAGTTTACCCGCGTCAGTACCACGCCGTTTTTGCGTATCAATAGCTCGCCAGTACCTTGATTGATAGAAATATCGCCGTTATTTGTGCTAATGACTTTGTTTCCTTGAAACTCCACATTTTTCACGATTGCCATAATAAAGCTCCTAACCCAGCACGTCTGTGCTGTCTAATTTAGATTTGTCTAATATAAATGGGCTGTACACTTTCTGCCGGCGCGCCTTAATAGTCGTCTCCAGTAGCCCGCTACTCATTTTCATACTGATTGCCGTGACGAGGTATGTCCCCGGATATTTATAATCAACCTCGATTATATCGCCCAGCTGCAAGCTCGGGTCGCCTTTCAAATTAACCTCAATATTCGGCGAATACTCGCTTTGCTTGCTTAAAATGTCGGTTGCCAGCAGGTCGCAGTTGCGGTACGAGCCAAAGAAATTATTATCAGAAATATTCAGCAGCATATCGCCGTATTTTTCGCGGCTGTCACTGTCGTACGCCTCATAATCGATGGTATCGACGACCTTGGCCGGTTCGCCCCACAGCTCAATCGCGTCGATACTCAGCGCACCAGTGTTTGTGTTGATGAACGTCACTTTGTACGAATCCTGAAACAGCTCGCCAGTCGCCGTTACGTTAATAGGTACTGGTATGCCGCTCAGGTTGCGAGCCGTGAACCATGATGATGTTTTCACGCCATTAAAAATTAGATTATCAGCGCGCCATGCCGGGTCGCTTAATGACAACCAAACCTCTAGCCGTCCTTTTGCCGGTACGCGCCATTTATCCTCGTCAGCGCTGTTTTTCCAGCCGTTTTCGTTTTCGTTAGAAAATATCGGCTGCAACTTCTGAACGGCGCGAACCTCAGATTTTATCTTGACGTGATTGATTATTCCGCCAGTACGGCTCGGCTTAATGCTGATGATATTTGAATCGTTTAATATCATCACCGGCTGTTTGCCGACCACGCCAGAACGTGTTGTAAATCGCGCTACGCCCTGCTCGTCTAACCATAGCGCGCCGTTCTCTGCCTGCACCAATTTGCGCAGAACATCGCCAGCTTTCTCTCCTTTGTTGAATATCACGAACGGGATTTTGTTTTGCCCGATAGCCAGCTTATATTGATCGGGCGTCATACCATATTGCTGAAATATGACGGCAATCACTTTGTCGGTAGTTACGTCGCGCAGCTTGATGGTTGACCGCAATTCTGATTCGGCAATCTCGCTCAAAAAGTCCAGGGCTGTCCAACGAACCTGCAACGTGTCGTTGCTGTATGACGGCATCGATTGCGTCATGCCGACAAACACCGGCAACTTATCCTCAGACTTAAAACCCATATACAGGCGCAACGGCCGGCGGGGCAACATATGTTTGGCGACAGGTGACGGCGCGTTATCTTCGTTTGAGTAACTTAAATATCCATCGTAGTTATTCAGCGTGATATCGGCAACGCTCGATTGTACGTTGTATGGAAACTCAACGCTTCGCTCGAACCCCATATCAATCACTCGGTCGGTAATGTCGGCATACTCATAAGCGTCCCACACCTGCGTCGGATTATTGTCTTGCGTCGCCAGCAAATCAGCGCCGTTTAATTTCGATTGATTGAGCGTAAACCACTGCAAATCGGTGCGCCGCTTTTTCGTAAATGACAGGCTAGCTTTCCAGTCCAACGGGATAACTTCGCCGCGCGCTAGCTGGTGAAATCTGTCGGTCGTAACCTGCATAATGTTAGCCTCCCATCTGCCGCGTTTCGCGCAAAGTTATCTTTACGCCTTGTACCATGCCGCAGTTGCTGATAATATTCTTGTCGCTTATCGACATCTGCACCGGCATGTTTTCCACAGACAAATTTGGTCCAGTTACGGTCATAAGCGGGTATTTGTAGGTAGTGAATTGCCGGTCGTAGAATCCGCGCAATCTCTTATATTCATCAGCCGACATGTACGCCCATTGGTGTTCCCAAATTCGCTTGTAAAAGCCAAAATACGTGCTCACATTACCGTCAGCTGTCTCAATCGTCTTTATGCCGCCGTCAACAACCTTTTCAGTAAACGGCACTTCCAGCAAATCATACACCACCGAATCTTGAGCGTCGGTTAGCTTCAAAATAAGGCTCATATTACACCTCCAGCGCCCATTCTTGAGCGATTTATAATCTCTAATTGATCGGCAATCTGCTGTGCAACCTTGCGCTGCTCAGCCGGGCTTGTGGCGAATACGCCGCTAATATTGATGGTAATATTCTGCCCAGCACTGCCGCCGATTTTATCGACCAAGCTTGCCATTTTGCTTTCTGGTACGACCCACTCGTCCTCGCCGCCATCACCAGCGCGAATGATGCGCCCGCCCGGCTCGACGATACCACCAGTGTACATGCGCGGAATATGCACGCGCCCCAGCCTGCCAATATTGACGCCTGGAATCTTATTGATAGCACCGATCGCGCCGTTAATGAGGTCAATCGGGCCGTTAATGAAGCCCTCGATAAACCCAAGCACGCCGTTGATGGCGTTTTTGAACACCTGTCCGACAGCACGTCCGAAGTTGCCGGCAAAGCTGCTAAACAACCCAGCCAGCCTATTCCACAGATTGCCTATCAGATTGCCGAACGCGCCGAACAGCGCACCGATAATTTGTGGCACGGCTTTCACCAGCGCTAAAAATAGCTGGATTGATGCTTTAATCAGCATTTTGATGTTTGTTGGGTCGGTCAGGAACGTGACCAAATTATTTATCAGTGTTGGCATAACCTGAACCAGCGCCTCCATAATTTGCGGCCATGCCTGCACGATTGCCAGGAATAATTGAATCGCGCCATTGAGCAGCAGCGTCAGCGTCTCTGGCTTTGTCAGCTCTTGCACGATTGTTAATACCAAGTTTGCGACAGCAATCAGGATTTGCGGCAAAAGCTGCACCAGCGCCTGTATTAGCGTTGGCAACACTTGAACTAATGCGTTAAATATCGTTTGAATCAACTGCGGCAACATCGCCACAAGCTGTAGGGTTAGCTGTACAGCTGCTGATAATATGCTCGGAAATAGCTCATTAAATAATATCGGGATTTGCTCGATGAGTAGCGGCGCTAACTCTTCAACCAGCATAACGATACCGCCCAGTGCCTTTCTGAATGTCGGTATGACATTTTTGCCAAATGTGCCAATTGATTTGACAAAATCATCAATTAGCTTGTCAAAATCTAAATCTTCGTTGCTGATGCCGGCAACCAGGTTATCCCATGCCGACTTCATCGTCGTAAAGCTGCCACTGATGGTCTCGCTGGCTTCCTTGGCGGTCGTGCCAGTAATACCCATGCGTTCCTGCGTTTTATGAATACCCTCAATCAGCTTATCGAACGGAATATCCTTGACATTCTCTGCCGTGGCTTTGAATGAATCGCCCATCACACCGCTGTCGTTGATAAGGCGTGCCATCTCGCTCTGCGTACCGCCGTAGCCAAGCTTCAGGTTGTCGAGCATAGTATAGTTGTCTTTTGCGAAGCCCTGGTAGGCATCCTGAATCATCGACATGCTTGTGCCCATCTTGTTGGCGTTGTCAGCCATGTCAGTAACCGCCATGTCGGCGTATTTAGCGGCCGCCTCAGTATTGCCGCCAAGACCCTGCAACAGGGACGCCGAGAAGCTGGTTACTGTGTCCATGTACTGATTCGCCGACAGCCCAGCTGTCTTGTAGGCGTTGTTAGCATATTCCAGCACTGTATCGCTTGACTGCTTAAACAGCGTCTCTACGCCGCCGGCTAACTGCTCATAATCTGCGTAGCCCTTAACTGCTGCCGTCGCCAATCCAGCAACAGCAGTACCAGCCGCAGCCAATCCAACTGCTGCTGCTTTTCCGATAGCAGCAAAACCACCGCCGACCTTACTGCCGGACGAATTGACCTTTTTCTCGGCCCTATCCAAGCCCTTGTCAAGGTCATCAGTGTTGACATCGACGATATAGCTAATCTTGCCAACGGTGGTATTGCCGCCCATCGCCATGGCTACGGTTCACTCCTCTTGGCGAAAGGCTTGATGCCTTTTTTGAACGAATCGTTCGGGTGTTTTGAGAAGACACTGCCAGTGCTGATTTGACCGGCGCGAGCCTGCTCGACCAGCTTTGCATACCAGACTTTGCGCGCACCCTCCAGCAAGGCGTTAGCCTCTGCTAGCGTAATTTCGTCATTACGAATCGCCCTGATACCCTCCCAGCCGAAATAATAGCCAAATTCGGCAACAATATAGACTTCGTTTGAAATACGGTTATCAAACTTGTCAGAACGCTCCATGCGCCGCTTAAAGCGAGCCAGTGCCTTGCTCTTGTCTTCTTCAGACATCAAATCCAGCAGGTTAATCATCGGATTCCTCCTCAGCTTCATCGCCAGAACCGAACGCTCGAGCATTTAGTTTTTGTAGTCCGGCTGTACCGTATTTTTCCAGTAGTTCTTTTGTAAATCTCTGATCATCAGTGCCGTCGTCAAATAGTTTCATCCAACTACGCGCTAATGATTCTTGTGTGTCATTCATCTCGACCATCAATCTGTCTAACTCATCGACCATTGCCAACGTTTCTTTGGTATCGCCGCCTTTAGTCTTTTTTGCCGCCTCAAATCGACTTTTTAGATTGAAAGCCTTTTTTGATATCGTGCTCATTTTTGTGGTTTTCCGCTGAATATCCAGCTGTGTACCCGCGCCTAATTTACGGACGGTGTAGACGTGTCCGTCGATTTTTGCCTTAACCTCGCGGATTAAACCTTTGGTTGATATTTCAATTTCGCTCATGCGACATCCTTTCGTTTATATTCTAAGCCAGATTATGGTTACCTCTGGTGTGGCAATAAAAACACCCCGATTTCTCGAGGTGTTTCGTGGTTTACCGTTTGGATCACGGCGACGCCGGCTTTGCTTTCCACTTCAACTCCGAAGCGTCCCAGTACTGCGGCGTCTTCGGGTCTGGATAACCGAGCAGCAGGTAGCCGTCAGTTGTCGGCTGCATCTGAACCGTCAGCTCAATCTGCGCAGCGTCGCTGGTTGACAGCGTCGGATTGAACTTCCGTTCAATCAGCCCAGCGTAAACGTGAAAGTCGTCTTTAGCGTCCTTGCCGGCACAGAGCTGATGAATATGGATCGGCTGCGGCGTACTGCCCTTGCAATTCCCGCCGCCGAAAATCATCGGGTCAGTGTCAGCTACGTCAAATGCCTTTTTCACGTAGTCAAGCGATGGCAAGAATAACGTAAATGTTATTTCTGCGTCAGACGCTTTGCCGGATGGTTGTTTGCGCGTTCCTGCCTGCGTTTCAGCTTCAAGCGTACCCTCGCCATAGTTCACGGTGATATCGCCTAGCAGTTCTGCTGGGAACAGCACTTTGCCGACAGTCATTTCCCACTTTCCAGCGAGTAACTTTTCAGTGTTCATGGTGTTTCCTCCATTTAGTTAGTAATAAATCGTTCCAGTGGCTGAATAGATAACAATACCGTTATCGTCCTCTCCCACGCTGGTTATCGTGGACACTGGCATAATTGCCACGTTCCGATAACCTTTGTCGGTCGCCGGTGGAACTGCCGGCAGTCCGCATACTCCATACGAGTTATTTAGAAAATCGACAATCTTGCTCAGCCGCTTATAGCCGTCAACGTCGTCGGTTCCGCGGCTATACAGCTCGTAGCTCTGTGCGCGACGTTCGCCTCTCAGCTGCTGGTTGCCTACATTCGCGATATAGACACCCTTGCGGCCAAGAGCTAGCTTCTGAAAAAACAAGTCTTTGTCAATTTTGCCAAACCCGTTATCTTCCAAGTACTTCAGTAGTGATAAGGTGATCATCGCGTACCTTTCATCCAATTTTTAATGCCCTCTTTAGCCACGCTATCGCCTGCTTTTTTGAGATAGTTCGTGGTCTGCGGGTTTTTTGAGTTTTCAAAGTGCCGTCGCCGTGCATACGGTACTCGGCCATCGCCAAACGTCACCTGAACGGCTGTATCGACAGTTTCAACTCGTCCATCGCTACGAAGCGCGCCAGTGAGTTTTGGCGCTATCATGGTAGCCCGTCCGAGAATGGCGTCGCCCATCGCTCGCTTAGCATTTTTAATGTTTTCTTTTTGCACTGTCTTGAACGCCTGCACGCCGCCATTAACTTTGCTGATTTTAACTTTAACTGCCATATTCAGCCCTCTCTAACGTCAGCGTGTAGTGCTCGACAGCGCCAGTGTCGAAATTCTTACCCTCAGTAACACCGACTATCGTGTAAAACTTACCGCCGCACTCGATACCGTCGCCGACAATCTCGCTGTTAGCGTCTACGTCCTCGGGATGCACATGTAGCGTAGCGCTCGATTCGTGCGTCTCCTGATTCTGGCTGCTCACCATGCCAGATTTCAGTTTGAACACTCCAAAGTGTGCGATTCGCTCAGCGATTGTGTTGCCCTGCACAACACCCCGATTGATCTTCAAGTAGTTGTACGTCACTTCAGTGAACACATCAAACACGGTCATCGAGATTTAGCCCTCCGCTATTTACCGGCATCACTTTGCCGTGGCGGATACCGCCGCACGCCCTATATTTGGCGATGATGCCAGCGTTTAACTTCATCAATTCCTTAGTAGGGTTGTAGCCCTCCCGATAAGTAATCGAAAAGTCTTCAACACGCTTTGATGATATGCCGCCCTGCGCCTTAGCCTCATCGGTAATATTGCCGAAGAATCGTGCCCATACCAACGCCAAATCGTTTGGCAGCGGATCGATATCGTCAAGTTCACGACACAGCAGTCCCTCAAGCCGCGTCTTCGCAATGTCCAAGTACAGCTTGAAGTTGTTTTTCTCAATAGGAGAAAGGGAGCGGCCGAGTAATGCCGCTACCTTGTCTTCGTCGAGTTTTGCCATCTCAATCGCTCCCCTCTCCTAAAATTAGGCTTCCATTGCAACTGCGAATGTTTTGTAACCTTGTGCCGAGCCGCCGATGTAGCGTTCAGTCAACATCACGTCTTGGTTGTAGTCGAGGTCAAAGTCAGTGCGCACTGTCGCATTGTTCTCGCCCATAGTCACATAGGCTTGGTCAACGTAGGCGATAGCTTTCACTTTGCCGCTATTAAAGCTATTCAGCTCTGGCAGCTCGTAAACAGCCTTGACTTCAAACAACTCTTCTAACTTGACCTTGGCAAACATGATGTTACCGTTTGAATCTTTCATCAAGCGGATTTTACGGCGGAAGCCCTCTGGAACAATCAAGATTTTGCCTTGGTTGTTTTTATCTTTAATAGATTCAACCACCTCAACGCCGATTTCGTATTCTGTCTTGCTTGCCGCATCAATCTTGGTAACGACTTTGCTACCATAGCCGCTCGCGTCGCCAGCATCAGCTACGACTGGATACAAACCGCGACTACCCTCGAGGGTTGCATCTTTGCCAGTACCGGCAGTCAACAGCGCGCCAACGACGATAGCATTTGCTACGCGATCAGCTAGCTCTTCAATACGGAACTTCAATAACTCGCCAGTTGAATCATCAAAGATATCCTGCAAATCGATATCAAGCCGCTTGTAGATAGCTTTGCCTTTGATATCGCGGCGAAGACTTTTGAGTGTCTGCTCTTTCTTTTTCTCACCTTTCTGGTGTCCGAGCGCCGTGTCGTCAGTACCCATTGCGTATAGGCTGCCGCCTCGAGCGCCAACATGGCGGAATGTGCCGAGGACTCCCGGATTGTCAATCCACGCCTTGAAAAAGATGCTCTCGATTTCAGCTGGCAGGATTGCGTCGCCGGTGATACCCTTGCTCTTCAGGTGCGCGCCCCACTCGCTCATAATCTGCTCAGTGCTGCCGCGGTGGTTCTTCTTAATGATGTCCCTAAAAGCAAGCAACGCTGCTTTTGACTTCAGGTAGCTGTCGGTTGCTCGCGGTGCTTGAACAGGCTGCGCCGCTTTTTTAACGACGCTGTCGGTTGCAATTGATTTATTCATTGCATTGTCTCCCTCTTCAGTTGTTTCGTTAGTAGTATCGCTGTCAGTCTCTTCACCGGTTGGCGTATCTTCGCCCTCCTCCGAGTTTTGCGTTTCCGCTGGCGCCTCTGGCTGCTCAGGCGCTTCGTTTTCAGTTGTTTCGACAGGTGTACTGTCTGTATTGTCTACATTTTCAGCTGGCTGCTCGTTGTGGTCGATACCATCACCGGTAGCTGTACCGAAAGTGTCATTTTGCTTTGATTTAGCTTCAGGCATTTTCTTGTCTCCTACAATGGATTTAATGGCAATAATCCGCGCGTCCTTGTTGCTACCGCGGTAAACCAGCGACACCTCGATAACCTCAGCATTGCTGATAGTTTCCGCTTCAAAATTAAAATCGTAGTCAATCATCGTAATGCTAAATGCATTGGATAAATGGCCCTCGTCAATCAGCGTCAACATATCCTGTGCGATTTCTCGGCTGCTAATGCCAGCCTCAAAAACCAGCTCGCCGTTGCTAAAATAAGCGCGCCGAACAGAGCCGATCACGTCGCGAACGTCGCCAGAATGGTTTAACATTAGCGGGATGTCGATAATCTCGCTGATACCCTCTTCTGGAATCGCCCCAACGATAATCTCGCCACCGCCCTTGAGAGGCAGCCGCAAGCTAGCAACATTGACCTGCTCGTAGTGTCTATCGACACTAGCCGAACTCGCCACAAAGACAATACGCCGCTCGCCGTCAATTTCTTTCGACTTGATGGCGCTGCTGAACGAAACAATCTTTGATTTAGCTTGTTTTACCATAATCTTCCTTTAAGCTTTGATATTTCTTGCCGACAGCGCTCATTTGAGCATTGCTTTCGTCAAGCCTGATTATGATAGGGTGTGGTGTGGCAGGCGAAATTATGATATAATGCACACATTATGAAAATGCACGCACCCAGCTTCGTTTTAGGCGCAGCTACATCGAGATTTGTTAGAAAATACTGGTATATCGGTGTCTTCTACCTATTGTTTTACTACATGTTTATTGCCTTTTTCTGGGTAATGTATCAAACGTATTACTGGCTGTTTTACCGTCTTATTTTCTGCGGCATCAGGTCGCTAATTGGCAAAAAAGCCGCTACTTCCGATTAGTCGTCTTTGGCGGTACTTCCGGCGCAGTAAACTTGTGCCGGATTTCTTTTTGCGAAGAATTCGGCGTCACCACCTTGATGTTCAGTTTTGCCTTGCATTTGCTGTTTGTACAAATCAAACCCTCGATGATAGTTGTGCCTTTAGCATCCATCAAATAACGGCCGCAATATTTACAGGTTATCTTCATGACGCTACCTCGTATTGAATATAGCAGCCGCAGTTTGGATGCATATTGGCAGAATCAATATCGGCAAAGTCGTTCAAAAACGTGCCGCCATCAGCGCCCTCCAGCTTATCGCCCCTCACGAGGAATGAATTGGTCACGAGTTCTTTTTTGCCATTCATGGCTTGGCAAAATTCGCAGCCAGCGCCATTTGTATGCCAGACTTTATAGATTTTTGCACCGGTTTCGTGCATAAGCTGTTGCATAGCGTTAACGCTCGATTGACCAACGCACCGATGTTCTTCAGTGCGAGCCATCCGCTGCACCCGCCACTCGTCAGTGTTCATAATATCGCGCAGACTTCGTGCCAGCGTTTCTTTGTCCCAACCCTCATATTGTCCACGAGCCAGCACGCTGCGGATACTTGCGGCGGTATCATCGCTGTATGAACGCGCGACGTTTGTCAGATAAACTAGATATTGCGCTTTAGTCAACTCATTGACGACGAATCGTGACGTATTATTGATAGCGATGCCGTTTGCTTCCAGCAACGCCAATCCCTGCTCATAGCTAATCTGCCCCCTCGATAACATGTATGCTGCCAGTACTGCCATAATTTCAGCAACCATTGACGTCATGTCAGATTCCTCAGTATCGCCAGCACTCTTGCTGGCTTCGCCCTCAATAGCGGCGTCAATCTGCTTCTGCATGTACTTGCGCACAACTTCAGCCACATCATCAACCACACCCTGATCTTCAGGATTGGCAGATTTATGTTTGTGTTCGCATTGGTGAGATTTTGTCGGCAGCGCTGCTTTCTCGCTCGGCTCAGCTGTTGAATCTGGCGCGCTGTCAACTTCGCCGCCATCGTCAACCTCTGGCTTATCATTGTTTATTACTGGCGCTGTTGGCTTCGTCTCCAGCCTCAGTAGCTTATATGAATTGCTTAGCTGAAATGCGTCAACTATACTATCAATTGAAAAGCCGGCGGCTATCATGTCGCGAATGATACCACCCTCAATATTTCGCGTTTCAGCGCGTACCTTGTCCTCATCTGCTAGGTTTGGAATGTTTATCTTGTAGGTGATTGCGTAGCCTAGCCCGCCAGTTATACGGTTAAGCTCAAATGTGAATCTCGTCCAGATTTTCAATGTTAGCGGGTCAACCGTATATGTCAAGAATACTCGCTCCGCAACTGCTACCGACGCGTAGTTTGAGTTCTTCAAAAAGCCCTTAATTTCATCAGGAACGCCGTAGGCACTGTCGAGCTTTTTATTCGCTTGATCAAACAGTGACTCCAGGTTCATATCTTTATTTGACTGCGCGAACGGAATCCACTGAATCTGCGCTTCTACTGGCAAGCCGGTCTCATCACTGATTGGTCGATGAGTATAGATAACGTTGTTGTTTCTGCCGCTGCCGCGATGCCGGCGCTCCATCTCATCAACCTGCTTATTAAAATCTTCAATGGTTGCTGCGGTAATAATGAACTGCCCCGCCGGTACTGCCCCATTTTCAAATAGCCCCGCCTCATAGGCAGCAATATAGTCGTCAAGGTTTGCCCATTTATTAGCAGCGACACTCGGCGAATAACCGCGGCTCAAATTATACGGATCAAAGCCGGAATAGATTTCGATAACCTCGGCCTCGTCGTACGTAGCGCCAGCTGTTAGATACTTCTTAGCGCCACTAGACACAACCTCGGACACACCCTCCAGGAACGTAAAGCCAGCAAGGTTATCAGCTGTAGCACCCTTGCCAATAACGGCCTCGCCGTTTTCGTAGTGCCAAACAGCCAAGTACACCTTGCGATGTACCAACGTCATCACCATTAGAGCTTCGCGAAAATCGACAGCGCTCATCTGCTGGTTCGGTCGATAAATAGCGTTCAACGCACTCACATTTTCGACAGGCTTACCGTTGCCGTCAATCGCAAATGGACGTATCGTCATGAATGCGTTGGCAATTTTGGTAATATTCGGATAGGCGTTGTCGTAGGTCTTGCCTTTATAAAAGCTCAAGGCTGTCGGTATACTGCCGCCACCGCCAAGATAACGACGCCCGTCTCTCGTTACGTAAGATTTCTTTCGCGCTCCTAGCTTGAGCATTTTGCGAACATTATTAAACATACTACAAATTATGTTTATAAGCGGTGTGGCATAGCGACAGTATTATCTAATACCAGCGTACTGCACCTTTTTCGGCTTTGGCGGCGTGTAAAAACATAATATCGTAGCGTCTGCTTCGTCTGGCGAGCGATAGCCGCGCTTTTTATAGTCATCCTTGCTCTCAACTTGCCGCCTACCTTGCTTGTCCATCTTCCATTCGCGGTTCGATAACTCAGTCAACAAGTCCTTGTTTTCGCTCAATTCAATCTCGTCGATAATTGATTGCAAATAAAACCAGGCTTCGCTAATCATATTGGGATAGCGATTCTTGTCGCGAGCGGCCGCCCCAAAATTAATCGGCATGACATTATAGCCACGCTCTTTCATCTGGTCGGTAACGCCGCCGCCAACGCCAGTATCATCAATCTTTATTAAGACGCTCTTGTCAAAATCAACAAACTTCTCCAGCAGATCGCAAACTTCATTAGTTCGCTTTTTCGTATACGACGCCCTGCGGAGTTCTCTCATCCCCTTGCGCTTTACGAAAACAGTACGGTCATTGCCAAGGCGAGCCACATCAACTCCTACTTCGATAGCCCCCTCATCGTCTACTTTACGCCCCATCGCCGCCATCACCCGTGCTGCTGAGATGATATTGCGCTCTGTTTGGTTTATTGCCTTGCCGAGATAGTCATGAGCGTAGTCCTCGGGGTGATTTAGCCGAGCCATCTCGATTTCGTATTTTATTTCGTCACTGAGCCAACCATTTTTTAGTGCGATGCGATAATCCAACTCCAAATGCAGCACGTCTCGGCGCGGCGGGTCAGTAATGAAGTATGAAATGACAGGGTCAATATCGGTAATGCGATTTAGCGTCCAGATAATGCGCGAGCCAGGTTTGCGGATTGTCGGAGTTAAAATACGTATCGACTTCGAGGTGATAGTTTGCGCTTCGTCAATCCACGCCAAATCCACGCCCTCAAGCGATTTAATAGTCGTCTCCACGTTTCTGTCTAGCCCTTTGAAAAGAAACTCCGAGCCGGTCGCCGTATTATAGATAGAGTCTTTAGTCCATGTAAAATCAGAAAAGCCATATTTGTCAATTAAATCAAGCAACAGCTGATATGACGAATCGCTGATGTTTTTTTGAAATTGGCGCAAACAGGCGGTGCGCATTTTACGGCGGCGCGCTTCCAGCAGACAATACCGAGCCACCGTGTGCGACTTCAGCGAATAGCGGCCGCCCTCAATGACAGCATGACGCCACCACGAATCAAACAGCGGCGCGTACTCAATCGGTAGCTGAACCTTTGTTTTTGGTGCTTCCATCGGCAAACTCCACCAGTGCAATCGGTGTAACGCTCCTACCATCGCTCGTTATATCGGTCTTCTCGGAAAACTCGGCAGTGGTCTTCGCGATAAACTTCGCCGTGTCCTGCGCAATCTTCTCGTCGGCCGAATCAAGCGACTTGTTAAGCACCCGTTTGGCTTTCTCGACCATATTCTTTTTGTCTGTCGATTTTCCGACAATTTCATAGACAATATTTTTGAGCCATGGCAAGTCAAAATTGGTAGTAATAGTTCTGGCATACGATTCGCTGTAACCAGCCGCCAACGCACTTTGCAAAGCATTGTCGTAAGTCGGTGAAGACGGCAAATAATAGCGAAGTGCAAAATCAATCTGCTTTGCACTGTACCGCTCCAACGGTCGCCTTTTATCAAACTTTCTCGCCCTGGTTTTCTTTTTCATAATCTCATGATGTCATTTGGTGGTGTGGCGCGGCAATCAATGCACGTTGCGCGCCCTGCCCCACTCCGGCACTGTTCTAATTTTTGCATTAGTTAAATCTGGCATTTTCCGTGCGCTACTCACGTTGATATTGTATAGGTTAGCTAAATGATTTATGTAGCTCAGACTAATATTTCGATGATCAGTCAAGGCACGACGAAAAGGCTTCCAATTATCAGAATAGAAGCCCCTCTGCCGTACAAACCAACGCTCGTAACAATTTATGCCATACCTATGCTTAACGTAGATAGTGGTGGGGTTGACGCACACAATCGTCAACCCGTTTACCTCTCTTACCACTGTTGTATCGTATTTTTTTGCCATATCACCCTCCATTTTTTATCTCTCTACCTCAGTAGCATAAACCTCTCAATCGTCCGATTGCTCTTGTGATTTCGGCGGAATGACGATCAGCTTGTCAAACGGCAGGATGAATGCTTGACATCCCAACAGCTGCTTCACTTCAACCACCGCTTCGCTTCCTTTTATCGCAATCACATCGCCGCACAACGCTTCTGCTGGTTCGTCACCGTGCTTAAACGCAACCCTGTCACCGACTTTAGTCTCTGGTGTTTCAGACTGCGCGCATTTCTCGTCGTTACTCTGATATTTCACGCCGTCAGCGATTGCCTTTGATGCGGCGCTAGCATTTTTAGCCATCGCTTCAAAAGATCCAGCGGCAGGCTTCAGCTTCCAGCTCTTGATTCTCAAAACGTTTTTCCAAGTAAACGACCATCGACGACAGCTTTTGACATCGTGATGCATCTCCGTTTCAATCTCTTCAAGGTTCGTGAGACTCAAGAAATAACCTCTACGATAATTGACGTCAAAATTGCCGTCCGAATAATAGATAGCAGCGTCCCTCAGGTCAGCGCCACTCAGGTCAGCGTCCCTCAGGTCAGCGCCACTCAGGTCAGCGTCCCTCAGGTTAGCGCCACTCAGGTCAGCGTCCCTCAGGTCAGCGCCACTCAGGTTAGCGTCCCTCAGGTTAGCGCCACTCAGGTCAGCGTCCCTCAGGTCAGCGTCCCTCAGGTCAGCGTTGCCATCAATGGCTGCTTCAACTGCTTTTTTCATCGTGGCGTTGTCTGATTCGTACTCAAACAATACATCTCCGCTGAACCATGATTTAATTTCAATTTTGACTTTAGACATTTCTAGTCTCCTATTTAGTTATTGATTCAATAAACTCAATCGCCGCATCACACCCCTTGCAAACAACGGTCTGAATGCCAGCCTCATTGAGCGTTTTAATCCACTGTTTTTGATTTTCTGATGTCACGCCTCCTTTCTTGCGTTTCATTTCGATAGCGACAAGACGATGATTTTTACCATAAACACCGTCGCCACTAACAACAGGATTGTCTCCATAATGTATGAACTCCATCGTTGCGTCGCTATAGTCTGCTGGGACTACCACGAATAAATCTGGCACGCCAGAACTCACGCCGAGCTTCTTATTTTTAGCTTTCTGACTCCACGACTTGGTGTATGTTTCATTCGGCACGCGAAAATGTGGATAACCTTTCAGCCGCAGCCACTGCACAAATGCTTCTTGCTCTTGATCCTCGGTTGGGTTATCTATGTTTGCGAGGTTAGGCATTGCTACTTCCTCCTCTTTTTAGATTCATCTAGCCACTCTCGATACTCGATCTCGTCCTCGATTGCTGGCACGATTAGGGCTGTTAGTATTGCGATTGCGAAAAGCACTGCGATTATTATGGTCATGACTTTTTCTCCTCCAACAACTCAGGGTTTTCGTGGATATTGCCGACGACCTCAATTTTCGAAAAACTGATAGATATATCAGTTAGTGATTCTGCAGTGTCCTTGATTGGGTTGTACAGCTCAAAGCCACAATTTTTGAAAACCACGACGCCATATTGCCACTCAAAAACTTCGCGCTGATAGTTGGCGTTGCGATATTTTGCGATATCGCCCTCGCGGATTTTATTTTTAACGATATCAATAGCGCCAGTTTCCTGTTCTACTACATATTTTTCAGGATTATTCAAAATTTCGGCAAAGCTTTTAATTAGTTTGCCATCACAAATTTTTTGAATATCATAAACATACTGCTTTGATTCAACCAACCAGCAGCGAAAACGCTTTATCGAGCGCTTATCCTGTTTCATCTAGATTTCCTTTCCGTCCTTAAAGCATTTTGAATAGCCCATTTGACCACCTGCAGATTCACAACGAGCGTCAGTATTTGTTATTTCAACACTCCGGTTGAATGACGCCTCCGCCCAGATAGCGAGGGCTACTAATAGCGCGGCTCCGATGGTCGCTATAGCCACTACAAACCGTACCATTCCTTTATCCGAGAATTCATAATCAGTCTTCATTTCCGACCTTTCTTTCTTCGCGCTTTAATTATGGCACGAGTGAGTTTCTTTTTAGTGTGCGGTTTTTTGACAGACGGATACGTCATCGGCTTGCCGTCGCAGTGAGAACCTCGGCAAAACTCATCGCTTATATTCCGTACTGGTTTACCGCATATTTGACATGCTGGCCACATATATTGACATCTCCTTTCTCTCTATACGAAATCGCGTAGTTTAATTCAACCGCAGAACTGGGGCAAGGCGACACCAAGTGAGTGTATGTCATTAGTTAATTATTTTAAGGTTTGATGTCGCCTATTAGACAGACGACCCGGGTGGGCAAAATGGTCATCTGTCCAGTTGACAGCACAATCACAGAGCAAAGGATTTCTCACCTTTCGGCTTACTCCCATTCGGGAACCCAGCTTTATTCCTCAGATCATGCTGCCAGTTCTACGGTCGATGCTAATGTTCATCCAGTTTATTGACATGTGATAGGTCATTAGTTAATGGCGTTTATATATTCATATTCATCTGCGAATCGCTATCAATCCGCTTCTTGCCAGTCACGAGGTAGCGTAAATCAGTCAGATTGCTATCGACGTAATTGTCGGCCAGAATATTGACGAACATCATTGCGTCACGGTTATCCATGATAATAATGCCGTCGTGATTGTCTGACATAAGCGCCAAATCCATTTCCTCGGCGTAATCGACAACTCTTTCCTTACAAGGCAAATGCTCAACATCCAACTTCATCAACATAGTAGCCAGTGATTTGTTGCGGTCAGCCAACTCTGCGAATGACAACCCCTCAGGCAAGTTCAGTGCAAACTTTTTCATCAAAAGATCAATGACTTGCTTTGTTGCAGCGTCGCTTGATGGATCTTGTTTGAACAAATTGACAAACTTCTTTGGATTAAACGCAAACACTTTCCCGCCAGCGATCAATACCTGATTGTCGGCTGGTATCTTAAATGCTGCGTCGGCATTAAGCTCGCCAAAGTCACTGCCGCTAACTTGCCACGTGAGACTTCCGCTCAACATCTGCGACCGCTGCAGCTGTTTGGCGATGTAAAAGGTCTTGTCTGGATCTTTTGGGTCGCTAAACCGCGCTACAATACCGTGCATACGCTTCATCTCGTGTTCTTTCTCGTTGAACTCAGCAATATTGTCATCGCCAAGAAGATAGATGAGCGTGTCGGCACGCTGAATGCTCTCAAGCTCGCTGTATAGCAAAACATTTTCCATTTGATCGTTTGTCGCGTAGTCCCTGACAGACAATCCAACTGCTGCTCCAGTCTCCACAAAATTGATCATGTCGTAAAGAAACAGTGATCGCATTTGGTCTTCTATGGCCGATGTCTTCAGCGGTAACACGTATGGTGTAAAGTTTTTATTGAAAATAAACAGGTCGATGAGCAGATCTTTCTTATTAGCATCAGCCCAGTTTGCCCACTGGAATATGTCGAATTGATTGTCGTCAATCACTTCTCCCACCAAAATCCTTTCTGCTCAGCCTCAGTCTCAGTCTCAGTCTCAGACGGATTGTCGTCCTTCAGGCTGCCAGCTGGCTTATTATTTATCTTGACCGCGATGTCTACGCTCCGAACGCCGTGCTCCAGCAACCATTTCTTGGCTCGCTTAGCATCAGATTCGGTAGCGTAGGTTTTCGCGTGCGGCTTATTCTTGTCGTCGCTCCAGCGAACCGTGAATGTGCAATTCATCAGAGACATTACGTAGCCTCCAGTTTCTTGCGCTTGCGGCGCTGCTTTTTACGAAGTGCTTTTTTAGTCACGACGCCTTAATCTCCAAACCTCTCATACATACAGTTTTCGTGCATGTCTGGATAATCCTTTCGCTCAGCGTCAGATTTAATGAGCGCCAAATTGCACATGCTGCATCTGCCGTATGGTGCGGTTTTTTCAAATTCAGCTAGCTCAGCGTCTTGTTTAGGTCTACGTTTGCTGATCCGGCCGCAAATCCGAGCTGCCTCCCGATTGAGTGCAAAGCCCGTTTTGTTTCCCCTCGACCTCGATCCACCCTTTCTGCCGATTTCACGGTAGAAGTTTGGATTTTTCGCGAGAATTGTTGCGGCAGCTTTTCTGCCGCCGGCTTCCGTTCCTGCCATGGTTCTCCTTTCGTTAAAATGGTATTTCGCTCAAATCAATTGGCGCGTCGAGTTCGATATCCTCAGTGGCTTTCGCCGCTTGATTAGTCTTTGCATTTGCCGCTTTAGCATCATCTTCGGCGTATCGCTCAGTAGCTGGCGCAGCGTTATTGCCGCTGCCCTTGGCGTCGCTCAAAAGCTGGAACTGATCGATGATAATTTCAGTGGCTTTACGCTTGATGTCATCTTTCTCCCAGATTCGTGTTTGCAGGCGGCCAGTAATACCAATCTGTTTGCCTTTCGGTGCATATTCCGCCAGTAGTTCGGCCGCTTTATTCCAAGCAACGCAATCGATGAAACTAGCGTCGGCATCTTTGCCGTAGCCATCAACCGCTAGTGCGAATGAGGCTACGGACTTGCCGCTATTCGTCGTTTTAATTTCAATGTCGCGGACGACACGGCCGATTAGAGTTACGTTATTGATTGCTGCCATATTTAGAAACTCTTTTCTTCGCGGATTTCAACACCTGGGATTTCACGTAACCCATTGGCGATGGCTTCGCGGATTAGCTTGTCGCTCGGCTCGCACAAGTAGCGTGGCACTAATTCAGGGTTGGTGACCGTGAACACCGTCTTGGTTTTAATGCCGGACTTGACGGCTGGCTTCTGCGATTTAGCGGCTTTAGCCGCCTCGGCTTCGGCGATTTCCTGCTCGCGTTTACGCTGTGCTGCCAATTTGGCCGCTTCGGCTTCGTCACGTTCAGCGGTCGTCAATTCATCTTTACGCGTCAACAGTTCGTTGATGGCTTTAGTGAATGCCAGCTTGATTTCAGCGTGGTTCTGATCAGCTTCAGGTAACTCAGCAAAGATTTGCTTCAGTTCAGCACCTTTTTCATCGCAGGCTTTCTGGCTGCGTAGTGATTTGGCATTGGTAGCGAACTTAGCACAGATAGCGTCAACGCGTACAGCTTCCTCTTTTGCCAATCGCTCCTGCTCTTCCTGATAAGCCAGAATCTTCTGGCTGATATTCTCCAGGGCTTCTTCGGCCGGTGCGAGAACATCCTTTTCAGCGTCGATAAATTGCGATTTGACGCTGTCAAAGTTGCGAGTGATCGCCAGTCGTGCGTTTTTAACTTCAGTGCGGTGCGAGGTGATCAGCTTGCGGATTGCAATTGCTTCTTTAGCAGTAGCGTCGTCAGTGATTTCTTTGGCTTTGGCTTGCTCCAAAAGCTCTTGAGATTTGATTTTGAACGGCGATATCGTAGCGACCTGCGAATCGACGTATTCTTGTAGTTGTGACATGTATCCTCCTTTATTTCCTGTCTGCTTCAGATTTGCCCAAGCGAGCGTCTGTCATTTCGACACGTGAGCTTGGAATGGTTGGCTTAGCGGCTGCTTCGATTTGCTCTCGGCTTGCCATTACTGGCGCTGCCGTAATCCACGCGTACTCAGCGTCACCCCGAACACCATCGACGATCTTTGTAAAGTCTGGTTCGATGTAACGTCCTAGCCGACCGGTGCGGTCTTTTGCGACGTATTTGTCGCTGGCTGGATCAACGATGATCAGGCGCTTGGTGTCGCCGGTTTCGCTATCATTGATCGTTGTCATGTAGCCGACAATATCCACCAGATTGACCAGCTCCTCAGATAGTCTTGTGGCTACCATTGGACGTTTAATAACTCGGCCATCATCGTCTTTCTCTTGAACATGAGCCACGATAACGATATGCTTACCGCTATCACGCATGGTTTTCAAGAACGTTCGCATGGTTGATTTCAACCAGCCCCAACCAGCCATTGTCGGGTTGCCGTCACGCTGGACCAATTTGCTGTCGGCTCTATTTCGCATGTAAGCGATCAGCTTCTCCATCAGCTCGCCAATTGGGTCGATGATAACCGTATCGTAGTTGTCAGTGAGTGCGATCTGCATAAACTCCTGCATATCGTCCCATTTTTCGATCAGCGCTACGTCGGCTGCAATGCCGCGAAGTCCGAAGTATTTGCTACCGTTCTCGCAGTCAGCGATAATCGGTCGTGGTGCGGTGGCTGCAAACGTTGTTTTACCAACGCCGCCCTCGCCATACACAACCATCAGAATCGATGGTTTTTCGGTGGGATCTAAACTATTAAAGACTTTCATATTCTCCTTTCTTTTACAGGCTCCAGTCGCCCAGCTCCCTCACCTCCTCGATGAGGAAATTCGGCTCGCTGTCGCCAAACTTTATGATTTCGTCAACACACGTACGCAGCTTGCGTTCGCCGGCTTCAACAAAGTCGATGCCGGCAATCATGAATTGCACGCGGTATGGTGCGACGGACTCAACCACACAGTAGACAAACTTGACTAGCGCCGGGTCTAGCTCTAAGCTTGATGCCGTCACCAGCGTGTAAACTGCTGACTGCAAATCGTAGTGCATTGACTGCGCGGTTTTGAAAAACTTGTCGAACTTTGCGGTAGTTTTCAGGTCGGTTATCATGGCCGATTCATTAGTGCGAATCAGTACATCAGCCTTACCTTTCATATCTACTCCGTCGGCGGTGCGAGCGTACATTTCGTGCTCAAAGGTTGAACCTTTGGCGAAAATGTATTGCTTTGCTAGCGGGTGATTCTCGATATTCTTCAAAATCTGATCAGCAGCCTTGAACATATCCAGAGTGATAATGTGTTTGCCGGCGGCTTTCTGCTCATCGCGCCACATCTTGGATTCTTTCGAGTAGAAGTTTTCAAACGGACTGATAGCGAACTGATCTTCGCCGCCGAGCACCAACATATGAACCAACTGTCCAAGATCGATAGCTTTACTGTCTAGGTCTGGCAAGTCTCCGCGTTTAGCTGCAACTGCGTAATCGATACCATGATCGAGAATCAACTTCATTGACGAATATGACCACTCTGGTCGGCTATAGTAAGCGTCTGCCACCTACGCCTCCCCCGCCAAAGCTCGATCGAGAAATGTCGGATCGATTAGGTTTTCCAGTTTTTCCAACAAACTATTTTCGTCCATAAAACTTGCCCTCAATCCACTTCATGCCTTTGTCAAAAATCCGCAGCCACTTTGCTGCTTTGACCGACTTATCGAAGTCGTGGTCGTCCAGCTCGCGCAGTTTATCAATCACCTTGTCAAGAGGCTCGCGTTTATGCACCGGCACCAGCTGAACTGGTGACGGCATCACGTTTACGTGTATCTTCATCGCCAAATCTCCTTTCGCGATTTTAATTCTTGGATAGTTTCGTCGAACACGCCGTTGGCGAACAATACGACTGCTAGCACCGCAATTGCTGCGAATTGCACCCACCAAAAACGCAGATCTGTTGGCTCGCTGATTGCGATTATCGCGGCTGGTAGTCCGACTACCCAACTGATGATTTTTTTGATCTGTTTGTTTTTTGCTGCCATTTTTCAGCTCCTTTCGTTTTACGTACAAGAGTGCTCACAGTCACTCTCGTACTGTTAGATATCTCGTCCCTGTCGTGTTTTAAGCGGTTTGTAGTCCGCCGTCTCTAATCTTTGACCAGCTGTTACTCAAATCTCTAAAAACCCGCTCTGACGTTTCAATGAAGCTACAAACGCTGAACGTACAGGATTTCTAGCCTCATTTTTACGTCAAATAAAAAAGAATCGACGCGAAGTCGATTCATGGTTGATAGATTTGACTAACAGAGGTAATCGCTGTTTATATCATGTAAGAATATTTCGTGATTTATATATATCACATATGGACGGCGGTGTCAATAGTTTTGCAATAATTTACTATTTTTTGCAACAAAATAGCTAAAAATTTCTTTCAGGCCGCAAATCGCCAATTTTGCCTGTTTATTTATCATTTCGGTGTTTTGATGGCCAGGCGCGCTTGATATATGAGGCCGTTGATTTAACTGCGAACGGCAGCGATACAGCGAACGCTAAATTGCCGATACCGCGAGCAACTCTGGCGAGCTGGCCCTGGCCGGTGGTTTCGAGACGGCTGCCGACTAGGTGGGCTAGCAATGAGCTGGTTTCGAGCGCTAGCGCCAATTTGCCAGAGATTTCCGGGCGTACAGTTTCATCGCCAGCTTCAACTATCGTTTTGGCGCTGGCAACGGCGTTGATTCCATTAAAAGCTGTGATGGCGGCGATTATTTCCGTTGGTGCGAGGTTTTTGCTTTTTATCTTATAAAGGATAATGGCAGTGACAGCTTTGTCTAGTCCAGCATCCAGTCCGGCGCCGAAATCACTTGTCTGCCCCTGTTTTGCGAGCGACGATGCCGTCTAGAACGTCAATGAACCGGCCAGCGGCAACCTGTGCGATACCAGCAGCGGTATCGATGCGTTTGGCGCCGCGCCAGGCTAGAATCGCGCCAGCAATGCTCATAGCGTTGGGAATGGTGGGGATATCAGTCCTAGGATTGAATCTTGGAATCTTTTCACGGGACTTAATAGGCATAATATCTAAGTCTACAATTATACGATAAAAATGACAAATTTGCGAAAAGCTTAAACAATATTAATTAGACAAGCGTCCACTGGTTGGCGCCGAGCGAGCGGATAGCGCCAGTTAGTTCAAGCATGGTTAGCGCAGTATTGAACTCGGTTGCTGGCAGTTCAGTGGCTTTTTGCAGCTGGTCGCCGTCACGGATACCCTGAGCGAGCTGTTCGATGATCGCTATTTCAGCGGGTGTTGAGCCGAGCGGCAGCTTGGTTTGGTCGGTTCGCGAGCCTGGCATGAATTCTGGTGCGACAACCGACAAAATGTCGTCGAGGCTGGTGACGGGCGTAGCGCCTTGTTTGATTAGAGCGTTGCAGCCAGCGCTCTGCGGGCTGGTGATGTTGCCGGGTACAACGAAGACATCTTTGCCTTGAGCTAGCGCGTGGGCAGCGGTATTGAGCGTGCCGCTGCGAGCACTAGCTTCGGTAATTAGTACGGCGTCGGCCAAGCCAGATACCAAGCGATTGCGTTCCAAAAAGCTCCAGCGGCCGAGGATGTACGGTTCGGTGTCATCAGTAGAATGTTCGGACAAGATTGCCCCGCCCTTCTCGATAATGCGCCGGGCGAGCGCGCTGTTGCTGCGCGGATAAATATTCGGTAACTGGCTAGGTACGATGGCAATAGTGGTGCCGCCAGCGTCTAAACAGGCACGGTGCGCTAGCGCGTCAGTACCTAGGGCTAATCCGCTAACAATGATAAAGCCGCGGCTAGCCAGGCCGCTGGCAAACTGATTTGTTACCTCGACGCCGTAGCTGGTTGGCTTGCGGGTACCGACGATAGCGATGGTCGGCTGGCGTTGTTTAGGAACTTCACCTAAGTAATATAATGCTTGCGGCTTGTCGTCAATATTAGCTAATACCTTGAGATAATTGCTGCTATCTGGTGATACTTTATTGATTTTCATACAAATTCCTGTTAAAAAGTATTGACATGTTGTCAAAGGTGTGCTAATATTGGGATGATTGATTGACCCGAGGTGGTGAATCAAGCACCTTATACCCCCTATTCTAACTTATGTTAGGTTGCGCTAAAAGGCGCACGGCAGTAATCTACCCTCCACTTTCGTGCCTAGACAACTTTTTAGCGTATACTAACCCCTTTGTCCAGCGGATCACCGTATGTGTGAGGTGGATCACGTATACCCGATAGGGTGGGACGAAGGGCAGAATGGCGCTAGGTGATGCCCACCCTTACCTAGCGCTTTTTTGTTATCTAACAATATTGACTTTTCGTCATAAAAATAGTATAATGGAAGTATGACCGCTAACGACTTTAACTACGATCAGATGCGCCGCGAGGAGTGTCAAAAACTGATTCCGCGGGTGTTTCATGTCGAGATGCCAGTCGACGAATTTTTGTTTGACGATATCGAAACGGGGCGCGATTCGTACGCAGTGATTTTTCGCAGCCGCGGTAGCGTGTATGCTTTGTTGATTGCTGAAAACGGTGCCGAGCAGACACTAGAGGATGTGCGCCGTATCGTCAAGAATATGGGTTTAACCGCCGAAAAGTTCTTGCCGCCAGAGGCCGACCCGCAGTATTTTTATCGCAATGGCGTGGAGCTTTTGAAAAGGGTTTATCCGTCGCTACGCCGCTGGAATTACGATGATGTGTGGATGTATAGCCGTAAAGTGCCATATAGTCCAGCATTAGTCAAAGTGGCGTCGGTTGACGGCGAGATTCGGCGCTTTAATCAGCGTGGTGCGTCGTGGCAAAAATTATTAAATTATTCATTTAGAAAGGTTCAGGTACGCTATGAATGATATCGATAAAGTATTCCCAGCGCGATACAATCGTTTGCTTAAGCTAGCAGAGGTGCGTCCGCTGCAGTTTCGGCAGCAAGCGGCGGCCGTCTATGCGGCTTGCCCGCGCTCGCTGCGGCGGATGGCGCGGCGTTTTGATCGCAGCGTGCCGATGGCGCTGGAATTTTTCTTGTCTTGGCGTGATGATTGCTTACCGCGGCTACGTAAAATCGAAAGCGCGCCGCAGCAGAAGACGCTGATCAAGACAGTGAGCGACAATTTCTTGACAGATGATAAGCAAACTGCAACATTGTTGCAATACATAGCACAGCAGAGCCAAAGCATTGAACGAGCGCGTTTTGCAATGCAACATTATGCAGAAGGCGAAAAAAAGCTGCATCGTTTGGCGCTAGAGTTTGTTAATCAGCCGGCAGATGTTTGTTCGCAGCAGGTCGAAGTTTACGTAGATTATTTACTCTACCGTGCAGTTGCCGAGGAATTCGGCATGACAATCCGCGATCCGCAGGCGCGATTGATTAAGCGTTCATTCCAGTCGAAAGTTGAGCGCCATCAGATTCGCCGGATGACGCGCCAAGCGCGGCGGCGTTTGAACGAAATCGACGGCGCTACTGCCGAGATTGAGCAAGCGCAAAATGGCTTGGTAGCGCGGTTATTTGGCCTGAAAATTGATTATGTGTCGGTGTTGGCGGCGCGGCAAGAGTATGAAAAAGCCTTGGCGCGTCTCGGTAAAAAGTCAGCTAATAGTCCAGCTAAGCGACTAGCTCTCTACGAGAAAAAGACCGAGGACCTTCGTGCGGAATATCTGGCTACTGTGCCGGGATTAGCTAATCTGTCGGACACGCAAAAAGCTGCCAAAGAAATTGACGGAGTGTTGTTGGCGGTATTTGACCTCAGTAATGAGCAGCGCAACGATATTATGAGTTTACTCAAACGCTATCGCGAGCTGATTCGCGAGCGCGAGACGCTGCTGACGATGATTGGCGATTAGTGTTACTTTGTTGATTTTGATTCTGGCTTTGGCTTGTTTTTGCTAGCACTAGCGCTTTTAGCTAGCTGCTGTTTTTGCCGGCATTTTTGGCAAATACCCTCAAGCTCAAAATGGTGATCAATGACCAAAAAGCTGTATTTTCTGCTGAGGTAATTGATGAGCTGTTCTAATTCTGGGGTTTGGATTGGTATAGCGTTTTGGCAGCGAATGCAGTATAAGTGGTGATGATGCGGAATGAATGGCACGGCAAGCAACATGATTGCCGCCAACGCCACTATCCGCTATGTACACTTGTCTTTTCATCTCTTTGTTGACAGTAGAACTGCTTTTCGGGTGCAAATATATGCTTCTACTTTTGCAACCTGGTTGCAAAGATGGAGTTATTATTGTTTTAACGCATTGCGGACACGTATGCTCCTTAACGCATTGAGTATGGCAAGTATGGTAACACCTACATCGGCAAACACGGCAGCCCACATGTTGACAACGCCCAACGCTCCCAACAGCAACATCAGGAGTTTGATGCCGATGGCGAATACGATGTTCTGTTTCACTATGCTTAACGTCTTGCGCGCTATCATCATCCCTTCGACGATATTCATGGGATTATCATTCATCAATACGATGTCGGCGGCTTCAATGGCGGCGTCACTGCCGACGGCACCCATGGCAATGCCTATGTCAGCAAGTTTGATGACCGGAGCATCGTTGATGCCGTCGCCGACAAAAGCGATGGGAGACCGGGCATGTTCTTTGCGCAGTGCCTCGACAAACCTCACCTTGTCTATCGGCAGCAGTTCGGCATGGAACTCATCTATGTTCACTTTTCCGGCAATATCTTTAGCCACATCACTGCGGTCGCCCGTAAGCATGATTGTTTTCCCAACTCCAGAGGCTTTCAGCCTTGCGATGGTCTCGGCGGATTGCGGCTTTAGGTTATCGGAAACGACGATATGTCCCATATAAACGCTGTCTACGGCGACATGGACAATGGTACCTATCTTTTCGCATGACTGGGGGGGCACACCTGCACGCGACATAAGTTTTTCGTTTCCGGCATAAACCTTGCGATTGTCGATGATTGCCATGACACCTTCGCCTGCAATGTTCTCATAACCGGTCACTCTTGTTTTGTCCAATGGCAAATTGCAGGCATCCCGTATCGATGCCGACAAGGGATGGTCAGAAAAACTTTCCGCCAATGCAGCCAATTCTATAAGCTCATGTTCCGACAACATTTGGGGATGTATGGCAGTGACCGAGAAATTGCCTCTTGTCAGAGTCCCGGTCTTGTCGAACACGACTGTTTTTATATGCGCCATCATTTCCAGATAGTTGGAGCCTTTTACAAGGATGCCCTTTCTTGATGCTCCGCCTATTCCAGCAAAGAACGTCAGCGGGACGGACACGACCAGTGCGCAGGGGCAGGAAATCACCAGGAAAATCAGGGCACGATTTAACCAGACAAGCCATTCGCCGCCCACAATCAGCGGAGGGACCAAGGCGAGCAATGCAGCCACAGCCACGACAGCAGGTGTATAATAGTGCGCGAAACGGGTTATGAACTTTTCACTCTTCGCCTTGCCTGTATCCGCGTTTTCTACCAAATCGAGGATTTTCGCAACGGTCGATTCTCCAAATGTCGCCGACGTACGGATCTGCAGAACACCTGTGAGATTCAGGCTTCCGCTGATAACGGTATCGCCTTCGGAAACCTCACGCGGAAGGCTTTCACCTGTCAACGCCGCCGTGTCGAGAGTCGTACTTCCGGAGATTATCTTTCCGTCCAATGGTATTTTCTCTCCCGGTTTCACTACGATGATACTACCGACCGGGACATCCGATGGAGACACCCGTGTTAGACTTCCCTCTTTCTCAATATTGGCATAATCCGGACGGATATCCATCAATGCCGCAATCGAAGCCCGGCTTCGTTCCACCGCTATATCGGAGAAAAGTTCCCCAATCTGATAGAACATCATCACTGCCACTGCTTCGGGGTATTCTCCGATGACAAATGCTCCGACGGTCGCAATAGTCATGAGGAAATTCTCATCGAAAAACTGACCTTTGCACAAATTGCGCAAGGCTGCATAAACTATGTCCACACCGATTATGACATAGGCGATGGCGCATAATCCGATGTGAATCTCTTCCGGAATAGCCGGAATATATGCCGCCATTAGCAAAACGATGCTCGTAATGATGCGTATCACTTTGATTTTTTGTTCTCTTTCCATAACCAATCATTTAATCCGCTGCAAAAGTACGAAATAAGAACTGCAACCAAGTTGCAAAGTCAGTCGTGTCGCTTGTTTCGGCAATCAGGGCAAAGACCTTCTAATAATAATCGGCACTATACAACTCAATTCCTTTCGGATAATGCACCATCGGAATATAGGTATGGTCGAGACAGTATGTTGTATGGCAACTCTAACAGTAGAAATGACAATGTATTTTCCACTATGAAGCGCAACACTTTGGTTGCAAATTCAGGTAGAAAACCTCGTGTGGCGTGTGGTAACCTAACTTCTTTCTCGGGCGGTTATTGAGGCTCCACTCAATCTCCTTAATCTCCTGCGCCGCCTCACGATATGCGGGGAGACTTCGGGATAGCGAGCGAGGGGATAGCGAGCAGGCTTCGCTATCCCCTCGGCTCTATTTAGATGGAGTGTAAGGGCGGTATTTATTCGGCGAATAGGCTCACTGAGCGGGGGTATTCATCCCTTCGCTTGCCCCCGTAGTGAGGCGCTTCAGGTCATCATACCGCGCACGCGTATCCTGCGCCTTCACGCTCTTCTTCCCCCAGCTGTAGGAGATGGTAAGCTCCAGGCGTGGGCTGTGCCAATTACGCTCGAAGGCCAGGCCGTTGACCTCCGGATTATAACTCCCGCGCGCGATATTCGTATTGAAGGGGTCACGAGCGGAGAGCGTAGCACGTAGGTTGCCCATACGCTTGCTCACCGAAGCATCGACCCACCACTGGCGCTGGATGCGATAGAGCTCATAGAGCACTCCACTATAATAGGTCACACCGAGGTCGACCGTCCAATCCGAGGGGAGGCTGAAGCTATGGCGGTGCTGGACGAACTGGGTGTTGAGCTGCGCGCTATAGTCGTTCGTCTCAATACGCCCCGCATCCCACTGGCGCTGGGCTGCGAGGATGGTGAGCGCCAGCCAGCTGAACTTCTTCTGGCTAACCAGCGGGAGAGGCAGGACCAGCAGTGCACGCAGCGTACGGCTGTAGTCGAGGTTGTACCGACGCAGGACCAGCCCACCACCCAGCATAGGAGGCATAGCCTCTACGATGGGATCCTCAGTATCGGTGTAGCTGAGCTCCAGCTGCGCCGCCCGCATGTAGGTATAGTTCAGACTCAGGCCCCTGCGATATGCTGTCCGTAGCTCAGAATTCCCCTTGCGCAGGAAGGCTGCCGAGGCTACGCTGGTATAGCCAAGGAGGTCACGGTAGCTCGGGCGCGTGTAGCTGGAGGAGTGCGTCAGGGAGAGCTCATGGTCGCGGGCGGGTGCATAGCGGAGGGAGGCGGAGGTGAGAAGCTCAGAGCCCGAGCGGAAGAAGTCCCCCAAGCCGCCGCCCAAGCTCCCCTTGCGGTCTTCACCTGCGATGCGTAGCCCCACAAAGCCAGAGACCTTCGGTAGACGGAAGCCCAGCTTCGTATAGCCCTCGATATTCCATTCTCTTAGCGTCAGCTCGTCCGCTCTACTGGTGAGGCGAGAGTCTACCGCTACACGGCTGACCTCGGCACCAGCGTAGAGTGTGAAGATGCTCGAGAGGCGATGTGCGAAGTCCAGGGCGATACGCGCGAAGCGGTTGTCATCCTTGGTCGCTACATCCATAGCCCCCTGATCTCGGCGCAGGTCGGAGCTCCCACGCGAGCCCTCGGCGGTCGTCTGTAGGCTCCAGCGACTGGCGCGGAAGGTATGGAAGAGCGTGGCGTAGAGGTTCGACCACTTCATACGATTGCTCATCCCCTGCGAGAAGCGGAGACGCTCGTCGGCATAGTTCCCGAGGAATTGCGCCCCAAGGGAATGCCCCTTGCCCAGCGTGAGGTCCGTACCCAGACCGACCTGATGGGAGACTCTGGGATCGACACGCAGGTCATCGACGACTCCCGAGGAGAGGGTTGTGGTCTCGCGATAGCGCTTATCCCCCAGCGTGTAGAAGACGTAGGAGCGGCTGCGACCATAGTTGAGATTGACCCGAGTGGAGAGCTGCTCGGAGAAGAGATGATTGTAAGTACCGACAAGGCTGGTGAAGCCCTTGACCCCCTCGTCGGCTCGCGTCTTACGCTTGATATTCAGGATCGGCGTCGTCACTCCGCTGTACTCGACACCCGGCTCACGGATGAGCTCGACCTGCGCGATTTCGCTCACGGACATCCCCTGCAGGAGGGCGATGACTTCATCTTGTGACATACGCTGGGGACGACCATCGATATAGACCGCCAGCTCCGAGATGCCGTAGAGCTTGAGCTTATTGGCGCCCTCTATCTGCAGACCAGGGATGAGCTTCAGCCCGTCCAGCACACTACCCCCACGAGCTTTGGCGAAGGCGGCTTCACCGAAGATAAGGGTCGAGCCTTCGTAGCGTACAAGGGGAGCCTTCCCCTCTACGACGACCGCCTCCAGCTCGCGGGTCAGCTCTACGGGAAGCGTACCCAGCTGGAGCCGCCCCGCAGGGAGCTCCAGC
>ERZ773070.345-NODE-345-length-35422-cov-19.601041_pt1 | contig 35422 bp, 33 predicted proteins | sample MGYA00580618_ERZ773070 | MGnify/ENA primary metagenome ERZ773070 (study PRJEB29015, sample SAMEA2738023) | human oral metagenome | biome: human oral; feature: human-associated habitat; material: dental | place: China | collected 2019 ... | reverse complement strand
AAGGCCTGGTAAAATTTCTTCAAATGTCATGGTTTTCTCCTTTGTTTATTGGTAATCATTTACAAATTCCCTACTAGCCTTCAGCAGTCATAAGTATATTGGACGACTTTTGCTTGACTGTCAAAGCCAGTCTTTTGGTAAAATGCCAGAGCATCTTCATTATCCTCCAGATCTGTATCCACAAAAACATCCTGTATCTGATGTTTTTTGCATAATCAATCAGTTTATCAATTAAACTTTTGCCAATTCCTTGCCACTGAAAGCTAGTCGCGACACCCAAATCATAGATAAAGATGCTGGACTTTTTAGTCTGATAGCCCAGAAGAATATAGGCTGTCAGGCCTCCAACAATTTGATTTTCTGCCTCTGCGACAAGCACTAAAAATTGAGGATTTTCCAGCAGATTGGCAAGATAAGAGGAATCCGGAAACTCAGACTCTTCCCAGTCAAAGACTTCTCGAAAGACCTCTAATAAGCCTTGAAATTCTTCTGCACTTTTTACAAAATGAATTTGATAATTGCTAGCTCCCCTGCTGCTCTCTTTTTTCATGGCAAACTGCCTACTTCCTTTTCTAGGGATAATGAGTGATTAAGCTTATATGTCTCTTTGTCTAGCTGCGATATTGACTAGACCTTCTTCTCCATCTCCACAAAGAGATGAATATCACCATTGCTTTCCTGCGGGATGCGCCTCACCACTTCAAAGCCCATGTTGAGATAAAGCTGTTGGGCTCGGTGATTGAAATCAGCCACGGATAGACTTATGACTCGGGACGCAAAATTTTCCATAATAAAGTCCAGAATTTCCTGCAAAAATACAGCGCCCTGACCTTTTCCGCAGTGCTCCGGCTTCATCCCCAAACCAAGCTCCAAAGTTCGCTCTCCTTTCTGCTCTAAGCAGAAAAATCCATAGAGTTCTCCTTCACTCAGGACTTGATAATAACGGTCTCCACGCGCTTCTAGGGATATTATTTCTTCATAATCCTCCAAGTCATTTTTCATGTCATAAAAGTCATAAGGCGCCTCATAATGCCAATCATTGGCAATTTCTAAAGCATGTTGCTGGTTTAATTGTTTAATCTCCATCTTCTCCTCTTTTCTCTAAAATTCCCAATAAAAGCGTTTCTGGTCTGCTTTTTCACTGCAACCAAGGCTGTGGTAAAATTCATGGGCTGATGAGCGGGAAATGCCTGAATTAATCCGAATCCCTGTGTAGCCTGCCGCTTTTGCCTCTTCACGCAAAGCTTGCATCAGCGCTCTGCCATGTCCCTGCCCTTGAAAATCCTGAGCGACGGCCAAAGCCAAGAGGTTGAGCAAGGACGGGAAATAGAGACAGTCGTAGCTAGCCGCATGAGCGTAACCTATGACCTGTCCGCTTTCTTCAGCTACCAAAATCAAATGCTGGTCATTCTCTAGCAGCCTCTTCAGTTGAGCCTCCGTCGCTTCCCTATCAAAGTCATAGTCCAGACACTCAGCATTAAGTCGCTGAATAGCTGCGGCGTCACTTAGTTTTACTTTACGAATCATTTGTCACCTCGTTCTTCTCTTTATTATAGCAGAAAAGCAGTCTCTTTGACTGCTTTCAATGAACTATTCTCCTATCTGTCCCTTCAACCAAGACTCCGCCTCTTCTAAAGGCTGGTCTGTTAGGACATCGGGCTGAATTGCCTCATTCTCATAAAGCTTGCCCGTGCGATCTAGGATACTCGAGGTAGTCAAGAGTAAAACTGCTCCATCATATAGTTGATAATAATTATTTCCCGTAGTATAGCTTGCCGTTGGCTGACCAAATATTTTAACATTTTCCAGTCCCTTAAAAGCTAAAACAGTCATCTCTCCTGAGCTACCTGTCTTCACATTGGTAAGGATAGCTATTGGCACTTTCTTTGCTTTCTCATCAGTCTGCTCCAGACCAAGCTGCTTCAGAACATCTAATCGCGAAACCGCGCTCTTGCTTCCATTTTTTTCAACGAATTGGAAGAGATCTTCATCAGGCAAAAGAGAGGACAGTCCAGCAATCATCGGATACATATTCCCGCCGGTGTTATCTCTCAACTCCACTACAACCGCCTGATAGTCATTCTTTTTAAGAGCTGTCGAAAGTTTATTTACATAAGCTTTCGCTGCCTGTGCATCACCAGTGAAAGCAGGAACTTTTAAATAGAGAATACCCTCCCGATTCTGCACTTCAGGCTGATTTTTGCTTTCTGGACTATTTTCGGGATTATCCTGTGGACTTAAAAAATAAGAATGCTTTCCGCCAGCCTCTTTGGTTAATTTTTCCAAGACAGGATAGGTGTCCTGATAAGTCTTGGCGGATTCAAGCTCCTCCAAGGCTTTCTTTTTCTCATTTTCCCAATCTTTGTCCGTATAAAGACCGAAATCAAGCTTTTTCACAACCGAGCGAGCGTAGTCTTGCGGACTAGGTGGGAAAAGAAAAATGCCATAGTCTGGACCAAAGTAGGCCAGAAAACCCATTAAAAGAGCAAGCAAAACCAGTACTGTTCCCAAGCAACCTAAAAGGACTTTTTTCATAATCGCGCAACCTTTCTTGTTAGGATTCCTGAGCTGATTATAGCAAAATAGAGACACGTTTTCCATGTCTCTACCTTACATTTATCATCGTCAATCTTACATTTTTGTAAGATTATTTTGTTTAAATCTACAGAAACTTATTTCCATTTCTCACTCTTGGAGAATGCAATCATTAAACCAGACCCAGCCAGAACTGCCAGAATTACAAGACAGATATTTTTCAGAGGATAGAGCCAGTCTTTATTTTCCTCATGCCATCTTGACTTCCAAAGCCCAACATAGTCAGCGCTCATATGTTCGGGTTGGTTCAGCTGGATATTGATCACAATCGCCAGTAAGATAAGAGCAAGCAAAGCAAGCGCAAACAGCCAAACTTTCTTCTTTTTCGTTAGGTTAAAACTCTTCATTCTTTTCTCTTTCTACGTTCTGTTCAGAACAACTTTTTTACACTATTTTTCTTTCACTTCTATTTCTGAATGGCGGTAACCATAACCAAAGTAAATCAAAATTCCCAAGAGCAGGGCGATGCCAAAGGCCAACCAAGTATCCCATGTGTACTGAGTCATAAAGGAAAGGCAGATGACAATAGATAAAATCGGAGTTAGAGGCACTAGCGGAGTTTTAAATTCTCCAGCTTTAGGCCGTCCCTTTTCCTTCCGCAACTTCAAAATGGCAAAGGCCAGCATAATCAGATAAGTCAAGGTACAGATATTGAGGAAAGAGGCGATGCTAGCAAGAGGAAAGATACCCGCGCAAATAGCTGAGGTAATCCCCACCAAGACAGTAGCATTTTGAGGAACGCGGCTAGTAGCAGTCAATTCCTTGAAAGACCGCGGTAAAAGTCCGTCACGCGCTATACTGTAAATCATCCGAGACAAGGCATAGGTCATGGAGATGCAGACGGTAATCAGGGTCAAAATCGCTACAATAGAAACATAATTGGCAGCCCAATCTAGTCCAATACTGCGAAGTGAGAAAGCTACTGCATCTGGAACATTTAGCTTGGTATAGTGGACCAAGCCTGTCAAGACCAAGGTTACTAAGATATAGAGGATGGTCACAATCCCAAGGGAAAGGACAATGCCGCGCGGCACATTTTTTTGCGGTTCCTTAATCTCATCCACAGACATGGAAATTGACTCAAAGCCTAGAAAAGCAAAGAACATCAGAGAAGCTCCAGCCATAATCCCCGTCTGTCCGCCATAGATCTGACCAAAGCCGAAAGGTGCAAAGTTGGACCAATTCTCAGGTCGAAGATGAAAAAGCCCAACGAGAATAAAGAGAGCCAAGGCTGAGAATTTGAGGACGACTAAGGCAGAATTAAAGCGCAGGGCAGCTTTTGAGTTTAGAAGTACCACGCCTGTCACAAAGACCAAAACCAGAATAGGCAACAAATCCACATAAGTCCCTGCTTTTGGATTGAATGTGCCATTCAAGGCTGTCGGTAGCTGGATATGAAAGCCGCTCAAAAGCCCTTTCAAGTAAGAACCCCAGCCAGAAGCCACACCTGATATAGCTGTCATAAATTCCATAATGGTCAGCCAACCAGCCAGCCAAGCCGGAAATTCCCCTAAAACAGCGTAAATATAGCTGTAAGCTCCGCCATTAGCCGGAACTCGAGAGGCAAACTCTGCATAAAATAGGGCAGAGATGCTGACACATAGGGCAGAAATCACGATCGACACAATCAGAGCTGGACCTGCATAAGTCGCCGCCCCAATTCCTGTAACCGTGAAAATCCCTGTACCAACCATGGCACCGATCCCTAAAAGAATCAAATCCATCAGCTTCAGATGTCGCCGCATTCCCGTCCTGTTTTTACTGGCATCTTTTTTTCGAAAAATATTCATAAAATCTCCCTCCAAAGAATAGATGGTTTATTATATCATAGATTATTGGATTTACCAAAGTCTCTTTTAAAATGCCACTTTATCATTTGTCAAAGAAATAAAAAATAAGAAGCTGGGAAACCCCAACTTCTTACATAGAGACAATTTTACGATAACTGCGGGAAGTAATCATGAAGACGATCACATAGCTGATAAAGAAGATCGCACAGACACCCAGTGTCACAGCCAGCATGAGAGCTGAATTAAGAACACCAAGAGCAGACAAGATCAAGCTCAGCATATGATAGGCAAAGGTCAGATGGATAAAGGCAAAGGCCAGTGGCAGGAAGAAAACAATCAAGATCTGTTTCCGAATGGTTTGTTTGATTTGCTTCTCATCCAGACCGACCTTTTGTAGAATCACAAAGCGATCCCGATCCTCGTACCCTTCTGAAATCTGCTTGTAGTAGATGATGAGGATGGTTCCCAGCATAAAGACGATCGACAAGAAGATACCGATGAAGAACATGCCGCCCAGCATGCCTTTGATTTCTTGCTTATCAAAAGCCGTTACCGAACCATAGACTGCTTGATTTTCAGGCAAGGTCTGATTAAACTGATTCAATTTTTCTTGGTAAGCATCCCTCAGATTACGCTGTTCTTCCGTTGACAGCTTTGTATCAAGCCAGCCATAATAATTAAGGTTTACAGCATATTTATCCGTCATTGCAGAGAAGATTTGGTCAGGATTTTTAAGAACCATGTAGATTTTCTCTGGAACGATCATGTTCATCTGATCGGGTAAATGACCAAAGATAAAGTCTTCTTTGAGTTCTTCTTTTATTTTAAAGGTCTGACCAGCCAGCTGCAAGTCTTGCTTGGGATCCAGTTTCACTCCTTGCTGGTAGAGCGCCACTTCATTATCTCCAAGATCAAGAGTTTTCCCCGTCATACTCTGATAATCCGCTTCTGAAACCGCCAGAATATAAGTTTTCGGTGTGACAAATTTTTGAGCGGCAGCGTTGATATCAAGCTGGTTGCCAGCACGGCTCGTCACTCCCATCGTATAGTATGGATAGACACCTTTCTGAGTGACTGGTAACTGCTGTTCATTCACAAACTCTGTCAGCACTTGGTCCATCTGCTCACCTGTGGTTCCTTTTCCTTGAATGCTAAAATCATGAGGAAACATAGCCTTTTGCATGTAGTCACCACCGGCATAGATGTTAGCTCCGCCAGATAAGGTCACCAAAACCATGGTTGATAGGATAGCAATTGTCGCTAGACCCACCGCATTTTTCTTCATGCGGAAAATCAGGTTGGAAACGGAAATCATGTTATTGGGCTGGTAATAATAGGACTTCTTCTTTTTCAAAAATTGCAGAAAGACTGTAATTCCAGCATTAAAGAGCAGGTAGGTGCCTAGAATCACAAAGAGCACTGCGACAAAGAAGGTAAAGACTGCTGACAAGGGATTGGTCACTCCTAGTGCAAGGAAATAACCGTATGCCAAGGCTGCAAGCCCCAGTAGCGTTTGTAGGAATAAAAAGCGACTTTTCTTTTCTCCGCTATTCTTCTCTTTGACCAATTGCAGCGCATCAAGCTTTCTCAGGCGCAGACCATTGCTAATCATCAAGCAGAAAAAGACAAAGGCGTAGAAAACAGCAACCGCGATAACGACAGCAGGCTGAAAAGTTGACACCAAGACGACCTTTATCGCCATGATTTTCAGCAAGAGAGCATAGATCAACTGGTCAAACAAGAGTCCAATCCCTAGTCCAAGGATAAGGGTGACCAGACCAAATACCAGTAATTCGATTACCACCATGACAAAGAGGTGGAATTTATTGAGCCCTAGCACACTGTAGAGCCCCAGCTCTTTGGAGCGATTCTTGAAAACAAAGCTATTAGCATAAAAGACGATAATGCTGGTCGTAATGCTGACAATCACCATCCCAAAAGATAGCACCATAGAAACGGCGCTTGCCCCCGTCATTTTTACTAAATTAGGATTAAAAGTCAGGGAGAAAAAGATGTAGGAGATGGCGATAGCCAGACAGGTTGCCAGAGCGAACGGATAATAAAGCTTACGATTTTTGATTAAGTTAGAAAGCGCAAGCTTACTAGTTAATCTAAGCATGAGCTTCCACCTCACTTGCCATAACTGTCAGAGTATCGGAAATCTCTTGGAACATCTGCCGTTCGGTCTTGTCACCGCGGAAGATTTGATTGTATAAAATTCCGTCCTTGATAAAGAGCACCCGCTTGGCCCGGCTCGCCGCTGAAGTCGAGTGAGTTACCATGAGAATGGTCTGGCCGCGATCATTGATGTCGTCAAAGACATCTAGGAGAGCAGCCGAAGACTTGGAATCCAAGGCTCCCGTCGGCTCATCCGCCAGCAAAATCTCAGGTTCCGTGATAATGGCGCGGGCAACGGCCACCCGTTGCTTCTGACCACCGGAAATCTCATAAGGAAACTTCTCTTGGAGCTTGTTAATTCCCAGCTCGTTGCAGGTCGTGACCAGCTTTTGCATCATCTCGGTAATGGGACGACGAGAGAGGACTAGCGGCAGCAGGATATTATCCTTGACCGATAATGTATCCAGCAAATTAAAATCTTGAAAGACAAAGCCCAATTTCTCCCGGCGGAAGCTGGAAGCTTGGCTGTTTTTGATGGTTGCCGTATCAGTTCCGTTGAGGAAAACACGGCCCTCTGTCGGCTTGTCCAGCATGGCTAGGATGTTGAGCAGGGTGGATTTCCCAGAGCCTGACTCCCCCATGATGGCAACATATTCGCCTTTTTCTACCGTAAAGTGAATGTCTTTCAAGGCCTCTACTTGGCTGCCCTGAAAGCGAGTCTTATAAATCTTTTTCACATGTTGTACATCTAATAATGTCATACTTAAACCTCTTTTTTTATTTATGTTTGAAATGGTTATTTAGCTTATCTTTCAATACTTTGTTAGCTAGCTCTACTCTACTGTTGCCTGAGCTGATGCTCCCTACTGAAAGCAAACTAAAAACGATACTATTATCATACCGAAAAGCCCGATAAGTTTCCATAAGCTAATCTTTCATTTTGAACGCTAATCTTGCATTTTTGTCACTTAGCGATCTTCCCGTTATGGAAATACCTGACTTCCATTAGAGGGAAAAGGCTGTATGATTTGGGCTGCTTTGCAAGTGTCCCTCTCTTTCCCCTAAACTTTCAGTTCCATTTGGGCAAAAGGTGGCGAGGCTGGGACAAAAGTCCTAGCCTCTCAATTGTCTTTGCATTGTCGAGCAAGACGTAGTGGTTGAGTGGGCTCTACTACACTGATTTCATCAGCTTTTACAGCCCTACTCAACTGTGCGGAGGTGGGACGACGAAATCGAATTCTAACGAATTACCGATTTCTGTCCCACTTTCCAGCCCCTTCACTGCATCTGCTTCTTAATGACTATATTGTAACCAGAAATAATACTGGCTTGATGCACAGCCCAGTCTGGTTTTTTCGATTTCTTCCTTAGAAATTTTTTGCGCCATTGGTGTCTTTTGCTTATGGTTGAAGAGATTTGTTTTCATAGTGGGCCTCCTTTTATTTGGATATTATTTGTGATTTGTTTTTCCTTACACCTATATGATATAAAATTCCACGTCCCACTACCATCAAATAACCTTTCATTTTAGGGTTTAAACTTACATTTTTGTCATCTTAAACAGAAAGTTCGCAGTTGATAGTTCAGTTGCTCTATTTTCTACAATTTCCTAGGAAAAACAGCAAAAAGACCAAGGCATCTGCCTTGGTCTTTCATTCGACAGTTTTAGTTGTCAAGATTAATCTTCTAGAGACTTAATCTTCTTTTTTCTTTAGTTTTGCTACAAGACTAGCTACTAAGCCTAACAATCCCATTCCTGCCAGTGCTGCTAGCTGTGCAGAACGGTTTCCTGTGTTTGGCAAACGACCACTGTCTGTTTGACTTGCTTTTCTAGCTTCCGATTTTGCTTCTTTAGCCTTTGGCTCTTCTTCAGCTTTTGCTGGTGCTTGAGCAGGTCTTTCTGCTGCCGGCTGAGTCGGACTTTTACCTTTCTCAACTTCTACAATCCGAGTTTCGCCCTTACCAGTCTCTTCCGGTTTTTGAGGAGTCACATGATGATGTTCAGGTGATGGCTGAGAATCTTCTTTCTTCATTCCGACCAGCACGATTCGATCTGTCGGAGCTTGGAGAACTTCTCGTAGCTTCTCTTCTCGCTTACCATCTGGATAAACTTCTGTGAGAACCCGTTCCTGACCATTTTGGCCTTCTTGAACCACACGACTTTCTCCTAGTTTGAGCGTCGGGTCCTCTTTTTCAACTGTTTGGAAGTTGAGCTCTTGTTCGAGGACTTCTAGACTTGGAAGTTCCTCTTGGACAGCGGCTGCAGTTTTCCCAGTCACTGGTTTTTCCTTGGTCAATTGGATGCGGTATTCCTTAAACTGCTTACCATTTTCTGAAACAAGGCGCACCAAGACTGGCAAATGATCATCTCCACTATCCACAACCGTTGAAGCTACTTGGTCGCTCTCTGCTACTGTAATCTTCGGACGTTGACCTGTATAAGTCACTTGATAATTTTGACGCTCTTGAGAGAAGTCTGGTAGTTCTTTTCCATCTACCAAAATCTTAGAATTTGTACTTTCCTTAGCCAATTCGCTTGGTGCCAAGAAGGTCATTTCCGTCAGAGCAACCCCGTTCTTGTCATCTTTTCTTTCCATCCGCCATCTCATCGCTTTCGACTTGACAGCCTTAAAGCTTGCTGTAAGTTCCGTGCCTGCCTGGATTTCTTGGTTGATGTTATATGGAACAGCTTCCCAGTTGTCAGGGTTGTTAAACGGATGATTCGGCTCGTAGGCTTGATAGTTTGAGTAATAGACAGGAGCATCAAAATCTGGTCCAACATAGCGCTCTAAAACAAGCTTAGATGGTGCATCTGTTCCGCTATCGGCAAAGAAGCGCAGTTTGGCTTGAACGACCGTCCGCTTGACAATCTTACCTTGGTTCTTGAAGATGATACCTGCTGAGACTTCTGGATTCTCTGACGGAGTGGCAGACCAATTGGTCCAACGACGACTGTCATCATGATCCCCATCATTGATATAGTCCACACGGTCATGAGAACCTGGGTCAATATCATTGGTTGCTGAAGCAAAAGCTTGATTGCCATTTTCATCATAATATGGATTGTCTGACACAGACGCGCCCTGCTTATCGGTCACTCGGGCAGATAGCTCAACAGGTAGGTCACTACCAAGAAGGCGCCCTCGAACAGTAAATTCACCAGCTTTTGCCAGATTTTCAGCTTGAACTGGCTCCCACTCAACAGTCAGGTCTTTGACTTCATAGTCTGATGTACCAGTGAAGTAAACAGGAACTTTGTTTGGCAAGTCTAGACTTTGACCTAGTTGAAGCAATCGAGACTGTTTCACTGCTGCTACCGGTTTGCGAGCCAGCAAGTCTTTATCATTTGTAAAGTGGAGACGGTATTCTCCGAGGATATCTCCATTCTCAGCCTTCACTACAACACGGACAGGATCTCCCTCATGGACACTTGGAACGACTGTTGCAAGACCATTATTGCTGACACTAGCAGTTACTGCTGGTACTTTTCCGTCGTTAGCTGGGAAATAATAGTCAGTCAAGCTTGGGTTAAAGTTTGGCAAGTCTTGACCAGCCACTTGGATGCGGGTTTCTGCCTCTTTCGCTGCAGCCACTTGTTTAGAGAAGATTTGGACTTCTGTAATCGAGGTTCCCCACTTGTCATCCGCCCTCACCATACGAATCCGAAGGGCATAAGTATCAACTTTATCAAAGTTAAAGTGATTCATTTCCCCAGCTTTGAGCTGATCTGGAGCTTTTAGATTGGTCACTGGTTTCCAGTTGGCATCATCGTTGAAGACATGCTCTTCGCTTTCGACAAAGCTAGGATTCTTAGGTGCAGTCGGCACGGTCTTGCCAGCATAATACTCGATCACGTAGGATTTCGGAGCCCCAACGACGTGATCTTCGTGGAAGGCTACGTTCAGATTGTCTACTGCCCGCTTGGTCATAATACCAGAATCTCCAAAGAGAACACCAACTGAAGCCTCATCTTGACGGTTCCAGTTTGTCCAACGATTCGCTGGTTGGTCATTGTAAGAAATCACCTTATCATTAACATAAGATACTGGGTCACTTGGATTGGAGTCCGAAGCAAAGGCCAGTGGCAATTCTGAACCTGTCCATTGGTCCGAAATATTGGCTCCATTTTCAGTCTTAGCAGAGACACGGACATGGAGTTTGGTTGGCAACTGACTGCCTTCTACCTGACCAGTGACCGTGAAGACGCCTTCTTTTTGATATTGACTTGGCGAAATAGCATCCCAAGTGACTTTTGCTGAGGAAACTTGGCCATTTGAATGGTAAGTCCGGACACTCTCTGGCAGGTGTGGTGCTTCCGCAAGTGGAGTTGTCACGCTGACTTCCTCTACTGCGACAATGCCTTCCACAGACACCTTAGCACGCGCTTCCTGCTCAATACCTTCAACTTTTCCGATTACTTCAAAAGTGTGGTAGCGATTAAGTTTTTCTTTTTCTACAGCCTGCCAAGTAACCTTATGAACTTTAGGGAATCCTTTGTCGTACTCAACCGTCACGGTTGTTGGCAGTTTTGGTTCTTGATGCAAGTCTGTTACTACATGGACTGGGCGGACTGCTTGAACCACTTTCTTCTCCGTATTGGCTTGAATCGCTAGTTCCACTTGCCCTTCAGCACCATCATACTCTGCTTTCAAAGTCACATTTCCTGGCTTGTGCAGTTCTAAAGTTCCTTTACGAACGGCAACTTCTCCTTTACCTTTCGTAGAGAAGGCCACCTTATCTGCCTGTAAAACTGCCTGAGTGCCATCTTGATAGTGAGCCAAAACAGTTAATTGGACAGTCTGGTCTTCTTTGAGACCGTCAGCTTGCTCAACTTGGAGGCTCAAATGGTCAATTTTCGGTGCTTCTTCTAGGAATTGCACAGCATAAGTCTGCAAGGCTCCGCCATCTTTTGGCTGGACATAAATATTTGCGCGCATACCGTTTGAAGCACTGGCTTGAACCACAGTCACATCCGCATTTTCAGCTGTAGCCGCTACTGAAGGGAGCTGCGCTCCATAGGCAAGGCTCTGATAATGGACTGGTTTTTGACTGGTCAGGTCCGATACTGCCTCACCACCAACAGTCACTAGTGGCGTCACAGGGCCAGCTGCTTGCCCTTCTTCAACGAGCAAGGTAGCAGAAATGGTATCACCTGCTAGATGACCTGTCATCGGAATACGAGAACCTGCCACAGATAGTTTAGCTTGATCTTCTGGCGCGATTTCCCATTTATCTACATCATAATGTTCAACACTGCCGTCAGTTAGAGCAAGTGGGATCGACTTGTCTACACTGCTCAAGTCCGTTCCAGGAGCTACTCGTTTAATAACTGGCAATTCTCTTTCAACGGCTAAAACTTGCACACGTGCTTCTACTTGGCGGCCGTCTGCCTCTCCTTTAACGGTTACAATACCTGAATGGCTAACGTCTGCTTGTGACCAAGTCACAGGACGTTCTGAACGACTACCGTCACTGTAAACAAAAGGAACTGTCGTTGGCAAGCTTGGAGCTTGTCCCAAAACTGTGCGAACTTTTGGCACTTCCGTACCCAAAACAGTCTTTTCTCTCTGCTCATCCTTACCAGTAAAGACCGTCACTTGATCTGATTTTAATAAACCAGAATGGGCAGTCAGCGTGAATTTACCTGCTTGGTCTGTTGATTTGACAATGGCAACTCCTTTACCGTTAAAGGCTTTGCGGATCCAAGAACCGTCTGCTTGTTCCTTGTAACGTTCACGGCTAGCTTGCTCACCATTGTCTACACCGACAAGCTGGCCTTGTCCATGCAACTGGAAGCGAACAAGATTATTGGCAGTTGGCACGACATTGCCGTCACGATCGACGATTTCATAGTAGATATAGGTCAAGTCTTTTCCATCTGCTGCGATAGCGTGCTCTTCCTTGACCAAGCGTACACCTGCTGGCTGACCTGCTGTGACAATCTTGTCGCGAGCAATCTCTTTACCTTGATCGTCACGAGCTACAGCTTCCAAAGTTCCCGGCTGATAAGCCACTTTCCACTCAAGGTAAAGTTCTTGAGGATTTGCTCCTTCTTGATAGCTGCGGCCATCGCTGGTTTCTTTTTTATTAAATTTCTTGACTCCCAAAGATTGGTTGTTCAAGTACAATTCGACACTAGCAGCGTTGGAGTATGCACGGACTGGTATTTTATTTTCAGCATCTGCAACATTGTCTGCCAAGTCTTGATCTTCCCAGTTCCAGTGAGGAAGCAGGTGAACCATCGGTTTCTTCTTAGCTGAAACCCACTGACTTTGGTAAAGGTAATAGTCATTTTTCGGAATACCCGCCGTGTCCACTATTCCGAAGTAAGAACTTTTAACAGGTGTGTTGTTTTGGTTGTGCCAAGGAGTTGGCTCGCCGATATAGTCTGTACCTGTCCAGATAAATTGTCCTGCATAGCCCGCATTATCTCGGTCAAAGGTCCAAGAAGCGGTTGCCGTTTTACCCCAACCAACACGGTCATTTCCATAGTCAGACTGCTCATAGTTGCGCCAAGACTGATTGCTTCCGACCCATTCTTGCTCTGGATGGAAATAGCTGCCACGCGTACGGGTAGCCGAAGACGTTTCAGAACCATAAATCAACCAGTTTGGATGTTTGGCACGTAAGGCTTTGTAATTATCTTCTGAGTAGTTAAAGCCAACTGCATCCAGTTCATCTGCGATCTTTTCATGACCACCACTGCCATCACCAAAGCGGAATTTGTCAGCCCCCATCGTGACATAGCGGGTCTTATCAACTGACTTAATGACCTTAACCAAACGCTTAACCGTCGCTAACGAATGAGCATCTCCGTTAGCTTCACCGATTTCATTTCCGATTGACCACATAACGATGGCAGGATTATTTTTTCCTCTTTCAACCATGGTCCGCAGGTCATAGTCAGACCATTTTTCACCCTTTTTAGCTTCTGGGTGAGTCGCATCTTTTTCAAAGAAACGACCGTAGTCATAAGGCTTCTTACCTCCATACCAAGTATCAAAAGCCTCTTCTTGGACCATCAAACCCAGCTCTGCCGCAATCTGCAAAGTCTGCTCACTAGCAGGATTGTGGGTCGTACGAATGGAGTTGACACCCATCTCCTTCATTTGCTTGAGGCGACGATACTCAGCCTTATAGTTTTCCTCTGCTCCTAGAGCCCCGTGGTCATGGTGCAAGGATACTCCGTGGAACTTGACCTTCTGGCCATTGAGAGAGAAACCTTCGTTTGGAGTCCAATTGTAATAACGATAGCCAAACAAGTCTTTCTTCGCATCAACTAGCTGACCATCACGATAGACCCGTGTTACCAGCTCATACAAGGCAGGCTTGTCATTAAACACAGTCCACAATTCCGGTTTTTCTACTTCTAAGCTTGCCTGAATGGCACGGCTTTCGTGGGCTTTTATCTTTTGGCTAGCAGTACGGATGAGGTCTGTGACTGCCTCACCACCACGTCTGACAATCTGATACTCCGCAGTGATTTCGTGGTCTTTATCGTCTGTATTGACAATCTTACTCGTCACATGAGTAGCGACCTTACCGTTTTGTTGTTTCTCAAGTTCTGGCGTTAAGATAGTTGTACCATTTTTCTCAACATGAACCTTATCTGTTACTTGCAAACTCACATCACGGTAGATCCCGCTTCCTGAATACCAACGGCTGCTTGGTTGCTTGTTGACAACGTGCACAGCGATGACATTTTCCCGACCATCTTTGTGGAGGTATTTAGTGATATCGTATGAAAATTGGTTGTAGCCATTAGGATAATGCCCAACCAGCTGGCCATTGACAAAGACCTGCGAATCCATGTAGACACCATCAAATGTGAGACGAACATTTTTATCAAGATCTTTTTCGTCTAATTTCAGAGGCTTACGATACCAAGCATCTCCACCGTTGAGCTGGCCACCTTCGTTCTGTGCAGGCGACTCATGGTCAAAATCAAAGTGGATACTCCAGTCATGAGGCAGATCTAATTTTTTCCATGATGTGACATCCGTCTCAGCTTGGACAGCTTCCTTAGCATTAGCATTTAATTTAAAGTGCCAATTCTGATTAAAATTCACTTTTCTGTCTTCGATCATTTGGCTCACTTCTTCCTTGGTCGCAGATTTTATCTCAGGCTGCGCAGCTTTTCCTTGAGTAGCTTCTTGGCCATTCTCTTTTGTTTCATTTTGAGTCGCTGCTGAAATGTCCTCCGCTGCTTTAGCAAGCTGAGGGCTTTCTTCTTTTTTCTCCTCCTGAGAATGCACAACAGACTCCTCTGCCTGATGTGTCACTTTTTCAGCAGTGGCTTCTTCCTCAACGTTTTTTTCCTCCACAGACTTTTCTGCAGCAACCAACGCAGTTGTCTCCTCGGCATAAACTGGACTTGCTCCCGCAACACTCGCTCCAAATAAGAGGAAGCAAGTCCCAATAACTATCGAGCAAACGCCAATAGAAAACTTCCTTATGCTATAAACTCTCTTTCGATTCCAATGATCCTTTCCCATAGGATCCTCCTTCTTTTTCTTTGGTAACCGCTTCCATTTTTAAAAAGAAAGCGCTTTACTTTTATAATCGTTTCCCTCCTATTTTATAAAACAGGATCGTTTATCTCAATAAGCCAAGAATCTTTTTTATATTTTTGAGCGTTTTTCCTAAAATTAGGAGAAAAACAAACTTTCTCAAACATTCCTATAAAAAGGATGAGTGATTATCACCCATCCTTTTTATAGACATTTAGGATATAAATACTCCGCTCTCAGAGTTTAGCCAGGTATTCCTGCACAAGTTTGATGTCTTCTTCCTTGCCACCTCTGTCAATATCGCAGATATGCGGCAGCCCATATTTTTCGATAATCAAAGGTGTAGCCCCGCAGAAGGTCCGTCCATGCTTCACCGAATCTCCATTATTGACAAAACCCTTAATCAAGCTTGAATGTTTCTTAATAAAGCGCTTAGTGGACCAGGGAATTTTCCCAGCACCTGCGTTTCGCGTAATGAGAATACAAGGCTCTTCCAACTTTTCCTTGATGCTTTGTGTCGGATAGCCCAGCGATTCTGCAAATTGCTTCCCAACACCCGTTACTGAATCATAAACTATAATCATTTTTTCCTCCTACTTTCTCAACAAAAGCACTGCCAGAAAAGCAGCAAAGCCTACAACCACTACATCCGATAGCAGTTGTAAGAGAATTACCAAATCAGGCATACTGTGAATATAGAGCAAGATACTGATCGCCGTCAAGGCCAAGACCACCAGCTTGACAGCTACCGCCACGCCCGGCACTACAAGCAATCCAGCCAAGATACAAAGGAGACCACCAATCAGAAATGACTGAAAGCCTAAGCTTAGGCCAAAGCCAAATTCAACCCCACCATAACCAAGGGTCAAAAGACCAATCACAACTAGGCAAAGCCCCAAAATAGTCCTTCCACTCAATAGATTTCCATCTTGTTTCATCATCATTTTCCTCATTTCCCTATTTGAATGAATATTCTTAAAGGTTCATTCACATCTTCTCAAAAAAATATTTTCCTCTAATTTGCTTTCTCCATCGCTCTATATCACACAAATCCACCTCCTTAACTGAATGAATTTTAATATATATTCATTCATATCATCTTCCAAGAAAAGGAAATTCTTATTTAGAAAAAACTCCCTTTAAAAAATATTTCACCAAGGTCTCGATACTCTCAAAATAACCTGGAAAATCCTGCTCTGTCACATGCATGTCAATGTAGTAGAGCAAATCATAAGCCTTCATGATTTGGGCGACTTCCTCCTGTGAAAAGCCCTTCTCCTGCAAGCGCTGGCTGAAAGTCTGAATCAGAAACTGATGAAAGGCATTGGCTGCGCGGCCAGCATCCTGATTATAGTAGTCGTGCAAGATCTGAGAAATGCCCGGCTTGCTCCACTCCGCTAAAATTTTATTAGGCGAAATCAACTCAAAAGTGACTGCAAAAAGCTGCTCAACGACTGCCTCTGGCTCACTCTGCCAATCCACGCGCTGCATGGTTTCCTCACGTATGCGGTTATTCTCAGCTACATAAACCTCTAAAAAAATAGCTTCCTTGGATTCATAATACTTATAAAAGGAGCCAACAGCCATACCAGCACGCTTGGTAATATCTGAAATATTCGTCTTTTTATAACCCTTCTCAGCAAACACCTGCCTAGCCTCAGCCAATAATTCAGCCTTTTTGTCCATGACCTTCTCCTTTTGTGAATGAATTAAATTTTCTATTCATTCAAATTATAACACTTTAAAAATCTTTGTCAAGAAAAGCGGAAATCGTACTTTGGAAAGAAGACGGCAGTTTGAGATAATAGCTCCTTTGTTAAATAAAAAAACAAACAAGTTCTCGAAAAAACTTGCTTGCGTCTTGGATACATTAGTGTTTTCTACGATTTTTCAAGGCCTCGTTGATTTTCTTGGTTTTAATCATCGAATCAATAGTGACAAGAAACCAAACCAAGAGGTAAATCAAAACAAAACTTAGCCAGAAGGACCAACCAAGGAGCATGGTCCCCCAGCCATTGCAGATCATAGCTAGACTAACGATGGTCGCTGTCACTACAAAGTGGCAGAAAAGTAGGAAAGGAAATGGAAAGCGGTCTGTCGCATCAAAGATATAGCTTGCAACTCCAATTAAGGCGCTGACAAGGAGGACACTGAGAATAGAGCTAGAAGTCAACGAAAATGTTTTTCCTGAGAACAGGCCTACCAGCAGAAAGACCAAGCTACCTGTTCTCAGACCATCCTGCATACCGATCAGAATTTTTTTAAAGGTCATGATTTTCCTCCTAAATTCCCAAATAGTCCATAAGCAGCTTGACATAGCGACGACTGACATCGGTTTTGAGCTGATTGGTCAGCTTAGCAGTCATGTTGCCCGAAAAGCTATCCGACAAGGATTCCAGATGATCGATGTTAATGACTGCATGCCGCGACACCTGAATGAAATTGCGACTATTGAGACGATTTTGAAAACGAGTCAGCGTTTCTGTCGTTGTATAAACGCCCTCGGTGCTGTAAATCATAAGGGTTGTCTGATTAATATCAGCTAGGATAATATCCTCTGTCTTGAGCATGACCAGCTTATCATCCGACTTAATAGGCAGGACACCACTTGGTCCAGCCTTGAAGTTTTCCAAATAATCTAGGACAGCCTTGGCCTCACCAACCAACTGATCCGCTTTCACGATGACCAGCGGGTCTTGGGAAGAAATCTGAGCATCTTCTTCAAATCTTGTCTGCAAACCTAGGCCTCCTACTTTCTTTACTTGAAGCTCATCCGTCGATTCAGCAGCCAATTTTGACCTAGCCAGAACAGGACTGCTGCCGTGAGCACTACTCCAACTATATAGTATGTTTCTTGGCTTGTCAAGAGCTTTTGCCACTCGATACGGATACCTAGGAGCTTCTCAAATTCTTGCTGGAGCTGACTCTGGTCCGCAAAGACTTCTGTCAGAGACTCCTTCATCAGGACTTGTCTGAAGAGGGAGGCCATGTAGGTTGAGGGAGTCAGTTTCATGAGATTTTGGGCAAGGCTGGGCAGAGTCCCAATCGGAATATAGGTTCCCACTAGAAAACCAGAGGCCGCACCGATGACCGTTGCGTATTGCCCCAAGGAATTCACCGATTTGAAATAAGGAACAACTAGCGCATTGAGGAGACTTGCTAGCAAACTATTGAGCATCATGAGGCAGACCAGCTGGGGAAGCAGCGCCCAGTCAAAGGAAATCTTGTCTGCTAGGATAAAGTAGGTCAGCATGACAGCAAACATGAAGACTTGCATGACAAAGCCAATCACAAAAGCACTGATTAGGTAGCTAAATCGCAAGCCCCATTGCCCCAAATCTGTGATAAAGAGGTCGGCAGTCACCTTTCTTTCCCGGTCTTCAGTTTGTTGTGAAAAAGCTGATAGGGTAGTTGTCAAGGCGGTGACAGCTAGTGTTCCGCTAATCAACCAGAAGTCAAGCAAGTCCGTCGCATGGCTACTGTCTGACCAAGAGCCTTTCATGTTGTTCTTTAGAAAAACCAGATATAAAACAAAGGGAATAATGGCGCCAAAGAGAGATAGAATCACCCCACTATGATTGCGAAAATAGAGTAAAAAATTTCGTTTGATCAACATTAACATTTAACGTACCTCTCTTCCTGTCAGTGCCATAAAGGCATCGTCCATCGTCCCTGCTTGAAATTCAAATTGTTCAATATAGGAACCAATCTGGCCCAGCAAAACCAAGGCTTCCTTAGTCGTCTCAGGATAAAAGAAAAATTCATTCTCCTTGGCTTGCTCCCATTCGCAGCTAGTCGACAAAGCAGCCTTCAAGCCCTCTGAATCTGGGACCAGAATTCGCAAAACATTGCGAGCATAGCGCTCCTTGATCTGATCAGCAGAGCCTTGCGCGATGACTTGACCATGATCTACGATATAAATCTTATCCGCGTCATCGGCTTCATTGAGATAGTGGGTAGTCAAAACTACGGTCATATTTTCCTTCTGCTGCAAGTCTTTGAGCAGCTTCCAAATGCTTTCTCTGGTCTGGATATCCAAGCCCGTCGTCGGCTCATCCAGAAAAAGCAAGTCGGGGCTATTGAGCAGGGCTCGCGCAATGTCCACCCGTCGCTTTTGTCCACCAGAAAGGGTCCCATAGCGTTGTTTAGCAAAACTAGTCAGCCCCAGTTGCTCGATCAATTGCTCAATCTTACCAGTTTCCACCTGCTTGTACTGCTTGGCACGGATTCGCAGATTTTCAACTACTGTCAAATTGGCATCTAGCACACTATTTTGAAAGACTACGCCCAGCTTGGTTTGTTCTGCATAAATGATTTGTCCTGATGTCGGCTGCAAAAGTCCAATCAACATCTGAATCGTTGTCGACTTTCCTGCTCCATTAGGGCCCAAAATTGCTGTGAAACTGCCTGACTCAATTTCTAAATTCAGACCGTTAACTGCTACCTTGTCTCCATAAACTTTGGTAAGATTTTTTACTTGGACTAACATGATCTTTTCTCCTGTCTTAACTTCTGAGACTATGATAGCAAGTCTTTTTTGAAAAATCTCGGCTTTTTGGACAAGCGGTAAAAGGAGGGAGATGAGAGGTAAAAATCCAGACATCAAAAAATCCCCGACTAGAGGTCAGGGATTTGCTCTTAGCGAGCGACAATCTTGCGGTAACTGCGAGAAGTTAGTAAGAATACTAAAATATAGGTCAGGAGGAAGACGCCGCAAGTTGCAAGTGTTGTCTGGATTAAGAGAGGAAGATTGGTCACTCCCAATAGAGCAACAATCAAGCGCAGCATATGAAAAACAGCCGCTATATGTAGAAAAGCAAAGATGAGAGGTAGGAAGAAAACAGTCAAAATCTGCTTGCGAATGGTACTTCTAGTCTGCTTTTCATCTAAACCAACCTTTTGTAAGATGATAAAGCCATCACGATCTTCATAGCCTTCAGAGATTTGCTTGTAGTAAATCACGAGAACGGCTCCTAGAAGGAAGATAACTGATAGGAAGACTCCGATGAAGAGCAAGGTTCCGGTAAGTTCCTGATAGCTCTTTTCTGCGCTATGACGGTCACTAGCCATTGCGTAGCTGCCATCTTGGGCCTGTTCCTGATCCAAAGTATCCCTCAGTCCCAGCTGGACTTGCTCGACAAATTTCTTACTGCCCTTAGTCTCTGAAGCAACTCCAATGTAGTAATAGTGTGCAACATTTAGCCCTACTTCTTTACTATCATTGACCACCATATAGAGACCCTGTTCCATGGCCACGTCGTTTGGATTTGGGATTTCCCCATGCGTGAAATTCGACGGTAAAATCTGCTTAATCTTCCAGTCTTTACCATTTACTCGGAGAGGTTTATCCTTATTTAAGGAAACATTTTTTCCATAGACAAGAGTTTCATCATCTGCCAAGTCTATCTTTTTCCCTGTCATTTTTTCATAATCCTGGCGATTGATAACTGTAATCGTGCCGGCAGACTTGGTCAAGATACTTGGATCCGAATCCAGCTCGCTTTGCGCTGGAACCGTGATATCATTTCCAGCTAGTTTCATGATGAAGGCTGATTGATAGAGATAGGTAGTATAGCTTGGCTTCTTCAGACCTGTATCCTGAGCGACCTGCTGAACCTTATCCAACAGAGCCTCCTTCTGATCGGTTGATTTCGGCAGGACGACGCTGACATTATAATCCTTTGGATGCAAGGTAGTAATATAATCCTGACCACCAACATAGATATTGATTGTACCAACCAGAGTCACAAGGAGCATGGTAGATAGAATGGAGATGGTCGCCAATCCTGCCGCATTCTTACGCATCCGCGAGATAAGATTGGAAACAGAAATGAAATTCTGCGTTTTGTAGTAGTAGCCTTTGCGCTTTTTGAGAAATTGCAATAGTGTAATCGAACCTGCATTAAAAAGCAGATAGGTTGCTAGGATAACCATGATCACAGCTACAAAGAAATTGCCGATAGCAGCGACAGGTTTGGTAACGGTCAAAGCCATGTAATAAGCCACTCCCATGAGCAAGAGCCCCAGCAAGGTTTGCACCCAACGGAAGCGTCCCTTCTTCTCGCCTGCTTTCTTTTCTTTCATTAGGTTAAGAGAGCTATAGCGTAGAAGGCGGGTCGAGTTGAGCAACAAAATCACCGCAAAAGCGACACCCAGACTGGCCAGAGTCATCCAAACATTCTGCCATTGGAAGGTCGAGGCAAGAACGGCCGGCATTCCCATCAATTTCAAAAGAACGGCGTAGAGCATCTTATCTAAAGCTAGACCAGACAAGATACCTAGACCAACTGTAGCTAGATAAAAGACACAGAGTTCAAAGAAGGTCATAAGCAGCAGGTGACGCTTTTCCATCCCCAACACACTATAAACACCGAGCTCCCGCGAACGGTTCTTCATGACAAAGCTATTGGCATAGGTGATAAGGATGAGGACGGCAATCTGAATGACCTGGATACCAAATTGCAAGGTCATGCGAGCTGCTGTACCACCATAAGAGGTCTCCATATTTGGACTGTGAGCCAGTGAGATAAAACTATACAAAATCGCTGTTGCCAGTACCGTCGCCAAGGCAAATGGATAATACAAACTGCGATTTTTGATCAGATTTGATAAAGCCAGTTTACTCGTTAGTTTGAACATAGTCGCCCACCTCACTTGCCATGACCGTCAATGTATCGGAAATTTCTTGGAACATCTGCCGCTCGGTCTTGTTGCCGCGGAAGATTTGATTGTATAGAATCCCATCCTTGATAAAGAGCACCCGCTTGGCCCGACTGGCTGCCGAGGTCGAGTGGGTCACCATGAGAATGGTCTGGCCACGGTCGTTGATGTCGTCAAAGACATCCAAGAGAGCAGCTGAAGACTTGGAATCCAAGGCTCCTGTTGGTTCATCCGCCAGCAAAATCTCAGGCTCAGTAATGATAGCGCGGGCCACTGCTACCCGCTGCTTCTGACCACCGGAAATCTCATAAGGAAACTTCTCTTGCAGCTTGTTAATCCCCAGCTCATTGCAGGTTGTAACCAGCTTTTGCATCATCTCGGTAATAGGGCGACGAGAGAGCACTAGTGGCAGCAGGATATTATCCTTGACCGATAGGGTGTCCAGCAAGTTAAAATCTTGAAAGACAAAGCCTAATTTCTCTCGGCGGAAGCTGGATGCTTGGCTATTCTTGATGGTAGCCGTGTCAGTTCCATTGAGAAAGACGCGGCCCTCAGTCGGTTTGTCCAGCATAGCTAGGATATTGAGTAGAGTGGACTTCCCAGAGCCTGACTCACCCATAATAGCGACATATTCGCCTTTTTCTACCGTAAAGTGTATGTCCTTTAGCGCCTCTACCTGGCTGCCCTGAAAGCGGGTTTTATAAATTTTTTTCACGTGTTGTACATCTAATAAGGTCATCATGATCTCCTTTTCTATAATTCCATTTTAATACAGAAACAGCTTTATTTCCATATTTTACTAATTTTTAAATGCCAATATTTTTATCTCTGCACCAGATAAGCAATCAGTGCGATGATCCAGAGATGGGCTGGGTAAAAGATATAGAAGAAATACTTGCCCCACTTGCCATTATAGCCTCGCTCGCCATTATAGAGATGGAGGAAGGGCAAGACGGTAATAAAGGCCCAGTCTGAATTGTAGAGCATCATCGAAATGGTGGCTCCCATGGTTGGGTAAATTTCAATGCTCAGACAGAAGAGCAGAAAAGCCAAGACCATGTAAGAAAAAGTTCTGAGAGCAGGCTGATTGCGGAAGATATAGCTAATCAGCATCAAAGGAATAATGGTCATGCCTCCTTCTGTCAAAAAAACTCCTGCCAAACCGATTAAGACTGCCGCTCCAATCCGCAAATAGCGCTTCTCATCCATAATCTCTTCACTATTTTTTGAAAGCCCAAATACAAGATTAAGCACCAGAACGCCACAGGCTAAGCTGAGAAAGATATTATTCTCAAGATGAATCCCCTTGCTATGAAAGAGCATGGTCAAGATGGTATTGCCCAGCTGCATAATAGCCGCCCAGATAAACAAGCGTGCATTGTAGGCCAAGCGGTTGCGTGTGTGTAGAAAACCCTCTACTGCGCTAAAAGCAAACCAAGCAGCTACACAGCGGGTCAGCAGGTGAAAAATCCCGTCCCAGCCCGTCGGCAAAAGCCCCGGAATCTTATCAATATGATCAAAAACCATGAGAAAGGCCATGAAGAGCTTGAGTTGGAAAGCATTTAATCCTCTTGTTTTCATTTCATATCTCCTTGTCTTCTTTATACATCTATCTTACAAAAAAAGAAAGGTTGGTACCATAACCTAACCTTTCAATTTCACTAGCCAACCTTACAAATTTGTAAGAATGCCTTATTCAAATATCATCTTCTTCTCTGAAAAGCTAATCATGACAGTCGTTCCCTGGCCGACCTGCGAAGCGATGCTAATCTGATGTCCCAGCTCATCCGCGATTTTCTTGGACAGATAAAGTCCCAAGCCAGACGATTGCTGGGTCAAACGACCATTATAGCCCGAAAAACCTCGCTCGAAAACCCTTAGCAAATCCGCATCCTGAATGCCCAAACCGCTGTCTTTGATATAAAGCGTATCCTCCTGAAAATAAATCTCAATCCCGCCTTGACTGGTGTATTTCAGACTATTTGACAGCACTTGCTCCAAAATAACGACGAACCATTTCCTGTCTGTAATGATGGTTCGGTCCAGATCATGCAGATTGAGGCTCAAGCCCTTTTGGATAAAGAAAATCGCATATTTCTTGACAATCTCCTTGACCAAATCTTCAACATTTTCCTTTTTCAAGACCAAATCCTCATGGAAACTCTCCAAACGAAGATACTGCAAGACGATATTGACATAGGACTCGATCTTAAAAAGCTCTTGCTCCAGCTGATTCTTGACCTTCTTGTCCTCAATTTCTCCGACCAGCAATGAACTAGCCGCAATAGGCGTCTTGATCTGATGAGCCCAGAGCGTATAATAATCCATCAGGTCATTTAACTTCTCCCTCTCCTCAATCGCATGGTTCTTCTTGTCCATTTCCAACAGAGCCAGTTTCTCAAAAAGGAGAACCTCTAAGGCAGTCTGAGGCCGACCTGAGGCATAGAAGAGCTGGTTGCGGTATTCCTTATAGGCACTAGCTAGATCCATTCCCAAGAAAAAGCTAGTGAGGAGAAAGGCTAAGAGCAACTGATACTCTAGCAGACTGCGCCCATCTTCGAAAATAAAGGCAAACATCCCCATAATCGAAAATACAATCAGCAAGAGCAACAAGATGAAGCGACGGGAGTACAGATGATGCTTCAAAAAGAAAAATTTATCCTGCATGTCCATTGGTCAAACCATACCCTATCCCTTTTTTTGTCTCAATAAAATGCTTCAGGCCGTGCTTTTCCAGCTTCTTGCGCAGGCGGGCAACATTGACGGACAAGGTATTGTCGTCGATAAAGAAATCGCTGTTCCAGAGCTCCTTCATCAAATCATCACGCGCCACGATGCTACCAGAATGCTCAAAGAGCACCCGCAAGATCTGAAATTCATTCTTGGTCAGCGTCACAAGCTCGCCCTCATAGACCAAATCCATGGATTTAAGATTTAAGATCACGCCCTGATATTCCAAAAGGCTTTGATCCGTTCCAAACTCATACGAACGTCGCAGCAGTCCTTGAACTTTTGCCAGAAAGACGTTATTGTCAAAAGGCTTGGTCACATAATCATCTGCGCCCATATTGATGGCCATAACGATATCCATAGACTGGTCGCGCGAAGACAGAAACATAATGGGCACTGTTGAAATCTTTCGAATTTCCTGGCACCAATGGTAGCCATTAAAGAGGGGCAGGCCAATATCCATCAGCACCAGCTGAGGCTCCTCCTTGACAAAGGTTGTCAAAACCTGCATAAAATCTTCAATCGCCACAACCTGATAGCCCCATTGCTCCAGCATTTTTTTGATCATTTGACGGATGACCGCATCATCCTCGACCAGTAAAATCTTGTGCATTCTATTTCCTCACTCATTTTTCTTACTGCTATTATATCAAATTCTCCCTTAAATCACAGAGACTTTTTTGATCTGAGATTCATCTTATTTTCAGAAAGTTTCAAGAAAACATTCAAGAAGTATTGACAAAGACAGAGTAAAAAGATAAAATAACACTACATTCAGAATTGTCTGAAAATTCATTTTTTATAATAAGGAGATTATTATGCTAGAACAAACTCAGACATCTACCTGGCAGTCAAAACTGAAAGCCCTCGGTCCTGGGATCCTCATGGCCTCTGCTGCTGTTGGTGGCTCTCACATTGTTTCCTCTGCTCAAGCAGGCGCCAAGTATGGCTGGGCCTTGATGGGACTGGTCATCTTGGCCAACCTCTTCAAATATCCCTTCTTTCGCTTCGGTGCTGAGTATACCTTAGAAACTGGTCACAGCTTAGTTGAAGGCTATGCTCAAAAAGGGAAAGTCTACTTAGGCATCTTCTTCGTTTTAAATGTCTTCTCCGCCTTGGTCAATACAGCAGGGGTCGGGATTCTCTGTGCTGCTATCATCTCCAGCGCCTTTCCAAATGCCCTTGGACTCAGCATTACTCAATGGTCTCTGATGCTCATCATCCTGATCTGGGCAATGCTACTCTTTGGTGGCTACAAGTTCCTTGATGGCCTTGCCAAATGGATCATGTCCGCTCTAACCTTTGCAACAGTTATTGCGGTCATCGTTGCTATTATCAAGCATCCTGAGTACGGAGCAGACTTCGTTGAAAAGACCCCTTGGCAGATGGCTGCCTTACCTTTCATCGTTTCTCTGATGGGCTGGATGCCAGCTCCAATCGAGATTTCAGCCATCAACTCCCTCTGGACTGCTGAGAAAGGAAAATCTGTCAATATCTCTGTCACGGACGGACTTTTTGACTTTAACGTTGGCTATATCGGTACGGCTATTCTAGCCATCTTCTTCGTCGCTATGGGGGCTCTCATCCAGTATCCAACTGGTCAACCAGTTCAAGATGCTGGCGCTGCCTACATCCAGCAATTCGTTGGGATGTACGCATCTGTCCTTGGTGATTGGACACGGATTCTGATTACTTTCATTGCCTTTCTCTGTATCTTCGGTACCGTTATTACCGTTATCGATGGCTATTCTCGTGTAAATGCTGAATCCCTACGCCTCCTTCTCAACGAAAAGAAGACTTCTCAAAAAAATCTGCATATCTGGATGACAGCGACAGCCATTATCGGTGGCATTATCATCTACTTCTTCCAAGGTAGTGTGGCCCTCATGCTTCGTTTTGCTATGATTGCTTCCTTCCTGACTACTCCATTTTTTGCCCTCCTAAACTATCTCCTCGTTACAAGCGAGAATAAACATCTGAGCAAATGGCTAAAAGGTCTTTCCATCCTTGGTTTGATCTTCCTCTTTGGCTTCGCCTTATTCTTTATCTACGCCATCCTCATCGGTAAGGCTTACTAGATCAAAAGAGCTGGAAATTCTGAAGAATATCTTCAGGTTTCCGCTCTTTTCTTTTTTCCTTTCTGACAACCTGCCCCACTTATGCTATACTGGAAGAAGATAGAATATTGGAGATAAATATGGGAATAATTTTTGATTACCTAGACCAAGTAGCTTACGATAGTATCTACGAGACCCCCTTTAATGAACTGGATATGCTGATGCTGACGGAAATAACTTATCTGCCTTTTGACCAGATTGTATCTGATCAGATGTCCCCTGATTGTACTTGCCGCTTGTTTGAAGCTGCTGAAAAACTGCCCCAAGATTTGTCCATGTTGGTTACTAAAAATCGCTTGAAACTTTTAGAAAAGATAGCTAGCTCAACTCGCTTCAAAAATATTAAGCTCATGGGCTATGTCAATGATATTGATCCTGATGTCCAAAAGCAGTTTGCAGCTATGATTTTCAAAATCAAGCCTGAGACCTATGTCCTGACCTTCCGCGGAACTGATGATTCCATTATTGGCTGGAAAGAGGACTTCCACATGACTTATATGGATCAGGTACCAGCTCAAAAAACGGCGGTCAATTATCTGCGAAAAGCCATGGATGCTCTGCCTGGTCAGTTCATTCTGACTGGTCACTCAAAGGGCGGAAATCTAGCCTCCTACGCTGTTAGTCAGATCGAGCCAGAATATCAAGAGCGGATTCAGATCATTTACAGCTATGATGCCCCTGGACTGAATCACTCGGTCATCACCAGTCAAGGCTACCAAACTATTTCAGACAAGATAAAGCGCTACATTCCGCAAGGCTCTATCGTCGGAATGATGCTCGAAACACCTAAGCAGGCTCAGATTGTCAAAAGTACAGCTATCGGCGGTCTGGCCCAGCACGATACCTTCACTTGGCAGATTGCTGACCATACTTTTGTCCTGCTGGACAACCTCAATCCAGACAGCCTTCAAGTAGATAAAACTCTGAAAAACTGGGTAGATAGCGTTTCTGATGAGGAATTAAAAGACTTTTTCGACCTCTTTTTCGGCCTCATCCTGGATGCTGGTATCAGCTCCATCAATGACCTCACCAAGCTGGAAAATTTCAACAAAATCTTGGCTGTTTTTGAAAATGCCAACGCCCTCACAGATGAGGAGCGGGAAATGCTGACGCGATTAGCCAAACTGCTGGTAGACATGCGCTACCAGTCTTGGAAGGACGACATCAATCTGCTGAAGCCTAGCAAACTTGTCCAAGAGGTCAAGGAAAATCTATCCGAATTCACTAAGAATCTTCCTTTCACAAGCAATGATCCCGCTCAAACAGATGAACCCAATGAGCAATAAGCTATAAATACAGCACTTGGCAACTCTCTTAATATAAAAGAAAAACACTCCTGTCAAAATCTAGAAAACTAGATTCAGGAGTGTTTTATTATGACTAACAAGTTAATTCTCTAAAATTGGACGCAACATGTAGTATGCTTGAAAAGCAGTCTCTTGACAGCTTGTTTTTTCTTTGTTAGAATGTAACAAATATATTTACAACTAAGTAGTGATAAAAATCAGAAAGGAAACCATCATGAAATCTATCAAAGGAATCGCCCTTATCGCTATCAGCATAATCCTGACCATCTATGCTTGGGCTTCAGCTGGAATGACCAACTTTATTGTACCCGGTCTGGCCTTGACTACCCTCTCGCTGACCTTTTTACTTGCGACTCGGAACGCCCTTTTGGAAAAATGGTTCCATGGCATCGAAAAGATGTATACTTATCATAAGTTTACAGCTATCTTTTCTGTCGTTCTTCTTGCTCTCCACAATGTTGCCATGGGTGGCAGTCTCTGGGGATCTCATCTGGCAGCCCAGCTTGGGAACGTCGGCATCTATCTCTTTGTCAGTATTGTTCTGGTGGCCTATCTCGGCAAACATATCAAATATGAGGCTTGGCGCTGGATTCACCGCTTTGTCTATCTGGCCTATATCTTTGGTCTCTTCCACGCTTATATGCTAATGGGCGGTCGACTCCTAACACCGACCTTGCTAGGTTTCATAGTCGGATTCTATGCTATCATAGGTTTAGCTTCCGGTTTTTACATCATCTTCCTCTATCAAAGTTTGGCCTTTCGCCATCTGGGAAAAATCATGCAGGTCAAACGCCTAAACCACGATACCGTGGAGTTGAAGATCCAGCTTAGTCAAAAGCTAGACTATCAGTATGGTCAGTTTGCCTTTGTCAAGATTTTCCAAGAAGGATTCGAAAAAGCGCCACATCCGTTCTCTATTTCTGGCGGTCATGACAATATCGTCTACTTTACTATCAAGAACTCTGGTGACCATACTAAAAAACTTTATGACAAGATCCAAGAGGGAACCAAGGTCACCATTGACCGAGCTTATGGTCACATGATTCTTGACCAAGGGCAGGAAAAACAAATCTGGATTGCTGGTGGGATTGGCATTACGCCCTTCATCTCCTACATCCGAGAAAATCCTAATCTAAATCGTCCAGTCAGCTTCTACTACGCTTATACTGGAGCTGAAAATGCTGTTTACCTAGACCTACTCAAAGACTACGCAGCTAAGAATCCGCAGCTTGACCTTCACTTGGTCGATAGCAAGGTCTTTGGCTATTTGGACTTCAAAAATTATCCTCTGGACAACCAAACCACCGTCTTCATGTGTGGCCCTGTCAAGATGATGGATAAACTAGCCAACGAATTTAAAAAAACCAATCCTAAAGCAGATCTGGTCTATGAAGGATTTAAGATTAAATAAAGAAACCAAAAAGAGGAGTTCAATCCTCTTTTTTACTCTATTTGAATTCAACAGATTTTGAAAAAGATAAAATTTCTATCACTCAATATCCAAAAATAGACTTTTCAAACTACAAAAATATACGGAAAAGATTAATTCCAATCAGAATGAGAAAGAAAATAGAAAATCCGATAAACAAATATTTAAAATACTTTTCATTGCTGATGCAGCGCTCAACATATGCCTCTTCTGGATTCTTAGGATTATAATAGACCGTCATACCTGATCCGATTGGAAATATCTTTTTCAAGTCTAGACTCCTATCCGAGCCGTAAACATAGTTACTTGAAAAGACATCTTTTTGGATTTTTCCTGAAGATGCAGGGATAAACTGTTTATACTTAAGACTTTTTCGATATTGTTTGCCGCGAACGGTATACTCTACAATAGGCAAGGCCACCTTAGGTGGCTCCCCATGGCGACTATAGATAGTACTGTTATATCCTACTACTTTGGCTGATATTAAAGATGTTGATTTACTTCTAATAGAATTTTCTTTTCGATAGTGAAGATAGAGTGGAAAAACAATGACTAGCCAGAGTAGTCCAAGTACCTCAATCATAATCATAGGATTCATTACTATTTCCTTCGTTACTTTGATATTCAATACATATTGTATCAAAATTTTCATCTATACCAAAACCTCTATAGGATATCATTTTGCCTTCATAAAAATTATCGTTTTTCGATCTATTTTTCTTGAAATACAATAAAAAATAGATTATAATAAGAATAAAAGGAAAAGAAAATCTACTGCCGGCTGATTTTCGATAGAGGTAAGCATCATGAAAAAGATTGAATTAAAAAATAACTCTTTGCTCAAAGATATTGTTACTCTATTAAACCTTATCATAGTGGGTTATGCTGCTATTCTGGTCTTTCTTACTATCCTAAGTGTGATTTCTTACACCGTTCTTTCCGACAGGTTAGGAATAAAGCTCAATGTTCAATTTCTGCCCTCAGTTGATTTTTCAAATTGGTGGAGTATTCTAGCCTTTGTTATAAATCTTCTCACAGCTTCTTTGACTATTTATCTCATCTATCTTGCTCGTAATTTCATCAAAAATTTGATTGGTGGAAAGATTTTTGATTCATCAAACACGCAACTAGCTGATAAGGCATGGAAAGTCTTTCTGGCTCTGACCTTTCTTTCCGTTAAGGTTGCTGCATCAGGCAATCCCATCGCCCTCCCCTTCTCTTTTAACGCCAGTATGAGCTTTACACCTCTCTTAGGCGCTCTGATTGTTTGGCTGATGATGAAAATTATGGAAAAGGGGATTGATATAGCTGAAGAAAATGAATTTACTATCTAGGAGGCTGCTATCATGATTATCGTTAATCTTGATGTCCAGCTGGCCAAGAAAAAGATGAAACTGGGAGAACTAGCCGATATTATCGGCATCACAAACGCCAACCTTTTCATCCTCAAAACGGGCAAGGCTAAGGCTATCCGCTTTAGCACCCTCAATGCTATCTGTCAGGCCCTTGATTGCCAGCCCGGAGACATCCTAGAATTTACAGATGATGAATAGTCATAACCACCCGTTAAACAGGTGGTTATGACTATTTGTTTGTTTTAAACAAATTAAGGGCTAGCGATATGGTATAGGACATAAAAAAACACCTTGCAATGATGTGCAAGATGCTTTCCCCATTTGATAGAACGACACATTTCACTATCAGCTAAACTGTAATAATACTCAAAAAATTATGATTCCTATTTATTCACATTTTTAAAGGTCACTTTAGCCTCTGGGTCAATACCAGTTACAATCGCTCTATAATATTGCTCAGCTGATTGTGTGATAAGATTTTTATATTGTTTAAGATATTCTTCTTGTTCTTTATTGCCAAGAGTTTTAGCAACATGCTCTCCAGTATCAATATTTTCTGTTGAACCGCTCAACAACTGTCCACTCGTATCATATAGTTTATATCGATCTTTGGGATTATCTGGAACCTCTACACCTACAACTTCATATTTAGGGATAGTCAACTCATATTCATGCTCAGCGATTTTCCTAACCTTGACTCCTTCCTTAATTCCAAATTTAGCTGTATAGTTAATAATGATAATTGCTTTCTTAACAGACAATGGAATACTGATATTAGTGCCAGGTATTTTTTTATCTTTCTCAATCGTTTCAACTTTTTGAATTCCCACATTCAAAAAAACACTTTCATTAACTTTTTCCAAGTGAGTTATCTGCGTGTAGATTTGACTTCGTTCATCTGAAGCGTTTTTCCCTTGGAAATATCCAACGATATTATAAGTTTTCGCAACAACAAAAAAGATAGCGAGAATGGCTACCACAATCCAAACGTATATCTTAGCTCCCAAAACTTTTCTTATGAAATTTTTAACTATTTTCATTATCCTATTTCCTCCGAATTAAAAATGCTGTTCCAAGACTAATTATAGCAAGGATAGCTGATAAATAGGGATTCAGCGGAAAAAGAAGGACAATTATAAGCAACAACAAAACAAGTGATGCAATTTTTACTATTTTCATAATATAACTCCTAAAACCTTTTCAATAAAAATTATATAAACATATATACCTTTTGTCAAGCAGTTTCAAAGAGAATAATACATCAAGAATCCCCCAGCAGCCTCCTGCTAGGGGAATTGTTATTAGTTCAAAGATTGCTACCCAATCAAACTTCCATTTGATACTTTCTCGTCCACGGTTAGGAGAGTCAGTTGGTCGCCGTGCTCGGCTGATAGAATCATACCTTGGCTGATGCGGCCCATCATTTTGCGCGGTTTGAGGTTGGCTACGATTTGGACTTTCTTACCGACCAGTTCTTGCTCGTTTGGATAGTATTTAGCAATACCAGAGAGGATTTGGCGGTCCTCACCGTCTCCTGCATCCAAGCGGAACTGGAGCAGCTTATCAGAGCCTTCAACTTTAGAAACTTCTTTAACTTCTGCAACACGGATTTCTACCTTATCAAAGTCGTCAAACTTGATCGCTTCACGATTAAGTTTGAGCTCCACTTCTTCAGGCTTCCATTCTTTTTGAGCCGCTGGTTTGCCAGCTTCCATTTGTCCCTTAATATAGTCGACTTCTGCTTCCATATCCAGACGAGGGAAGATTGGTGTGCCTTTTTCTACAACTGTCAGACCTGCTGGGAGCTGGTCAATTGCTAGGTTTTCCAACGAAACTGCTTGAGGCAAGCCGAGTTGACTGAGGACAGCCTTGCTGGTTTCCATCATGAAAGGTGCGATCAAGTGCGCCACAACACGAAGGCTCGCTGCCAAGTGGCTCATGACAGCCGCCAGTTCTTTGACCTTGGCTTCATCCTTGGCCAAAACCCAAGGAGTGGTCTCATCGATGTACTTATTTGTGCGGGAGATGAGTGTCCAGACTGCTTCTAAGGCGCGTGGGTAGTCCACTGCGTCCATGTGTTTGTAGTAGTCAGCGATGGATTCAGCTGCAACTTGAGCTAGCGCTCCGTCAAAGTCTGTCACATTTTCTTCGTAGGCTGGTACTTGACCGTCAAAGTACTTGTTAATCATGGAAACAGTTCGGTTGAGCAGGTTTCCAAGGTCGTTGGCTAGTTCGTAGTTGATACGGCCAACATAATCTTCTGGTGTGAAGGTTCCATCAGATCCAACCGGAAGACTGCGCATGAGGTAATAGCGCAAAGCATCCAAGCCATAACGTTCTACCAGCATTTCAGGATAGACCACGTTTCCTTTAGACTTAGACATCTTGCCATCCTTCATGACAAACCAACCATGGCCAATCAAACGTTCTGGTAATTTCACATCCAACATCATAAGGAGAACTGGCCAGTAGATGGAGTGGAAACGAAGGATGTCTTTCCCAACCATGTGGAAGACTGTTCCGTTCCAGAACTTATCAAAGTTACCGTGCTCATCTTGACCGTAACCAAGAGCAGTCACATAGTTGAGCAGGGCATCGAACCAAACATAGACAACATGTCTTGGATTAGATGGCACAGGCACGCCCCAAGTAAAGGTTGTACGAGAAACTGCCAAATCTTCCAGGCCCGGCTCGATAAAGTTTTTCAGCATTTCATTAAGACGACCATCAGGTGTGATAAAGTCGGGCTGCGATTTGAAAAATTCTACCAAGCGGTCCTGGTACTTGCTGAGACGAAGGAAGTAAGACTCTTCTGATACCCACTCCACTTCATGTCCAGATGGCGCAATTCCGCCCGTTACATTTCCAGCTTCGTCACGGAAAACTTCTGCCAGCTGGCTTTCGGTGAAGAATTCCTCGTCAGATACAGAATACCAGCCTGAATATTCACCCAAGTAGATATCATCTTGAGCTAAGAGACGTTCAAAGACATCAGCCACAACCTTTTCATGGTAGTCATCAGTTGTCCGAATAAATTTATCATAAGAAATATCCAAGAGCTGCCAGAGATCCTTGACCCCAACTGCCATACCATCGACATAAGCTTGCGGACTGATACCAGCTTCCTCAGCTTTTTGCTGGATTTTTTGACCGTGCTCATCAAGACCAGTCAAATAAAAAGCATCATAGCCCATAAGACGCTTGTAGCGAGCCAAAACATCGCAGGCAATGGTCGTATAGGCAGACCCGATATGGAGCTTGCCAGACGGGTAGTAAATAGGTGTCGTAATATAAAACGATTGTTTTGTAGTCATTTTTTAATCCTTTCAAGGCTAATGAAACCTTTTTTGATAACACTTCATTATATCATATTTCCTAGCGATTGAAAGAGGGGACTCCTCCTTCTTCTAGCCTTTTTGTAGCTTTACAATCACTTTGCTATAAATCAACTCTATCTTTTGGTATAATAAACTCAGGAAATTTCTACTAGAAAAGGACATTTTATGAAACTCATCTCTTGGAACATTGACTCTCTAAACGCTGCATTGACCAGTGATTCTGCCCGCGCTCAGCTCTCTCAGGCTGTCCTTCGGACCTTGCAAGCAGAAAATGCGGATATCATCGCTATTCAGGAAACAAAGCTATCTGCTAAAGGCCCGACTAAAAAACACCTTGAAATTTTAGAAGAACTCTTCCCAGGCTATGAAAACACTTGGCGCTCCTCTCAAGAGCCAGCTCGCAAGGGCTATGCTGGAACCATGTTCCTTTACAAAAAAGAACTGACACCCATCGTGACCTTACCAGAAATCGGCGCTCCTTCAACAATGGATGCTGAAGGCCGCATCATTACACTGGAGTTTGACGACTTCTTCGTCACTCAGGTCTATACGCCTAATGCTGGCGATGGACTCAAACGCTTGGAAGAACGTCAGGTCTGGGATGTCAAATACGCTGAATACTTAGCAACACTAGATAAACAAAAACCAGTCCTCGCAACCGGCGATTATAATGTAGCCCACAAGGAAATCGACCTTGCAAATCCAGCCAGCAACCGCCGTTCACCAGGCTTTACCGATGAAGAGCGTGCCGGTTTCACCAACCTGCTAGCTAAAGGCTTCACCGATACCTTCCGCCACTTGCACGGCGATATTCCTAACCAATACACTTGGTGGGCACAGCGCAGCAAGACTTCTAAAATCAACAATACGGGCTGGAGAATCGACTACTGGCTGACCAGTAATCGCGTGGCCGACAAGGTAACCAAGTCTGATATGATTGACTCTGGTGCACGTCAAGACCATACACCGATTGTCATGGAAATTGAACTTTAAGGAGGAATCCGATGAACTATCAGCCTGTCATTCCCGAATTTGTAGTATCTGACCTCGAACAGTCGCGCCGCTTCTACTGCGACTTACTAGGCTTCTCTGTCGAATACGAGCGTCCCGAGGAGAAATTTCTTTTCCTATCGCTTGAAGACTGCCAGCTCATGTTAGAAGAGGGCAGCGCCGAAGAGTTAGCCCAACTGACCTATCCTTTCGGGCGTGGTGTCAATATTTCCTTTGGCATTAAGGATGTCCCCCAGCTCTACCAAAAACTGCTGAAAGCTGACTACCCCATCCATCGTCCGCTAACGAAAAGAGAATTTCGCGTAGGAGATAGCTTTATTTATCCTCATGAATTTGCAATTTTGGACCCAGATGGATATTTTCTACGATTTAGTGAATAAGAAAAAGGAGGCTGCTAGCCTCTTTTTTTGAGGCTGGGACAAAAGTCCTAGCCTCTCAATTGTCTTTGGATTGTCGAGCAAG
>ERZ773070.344-NODE-344-length-35474-cov-19.851605_pt1 | contig 35474 bp, 26 predicted proteins | sample MGYA00580618_ERZ773070 | MGnify/ENA primary metagenome ERZ773070 (study PRJEB29015, sample SAMEA2738023) | human oral metagenome | biome: human oral; feature: human-associated habitat; material: dental | place: China | collected 2019 ... | reverse complement strand
TCTCAGATTTCTCACCAAAATAAGTTAATAGATTAATTGTTGCATCTATATTGCCCAGTCTTGCATTCTCAAGTGTGTCATCAGCAGCTGTTTTTGGTACAAATGCCGCCAAATGAACGATAGCATCAAACATTTCACTGCCCACCTGTTTGGTTGCTGATTCTATACTTTTTTGATCTGATAAATCACACCGTATCCAGCGACCAGTGAGACTATCTGGCTGAGACCGGCCCAAACAGATAATCTCCCAATCAGTTGGTGCCATCTCTAAGAAACGTCTACCAACAAACCCTGAGGACCCCGTAACGAGAAGCTTCACTACAACTCCTGAAGAATACGGTCACGCTCAGCAACACTCTCTTCAACAGTCTTCATATCTGACAGCACCGGCTCAAAGTCCATACCTCGGATCCACACCAAGCCATCCGGTAAGGGGTTGGTGTTGTTTTCAATCTTTGGCACAGCTTCACCATAACCAAGCTTAACGAACATTTCAGGCATATTTAGACCCGCCTGAGTAAAGAACTCGTGTGTCGTAAAGAAGCGACCGATGTTAATCTCTGTTGGGTTTGGTATGCCATTTTTGTCATACGCCATATCAACGCCAAACAAACCATCTGGTTTATCATCAACAGCCAGCACCGCTCGACGTGCAATATCATCCAGTTCGTCACTTGAATACGTAACGCCCGTACCAGTGGCGCCGGTCACGCCAGACGGTGAAATCTTTGCTAACTCCCAGTATAGTCGTTTACGGCCCTGCGCCACGACCAATTCACCATCCTTCCAGAGAGACATCCATGTAACAGTCTCCGGCTCGAGTAACTCAGACACAGTAAAGTTACCATCCCATGAGCCATTTTTTTCTTGAAAATCGAGCCAGTTTTTAGCGCTCTTAACGTCATGAACTGGAAGCGATCCACGCCCACCAGCGCCCGATATAGCCCGAATCCACATCGAGCCGCCCATCTCCTCGAGGAGCGCAGCCAAGTCAGTATCTCGGCCTTCTATCAGCTTAGTCTTTGGCACCTTAATGCCGGCCTTTTCCCAGAGCTTAAATGACTCAAACTTATCTTGCAAAATTTTCACCGTTTCCTTAGCCGGGAAAAATGTCTTGGCATTGATCTTTTCTCGATTTTCACTCAAGAAACCGACCTCGACATCATTCTGTGCGTGGACAAATTCAATCTTTTCTTTTTCGATAACGTAGTTCAAGAAATCAGTATATTTTGGGTCGCTCGCAAGTGGCGCCAGGTACCTGGCATCAACTTCAGCACGCTGCAAATAATACTTATCTGCATCTGTGCCAACAATATAATATTCTTCATCAGCAGCCCTTAGCGAGCGAATAAAGTTTGCTGATGGCGAGCCGCCAGCTCCTGTGACTAAAATTCGTTTCATAATACTTAACTCCTTTCCTTACTATTTTTCAAATGGTGCAATAGCCTCTAGCGACACCCTTAGCGCCTCACGAGCATCACTTGGATCAACTATCGCGGCGGTACGGCCCATTGCCTTCGCCAGAAAAGCTTTTAGCTCAGCGGCGAGCGGCTCTTCAAAATCAACCTTAATAATTCGCTTTTCTGGATCGCCAACCTGCAACACAAACTCTGTGAAACCTTCTTTTTCGATCTTTTTCATATTGTGTTTGTAGTAGACAAGTTCCTGAGTAATATAATTTGCCTCCAGATAACCGAGCGATCCGGTCAAAGCAATTTTGCGAATCTTCACTGGTGTGAGCCAATTAGCCTGAATAAACCCAGAAGCCCGACCGTAATCCATTAGTATCTCCGCCGAATCAATCTTTCTACTGTGGCGAGTGCGTGAGCCGTGACTAGAAATAGATTTTGGTTTTTGGCCCAAAAGGTAGTTCGCTATATCAACATCGTGTACTGCTAAGTCAATGATGACATCAGTTTTTGGCTCAACCGCTGGAAATCCACCAACGCGTTTACATACCACCGAGGTGATCTCGCCAATGGCATCGTCGTCAACCATCTGTTTCAACTTCTTGATGACTGGATTAAATCGCTCAATGTGACCAACCGTAAAGGTAACGTTATTCTTCTTAGCACAAGCAATCAACTTGTCAGCCTCTTCCACCGACGAGGCAATCGGCTTCTCCAGCATACAGTGAATACCTCGCGACATAACTTCCGTAGCCACCTCAAGATGAAATGGTGTTGGCACCACCACAGAAACCGCATCAGGTCGCGCCTCTTCAAGCATCTCTTTGTAGTCAGTAAAGAATTTCGCCTTATAATCCTCAGCGAGAGATTTTGCCTCAGGATTTACGTCGGCAATTGCTACTAGCTCTGACTCTGGAAGCATGAAATAGTTACGAACGTGGTTTCTGCCCATGTTACCAGTACCAATGACGGCGACCCTCAATTTCCCCTCTTGTTTATTGGCCATTGATAGACTCCTTGATCGCCGCAACGATTACCTCAATATCTTCATCTGTAACCTTTGGATGAACCGGCAGAGACACAACTCGTGCCGCCAAGTCTTCAGCCACTGGGAAATCACCGACCTTATAGCCAAGCTTTGCGATATGTGGATATATGTGCAAAGGTTTTGGATAGTAAATACCAGCCCCAACACCCTTATCCCTTAGACTAGCAATAAACTGATCTCGCTGCATGCCCTTGTTTAGTAAAATAGTGTATTGATGATATACATGGTTTCGATTGTCGCTAACGGTCGGCGTTTTAATGCCCGCAACGCCTGCTAAGGCATCATTTAATTTGTGAGCATTTTCTTGACGTTTCTTTGTGAAGTATTCTACCTTCTTCAACTGTTCAATAGCAATAGCACCGTGCAAATCTGACATACGATAGTTATATCCCAAATCTGCGTATTCGTATGGCGCAACCATACCGTGTTGCCTAAACGAACGAATCGCTGCTGCAGCCTCATCACTATTTGTCGTTACAACACCACCTTCGCCACACATAATGTTCTTAGTAGCATACAGAGAGAAACAACCGAAATCACCCAACGCGCCAGCTTTTATACCTTGATATTCTGCACCAATGGCCTGGCACGCGTCCTCAACAATCTTCAGATCGTGCTTTTGGGCAATTTTCTGTAGCTCGGCCCAATCACACGGTTGTCCATACAGATCAACTGGCACAATAGCCTTTGTCTTTTCAGTAATAGCAGCTTCTATCTTGGAAACGTCAATATTGAACGTTTCTTCATCAATATCTACAAGGACTGGACGAGCGCCCAACATCAATATTGGATTAATAGTAGCGATAAAACTATACGGCGTGGTGACGACCTCATCGCCCTCTTTCACGCCAGCAGCATACAAGGCACAGTGAATGGCTGCCGTACCGCTGTTTACTGCTAATGCATGTTTTACCCCGCAATATTCCGCCCAGTTCTTTTCTAGTTCGGCGACTTTTGGTCCCTGAGCCAACATGCCCGATTCTATAACCTCATTTACCGCCCGACGCTCTTCCTCTTCGATGACTGGCGCTGCTATACTTATCATGATGTATGTAATCTCCTCCCTTACTCCTATTCTATATTTAATAGTATAGCATACTACTCGTTTTTTATTTTTTGTTTCTGAGAGGTATGCTTCGTGGAGTAGCATTGTACTTCCTACTTTTATTGTATACTAATACCATGCAATCACTACGATCTATACTCACAAGGCTTAAAGACGACTCGTGTAAAAAATGGCTGTTTCCGTCGGCGGTTATCATTTGTTTACTTTTTGCAACTGGCTTAAAAATCTCCGGATCTTCGTTTGGCCCGTACTACGATCTATTTCTTCAAGGGAAACCGTCGTCAAATCTCATAGCTGGTGAGACCCGACACATTCGTAGCGATGAGTGGCTGGTTGTTACGCAATTTACAATTGCGCAAAAAGTAGCCGGTTATCCGCTCATCAACAAGAACTTCGGTGATTCTGGAAAAAATATGAGCCTCGTCTCCGACGCGCCCTATAAAGAATGGTCAACTATATTCCGCCCTCAGAATCTCGCTTTTTTCATTATCCCGTTTGAGTTTGCTCTTGCCTTTAAGTGGTGGTTTTTGCTCGCGTCATTATTGCTAAGCATGTATTTTCTAGCCTTAAAATTCCTTCCCGGCAAATACTCGCTCGCGAGCCTGCTATCTATCGTCGGTTCATTTACTCCTTTTATATTCTGGTGGTATCAAACAATCACCATCATGAGCATCGTCTGGGGAATTGTCATACTGCTTACAGCCATGCGCTTGATAGAACGTAGGCCTCTTTCATTTCTCGCTAACTATAAGCGTGGTGATATCATATCGCAGCTCATACTGTCTGGTTCGCTCATTTATTCACTAGTAGGATTTGCCCTATTGCTATACCCTGCTTTTCAGATTCCCGTCGTAATTACGGTAGGTCTAGTTTTTCTTGGTTATTACATAAACACCTGGAGGAAACTTACCAAAAAGACACGCAAGAGACTGTATATCAACACAGCTGTTCTGACCGGCTCTGCCTTAGTGGCCATTGGTATCATCGGCGTATTTTTAATCACCAGGCTGGATGCGGTGCGAGCCATTTCTGGCACAGATTACCCCGGAGCACGCTTCGTACATTCAGGAACACCATCACAGGCTGACCTTATTGGATTAGCAGGCTATAGTCAGTATCGTCTACAGGATAATTCGTCCATTGGCTCGATTGATCCAAGTAAGGGTAGCATCAATCAGAGCGAACTATCAGCGTCTATCATCATACCTTTTGCCTTTATTATTCCTATATTACTTATACTTCTTTATCAATGGCGCAAAAAAAGAATGATAGATTGGGTGGGTGTAGCAATCGTTACTACCTGTCTAGTCTTCGCTGCGCACCTATTCTTGCCGGGGTTTTCCACAATAGCAAAGCCCTTTATGCTGCATCTTGTGCCAATAACGAGGCTTCAGCTTGGCTTGGGCTTTGTGGGTATTCTTTCGTTACTTTATGTTATCGCTAACGGTAAACAGCTTGTGTCAAAATACCGTCCATGGGTATATCTCTATTCGGGGCTTATGCTCATTATCTATATCCTGACCATAATCTCAGTCGTAAAATTTAATCGTGATTTCGCCGGAGACTTACGTATATTAGGCATAGCCGCGATCAGCTTTTCTGGTGGCCTAGCTCTTGTTTTTATTGGCAAAGAAAAGCTTGGCTTACTGCTGCTATCAGCTCTCTGCATTATGTCAACCATAACCATCCAACCCCTCTACAAAGGCCTTGGCAGTGGCTATAATAGTAATATAATTACCAACAAAATAGCTTCGCTGTCATCACCTGATGACGCATGGGGACTATCTGGCACGGTTGTTTTGGAGAATTTTCCGCAAATGGCCAATCGCAAATCAATTACCGGGGTTCACACGTATCCTGATAAAGATTTTTGGTCGAAGGTGTCCAAGGACAAAACTATTTACAATAGATATGCTCACGTACTGCTGTCTGACACAATCACGGACGACTTAAAGCTAACGCAGCCAGATGTGTTCATTGCGCGCTTGAGTTGCAACAACCATCTCGGCAGAACTATTACTCACGTTCTCGCAACGACTCCCCTCCAACTTCCCTGCTACAAATTAATTGATCAAACCACGGTGGGTGGTGGTACTATCATGTTTTATAAAAGAACCCCGTAAAGTCTTTACTATATCATTAGTACTTGCTATGATTAACCATAAAGGGAATAATCTACTAATTATGAGAATACAGAAAAAACGAAACCATAAAAAAATAGTCTTGGTATTGGTTGTGTTGTTTTTGCTATTAACCGGGTACGCTTTAATGGCCTATGGGTTTAAATTTTGGCCTTTTACGAAAAATCAATTTACTGAAGCAACAGAGGAGCAAAAAACAGCTGGCAACAATATAAAAGAAAAGTCATTAGAAAACACAACCGAGGGAGCAGGAGATAAAAAATCTTCGCCGCAACCCAAAACACCGCGAGGTAGCGACCCCTCCCCGGCGCCAACTCCGTCGCCAAACGGTGGTAAGTCGACGGTTGGAGTGAGCATAACCGCCGCAACAGTCGATAAGTCTACTGCTACCCTTTACGTACGCGGTCTTATCCAAACCATTTCTTCAAACGGCACCTGCACCCTGTCGATGCGTCACAGCAGTGGACGAACATATTCAAGTAGCGCCGGGTCACAGGCAGGACCGAGCACCTCCAGCTGTAAGGGCTTTAATGTACCCCTTTCTCAACTGACACCGGGAAAATGGACAATAACAATTCGCTATGAGGATGCTACCGTTACTGGCAGCGCCGAGGGGGAGGTAACTATATGAAAAAGTTTCTACTCAGCGTAGGACTGTCGATATCAATCTGCCTGGGAGTATTGTTTACTTCATTACCAGTGTCGGCTACCTTGAATGATTTTGATCCAGGCAACATCATGGATGATACAGTCGCCACCAATTATGGATCTATGAATGCGCAGCAAATTCAAGCTTTTCTCAACAGCAAAGTTCCCCAATGCGACACTAACGGATCTCAACCGGCAAGAGAGTTCGGAAGGCCCGACATTAGCCGTGCTCAGTATGCTTCTTTGCGCGGCTGGCATGGTCCACCGTATACCTGTCTACGTGATTACCGATCGGGAGATGGAAGGAGTGCCGCTCAATTAATTTTTGATGTCGCCCAAAAATATCACGTCAACCCTCAACTTCTTATAGTTCTTCTACAAAAGGAACAGGCGTTAGTGACCGATGTTTGGCCAACGCGCGGTCAATTTAGAAGCGCAACCGGCTACGGCTGTCCAGACACGGCCGCCTGTGATAGTAAATATTTTGGCTTAGAAAACCAACTAGAGTGGGCCGCAAAACACTTCCATTACATCATTACTCGTAATCCGAATTGGTATTCCCCATATACGACCGGCGTTAATTTTGTCCGCTGGAGTCCAAATGCGGCCTGCGGTGGATCGCATGTAAATATTCAAAACTGGACAACTGCCGCACTCTATAGCTATACACCATATCAACCAAACGCCGCAGCTTTAGCTGCCGGCTACGGAAGGGGCGACGGTTGTAGCTCTTATGGAAATCGTAATTTCTACAATTATTTTACTGATTGGTTTGGCGGTACTCGTTCAAGCAGCTCCTTCGCCTGTCGAGACGGTCAAAATCTACCCGGCGTTGCAACCGGCGCTCGAATTGCACCAACCAGAATAAATGGTAGCCGAGATACACTAACGATCACCGTACCAAATAACACTGGCAGTAAATGCGCGGAGATGCACACGTGGGCAGATGCTCACCTACAAACATGGTCACAACATGTCGCCACAAATTCATACACATTCAATCAGCAATACAGTAAAGTTATCTCGCAAAAAGTAAATCACAGGAATACAGTATTAACGAAAGTCGACTATAATGGTACGGCAAGTGGACGCGTTGAGTTTCATACCTGGACTCAAGACGGGTTGCGCTGGCTAGCACATACCGCAACAACCGCCGGACCGATAGACCCACGATTATCAGAGGTTATTACCGCTGATACTAACGGCGACGGGGTGGATGAATACTATTTAATTAACTATGAGCAGACCAACACCGGAATGATTGAGGTGCACGGCTGGAGTGATAACGGTACAAGTTGGTTCCGACATACCGCGACAAGTCATCCCGCCGCCAGCATGAATACAGGTCGAGTCATCGCTGCCGATCTTGATGGCGACAAGAAGGACGAGTTTATCTACGTTAAATACAGCAACACTTCAAGTGGACGAGTTGAGTTTCATGTTTGGGACGCATCATTAAAGAACTGGATACGTCATACCGCCAGCAATTACCCGCAAGCTGGCTATGTGGTAGCTACAAATGATATGGTGGCAGCTGATCTGTTTGGTAGAGGTAGAGACACGATCTATTACATTAAATACCGAGACACCCCTCATAATAAAATTGAGGTTCATGGGTGGGGCGACAATCAGCAATCGTGGGACAGCCATATATCGACCTCATCGGGCACATACTAAGCCTCTCGGGTGTAGGTATTTCATCAAATATCCCCGCCTTACTGGCGGGGATGATGGCTATTGCGGTATGTGTTTTATTTAGGTAAGCGATAGCCCGGTCCAAATTGCTCAAAGTTATCGTTATAGAATGGGTCGCGCTTCAAATAATCGCCCCATCTTTTACGCATCTCGTTTTGCGCTTCTTGTAGCTCGGTGCTGTCTCTTTCGCTCGTATTGATGCGCCCAACACTCTTCGATTCATAATGAAATAGTTCAGCATAAGGAGTGTACAGATTGTAGTAACCCTTTTTACGCAGCTTAAGGTTTAGATCAACATCATTATAGGTAACCCGCAGTTTCGGGTCAAAGCCGCCAACCTCATCAAACTTCTTCCGACTCACCATACTACATGCAGCGGTTACGGCCGATACATTGCGAATATTAGCCGTGTAAATATAGGTAAATATATCAACCCGCTGATCCTCGCCATAAAATGGATGAAACGCTATATCTCGTTCCGACAGGACAATTCCGGCATGCTGAATGGTCTTATCTTCGAACAATAGCTTTGGCCCAACCATACCAATTTCTGACCTTTGAGCATGTTCCAACAGTGCCTGTATCCAGTCGTGCGTAATAACTTTGGTGTCATTATTTAAGAATAAAAGATATTCTCCACGAGAAGCTTTTGCCCCCTGGTTGCAAGCATCTGAAAAATTAAATTTCTTTTTATAATTAACGATGGTTACGCTTTCAAGACCACTGGTTAGCTTTTTGTAAAAATCTTTAACCTGCTTATCTGTCGACCCCGTATCAACAATGACGATTTCAAAATACGGATACGTTGTGTCTTCAATAATTGATTCGACGCAGTTCTTGATATAGGTAAAGTTATCCTTAGTCGGAATAATAATTGACACGAGCGGATTATTCGGTATGACGTACTTCTTGCGCCAAAAACCCAATGCAATATGAGCGTCAATGGATGCATTTTCTTTTCTCTGCTTGACACTATCACGAATTACCCGCTTTTGATTAACATAGGCGTACGGCTTACTATCGGCATTCATAGCAGTGGAGGTTTCCGACTTTCGCCAGTGATATAGAATTTTCGGAATATGATAAATATTGTCTGTTTGAGCGGCAATCTTTAGGAATAGGTCCCAGTCTTGAGCTCCTTGTGTGCCCGGCGTAAAGCCACCGACCTTTTTTACGGTGCTGGTTTTCATTGTTGCAAAATGAGTGACCATATTGCATGAATTCATAAAGTCGGGGCTCCAGTCCGGCTTAAAGAACGGCTCTATATGATTGTTCTCCTGATCAATTTTATCTTCATCAGTGTATATAAGCTCCACCTCAGGATACTTATTGATCACATTAACAGCCTCAAACAGTGCATTGGGCGCTAATATATCATCGTGATCAAGAAGCGATATGTATTCTCCTTTTGCCATAGTGAGGGCGGTGTTTGACGACTCGGCTATATGACCATTTTTTTTACGGAAAGTTGCTGTAATGTTGTCATATTTTTTTACATATTCCCTAACAACATGCTTCGTCTGCTCGTTCGTAGAATTATCATCAGAAATACATAATTCCCAATTATCATAACTCTGGGCCAGCACTGAATCAATACAAATACGAAGGTACTCTGGATTTGTATTGTATGTTGGTAGCAAAATGCTAATCAGCGGACGGTAACGAAACTTTTTAGACTGCTCTTTTTGTTCACTAAGTTGCTCGGCCGTCAGTGTGTGCTTGCCAAACCACTCAATGTATTCATCGTATCTCTTTTTATTTACAATTTTACGATCGCGATACAGACGAATTTGTTTTCGACCGTATGACGGATGTAATGTTGCGCGGACAGCAAATTTTGCACTATTGATAATCATATTTTTCATGTTGCTTTACTCATCTCCCTTCATATAATTTCCATTCTCCCAACAACTTCATCGGCCCATCACGAAATTTGTCCTTTCCTTTTATAACAAACGAGAAAGCGCGTGGCAAATGTTTGACAATACCGTCGTCAATCCGACGATGTAGTGATATGTGAATATCATATCTTCCAGGATTAAAACAGTCTAGCTGCTGCTTAAAATTAATCTTCCTTCCATTTTTGATAAAGTGCTGCGGCGTATCTCTGCAATTACGATCAGCAAACACAAATCCACCATATACAAAAGAAATATTGACAAACAAGTCCTCAGAGATACCGTCAACAATAACGCCAATATCAAGTGTTTCTTTTTGGGTAAAAGACTTTTTATCCGGTAAATCAACAATCATCTCCACTGAATCGTCTTGAGATTCCTCCTCCGCCTTGGTGATGGTCTCGATATTTATCTCGGTATATAGGTCAGCGATCTCTTGAGGAGACCCGATATGCTTAATGCGACCACTCTCTATATACATAGCTCTTGAACAAAATCGCCGCACAGCATTCATGTCATGCGTGACAAAAACTACTGTTTGACCACTTCGCTTAACCTTTTCAAAATAATCAAAGCATTTCTGCTGAAATGCCGCGTCACCAACAGCCAGCACCTCATCCAGCATCAGGATGTCACCACGGGCTTTAATCGCCACTGAAAACGCCAATCTAACCTGCATTCCTGATGAATAGTTTTTTAGTTTTTCTTCCATAAAATCTGCCAACTCGGAAAATTCGACAATATCATCGTACATCAATTCCATCTCTTTATGGCTAAATCCTAATAGGGCACCGTTTAGAAATATATTTTCTCGACCGGTCAACTCGGGGTTAAAACCAACCCCAAGCTCAATAAACGGAACGAGAGATCCGTTTACCTGCACCGAACCCCCTGTTGGCGTATAAATTTGAGCGATTGATTTTAGTAGTGTACTCTTTCCTGACCCATTTTTACCAACTATACCAAAGAACTCGCCTTTTTTAATCTCAAATGAAATATCTTTTAGGGGAGTAAACTCTCGATACCCTTTTTTGCCTTTAAGATAATTGATTGTTTTTTGCTTGATACCGTTACTGGCTTCTGTTGGTATTTTGAATGTTTTTGTCAGCGTGTTAACGGCCACCGCAATATCGTCCATCGTTAAATCTCCTCCGCAAATGTTCTTGAACGCTTCTTAAAATACCATATCGCAAACACACCGACTATCACTATCACGAGAAACGGTATTGATAACATCCATATGTTTAGCCGATCCCACATCACCATCGTATCTTTAGTAATGAGGATATATCTACTGTCCTGAATAATCTGCGTAACCGGATTAAGAAAAAGCAGATCAACCGCGACACTACTCTTTTGTAAAACCATTTGAAGTGGATAGATAACAGGCGTTGCATAAAATGCAGCCTGAGTAATCACCTCCCACAAATAACCCGTATCTCGTGATTTAACGTTGAGAGCTGACAAGAAAAAAGCGATACCTAACGCAAATATGTATAGCTCAATGATAAGCGGTAGAATAAGCAGTGACATCCAAGACAGCTGTGCACCACTAACAAAAATGAATAATAGCACAACAATCATATTAAAAAACAGATTTATCAGAGAGGAGACTGTCCCAGAGATAACAACGATGTACTTTGGAAAATTAATTTTTCTAAGCAGATCACCCCGGCTTACTATAGAATTCAGGCCTTGATTAGTTGCTTCTACAAAAAAATTCCACAAGATTATACCCAATAATAGATATACCGGAAAATGTTGGATATTTCTTCCAACACCGAGGAACTTATCAAACACTATGTATAATATGGAAAAAAGAAAAAGCGGCTTGAGGATACTCCACACATATCCGAGCATAGAACCCTGGTAGCGCAACTTAAAATCTGTAACAACCAATTCCCTTAGGAGAATTCTGTTTTTTCTACTAAAAATTTCCAACCATTTCATAATCTGTATCACTTATTATACAATACGAGAGGAGTATTATGAATAGACTTGCGATTATCGTTCTTAATTGGAATGGTTCAGATGATGCCATAGAGTGTATTAAGTCACTAACGAGCCAGACGCTAAAGCCTGCTATTATCATAGTGGACAACAATTCGAGTGATAATTCTGTTGATATATTTGAAAGCTATATCGCATCTCATCAAAAAGAAGATATCACTTTAATTAAAAACCCACGAAATCTAGGGTTTGCCGGCGGTATTAATACTGGCCTGAGGTACGCACTTACCCAAAAGTTTGAGTTTGTGGGTGTTCTTAACCCTGATGCAGTTGCTGATACTAATTGGTGTAAATCCCTGTTAAGCGAGCTGTCTGGTCATGATGGTTGCGGTATCGTGACTGGGTTGTTAGCCAGACGAGACGGAAAAACTATTGACTCTTCAGGTGATTTTTATACCACCTGGGGCCTGCCTGGTCCACGTGGTCGTGATGAACCTATCAAAAATGCACCGGACAAACCTGGCGAGGTTTTTGGCGCAACTGGCGGCGGGGCAATTTACCGCGCAGCAATTTTTAACGACATTGACATGTTTGACGAGGACTTCTTCATGTATTACGAAGATGTCGATCTTAGTTTTCGCGCCCAGCTGGCTGGCTGGAAAGTCCGCTTTACACCTGAAGCCGTTGCCTACCACAAGGTTGGCGCTAGCAGCAAGAAAGTACCAGGTCTCGCCGTTTACAACACCTTCAAAAACCTACCGTTGGTCTTTATTAAAAACGTTCCAGGAAAGTTATTTTGGTATATTGGTCTGCGCTTTTTCCTGGCATATTGGCTAATTTTCGCTAGCGCTGTTCGCCACGGTAACGGCTGGCCCGCGCTTAAAGGTGTGCTGGTTTCAATCATTCACAAGCCTGCCGCTTACTACAAACGCGTATCAATTCAGAGAAGCCGCAAGGTTTCCATCGACTACATCCATGGCATTATTCATGATGGACCGTTACCTAATCAAACCGGGCTATTAAAATTTAAGCGGTTTTTCAGAATGAGATAATATCATGGCAGTATGCGACCATGTTAACCAAACACGCCACCAAGTTCCGCTACCTCCTCATCGGCACCATCAACACCGCCATTGATTTTGGTATATTGTTTATGCTAACTTGGCTTATTAGCACACCAAAAGAATTAGCTAACATCATCTCAACCACCATCGCCTTTAGCTTTAGCTTTGTTGCTAATCGATCGTTCACCTTTCGCTCACGCACCGGTAATGTTCGTCGCCAGCTACTCCTCTTTACCCTCGTCACCCTGTTTGGTCTCTGGGTAATCCAGACTATCATTATTGCGCTACTCGCGCCAATTTTCATTAGCTTTAATTTCAGTCAGCCAGTAGCACTGTTTATTAGCAAGCTCATCGCCACCGTCGCCAGCCTCATCTGGAACTACCTGCTCTATACCAACGTTGTCTTCAAAGATTAAGAGCTCTTCTGCGAGATTACTAAGTGCCGTGCACGGCCCTCGCCCTCAGAGTGGGTCTCAATATCGCTATAGTCGCTCGCCACGTGATGCACCACCCAGCGATCGGCCGAATTTAGTTCAATAATTTTCGTCTCGCCCGTCCGCCGCACTTCTTCGATCCAGCCGCGCGCCTTGTCAGCAATCTTTTCGGCATGCTGCTTCTTATAATCAGCGATATCAACATTCACTCGCACCAGCGCCGCCTGACGGTTACGCAAAATTGCTGACACCACCGCCTGTAAACTCCGCAGTGTCTCCGCATTCCGCCCGATCAGCAAGCTATTACGCTCACTCGATGGCACAACAGCCTTGATAACATCGTCTTCAACGCTAACCTCGACATCCAGATTGAGATCAAAGAACGCCAAAAAATCCTCTAGGTATTTCTTGACAAATTCAATGGTCGCGATTTGATCCATATAGCCTCCTTAATCCTTCGCCTTTATCCGCGTAATGTTTGCCTCGGTCGCTGTGGCCGCTCGTTGCGAAGCGGCTTTTGACTTTTTTGCTGATGCGGCAGACTTGCTCGTAGATTTTGGCGAACGCTTTTCGCCGGCAATTTGTTGCATTTCCGTTCCGTCTTGCTTGAGAATAATGGCGTTTTGGATATAAGCAGCGACGTTTGAGGTTGCCATGTAGAGCGCCAGCGCCCCTGGCAAACTGATCATAATAAGGAACATAAACACCGGCATAACCTTCATCATTTTGCGCGTGACAATGGCGTTAACCTCAGTTTGGTCAGCGTTCTTACCCTCGCCCGCCTCCATCAGCACATCACGCAACCGCTTCTTGTTGTCCGAACTTGGCGACATCTGCTTTGATAATAAATATTGCAAAACAGCGGCCACCAAGGCAAGGATGAGCAACCCAATTGATACACCACTTGATGATAACGCCTGCTTCGTCAGGTCCATCAGCCCCAAGAAATTCTGGTTAAAGTGATCTGGATTGGCGATCAAGTGCTTGACCGGCTCCCACTGCTCCATTACGTCGTATGTGTACTTAGCGAGCTCTGAGCGCTGCAATACGAATATCTGCACCACACGGTAAATCGCGATCAGTACCGGCAGCTGGATAAGAAGTACCAGGATAGAGCTCATCGGCTTGATGTTATGCTTTTTGTACACATCCATCATCGCCATCGCCCGCATCTGTGGATTATTCTTATATTTTTTGTTCAGCTTGGCAAGTTCGGGCTGTATCTTGCGCATCGCTTTGGCTTGATGGAGCTGCTTCTTAACCAGCGGCCACAACAGAAAACGCACAATTATTGTAAACAGTACAACGCTAACCCCAAAGTCGCCGCCTGGAATTAGCGCATAAATTGCCATCAGCAAGTTAAAAATTGGTTGCACAATAACCACATCAAACATGTTCATGTCCTCATTATACCAGAGGTGGCGCTATTTATACAGCCCCGCCTGTGAAAAGAGTTGTTTTACTGCCGTCCTTAGGTCGCTATGTGGCATCACCAGCACCTCCGGCGAAAACACCATAATAACAACATCAAACCCGCCCCGAATATGTGGCAACTCGAGTCGGATAATTTCGTAAATTCGGCGACGTACGCGGTTGCGTTTGACGGCGGATTTAAGCACCTTTTTACTAATCACTACCGAAAACCGACCATGGCGACGGCGCGGATTGGCAATATATTTCATGGTGAGCTGCGATGAGCGAATTGCCCGCCCGCGCGCATAGACGTAGCGCAGACTACCATGACCATGAAATCGGTTGACGTGACGTAACATAAGTCCAGTATAGCAAAATCCCGCCCTGTTAGGCGAGGCGGGAGTTTGCGTTCTAGATAGCGATTTTAGCGCGACCCTTGAGGCGACGACGCTTCAGAACAGCGCGGCCAGCCTTGGTCGAAACACGAGCTCGAAAACCGTGCGTCTTGGCGCGATGTCGCTTGTGTGGTTGAAATGTTCGCTTTGGCATATCGTCATTTAGTGTAGCCTTTTTTGACATTTTTTGCAAGCCATGGATAAACTTTCCACCGTTTCTGCTGTTTTTTCCACATATTTATCAGAGGTGGTTCATTGCTGTGGAAAAATCACCTCGAGAGTCCCTGAATTTTATGATGGCGCCTGTGCTTGTGGAAAAGTCTGATTTTTTGCTATAGTAGGGTTATCAACGTAGTTCCGAGGGGGAAGGTATTGTGAATAGTCAAGCTATTTGGCAGGGAGTGCTGGGTGAAATTGAGGTTTCAATTCCGCCATCGTCATTTTCGACCTGGTTTAAGTCGACCGAGCTTGACATTATATCTGCTAATGAGGTGGCCGTCCTATCACCCAACCCCTTCGTGTTGACACAGCTGGAAAAACGCTACTATCAGCGCATCGCTGACGGCTTGAAGCGAAGCGGCCTTGCGGTCTCGACGATTCATTTTCGACCCAAAAAAACAGCTGCTCGAAAGCAGCGCCTCAGCCGTGATGAACCAAATTCAGCGGCCGCCACCCAACCGATCATCAAGCAGTCTAAAAAATCAGCAACCAACCTCAACCCGCGCTATACCTTTGACAACTTCATCGTTGGCTCGAGTAATGACTTGGCGCACGCCGCCTGTCAAGCAATTGCCGCTAGTCCTGGCACCAAATATAACCCGCTTTATCTCTATGGCGGTTCGGGGCTTGGCAAGACCCATTTAATGCAGGCCGTTGGTAACGAGATTATTAAGCGCCAACCCTCCGCCCGCGTACTATATACCACCACCGAGACCTTTGTGAGTGAATTTCTCGACTCGATTCGCTTCAAGAAAAAAGGATTTTCCGATAAATATCGTAACGTCGATGTCCTGATCGTTGACGATATGCAGTTTATCGCCAATAAGGAAAAAACTCAGGACGAGTTCTTTCACACCTTTAACGACCTACACCAAAACGACAAGCAAATTATCATCAGCTCTGACAAGCCGCCCAAAAGCATCCCTACCCTGACCGACCGCCTGCGCAGTCGCTTTGAGTGGGGCATGACGATTGACGTGCAGATGCCCGATTATGAAACTCGCTGCGCTATCGTTACTGCCAAGGCCGGCCTGAGCAATGTCGAATTATCCGCTGATGTCGTTGAATATCTCGCCACCAATTTCAAGACCAATATTCGCGAACTTGAGGGGGCGCTCAATCAACTCCTCGCCTACGCCGAGATGCAGAACATCACGCCCGATGCCGAAACCGCCGAGGGGCTGCTCGGTAATATCAAGCGCTCTCGCCCGCAACATATCACCGCCAAGCAAATTATCGACAAAACTGCTCGCCACTTTGGCGTTGAGGTCAAGGATGTGTGTTCACCAAAGCGCGATAAATACATCATGCAGCCACGCCAAATTGCCATGTACCTGCTGCGCAGCGAGCTCAAGATGAGCTTTCCAAAAATTGCCCAAGAGCTTGGCCGCAAAGACCACACCACCGCCATTCATTCGGTTGACAAAATTAGCAAGGAGATGCTTATCAGCGTCAACATTCGTGAACAAATTAATGACATCCGAGACAAACTCTATGTGTAAAACCTGGGTAAAACGTGCGCGTAACCAGCGACAAACTTGTGAGCGACTATCCACCACCTTGGCCGTGCGCAGACAAACCTCACACCACCGCGTGGATAATCAGCATATTATCCACGACATGATACACAGCCAATCCACTACTTTTTCCACCGGCACAGCACTGTTACCACCCCTGTTTGAACACAATATTTACCCAGTTTCCACAGCACCTATTATTACTAACCACTGAATAAAAATAAGAAAAGGATTATAATAAGAATATGAAGCTCACCGTCACCCAAGAAAACCTCGCCAAAGCCCTCGCTAGCGTTGGGCGCATCGCCGCTAGTCGTAACGAACTGGCGATACTGAATAACATTTTATTACGAACCGATGGCTCTCGGCTGGTCGTAGCGGCGACGAATCTGGAGATCGCCTCTACTCAGTATGTTGGCGCCAAGGTCGAGAGGCCCGGCTCGATAACTATCCCAGCCCGACTAGTGAGCGAGTTTGTCGCCAGCCTGCCAAGTGGTACGGTCGAGTTGGAGGTTAAGGACGAGCATCTACATCTGACCGCAGACAAGTTTTCATCCGTTATTAATGGTGTCGTGGCGGATGAGTTTCCGGAGCTACCGACAGTGGATGAGCAGACGGCGGTGCGACTGGATATGAGTGCCGATGAGCTAAAAAAGGCAGTTTCGCAAACCATTATCGCGACGTCTAGTGATGCCACGCGGGCGGTGTTAACTGGTGTGTACTGGCATACCTATAATGGTGAGTTGTATCTAGCGGCCACGGACGGTTATCGGTTGGCGGAGAAACGGCTGATGAGATTTGACGGTGAAATTACCGCCATCGTGCCAGCATCGACACTCCAGGAGGTGCTGCGGAGTCTCGATACCGAAACAAGTGACGTAAGTTTGTTTTTTGATGAAACGCAGGTTGGGTTTCGGACGGATCACTTAGAGATCGTGAGTCGGCTGATCGATGGCAAGTTTCCAGATTATCGTCAATTAATTCCTAAACTCGCCGAGACCGAGGTGGTAATTAGAAAAGCCGATTTCCTGCGCATCACCAAGGTTGCCAGTCTCTTTGCGCGCGAATCGGGTGGCGGCATTACCCTCAAGGCTAGTCACGAGCAAGCGCTACTATCAATCCATTCAATTGCTTCGGAGCTCGGTGAGAATACCTCTGAGGCTAGTGCCGAGGTGTCGAGCGACGGCGAGATTACGCTCAATTCTCGTTATCTGATCGAGTCACTTGGCGCCACTGATGGCGAGACTGTCACCTTCTCGTTTAACGGCAAACTGTCGCCATGCGTCATCCGCGAGCAGACCCCCACGCCAGATTGTATGCATATTGTTATGCCGTTGAAGCGCTAGGCTAGTTGAGTGATCGACCGTCTTGAGTAATAGCAATTCGTCGATTATTATCGTAATCAATAGTGATATTGTAGGCTAATTTATCCTCAACAGTAACAGTAAATGATAGCGTATTTTTTCCTGATGATGTATCACGTACAATATCTTTTATCGTTGTTTGTGTAGCGATACGTGATAGTTTGTGGTCATAAGAATAATCGCTCATGATTAGCTTCTCAATGTAGTCAGTGTCATTGCCGGTTAGTTGGTTAGATAATGAATTGCCGTACTGATCATTTTGGCTGCTCCAGTTGACAACTAGATACGGGCTTCGTAGTCCACGCATTCGTGAAAAGTCATCATTACAGCCAAAATAACCGTATATTAGCTGATCAGTTGGTAGGCATGAAACGGTTGTACCATATTGATACTGGGCATCCTCGTCAAGATTGGTTTTTTGTGACCACGTATATTCAACGAGATACGACTGCTGTAGGCTTTTAATATCAACAATGAAGTTAACGGTGTGGATGTCTTTCGCTTGATCACGAGTCTGCTTGAATGACCCATCACGAATAAGGATGTCTTTAATGGAATTGTCCGGCAAATTGCCAGCGTAATTGTTACGGATGGCGGTATATAATGCGTGACGGATTGTTTCGAGGGTTTTAGTGTCGGTCGGTTTACCATTCGTATATGTACTGAGGTTTTCAATATGCATTTCTCCGCCAAGAGGGTTGCGTAGCAGCAGCGTATAGGCAATCGTAGCGATAATAACAACGCCGATAAACCCCGAGATAATGAAAATTAGTTTTTTATTATAGTGCAACATTGCCACCACCTCCACCTGTGCTTGCTCCAACATAACTTGCTACTGCCGACATGTCAACTTCTGGATAGGCAAACTCATCTGGTAGGCGACCGAGCCACGCCTTTGTCTCGTTGATCTTACCTACGCGAATGAAACCAGATCCGCCACCCGATTGTGTACCATCACCGCGCCCCTTACCGGGACCACTACAGCTTGCTTGGCCAACGATAACAGTATCACCGTGAATGCCGAGGACGACACCAGTATGTCCATATCGCCCACCGTTCCAGCTAAATATTGCTCCAACCTTTGGTGTTTTGCCGGTTGGCACGCGCCTGTTGCTCCTTAAGTATGACACAACCGCCTCTCCATTTCCGGGTGTATAGACGCCTTTTGTAGAAGTGAACTTGTTTAAAAAGAATACAGAGAACGACACACAGTTTGATCCCCCACCATTACAATTATTCCACAGGTAACCACCCATAGCCTTCTGGCTTTCATTGTTCTTATTTTCGCCGTAATTCATCATGAATTTCTTTGCCTGCTCTTCGTTGAGGCCACCTTCGGAGATGGTGCCGCCTCCACCTCCACTACCATCACTGCAGTTAGTAGCGGCACCAGAAGCTGCTGCGGCTGCAATAGAAGGATCTGGCTCCCAGCTCATGGCTTTGTTAGCATAAGCTGCGCGAATATCGGTTCGTGGGATACCAGCACCAAAGAACTTCTTTACCATAATAGAGGTTGCCTCGTTTACGTTGCCCGAGGCCGTCATTTCGGCAAGAACGTTTTTACGCGAGGTCGGTGCAAGATTCTGGAGCTGCCACCAGACGATAGCTAGTTGCACCTCGAGGCTGGTAACATCACCCTGGACGCCAGCCTGCTGTTGCCAGTAAAGAACGGCTACGCCCGGGTCCCACTGGGCAATCCCCCACGCATCACCCATACCGGCTGGTTTGCTCGGATTCCACGGGTGATACTTACCGCCGGCCTTGAGCGGGTTTGGCTCGGAGCCTTTATTTTGACGAAGAATTGGGTTACCTTTTGACTCCTGATATAAATTACCAACGATTGCTGCTGCAACAAACTTTGGCGCACCTTTGGATATAAAGTAATTAAATGCTTTCTTTAGATTATCTTCGCCGACTAGCTCGCCTGCCGCCCCACTCGCTGACTGTGCGGCATTTGGTGAACAGTTTGTATCCTCAGAATTATTACTAAAAAGGATACTATTGTCTTCAAATGTCGCGCGCAGCTGATCAGTATTTAGCTCGGCAAATACTGGCGAGCTCCCGAAAAGTAGTGAAATTATTGATATAACGATAACAACCCTTTGCAAAACTAATTTTCGTTCCATAATTTCCTCGCTCGCTCTCTCGTATTTTCTGGTAATTCATTACCGCTAGTTGTCTGCCATGATTCTCTGCCGGTTGAGTATGCGATGAGCTGTAAATTGCCGTGATCATCTTTCTTTAATATGACATATAATGTGCGCGATGGATTGGTAGTCGCAACATTGGCAGCAATTGCTTTCAGAAAAATCCACTCACTTTCGAAGTCAATTTTTTCGAGAAATGTTTGTCGCGGTGTTGTCGTAACTTGTAGGTTGGTAAAAGCAGCGGAAGCCGAGTCGCGCAATGTTTTTTCTGGGATTGTAAGATTTTTAGTTGGTCCTGGATTTAATGGGGTGTTGTTGCGGATAACAACTAGAATAATGACGATTATCAGCGTAATCACCGCGACACACAGTCCGGCCATAATCATCAACGATCGCCTATCGTCACGTGGTTGCTGGGAGTAATAATTCATGTTATCTATCATAACGCTACTGGCTCCCCACTTGCGGTTCGAATGGTGATGGTGTTATCCGCGATAGTAAACTGCACGACATACGCGGTGGTGTTCTTAACAGTCACGGTGAACGATATTATCTTTTCGTTAAAAACTACATTAGTGATCGCTCCAGACACAAGGGTATCAGAGGTCGCATGTTTACTTACGTAGTGGCGAAGAATTGCTACAACGAGTGAATTTTGGGTGTCATCATTGATGAATGCGGCCAGTGTTTTATTGGCGCTATTCTTCGTATCCCACCCGCTGAGGATCAACTGCTGTGTGGTTGGCTGGCCACTGCCGCCGGTTGGTCCCTCGTACTGTTTACTCTCTGATTGGTTGTTACTAGGCGATTGCGATGGGGTCGATGGGTTGGTGGGTGGTAGCAGCAGAATGACGACAACGACCGAGGCGGAGAGTGTGAGGAATGATAGCGTAGCAATAATTGCTGTTTTGTGTGCTAAAAGGAAGTCTCTCACGACGACTGCCCTCCAATTTTTTTCGGTCCAGTGATTACCCACATACCCGGTGTACCATTTCCTTCGCCAAAGTGGAACTGGCTCGTATCAAAGCCGGCTTTATTTTCAGTATTTGAGCGCTTATTCGGGTCGCCAACGAGGAACTTACCATCAGCAGTCTTTCCGCGAATAAACATAATGTGACCACCACGAATAAACGGGGTTGCGCCACCGACCGATATGAGAACCAGGCCACCTTCGGATAGACCTTTTGAGGCATTTTCGGCACTTGGCTGCACTTTCTTGATCGTAATACCGAACTTATCCTTAAATAGCTGAGCTTTGCTTTCCCATATCCAATTCGAGCCACAACGTCCACCGCCTATCTGGCCACCGTTTTGGTGGAAAAACTCAGCCATTTTTTCTGGATCAACGGTTGTATTGCCGACAGTTGAGACAATAGCAGCCATAGAGGTTGGCGCGCAGCCACACTCACCAATATTACCAATGCCGTATTTTTTATTCTTCCACGGCTCTTCTGACTGATAGTACATCTTGATCTGGTCGAGATTTTCGCCAGTTTGGGAGTTTGAGGCGTTATTAGACTGATTGCTGCCAACAAGTTCTTCGTCGTCTTCACCGTTGATGGAGTTTTGGATCTGATAATCCATTAAAAAGACGGAGATGGCGGCGAGGGTTCTGCTGTCGGCGGTGTCGATTGAGCCAAAGTCGGTGTCGGCGCTTGTTTTGCCATTTTCGCTTTCGACAACAGGACGATAACCGCCACTGGAGAGCTTGCCAGTACTTTGCCTGGTACTAGATTCATCGAGAACGCAGCCGGTCATATTGGTCGAGTATTCTGCTGAGCTGACATCGCTACAAGATTCAATAAACGATTTTAGCGGCGTATTGTCTTTTATATATCCTTTACTGACCAATGCCTCAATGTCGTCTTCTTTTTCTATATCAACACTTTCATCAATCCACCCAGCCTTTGCCAGGATCTCTCGTGCCTCCTCAACACCCATATCGTCCTGCTGTTTAGTGAAGCCCGTACACCCAGCGCCGGCAAAGTTCACTGCCGGGGTAACGTCGCGGCCATTAACCTCGGACTTTAAGCCAAAGTCTTCGGCATAACCACAGTAATTTGCCGAGTAGTTATCGCTCGCGTTGGCGGCGGTTCCAAATGAAAGCGCCATTGCTGGGAGGCGGATAATATTAGAGAAGATTGAAGCAAAAGAATTATTGTAACTGCCAGATTGGAGCATCATCTGACGTAAGTTAAAGGTAAGGCTACCAAGGAATGTGTGGCGGCTGGAGGTATCGAATGGGCTGAGCGAGGCGAGGTCGTATTCACGTTGTTGTCGCTCGTTAGCGAGACGAACTTGATTAAAACTAGAGAGGCCTTTTTTAGATAATACCGGCAGATGTTTTGCTGAATTTGCTGCAGCAAAAAATGCACCAGCCGATGTTCCGAGCATGTCACCAAACTCCCTACCCTTGGCATTAGCAATATCATTATCACCGACGATGGCTTTAAAAATTGCCTGAACTGCTGCACTTGTGGCTGCTTTGGTTATTTCGCCTACAATGACAGAGGTGATCTGAGAGATTGCGAAATTACCCACTGCCTTGACAATACCACCGATAAGTGTCGGCGCTGCTAAGGCTGTCGCTGCTGCATCGACGGCCATAGCAGAATACATAGCCTGATCGCTCATGATGACGTTGCACGCGCCCTTGGTGGCATCTTTGTATTGATACATTGCCTGGATGGCTGGGTGGCGACGAACCTTAAGCCCGGGGGCAAACTTTTCAGATAGCGGAACTTTATTTTTATTGACACCCATAGCGGAGAGCAGAAGTGGTGAATCAAGAGCCGACTCGGCTTTGCCATTGCTGCCTTTGTGGCGAGAGGTCAACATTGTACCAACGAATTCCATACCGGCAGCAGTCATTGCGAAACGCGGATCAAGGCCTGAAGCTTTTTGTTGTGATCCCGGCGAGAGAACCATGTTGGCTATTGGTGGAATAAGTGCTGCCATTTGCGCTCCGGCAACACCTCCAACAACAAAATCAGGTATGTGTCCGGCGATACAGGCGCCTGTTGCGAGGGTATAGGCCGAACCAGCACGCCGCGCACGCTTTAGTTTTTTATCGGCATGTGCTTTGGCTTTGTTGCCCGACTCTTCAATGTCTGATTGGTTTATTTTATCATCAGCACGATATTCTTCGGATGGGGTCTTCTTTTTTTCACCGTCAGAGCCTGTTGAGCCTTGATTTTGTCGGTTATTCTTTTTGTTTTCTTCGGCCCATGTGGCCGCTCCTCCGTTTCGTTTTATACGCTTAAACTTACTAAAGAACTTTTTGGCGAGATATTTACTTGACCAGACACGAAACCGCATATTAAATGCACCCGATCGACCAAGAACCTTGGCGGCAAGGCCGCGGTTTTCTTTAGCGCTTAAAAAACCAGGCAAGTCTTGAGCCTTGATGTGTTTGCCGTCAACAATAAATTTTTCGGGGTTACCATCGGGGTAGCCAAATCTTTTCAGGTTAAGCGGTTTGCCTTTAGCATCGGCCGCCACGACACCGTGCTTTGCGAGACGGCGTAAACCTTTATTTGAAATCGTGCCGGCCTTGCACTTCATCTTTTTACTATTGCAAACGCCGGGCTTTGTGATCATATTCGCCAAGTTTTTTGCGAGACGTCGTTCAGAGACAACTGAACTAGAATCGTTGCCAAGAGTTAGGTTTTCCATGAGATTGATGAGCATTGATGCCGGACCAAACACCGAAGCCAGTAGACCACCACCAACACCAAATAATATCATTAAACCAGCGATACCGCCGCGTTTTTTAGCAAGAGCGATGAGCTTAGCGGCTTGACTTTTGGGCATAGTTCGATTAGATTTTTCTGGTTGATAAAAACCACTTTGTGGTCCTTGATTTGCAGTACCATTCTCTTTGTCTGTTATTTTTTGCGCGGCATCTTCAACACCGGTATCTCGATCTGACCGGTAGCTGAACTGGTCACCGTCAAGGCCATCATCCCTTAAACCAGCCTCTATCTGGTCAAGCGCTGCTTGCTCACCAGCATTCAGTCTCTCCGAGGGGCCATCATGTAGCTCAAACGGATTTGCTCGTCCATCAGCATCAGAGTCGGTCGTGGTGTCAAATCGCGGCGGTTTTGTTGCTGTTGCCATATGCCTCCAATTATACTACACTGCCCCGTACCCGCCGAGCGGCGTTTCTGATGGTAGTTGATGTCGAGAGATCGGCGAGGTGTTGATGAGTTCGTATTCGGTATCGCTGGCCTGAATCTGGATGTGAACGTGGTTTTGTCCGGCAAAGAATAACCCCTGCCCCACGGGGAAATTGGCGAGGCGTTTTTGCTCCTCCTCGGTTAGTTTGAAGACACTGGAAAGGACATCAACGGCGCTGGTTGACTGCTTGAGCAGCAGCTGCATTGATGAGTTGGCGACGATGGCTCGGCCCATCTTGCTACCCATAAAGTCCTCGACGTCCTGGGTGATGGTCGTGAGACCGAGCTGGTATTTGCGGGCACGCTTGGCGAGAGAAAACAGGAAGTTAGCCGAGTCGTCGTAGCGCATCAGCTGCCAGGCCTCATCGACGATCAACATGCGCCGTTTTTGGTCGGTACGCGTAATGTTCCAGATGTGATTCAGCACAATATACATAGCGATCGGCCGCAGCTCGTCCTCGAGGTCGCGGATATTAAAGACCACCATGGTGTTATTGATATCAATATTTGACTGCTGGCTAAAGATACCAGCGAACGTACCGGAGGTAAACTTGCGCAGCCGCTGGGCGAGGCTTGGCCCGGTGCCGCCCATATGAAGCAGCGTATCGTAGAGGTCGGCAATGGTTGGTGGTGTCGAATGGTGGGTCAACGGGTCGGCGGTGATGCCGACGCGAGCGTAGGTGTCGATCAGTGCTTGGTCAATATCAGCCTCCTCGGCAGCCGTCAGTCCAGCGATAATCTGCCCGCCGGCTGTCGTCTGTGAGCCACCCAGCATCTGCCGCAACAACCCGTGCAGCGTCACTAAATTCGCCCTCAGCGCATCGTCCGCCTCATCGGTATCAATTACTCGCGGTAGATCAAACGGATTGATGCGGGTATCGCTGTTGAGGCTGAGTCGAATGTAGCTACCGCCAACGGCGTCGGATAATTTCTGGTATTCGTTTTCTGGGTCGATGATCACGATGTCTGAACCAAGCATCATGCTGCGCAGTGCCTCCAGCTTGACCGTGAACGACTTACCGGCACCAGATTTCGCGAACACCACCATATTAGCATTCTCGAGGGAAAAGCGGTCAAAAATCACCAAGCCGTTATTGTGCATATTGATACCGTAGAGCACGCCCTTGCCGTCAGTCAGGTCAGCCGAGGTGAACGGAAAGCTGGTGGAAATAGCGCCAGTATTCATGTTGCGACGAACTTGGAGCTGGTCGGTCAGCTGTGGAATAGTGCTGTTGAGGCCCTGCTCCTGCTGGGCCGAGGCAACTTTAGAGAACACCAGTTGCTGGCCAAAAATTGTCTCGATCTTGTGCTGGATAAAGTTGAGTTCATCAATGCTGTCGGCATAAATCGTGATGTAAAGGCCAAAGCGGAAGAACTTTTCCGAGCCAATCTGTAGCTGGTTACGCAGCTCCTCGGCATCCTGCAGGGCAGCTTCCATCGCTGGGTCGCGCACCTTGCCCTTCTCAGAGTTGATGCTGAGGCTAGCCTCAAGCTGCGTCACCTTCTTGCGCAGGTTATTGAGCACCACCTGGGTATCAACCGGGTAAATGAACATGCTGATATCCAGCACCTCGTCGATGTTGATCACCGAACTGAGCCAACCGGTGTATAGCTCGCGCGGATACCCGTAGACGTACATGGTGCGCCCATACTTTGAGCCGAGGCGGAAGTGGTCAGACTTGAGCTCGAGGCTGCTCGGGGCAATAAAGTCGCGTAGGGTCCTCACGCCGGTGAGAAATGCTTGCTCAACCTCGGCCTGCTCGCGGGCCCGCTGTTGGGCGGCGATATCAATGGCGTCTAATTTCTTTTTCCTAGCCATGTCGTGCTCCTCCATATCCATGTGGCGACTCGCCCTGTCCCTTGCGGACATAGGTTGTCGCCAGTTCATCGGCACCAACACTGAGTGGCTGCTGTGGCGCCACGTCGGGATTGTATGAACTATAGAATAATTCGCCCAGCTGTTTGGTGTTAAGCTGCGCGCTCTTTACGCCCATCTGAAACAGTCCGCTCATTACCGAATCAACTCGGTTCTTAATTTCATCCTTGGCCTTCTCGTAGGCGGTTTGTTCAATCTTGGTAACGGTGTTGTCTTTCTTGCCGCCAAAAAAACTATCGAACAGACCCTTGGCCTGCTGCTTGATAACTTGCATGTCGCCACTCTGATAATACGGCACCACGATATAAAAATCCTTGTCCATAATATTGGCCTCTTGGGCGAGGACATCGATGAAGTTGATATAGTCGTCCATCAGCACGTTCAGGAGCATATTGTCTTGGTTGCGACGGATGTCAATCAGGCGGTCGATGTACGGCCCAATGTCAACGCGCCGTGAGCGAATGAGCACTTGAACCGGAAAATATAACGAATTAAGGAAGTTTTGGTAGCTAAATTCAATTCCCTCGCGCTCGCGACCACTCATCAGATCAAAGTTAATCGACTGACACTGGACAACCGCCCGAAAGCTGCCGTCATTCATGATAATCATGTTCTCGCGCATCTCAGAAAATAGCAGCGTGTTCTGGGTGCTGGTCGGACCTTTTTGTTGAGGTTTTGCCTGGTTAGTTGGCTGCTTGGCGGGCTGTTGCGGAGCTGGCTGTGGCTGGTTGGGCTCGGGTGCGGGCGGCAAGTTGGGGGTTGGCTGCGCTGTCGGCTGTGGCTGGGCTGGCGCCTGCGGTAATTGCTGTGGCAGCGGGCTGAACTGATCAGGGTACTGAGCGTACAGTGAGGTTGGTTCTGCGGAGACTGGGTCAGGCCCAGAGGCAATAACCCCCGGCATGGTTGGTGGATTTGACGCTGCACCAAACGGTGGTGCAGCGGCTGCATCTGGTGGATAGTGATATGGTTGTTGTTGCTGATCTGATTGCATAGACATCCCACCTAGTGAAGCGAAATCACCACTTCCTTATCATGTTCTTTTTGGATGCGTCCAGCCTCTCGTTGGAGCGAGGCGACCGACAGATCGCTGTGATTACGCGCTAGGTCCATTATAGCAGGAGAGACGGGTGCTGTGCTAGGGGGCACCTGGTCGGCGTGAGTCGTCGCGGTCGCCTGCTCGCTGATGGGCGTGATGATAGACTGCTGCATAGTTGGATAGGGGTTGAAGGTCGAGGTTTGTAGCGAGTAGGCTTGGTCGTCTTGGACAGGTGTGGTTGTCTGGGTGGCTTGAGATCGTTGCATCTGCTGGACAATTTCGTCATGGCGCCTTTCGTCGGCTCGCTCAATGAGTGTTTCAAAGGCGCGGGCTGTCTTGCTACTTGGGTCGAGCGGGTCTTGGGCGGTCTGAGCCTCATTGTACCAATCCGCCTGCATCGAGCTGTTCATCACCGAGCTGTTTGGATTATCGACGCCGCGCACCGACCAACCGTGTGTGTCCACCAGCGTCGCCAGATACGACAGCCGGCGATTGACCTCGGCCTGGTCATACCCCTTGCCGTATTGCTTTTCCTCAACCCGCGGGGCGATCACCTCGACCATTCGCTCAATACCATCGGCTCGCCACAGTCGCTGCTTGGGCTTAAGAATGAACGAAATAACCGCCGCGAGGTACACCTCCATCGGCTGATCCTTGCGCAGCGGCAAGGCTAACGCCCCGAAAAATAGCGCAACCGGCACCGGGATAATCGCCAGCGGCGGCAGCACCGAGAATAGCCCCCACGCCAGCGCAATCATGCCGATCGCGACGATCAAGAAAATAAACTGCTTGAAACTAAACGGCCCGAGCAGCTTGTCTTCAGCTTCCACATCCTGGGGAACTTTGTAGACAGCCATTGAGTATTATTATAGCAGACTCTGAATGCCTTTGAGGGCGTCTCCTTGCTCACGAGTATATCGACCCTTATAGAGCTCGTCTGTTAGGACGGTTTCAATACTCTCATTGAGGAATTCCTTTGTATCAGGGGTTAATTGCGCAGCAATATTGTACTTTTGCATCATATCAAGCGTATCCTCAAGGAATACCGCGTCACTTGCCAGGGCTTTGTCGGCACTCAACTTACCCTTCTCAAAAGCCTTTATCATATTGCGCACCTTGAAGGCGTCACCGGTATCCTTGATAGCATTGGCCTGTATATCAACACACTCTGATCCACCCAGCCACCATGGTCGTGCACTATTGTTTTTCAATGCTACACCAAGTTCTTGGGCGAGGTCGTCTGTCAAATTATTCATCTGTACCTTGCTGAGCATATCGAGTAGCGGTTTAGCACCACGACTGCTTGCGATCTTGCGACCAGCTGCATTCCTGATATCGTCGGTTGCTGGTATATTGCCGACAGCGTTGCCACCAATGAGGCTGACTGTGTCGGCATCGCTCACATTGCTGCCGTTGAGAATCGCAGTAGCGTTCTTAACCGATTCTTCGTAGGCGGCACTCACCGTTTGAGCGGCAGCGGCGGCGGCGCGCCGCGACCCAAGGTCATTACTCATACCTGGAATTGATGCGTAGTAAGCGTCCTCAATACCACCAGCGGCCGATCGAAGCTCTGCGCCGGTATTGTCATCACGCATGGCACGAGCGAACTGATCGTTGAGGACACGATCAATACCGCTCTTGCGTAGACCTTGAACCGCGAGAGTTTGATGTGAATCGCGTGCTCGTTGTACAGCCTCTTGGACTGCGGTGTTATCGGCAACATTTTCTGGCAATTCCCCGTGTCCAGTCTGAAGCGCCGTAAAGCGATTGTCGAGCACCTGCTTCTCAGCATCAACCATCTGACGAATAGACCGTGACTGGAAATCCTGAACGATGGCCGCCTGGTTGGTGCTTTGATGTGCGTTCCATGCTGATTGCAGCCTTCCTTCGGCGATATTTTTATCTTCTTCAACAGAGCGCCTAAACTGGTCAAGCTTCCTGTAGTTAGTGGTTTCGGTGCGCTGTACGTTTGACTGATTACGCAGCCCCTCTAGCCTATCCTTACGATTTTGCGATGACTGCGCCAGTCTGCGTCGCCATGCCGTTGGGGTAAATTTGCTATTTGGACGTTTGTTGAGTTTTTTATGTTTCGTAATCTCGCTCTTCTCTTTTGCCCAGTTCTTAGATCGGTCGAATAATCCCTTGCTGCGGTCATTAACGAGGCCGGTGAATTTGCCGAGGAGTCCGCCGCCCAACTTAATCATCAACGGCGTTAGGGCGAGTGGTGCGATCTGGACTGCCATACCGAGGATATACATCACTGCCCCGTTCGGTCCCGCGGCATTTTGCATAATGACTGAGCCCGCCAGCTGTGCCCCACCGAAGGCCGCCGCAAACCCCGGGAAGAATATTAGCATCGTCAAGAAGATATCTTTCCACTTGTCAAACCACTTTTCTGTGCCTGGCAACAAGTAAGCCACAAAAGCCAGCGGTGAAATGATAATCAAAATAACGATCAACGCCTGACGGGCGGCCATAATGATAACAACGAGAAGAATAACGAGTCCAATGCCGCACAAAAGCGGCACAACAAAAGGAAGTAGCTCGGCTCGCATATGGAGCCCCGCAGCCAGCGCCGCACCGCCAGCGGCACCTCCCAAAATCTGGAAGGTGACCTCTTGCCAGGTCATTGGTTCAGACGCTGGCGCCGATCCGCCCAGGGTGGCGACTGTGTTACGAATATTCATGAACATGTCTTGGAGCGCACTTCCGGCGATGTTTGATAGGTCGAGGAGGATGGCGCAGACGTGGAACGACAAATTAACCAGTATCGCCGCGACAATTAAACGAGGCAGCATCTTTTTGATACCATAATTGGAGATGCCCATAGAAGTAACTTGTGAGTAAATAATGACTATGAACATGACGATAAAGATACTGTTGGCGATGTTGCGAACGATATTCCAGGCCAGAAAGATACCGCTAGTCTGATTACCCGTCTGAAGCGGCGGCACCACGAGGAAGCTTTTGAGCACCCCAAACATCCAGTCGATGGAACTAGCTAACCACGCCGAAACGGGACAAAGGATCCAGCCGATGCCGCCGGCAACCTCGCACGAAGATGCAGAGTTTTGACTCGGAGGGTCAATTGATAGTGTGGTCGATTCTTTCTTGGTGTAGGTGTTTGGCGCAGTGTACGTGAATGTCGTTAGGGACACCGAGGTCATCAATCCGAGGTCTCCTGTTGACGGAAAGTGAATGACGCGGACGTCTTGATTATTGGCCACAGTTTTCTTGGACATGTAGACCACTTGGTCGGATCCTAAGTCAAGGGCCTTTAGTTTGTCGACGTCGGAAACTCGCTCAAATGTCTCGTTGTCGTAGGATATTTTGCTACTATCCCATTTCGCGTCCGCCGCTAGCGCCTGGCCCGAGGTTACGACCGTACTCAAAAAAATACTGACTAGGAGGCCCACCGCCAGCAATATAAACCACTGCAACCATCGCATTGACGATCGCTCTCGTGAACGTAACCACTCCATTACTGGCAATGGTAGCATTTTTACAGAGAAAAGTCAATAGTTTTAGCTGGCGGCAGGTGGATTATCGTTTCGATTATTGCGATTATTTTGATTATTTGGCGGTGCTGAAGGTGGGGATTGCGGTGGAGCTGGCCCCCTGCCTGTTCCGGCAACGAATGTTCTCCCCGTCGGGGTGTCTGACGGGACTGCCTCGGTGATATTGTTAATTTCTACCGTAGAATTAATCGCATTTTTGACGTCATCTGCTGTTACGCCGCTCATGTCATGTGGTACCCGCAGCTCCTGGGGTTCGGCTGCTCTATTGCTGTTTCGTATGTTTTCAAGCTCTTTGCGCGCACTACCTGATATCGAGGTATTGATACGTTTATTGTCAAGCACTGAGGCTGCTCTTTCGGCGGAGACACCGACCATTTTATGGTCGCCCTTGGTGAATTCAGTTTCACCAGCAACCTTAATTGCACTGGATGTCTGTCGTGCCAATTTTTCATCACTTAATCCGCTGACTCCCTTGGCGGTCAGTTCGGCCATTTGTTGCTGGCTAAAGCTGACCGAGGTTGCTCCGTCCTGTTCCATCTGGTCGATAGCCGTTCTACCCATTTCAAACAGACCGGCATGGTCATCTTTCATTCTGGTAAGGGTTTCTGCCATGCGGCGGTTGCTGATGGTTCCACCACCCTGGAGATACTCGTACATTTGTTCGGCACCGCGCTTACCAGTTGACTCTAATTTCTTAAAGGCAATGTGTTTAAGTATCTCGTTATCTCCAGCGCCTCTCAGTGCAGCGGCCGCATCGCCGTTGTACCGATAATCAAGCATACGCTCTGCTGTCTTGCGCTCTTCGTCATCAACCGCATCCTGACCTTCGGCGGCACTGCGAATACCATAATCTCCTCCGAGGAAGCGGTTATTTGCTAGAGCGCTCTCGTTAAATCTTTTGCTGAACCGAGATTTTCGATTTCTCCAGAATTTATCTAGGGCTCCGGTACCCTCCCATGCCCCGGCTCGCATAAGGGCTTTGCGGCGCTGTCGTCGCTGCTTGCGAAACTTTTGCATCTCGCCAAGCCGTGAACTATCGTAAGTATCTTTTGCCCAGTTTCTGGCGCTGCCACCGAGACTACCGCCAGCGTTGTTGATGTGCTGACCGATCGCCCCAGCAACGTCGATAGCTTTCTTGAGGACACTCCACACGGCGATGAGTGGCAGGACTTTGATTAGCTCACCGACAATCTGCATGACCATATTATCGGCATCTGTAGCTCCCGCTTTAACAATTGATCCTGCCAAGATACCACCGCCGAATAGCAATCCAACGATTGGAAAGACCATGAGTAGCCCCACAAAGGTTGAGCGCCATTTACTAAAGAATTTTTCGGTATTCGGCAATAGAAAGGCAACAAAAGCCAGCGGTGAAATAACGATAAGGATGACGATGAGTGCCTTGCGGGCGATCAATAGGGCGGCAATAGTCACCATTACGACCAGTCCGGAAACAAGCGCTCCGATTAGAACCGCAAGAGCGAGAACTGCGGCCGTAGCCCCAGCGAGGACGGTTAATGCTATGCCTCCCCAGGTTTCGCCTCCCTGTCCTGACTTTAGGACACTATTAGCAGCACTAATACCGTCACCGATACCACCCAGGCCTGCTCGCAGGCCGTAGCCAAGGATATTAGATAAGTCAACGGCAATTTGACAGATGTAAATTGATAAGTTCACCAAGATTGCGGCGATGATGAGCCGTGGCAGCATCTTTTTGATGCCGTAGTTTGAGATGCCAAAGCCAGTGAGCTGTGAGATGATGATTGCTAAGAACATAATGATAAACGCACCATTTGCAATGTTGCGCATGATCCCCCAGGCTGCCTGTACCTCACCTCCAGAAGCAAGGCCCGGCTCAATCTTTAGGAAGTTGTCGGCGATCATGGCGAAAGCCGCGTCTGCTATACGTGCCATAAAATTAATCACCGGGCAGACGAGCCAGCCGAGTTCCTTAACGGCGCAGTCGGGTCTGTCGTCATTACCATTATCGCTTTGACCGGATGGGGTGTCGGCGGTTATATTAGAAAGAGAGCTTTTTATGTCGTCTTCAGAATACCCTGATTGTTTTTTCAGACAATCAACATATTCACTAGAGTTTGCCACGTTGCCATTTGACGGCATCTTATCCTTACAAGCGTTCATCCAGCTGTCAACTTGTTGTTTACATATTTGCTCCGCTGGCCCTCCGACGCCTCCGCCGTTTTTCTCGATACATTTTTTTAGGAGAGCGTCATAAACGGCCTTGCGGGTATTATCGGCGGCTTCGGTTTTTGCTGATTTTGCGGCTGCTTCAGCGTTGTCTGATGCCCACTGTGCAATCTCCGCACATGACATCTCTGTTTTTGCACCACCAGAAGGACCATAAGGCGAGTCAGCTCCATGAAACATACGAACCCTTTTACCTGCATCCGGGAGATAAAAATATCCATAAGCTGCCGTACTGTCAGTTAAAGCAACCGCTGTTTTTTTATTGCGCTGATCGGCCTTTATGTCATTACTTGCGGCGTCATCCCCGCTATCATATCCTCGCCACTCGGCCTTACAACCAGCGTTTTGGGCCGACAAGAGTGCCGCCATCGCCGTGGAATAATTAACCAATGCCGAGTCGAACTTTAGGCTTTTACCAGCCTTTTTTTCAAGAACCTGAATTGCGTACGTGCCCCTGTCCCTTGGTATATTCCACCTACCACCGCTGTACTCACCCTTGGTAATATTGCTAATACAGTCAAGGCCGGCGTTATCTCGCCACTCACCCTTTAGCGCGCAGAACATGTCGGTAAAAGAGCTGTAGCCAAATGTATCTCGTGTGGCGGACACTAGTTCTTTACAGTTAAACTGCCCATCGTCACCGTCGGCAACTGGACCGACGGTAGTAATAGTGGTGAAGCTGCCGCCCCAATCACCGCTGGCAATTCTTGCTGGGGTGAGTCCACTATCAAATCCTTGACGATGACTAATACAGTTGCTCATGGCCAACGCGAGAGAGCGCTGTTTGACTTGGGCGAGATATGGCGAATAATCAAGCCGCGCCCGAGCCGCGTTAGCGGTTGGCGACAGCGCAAAAAACGTCATGAGCATCGGAACGACTAATAGTGCGGCCAGCCCAACCAAGGTAATGCGAAGACGTTGATGCGGGGTCTTTTTTTGCGTAAGCATTATGAGAATATATTACCACGCTTATGCTGCGATTTCAAAAGAGAGGCTCCGAGTGGCCTCTCTTTTTGAGGTATTATTTATTATTTACTGTGGTGATGCGGCCATGTCTCTTAATCAATCAAGAGTAGACTTAAGATCGCTAACCTCGTTATCAACGATTCGCCACAATCCATTGTCTATTACAACCCTCCAGGCCATACCAAGAATTGTGCCGGTGGTTTCTGCTTCGGTAAAAATCTGGAGCCCTTCTGTTGGCAGTGCTTCGCCAGTCTTTGTATCCACAACGGGTTTGGCACTACAAAACCTTGGCTTAAGAATCGGAAACATATTTGAGCCGGGCACTTTATGTTTGTAGCCCAATTTTTCTTTCTCGTCTTTAGCCGCTAGAAGCGTCGCTATGGCCTTTTTGCCGTCGTACTCTGGGCCTGGTATCTTTCCATTGCGCAACATATCGTTCAGGACGGATATTCTTAACTCGGGATTGCCATAGATTGCCGCGGATGCTACATATCTTGCAAAGTTAGGGTCCCACGGGCCAACATCAAAAGCCGCGACCACAGGAAGAAATAGCTTGCCCGCGACTTCTTCGGGGGAATCTGTTGGTGATGCGGGTTTTCCGTAAAATTCACCAGGTTTAATCCCCGTTGATGGATTATATAAACTATTGTTTGGGTTATGTATGATTCCCCACGCCTCTGCAAGAAGAAGTTCTTCCCTACACGGTGACAAGCGCCCTTCGTTCGTAAGTCCAGCAAACTCTTTGGGGGTCATGTTTGCATACTTTTCTCTAACCTGCTTATATCTTTTTTCAGCCAAGTCTTTTGGATCAATAGTCTCAGACGGTGATGGTAAGGCGGATGGTGACTCTGATGGTGAGGCGCTCTGTGTAGAGTAATCTGGGGGAACGGCTATTCGATCTCCTTTACCACAACCGGCAAGCAGCATAGCTGCTCCAGCTGCTCCGCCAACCAGTCCGGCCAACACTCCGCGACGAGATAAGTCTTTTGTTTCTAATGAACTACTTGGGTCATAGCTTTCACATGAACGTGCCATAACGCTTGGAGTCCTTTCTCTGGCCGGTGGCCAGTCATAGAGTAGTTTTAATCCACCTCAGAGTAGATAATAAACTCTGAATAACATCATTGTAACACATTCTGTAAATTTAGCAATACCCTAAGTAATAAATACAATGAAAAAAGCCCTTATCTCACAAGAAATGGGCTGCTAGGTAACAATAGTGCTAATTCTGGCGCGCCCGACCGGATTCGAACCGGCGATCTCCTCCGTGACAGGGAGGCGTGA
>ERZ773070.341-NODE-341-length-35764-cov-16.983057_pt1 | contig 35764 bp, 38 predicted proteins | sample MGYA00580618_ERZ773070 | MGnify/ENA primary metagenome ERZ773070 (study PRJEB29015, sample SAMEA2738023) | human oral metagenome | biome: human oral; feature: human-associated habitat; material: dental | place: China | collected 2019 ... | reverse complement strand
AAATATTATTTTTTAATTAATAAGTAATATTTTATAATTTAAAAATTAAAAATATGTATTTTTATATATTTATCTATAATCAAAATATTTGATATAAAAATATAATTTTAGATAAAATATAATTAAAAATTTTTATAAAAAATAGATTAAAATCTATATTTTTACAGACAAATAGAATATTTCATTAAGTTTTTCAATACTAGTGTTTATATAAGTCACAAGTATTCTAATACTACTCAAAAAAAACTACTCTAACTGGGAGAGTAGTTTCATTAATAAATATTCTATTTTTATTTAAAATTTAATTTAACCATTTTAAAATTCCAGCTACTTCTTTAGGTTCACTTTTTTCATCAGCTACTTCAAGCTCTGAAATACTTGAAATAACTATATTCCAATTATAAGATACTATTAACCCTGGCTTAATATTATTATATAAATCTTCTTTTTCATTATAGATGAACCATTGTTTTAACTTTTTATCCCAAAATAATTTTCCAAAAACTTCTTTATTATTCTCAAAGTAATAAATTTCAAATCCATTTTCCAACAAAAAAGTATTATAATTTGTTGTACAGCAAAATAATTTCCCTAGAGAATTATTAAAATTAGATATTACAGCAATATCTTTTAAAAAAATTTTATCTCCTTCTATTACCAAAGTTCCAGTGTATATTACAGTAGCTTTTCTCATAATTTTACTTGCTCCTTTATAAATTTACTATCTTTCAATTCCTTTATCTATATTTTTTTCAACTTTTTGTTCCTTTTCTTTCATTGGTACAAACCTTTGTTCTATCTCTTTTGTTATTTTTAAATCAGAAACATTATAATAAGGTACTGGTATAATGTATAACCTTTTTTCATTTGAAGGATTAGTAATTTCTTCTGTTTCCACACCTCTACTTTTTTTATATTCTTCCTTCTCTTTTTCTGTCATCATTACAGCTATTTTTCCAATATCTTCTTTAACATTATCTTTTATCTTAATTTCTAATTTTTCAACGTCTTTTTTACCTATCCATTTATTTTCTCCTGAAGAATGAGTTTGAATATTTATTGGCTCTCCAGTAAGACAATTATAATTAGTTATTTGTTTCTTTATTTTTTCTTGTAATTCAATAGATAAATATTGTTTGATAGTTTCATTATAATATAAATTATGAATTGGAATATCTTTAGCTTTAAATAAAATAGTGTTGTACTTTTCCTGACTTTGTTCTTTCTCAAGAGTGAAAAGAATTTTTCTTTCAGTCCCAGTTACTATATAATTTTTGGGAGTTTCATATTGTAAAGAATTAGGAATATAATATTCATTAGCTTTATTTAATACAGTTCCTATTAAAAGTCCTAGAGTTGAATCTTTTGAAGAACTAGGACTACCTAATAATTTATCAGCTTTGAATACCTTTTTAAAACCTGAGTAATTTCCGATTACCAGACTTTTCTTCAATAATAATGGTAATTTAGATAATGCTATTCTTTTTAATGGTCTACTAGCATCTGTTTCAAAACTTCGTTCATCTAAATTTTTATTTTCTAATTTTTCAAAGAATTCAGGAATATTTATTTTATAAAGTTTTATTCCTAAAGCATGAGGGAAAAAGTTAGCTTTAAATTCTATTTCAAAAATTTTTAGATTTTTAATTTTAGGATTTTTTATTATTTTAGATAATTGTTTATTTGTTAATTCGGAGTAAATAAACATATACTTTTTATTCAGTAAATTTTTTTTATAAAACTCAAAATCCTCATGCAATTCTTTTAATTTTCTATTTATATTCATTTATCCCCCATGTAATAAAAAAAGCCTTTAAAGAGGCTTTTCTTTTGAATATTCCTTGTTTTATAGTTGCTTGCCAACCATTAGTATTCCTACTAAATCTCCTCCCGACATTTCTGTCTCGCCTTGGTATTGCAAAGTTATCGGATGCAAGGTCATCCAATACTCAGTGACTTATTTAAGTCCCTTTCTCACTTATATTATAGCATATTTTATATAAAATACAATAGATTAGATAAATATTTTTCTAAAAAAATAAAGGAAGATTTTCACTTCCTCTATTCTTAATGATTTTTTAACAGGATTCATAACCTCTATCCACAACAATTTTTTATAGGATTTGTAACCTATGCTTTTCAAGTTCCAAAGATTATTTATTGCTTTGGAATCAACAGCTCCAGTTTCCACAGTCTGGAATGACTCTCAAGGATTAATTTTGTTTCCTTGCCAACATTCTAACTTTAAATTTAGAAAGCCTTGAAAAACTTTATTATAAATTTATTATAACATAATATTTCTTTTTTATGTAATAATTATTCTTCGTAAACTAATTTTTCTAATTTTTCCAAAAGTTTAGCAGCTTTCCTTTGTTTTTTCTCAGGTAGTGAAGTTAAATCATCTTGAAGGGTGTTTTGTAAAAAAGAATATATTCCTATATCTGTAATTTCTTTTCCTTCTTCTTCCTCTTTTTCTTTCATATTCTCTATTTCTTTAACTTCTCCTTTAAAGAGCTTTTTAGCCTCTTCTAATGTTATGCCAGGATAAAATTTATCTAATAATTCTTTTTTTCTGTCAAGTTCTTCTATTTCTCTAACTGTTAAAAGAGACACAATTATTTTTGTATGTTCAGGTGCTTCAGAAAATAAAGTATATCTTTTTCTTAGTCTTAATGCTGTTTTTGAATTGATTCCATTATATCTTAGAAAATTTCCGTATACTCCTTCTGGTGAACCTTTCTTACCTAATTCTTGTGATACTTCTTCAAGAATTTTTCCCATTTTAATTGCATCATTAACTTGAAGATTAATTAATTCTTTACTTTTATCTATTAAATAATTCTTTAAATAATTATCCACACTTAACTCTTGAAATGGACTAAAATTTAATATAATTTCATATTTTGGATTCTTTATTATTTCGTTCTGTATCTCTTGGGTTTCTTTTCTTTCTTTTCTTTCTTTTAATAAATTATCTAATCTATTAGTTGGATTCATTAGCTCAACTCCTTACTATTTATCTTTTATAATCTTAGCAATAACATCTGCAAAACTATTTTGAGCATCTATTAATAATTTAGAGCCTGATTCCCATATTGTTTTACCATTTTCAATTAAATTCTCAATTAATGATAATTCTTTTATAGGCTTAGGAAATATGATTCCTGTTCCTGATAGTGATTTTTCAAACTCTGAGTAATATTTCTTTTGAATTTTAGTATTCTTAAATAGATTTATAATTATTGAATGTATTTTATTAGCTCCCACTTCTTCAATAACATTTAAAGTACCTTCATAAGTTGAATAATCACAGAAAGTAGGTATTATAAGTTGATCTGAACATTCCATAAACTTTTTATCTATATCCATTGTTGGAATAGAATCTATTAGAATATAGTCATATTCTACTCTTTTTTTTCTTATAAAATTATCAAATTTCTTTTCAAAAGCATCAGAAAATACTGATGATTCTGTTGGAAGAAAATATAAATTTTCTCTAACTTTTATATATAAATCTCTATTATCTCCATAAAGAACAGCATGTCTTAAACCTTTTGATAAATCATATTTATCTATTTCTTTTTTACTTTTTGTATAATGTAATATATTATTTTGGCTATCTGAAGTAATAAGTAATACCTTGTAGCCTTGTAATGCTAATCCATGACCTATTTGAACAGTAAAAAATGTCTTTCCTATTCCACCTTTATTAACCTTTACTGTAAAGATATTATTCATTTTACCTCCCTGATTATATTCAGATATTTCTTCTCTAAAAATTGTTTCTTCAGGCTCTTCAACTATATAATTTCTATAATCTTTATATTTTAAAGATGTTATTATAATCTTATCTTCCTCTGTTCTTATATCAATATTTGGATCCTTATCTAGTTCCATAGCTTTTACTATTGGACCAGGAATAGTTAATTTATAATTAAAATATCCCTTTTCTTTATTAGAATAAGAAATATTAAAATTAATATTCTTTGATAGTTCTTTTAAATCACCATTCTTATCCATGATAGTTTTTTCTATTCTTTTGTTATCTCTTTTTTTTAATGTAATTTCATTATTTGAATAACTTAGATAAATTCTCATTTCATTCTCTGAGAGATTAAGAGTTTTTATAATTTTTTTATCAATACTTAATATTGCTTGATTAAAATTACCATTTTTTTTATAAGTTAAAACTATTTTTCTTTCCATATTTCAATCAAAGACTTAATATAAATTTTTTATACTCAATTTCAGAGTAAAAAATTTTGTTAAAAGTCTTACCTCCTATATTTAATTTCATTACTATACTGCCATCTTTAAAAAAATGTAATACCATATAAAATACCTCCTTTTTATTTTTATTTGAAAAATGAGGCTATAAATGATATACTCTTAATTGCTAGTTAGGGGTGATCGTTTATTTGGTTGCCTCTTTTTCTATTTATATTTTTATAACTAAGTGACACATGTGTCACTTAGTTTTTAATATTTTATTTTCTTAACATTTTCAATCTTAAAAGTTAGGTCCTATTGTATCATTTCTATGTTCAATAATGTATGTATTCCCATTTCTCTGTCCTGCTCCACCTAATACTCCTAATCCTAAAAAAAATATAAATAAGATTACTAAGTCTTTTGCTATTCCATATAAGATTAAGAAACATATACTAGTTAAAAGAAAACCTAAGAAATCTGATAGATTTTTTTCTTTAATAATTTTTAAAATTATGCATATACCCAAGAAAAGTATTGAAATCAGAAAGAATAAGATAAATCCAATTGGATACCATTTAACCTTATTATTTCTTATAGCATAATCTAACCAATATTTTCCTCCATATAGAAATGCACCTGTTGGAGATAAAAATAAATAACTTGTTATTACAATTGGATGTCCATACTTTTTCTTAAATGTTTTGTTTATAATATTAAAAATTATTATTATAATTATTATTAACATAATTGATCCCAAAGTATTTTCTTTTATATGATTAATTATTTTTGTTCCATAAGGTATTACAAAATAAAAAAGTTTTTTATTTATTAATTCTATCCCATCAAATATACTAAATATTATATTTTCCATATTGACCTCTTCTAATAATTATTCTTCCAAATAAATTTTAAATGCTTCCTTAATTTGTTTTACTATTTCTTCATCTTGATGTTCAGGAGCTTCTATATATTCTTTTAGTTCTTCAAATGTAGACACTCCCAAATCTTTCATTAGTTCTTTTAATCCTTCCATATAATCACCTCTAAATTTTATATAAATTAAGTAACTATATTTTTTTACTATTAAAATATAGAAAAATAGATAATATTTATTTTATATTTTTTTATAATTTATTTATAATTATATTTTTCAATATAATTATAATATATATAAGGTTTGAAGTCAATATTAAAATTTAATTTTTATTTTTGCTTTATTTAAAATTTGATTTCTTTTTATAAGTCCAAAATACCGACTATCATAAGATTTATAATGTGATGAAAGCAATAGATACTCATCAGAATTCTTTGGTTTTAAATCCTCAAGTGATACAGAGGCTATGTCTCTACCACTTGAATCATTTAAAAATATAGGACCATAATTTTTTTCTCCAACATAAAGAAAATTTAACTTTAAGTCTGTGTTATAAATAAATTTAATTTTATCTCTGTTATTATAATCAGCTGCAACTTCTTTAAGCAATGTATTTGCCATTTCTGGTAAGTATCCTCTTTCTTTTACAAACTTTATAGTACTTTCGCTTGGTTTGAATTGAACAATATCTCCAATTTCTATTGTGTCTTTTATAGAATATAATCTGTAGACTCCCAGTGGTAAGCTCTCTGTTATTACGATTGTATAATTCTTTGCTATTATTTTAAAAACTAACATAAAAATAAAGAAAAAAAGATAAGTTTTTAAAATTTTTGAATTATATTTTATTTTCATTGTGTCTCCTATAAACTAAGTGACACATGTGTCACTTAGTTTTACCATTTTCTATTTAATAAATCTGCACTACTATCTTTAACTTTATCTGTAATAGAATCATATTCTAATGTAATCCAATGCCATTCTGTTCTTTCAATTTTAGCTGTTTCATCTCCTTTCTTCGCTTCTATTTCTAACACTTCCATTAATTTTTCAATTTCATCCATTTTTTGATTATTACCATTTTCTTGTTCTTTTAAAGCTATATTGTACATTTCTTTTTTTTGAGCTTTTGTATATACTTCATATTTCTTTCCACAACTAACTATCATTAAACATATACAAAATATTAGTAATATTTTTTTCATCATTACCACTCCTTTATCTAAAATTTAATAATCTCCTTGCATCCAATCAGGTAGTTTTCCTGATTCTCCACCATTTACTTTTATTCCTCTTTTTCTTGAACTATCTCCTGTATTAGCTGAATCACTATTTGTTGAATTAGTATTAGCCATTGAATTTGTATTGTTAGAGTTACCTGTATTATCACTAACTGAGTTAGTATTAGTTGATATATCACTTACACTACTTGTAGCTGTATCATTTATCTGGCCATTACTCATATTACTGCTATTAACACTTGTATTACTAGAAGTTGAAACAGGTTGTGAACTATTTATATTTCCACTTAAATTAGTAATAGTTTGTGTACTATTAGAAGTATTTGTTGTAGCTTGATTATTAGAATTTCCATTTCCTGTTGAACTTTGTTGAATATTACTAGATGAAGTTTGTCCATGTCCTGTTAATGAACCACTATTTCCTCCATTATTACCTATGTTATTTGAAATTACACTTTGTTGGTTAGGAACACTTCCTAAATTTCCTCCACTATTATTAGAATTTCCATTTCCACTTTGTGGAACATTTCCTCCACTTGAACCACTTGAAGTCTGATTACTAGATGAAGTTTGGCTAGAGGTATTATTACCTCTATCTTCTCTCTTTTTAGCTTTTTCTTTAAAAACTCCATACCTAGCTCCAGCATATGAACCACCTATGGCTGCTCCTCCAACAGCTCCTAATGTTCCTCCAACAATCTTTCCAGCAGCTATTCCCACAGGACCTCCAAGACTTCCTATAAATGCCCCTCCACTACCTCCAAGATTTGCCCCTGTCTTTCCTCCTTGCCAAATACCTTTTACAGTTTCCTTTGTTCCTCTATATATATGTGCTGCTCCTGTAACTGTTCCCCAAGCACTTGCTTTAGCAGCAGCCACTGCTGCACTAGCATTTACTGCTGGTGTTCCTGTTAAAAGTCCAGATGTCATTGAAGGTAAAAATTGCATTATTGCAACAATTACATAAAGAGTACCAAATATTAAAATAACTAATTCTAATTTTATATTTTTATTTGTAAGTTTAAATAAATCATTTAATATAGCAGTTGATAAGCGAAGCCAAAAATTCATTACTGCTAGCTTTATTGAACAGCTTAATATTGTTTTAAAGACACTTTTATAATAATCTAATCCGACATCTAATACTCCAAATGGAAGAAATACAATAGAAAAACCAGTTAAAAAATAATATTCTATCCAACAAATAATAAGTTGAACAGCTAACATTAAAAAACCAATTATAATTAAAATTGAAAGAATAATATAGCCCCAGCTGCTAGGGCTATACCATGAAACTCCTTCTTCATAAATATATGCTGCTAAATCTGCACCTTTTGAATATAATTCACTTGGATTTTCAAAAAATTCGTTATTAGAGAAAAGATTAGTTCTAATAGCTTTTCCAGCTACATCAAAAAAGAAACTTTTTACCCCATTTAAAACCCACTCATATTTATTAATCATAAATATTATAAAACCTACTTTTAATACTTTTGATTTTGCCCATTTTATATAGCTGAAGTTTTCATCATCTATGTGATTATAAATTGTAATTGCAATATCAATCACTAATAGAAAGAATAATAGAGAATGTGCTAATAATCGTAAGTTAGCAGGTAAATCTTCTAGATATATTACAAATCTTCTTAAGATACCCGTTAGAATCTCATATTCCAATTTTACCACTTCCTTTTAAGAAGATCTGCTTTCTTTCCTTTTACCTTATCTGTAATAGAATCATATTTTAAATTTCTATTATGTTCTATAGTTGCTTTTTCATTTTGTAATTTTCTCATTTCTTCAGCATTTTGTGTCTTTAGAGATGAAGCAAGTAATGTTCTCAATTCTAATAAGGCTTTTGTTTGTTCAGCTGCCATATTAACTCCAGCTTGTAAAACCGCTTTCTGTCCTTCGGCACTATTTGCAGCTCTCATTAATGCTGCTATTCTTTCTGAATCATTAGCAAGTCTTGAAGGATCTCCTAAACCTGCTACAGCAAATGATGATTTTGTAATATCTTTTGTTGCGGTTAATAAATCATCAGCTTTTTTTATGTAATCATTAGGACTAAGTCCTTCCAAGTTTTTAAAATCTGTATAAGTATTTTTAAAAGATTCTTCAAAATTTTTAAATGAAGATATTGTATCTTTAAATTGATTTTGAATACTCATCAACTCTTGATAATCTTGTTGGATTTTCATTAATTGTCCTGTTGTGAGTTCTTGTCCTAAACTCATCATATTTGTCATTTCCATTTCAATTTGTTTTAACTGATTTTCAGTTTGTTTAATTGCCTCAAACATCTGGGTTGCTAATTCAGTTTCCATAAGAGCTTGTTTAGCTTGCATTGCAATTAATATAGTGACAATCTTTTTTAAATCACCACCGCCACCTTTTCCTTTGCCTCCAAATATTCCTGCTGAAACATTAATAGAGATTCCTACTAGTAATATAGCTGTTACTAACATTTTTAATTTTTTCATATTTTCCTCCTTAAAAGTAAGTGACACATGTGTCACTTAGTTTATATATATTTTTAATCTCCTATACCTTGTGCTTTTGACTTAGATATTTCTTGTGTCTTTTCTTTTTCTTTCATTGGTACAAACTTTTGTTCTATCTCCCTTGTTATTTTTAATTCTGTTAGATTGTAATAAGGTACAGGTTTTTGGTACAATTTATTATTTTCTATATAAGTAACTTGACCAATAGTTTCTTTTGCTCCTTCTAACTTCTCTATTCCATATTTTTCAACATCCTTTTTAGCTATCCATTTACTTTCTCCTGAAGAATGAACTTGGATATTTATAGGTTCTCCAGTGAGACAGTTATGATTTTCTTTTTTCTTTAAATAATATTTTTTTAGAAGTTCTTGATTTTTTTTATTATTAAAAGAAAATGGAAGATATTCTTTTAATTTTTCATCATATTTTGATATTTCTGTAATATTTTCAAGAATTTTAGAATTCTGTGTAAATTTATCATTATTTCTCAAAAAATATGTTTCAAAAATTCCTTTCATTTCTTTTTGATTCATCTCTGAATAATTTTCTAACATAATTACTCCACTTATTTCCTTTATTCCTAGATGCATTATTTTTTTATCTTTAGTTTTTATTACAAATAATGTTGAATTTATATTTGTATTTTTTTTAGTGTTTTCTAAAATAACTCCATTTTCAAAATTTTCTAAAAAGTCTTTAAATGTAGTAACTCTATTTTTTACGCTTTTTATCATATTAGGGTTATATTTTTTTACACTTTTTAAAATTTCTTCATCACTTACATTTTTACTTTTTATCTCTTCAGCTATTACTCTTGCTGGAGGAATTTTATTTCCAGGATACATATAATGTAAACCTAATAAATGGGGTAAGTTATCTTTAAGTATTTTTATATTTATATCTTTAAAATTATTTTTTATAATTAAATTTGTATTATCAAATTGCTCATACCATTTAATTATTTCTTTTGCTTTAAAATTCATTTTCCCCCTTATAAGAAAAAAAGCTAGATTACTCTAGCCTTTTTACTTTAATTATAAAAATTAAAAAGACTAGCTCAATTCTAGTCTTTTAAAGCTTTATAACGTGTTTTTTGCACTCCCACGCTTTGGTCTACCGTAGCTTACACAGCAACATATTTTCGCGATACCTGTTATTTCTGACCCCACAGTTGAGGGAAAGGTATATGTAACCTTTAGAACTCATTTTTCTTAGCTTCAGTATAACATTTTTTCTATTTTATTTCAAGACTAGATTCATATTTTATTCGATTTTTATAACTAAGTGACATATGTATCACTTAGTTTACATAATTTTATTAATCTCCTATACCTTGTGCTTTTGACTTAGATATTTCTTGTGTCTTTTCTTTTTCTTTCATTGGTACAAACTTTTGTTCTATCTCCCTTGTTATTTTTAATTCTGTTAGATTGTAATAAGGTACAGGTTTTTGGTACAATTTATTATTTTCTATATAAGTAACTTGACTAATAGTTTCTTTTGCTCCTTCTGACTTCTCTATTCCATATTTTTCAACATCCTTTTTAGCTATCCATTTATTTTCTCCTGAAGAATGATTTTGGATATTTATAGGTTCTCCTGTAAGACAATTATATGGTTTATGTGACTCTAAATATTCTTTTGCTTTTTTTACTTCTTCCATAAATATAAGGTCATTTTCTGAATATTTATAAACTCCTTCTTTTCCAACTATTAGATGATCTAGTACTTCTTTATTAAAAAAAACTGCTCTTTTTCTTAAATTTTCAGTTAAATCATTATCTGCTCTTGAGGGATTTACTACTCCACTTGGATGATTATGGCATAAAATTACTCCTTTTAAATTTTCATTAAGAAAATGTGGATAGATCTGTTTTGAATCAACTTTTGCATAATCTACTCCGCCTTGTCCAAGAGTAGTTATTTCAAAGATGTTGTAACCTTTATCATATTTTATTATTTTAAAGTTCTCATAACTTAATTCCTGATTTCCAATTTTTAAAAGTTGTTTTATTTTATTCTCATCCTTTATTACATTTAATCCTACTAATTCTTTTTCTGATATATATTTAGTGAACTCATGAAATCCTTCCATTTTTACTAAATCATTTGTATTTTCAAGTTCATAATTTATAATTTTTGCTTTTCTAGGTTTTAAAAAAAGAGAGTTTTTATCTATTTCTTTATTGTCACTTATTTCATTCATATAACTTTCAATAACTATATTTTCAGAGTTTTTACTATTACAGGTATAAAAATTTTCAAGGCAATTATACCCCAATGAATCTAGTTTATATCTAATATTCCCTTTCTCATATTCAACTTCATCATTAGATAATACAATATAATTCTTTGCTTTAGGCGAGTAAAATTCTTTAAATACTTCTGTAAATTGAGTATCTTTATGAATCTGGATATCTTTTAGTAATCTAAGTTGCGTATCTAGAACTAAAATACTTATATAATTTTTATCAGGAAAATTATTATTTTTAAAATACTCTATAGTTTTATTATTATTTTGCAATTTAATTTTATTTTCTGAAATATCTGTTTCTTTAATAGCATATTTAAAATAGTTTAAAAGCTCTTTTACAGAAGGATCTCTATTTTTAACTAACTTATATAATTCTTCTTTTGAGGAACAATTAAAATATTCATATAAATTTTTAGTCTTTTTTTCATTATTTTCTATATTTTTATTTTCTGATGATATTGGAATATCAATTTTTTCTAATTCTAAGCCATTTACCTTATAAACAAGCTCTTCAAAGTTTGTATTTAATTTAGCATCTATTTCTCTAATATTTTTAAGATATCTTTCTTTTTCAAAGTTTGCTAAATCTTTAAAAGTTGCATTTTCTCTAAAAAAAAGATTATAAGTAGTTACATATTCCTCTTTAGTACTGTTAAAATCAATATCTTTTGATTTCTTAAAAAATATTTCTCCATCAGCATTAATTCCAAATATAGCCATATTTTTAGCTATGTTATTTTTATATAGCTCTTGTGAAGCCTCATATACTTCAGCTAGACCTTTATCACTAAATTGAGCTTCTTTTATTAGTTGCTTATTTTCTAAATCATAAGAATAAAGTTTGTTTACCTCCATCATTACCACCTTATTTCTTTCAAATTCATTTAAAGTTTCTATAAATCTATTTCTATCAGCAACTAAAAATTCATTTGGATCTTTATATTTACCTAAAACCTTTGTATTCTCAACATTTAAATTTAATTTTTTCATTTTGTTATAAAGTTCTTCTTGAGCTTTTATTCCTTGGTTATCATTATCAAGCATTAAATAAAATTTATTTTCTGGAAAATCATTTTTTAATTTATTAATAAAGAGATTTATATTATTTACACTTCCAAGAGCTATTGCTTTTTTACCTATCTCAGCAACTGATAATGCATCTATTTCTCCTTCAACTATATAGAAATTTTCTTTTTTATTTTGTTCTAACTCCCAATAATTAAATATTTCAGATTTCCCAACTTTTCTTAATCTATCCTCAGAATTTACATCTGTATTTCTCGCTGTAAATGAATAATGAGTGGTTGGAATTATTAATGCTTTCCAGGTTCCATTTTTAAAGTTTGGATCATATCCTATGTTATATCTATCCTGTACTTCTTTTGATATTCCTCTTCTTTGTAGGTACTCTGTTTCATTTATCCTTTTTTTACATTCAAGATAATAATAATCAAGTTCAGGATATTTCTTTTCTTTAGTTTCTTTTTGTTGAGGAGCTGTTTCTAATTCAACTTCAATATTCTTTTTAGAATATATTGTTGAATTAGCATCCTGTATAAGTTCTCTATTTCTATATAGTTCTATTACCTTTTCTTTTTGTTCTTTGAAACCTTTTAAGCCATATTCCATTCCAACTAATCTAAAAATATTATATTTTTCTCCACAAGCAAAACAATTACAAATATTTCCTTTCTTGTAAAAAGACATACTAGGATGCTTATCCTCATGATTAGGAGAAACACATCTAAAAAAAGATGAGGTATTTATTCCTTTGAGTCTTAAGTATTCCCCAAGAAAAACTTTTAATTCTTCTATTGTAGGTTCTTTTTCCATATATGCCTCCAATTTCAATTAACAAAACTCTCTAGAGAAAGATTTACATATTTATCATTAATTTCTAATTTAAAGTTGGCCTTATATTTTTTACCTGTTTTATTAGTAAGACCTGTAATTAGTATTGTACCTTTATTGAGTAGAGTTTTAGCCTCTTGTTTTGTTATTGGTACTTCTTTTTGATTGAATACTTTTATTTTCTTCCATAACTTAAAGTCACATCCTGCTTTATATCCACTACAATAAAAATTTTTTTCTCCTTCATGAATAGGATTCCCACATTTTGGACATATTCCAATTATTTCTTTTTCATGCTTTTGCCTTGAAAAATCAGATGAGATAGTTTTATGCTCAGAGTTTATAATTGCTTTAACATCTTCAAGAACTGATAAAGTAAGATCTTCTATTCTAGCTTCGCCCCTAGCTATTTTTTCTTGAATACTCCACCATAAAGCTGTTGAGTCAGGAGTTTTTAGTGAATCAGGAAGTATTTTTAAATATTCTTTGGCCAGTTCTGTTGAAACTATTTTTTCTTCTTTTCTAGTCAAAAATCCTTTTTCAATAAGCCCTTCAAGTATTCCTGGAATAGTTGCAGTAGTACCTATACTCCCATTTACATCTTTTTTATCTTTATCCTTGCTTTTAAGTAATTCTCTTATTTTAGGATCTATTACATATTTTGCTATATTATTTAAGTCCCTAATTAATGTTGCTTCTGTATAAGGCTTTTTAGCTACAGTTTCTTTTTCTTCTATAAAGAAATTAGTTTGGTCAACTTTTATTTGATATTCTCCAGCTGGAATTTTAGATAAATTATTTTCTATTTTTCCTTCAATTTCTTCTTCCTTCTCATCTTCATTATCTAAAACTTTAAAATATTTTGTGTATCCTGGTTCCAAAATTTTTGTTGAAGATTTTTTGAATATATTTCCTCCTATTTCAGTTTTTGCTTCAGTCTTTTCAACTTTTATTTTTTCTAAAAATTGGATAAAATATCTTTCTGCAATTAGTTTATAGATATTTTTTTCATCTTCAGAAAATTCTTCAAAATTTCCACTTTCTGTTGGAATAATTCCATGATGAGCAGTTACATATTTATCATTGAAACAATTTGATTTTTCTGTAAAATTAAAATTTGCTACAAAATTTAGTTTTTGAGCTACTATTGGAATTATATTAGGAGCTTCTTTAAAATGTTCTTCAGATAAATATCTACAATCAGATCTATTATATGTGATAGCTTTATATTTATCTCTTAGGCTTTGAGTAATATCCATAGTTTTCTTAGCACTATACTTAAATAGAGTTGCAGCATCTGATTCTAAATCACTCAAATTATATGGTAATGGTGTTTCTCTATAATTTTCTTTTTTAGTTACAATCAACTTAGAAACTTTATCTCCAATTTTATTAATTAATTCTTCATAAATAGATTTATCTGTTACTCTTTCTTTAGCATAGTATTTTAAATCTATATCAAGATTATTTACATTTGTTTTCAATTGTAAATTATAGTATTTTTCTTTTATGTGATTTTTTATTTCATTATCTCTATTGACTACAAGTGCCATTGTGGGAGTTTGCACTCTTCCAACACTTAATTTAGCATTATTTACTATTGAATAAAATCTGCTTAAAGAAAATCCTACAATCATATCAGCTATTGCTCTTGCTTCAGCAGATTTTCCAAGTGGAACATATTTAGAGTTATCTTCTATTTTTGAAAATGCTTTTTGCACTCCACCAAGAGTATTATCATTAATCATGAGTCTCTTTACTGGCTTTTTATTTGAACAATATTCAAGAACTTCATCAATAAGATATTGTCCCTCACTATCTGCATCTCCAGCATGAACTATTTCTGTAACTTGATTTGAATGTATTAATTCTTTTACTGAATTAAAAAGTTCTATCTTATTCAATAGAGGCTTTTTATCCCATTTAGGAAAATATATAGGTAGACTCTCTAATGTCCATTTCTTTAATGAAGGCTCTATTTCTTCTGGCTCTTTATGAACCAAAATATGCCCATATACCCAACAGACTATATAATCTTCTACAGTAATAGAATTTCCTTTATATTTTTTCTCTCCTGGTAGAGCTGCAACTATTGCCTCAGCTAATTCTTTCTTTTCAGCTATAATTAACTTCATTTTTTCCCTCCCATCTATTAAAAGTATGTGACACATGTGTCACTTAGTTTATAAATTCCTATAAATATAATAAATTATTGAAGTTTGCTTCTCATTTATTTTACTTTTTCTGAATTTATATATAATTCCTTATCTTTCATAGGAATATTTTCTTTATCAGCTCCACTTTCCCTTTTTATATCAACAGATATTATTTTTTCTGTATTATAATTTACCTTACAATAAACACATTCAAAATATAGAATATTCACTCCTGTTTTAGTTTTTGTTTTAATTTTAATTAACACTTAAATCACTCCTTAAACTTAATTAATATATGTTTCCTTAACATTAAATAACTTTGTTCTTCCTTTTATTATTTAAATATTCAATATATTTCTTAACCCAATTTAAAAGATTTCTCCTAAAAGTTTCTTTTTTCTTTATATCTCCTATGAGAGTTTCATATATATTTTCAATTTCTTCATTAAGCTCATCTAAATATTTAATATTTTTTGTTTTATACTCTATTGTGTCCCTTGATATTTCTAAAAACTCATTTATTGTGATAATATTTGAATATATTAACTCTAATACAATTCCAATAAGTTCATAGTCTTTTATATTTTTTTTACCTAAAACATTTCTATAAATAGCTAATTTCATAAATATTTTTTCTTCAAAACATGTATTTAGATTATTCATTTTTTCATCCCTCTACTTAAATTCTACTTTCTTTATATCCTTTAAATAGCTCTAATTGTCTAATATCTATTTTCTTTTTATCAACTGTGATACCTTTTGTTTTATTTACAAAGAACTTTAAAAAATCTTTATTAGCTTGAATTTGAAGATGAAGTCTTAATTCTTCAACTTTTTCTTTTCTGAAACAGTTAGACTTTGAAACTCTAACTTCCAATTCATTCTCTTTATCTTTAACATAAGGAATACCAACTATTCTTAGTGTTAAAGACTTTTCAAAATATAATACAGCTGATACAATATAAAAATTTTTAAGTAATTTTTTAATTGCTTTTACCTGGTTTAAAAATAATTCTATTACTTTTTCCTCATCTAATTTTTTATAATTTTCTTCATTAATTTTTATAAGAATTCCAGTTGCCAATGCTTGTTTTTGGCTTTCATTAATTTTGCAAAAATAGCTCTTTATTTCTTTTTTAGGCTTGTTTTTATTATATTTATCAATACTTTTTTTAAACAATTTTCTATAAGCTATTTGAATAGATCTTAAAATATCTTTATTCCCAATTAAAATTTTATGTTGACATTCAAAATTACTAGGGGAAAGTTTAAGTATGTCATCTTCAGTACTTAGGGAATATCTATTTGTACCAATATAAAGTGTGAATTTCATTTTTTTACCTCCTTAAGATGACATTTTATATATCTTCTCTAAATTTAACTTAATTCTAAGAAATAACCTTGAGAATCTTCATATACTAATTTATTTTCTAATAGTTCTGGATAATTCTTTCTTATAACTTCTATAAGCTCTTTATATATAACTTGTAAATAAAGATTATATGAAACTGTCTTAAATATTTCTAATCCATTGCCATCAGGATGTGTTTTTAAATAATTTATTTCACCTTTTTCAACTATATCTTTTTGAATTTCTTTATCTAAAGTTAAAAAATATTCAATTGTTTGCTTTTTAGTTGCATATTCTTCAACTATTTCTCTTGCTTTTTCTTCTTTTTTTCTAATTTCTTCAACTTCATTTGTCTTGAATTTTTCTTTATTCTTTATATTTTCTATAAGTGAATAGTTAATTTCTCTTATTTTTGTACTAAATAAAGCAGCAATATTTTTTATTTTAGGGATATTAGATATTTCTCTATAAATCTTCTCTAAATAATTTTTTAATAATTTTTTATCTCCATCTAGTTCTTCTAAAATTTTTAAAGAATATTTTTCATTTGCATCTGTATAATTAATTTTTAATTTATGAAATATTTTTTCTATGTCTTTATCTTTTCTTTTTTTATTTCCCTCATGACATGTATATATATCTTTATCTATATCTTGATATAAGGAATTTTTCTGGAAAATTTCCGTTACATCTTTTTCTTCTTTATTTTCAATACTCTTTAAAGGAATTTTTGTTACATTTTTGTTACTATTTTCGTTACATGTAACGTTACATTTCGTTACATCTCCATTATCGTTACAGAAATTTTCTGTTACACTATTTTTATCTTTTATATCAATATTTTTTGAGGAAAAAATATCTATATTTTTATTATTATTTTCGTTACATGTAACATTAGAATTCGTTACATTATTTTTAACTTTATTTTCTAATTTTTTCTTTTCTCTGTATTTTTTTACTCTTTCTGAAACAGTCATTGGTCTCTTTTTTTCTTCTTTTATTTCTTTGTTTTCTATCAAACTTTCTTTTTTCTTTTCTCTTTTTCTTCTTGCATCCTCAGTTTCAGTTCCTAATAATAAAGCTACTTCAGGGATAAATAAAGTACCATTTTCCAAAATTTGTAGCATATTCATTTTTAAAAATATATCTATTGCACTTTTAACTACTGATGGAGAAGTACCAGTAATTTTTGATAACATTTCTACATCAAAAGGAATATTATTGTATTTCAATACTCCTTGTGATTCAACAGATTGTAAAAGTAATTTTAAATAAAAATAAGAATATTGAACACCATCTGATTGTGATTCTATAATTTTTATATCAGGTCTATTAAAAAAATCTTTATCAAGTTTTAACCAATAATATCTTTTTGACATTTTATTTCACCTCTCCAGCAGTGTAAATAACTATTATTAATTTCTTTTCCATAAAAAAATCCTCCTTTAAAATTTAACTTGATTTTTTAGGAGGGTTAATGTAAAATATAAATGTTAATGAATACATCTATATTTTTGGATTAATACTCTTGAGATTATTTAGTTAACCCTTTCGAGATTATTTAGGTTAACTCTCTTAACCCTTTTAACCCTCCTGAGATTATTTGAAAATATAGATTTTTTTATTAAAAATCAATAAAAACAAAAAAATCTCTCTATTTTAGAGAGATTTTATATAATCATCATCAATATTTACAGTTATAGTTAATTTATCACATAAGAAAGGATCTAAGTCGGGGTCGCCATTTTTATATAGTTTGGGTAGTTTCCGAAGTGTGACTATAACATTATCAGGAAAAATTTTTATATCTTTTACAAAAAATTCAATAATTGTTCTATCTAATTTTTCATCATATTTATTTTTTAGACGATATAGATATAATTTTATCCCTTCCTCAGTAAATGATTTACCATTATTTTCTTGAAGGGAATATAATTTTGATTTTAAAAAATTCAATTCCTGATTTATTTCTTGATTTTTTTTATAGAAAATCTCTTCTAAAATAATACCTTCTAAATTTTTCTCTAATAATTTTAGAGATTTGTTATTTAGTTTTTCTATTTCTTTTTTACACTTTTCTATTTCCTCAGTTTTATCAAACTCCTTTCTTAAAATATTAAATAAATCTTTAGAAATAATTTCAATGTTTTTATCATTTAAAATTTCAGTTTTTATAACATTGATAACTGCTTTTTCTAAAATTTCTTTTCTTAAATATCTATTCTTACATAAAGCAGTATTGTTTTTTCTATTTTTGCATTGATATCCATAATATACAGTTCCATATCTATTTTTGGTTCTATATCCTCCAACATAAGCATTTCCACATAACCCACAATTACAGTGACCTGTTAGCAAGTAATAATTATCTTTTTTCTTTCGTGGCTGATTTTTACTTATCTTGAATCTTTCTTGAACCTTATAAAAAATAGATTTATCAACAATAGCTTCATGAGAATTTTCAATAATTAAAGGATCTTTTAAATAAGTTCCCCTTCTATTTTTTAAACCTAGAAAGTAAGTTCCTATATATTTCATATTGAGTAGAGTGTCTCTTATTGAAGTTTTTTTGAAATTACTTCCAGACTTATTTTTATAGCCTTTTTTATTCAAGGTATCTGCAATATCTGCATAAGTTAAACCTTGATATGCTAAGGAAAAAATAAATCTTACAATTTTAGCTTCTTCTTGATTAACTACATATTTTTTATTTTCATCTAAATCATACCCTAAAGGCGGAAGCCCTCCATTATGTACACCTTTAAGAGCATTTTCTTTCTTTCCTTTTTTTACTTCACGAGATAAATTTAAGCTATAATATTCATTCATCCCTGTTAAGACTGATTTAAGGATAATACTTTCTGGACTATCATTTAATTCTTCTAAAACAGATACAAGAAGAACATTATTTCCATTAAGTTTTTTCTCAAATATTGCATGGTCATATTGATTTCTTGCAAATCTATCATATTTATGAACAATAACTAATTCAAATTCTCCATTTTTACTATCAGAAATCATTTCTAAAAAACTTTCTCTATCTTTTATGGAAGTACCTGAAATAGCTTCATCTTTATAAAACCTTATAAGTTCTATTTCCTTTGTCTTACAATATTGTTCTATAGCTCTCATTTGAGCTTCGATACTTTCTTCTCTTTGATTATTAGAAGAATATCTACAATATCCCACTGCTTTTTTCATCTTCTACCTCATTTAAAAAATCAATTAAAAGACAATAAAGAAAATCTTTATAACTACTTTCTTTTATTTCTTCATCATCTACAAAGCAGTTAGTTTTTATATTTAACTGTTTCATATATTTTACTCCATTTTTAAAAATAAATCTAATTTTTTATTTTAAATATTATTTTTTTAGTTCTTTAAACTTTTCATCTATTTGAATAAATATATTTTTTAATTCTCTAATAGCAGTTTTTGTATCATCTAAATTATCTTGTAATACTTCCATTTTTATCTCTAAACTTGTAATTTTTTCTTTTACTTTTTTTCGTGATTCCTTTAACATTTCATTTTTATCCATAAACATTACCTCCACTAAAAAGAATATTTTAGCCCTGCCCCTATATAATATTGGTTATTTGTTTTTACAATATCAGAATTTTTTATTTTCTTATCATATATATCTATTCCACCAAATACTAAAAATGAAGTTTGTTCAGTCATTGCCATATCTAAAGTTGCACTGACTCCACCAGCTATTGTGTCTTTACCCTTATATGTTTTTTTTATTTTACTATTATTTTTTACATCTTTTTCTTTTACCCCAATATAGTAATCAGTATATTTTGAATTGTAATAATTAAATGCCACAGCAGGAATAAATATGACTCTATCACTTATTTTATAAGCTTTATTAAGCTTTACATTTAATTTTGTTCCATGATTTCCAAAAATCAATTCTGAGTGACCATTAATATTTTTATCAATTTTAAACTCTAATGCAATCCCTCCCATAACTTGAGTATTTCTTGATTCTAAATTTTTATACCCATCTTTAAATTGAGATTTTTTTATTGCAAAATCTGAATATCCTCCAATTGGATCTACTATTGCAGAGAAATTAAAATCAGATTCTTTATAAAGAAAAAATCCTGGTTTATACCCTTTCAAGTAAAAATGATTATATTCTAAATTTATTATAGGTAATACATTGACTTGATTTTTAGAATGATATATAGGATTCTTATAATAACTTCCTATCCCTATTGTTTGAGTATGTGCTTCAACTAAAGCTGATATTCCTAATAAAAATATTAATAATTTTTTCTTCATTTTATTCCTCCTTAAAATATTTATTATTTCAGTAATAGTACTATTTGGTATGCAGAAAATATAAAAACTAATAAACAAAAAATAAGTATAACATTTTCTAATCGAGAATTTATTGTAAGTCCATTTCTTAACTTAACTCTTATTAATAGAATACAAAGAAATGAAATTAATAAAAGTAGTATATTAAAAATTAAATTTTTATTCATTTTTCTCCTTTCTCCCTTCAAATTTATAAAATGATTTCAAATAATAATTTTGTAACATATAGAGAAAATAAAAAAGATAGGAGACAAAAAATAATTATTGCAACTTTTAAGCGAATATTTTTGGTAATTTTATGTTTTCTTAATTTCATACGAATAAAAAGTAGACATAAAATTAATATAATATATAATATAAAATTTAAAGTAAATTTTATAATCACTTCTTCCTCCTTTAACTAAGTGACACATGTGTCACTTAGTTTATTTTCTTTTCATCAGATATCATTTTCTCTATTCTTTCAACAATAGCTTCTCCATTCCAACCTTTATAATTTAGCCATTCAACATTAAATTTTTTTATGTCTAGTTCAGCTAACTCATCACATTTTTCTCTATCTTCTCCAGATGAAGCAGCTACATAAGCTAATTCCAATGGAGATAAAGCTAATTCAAATAGTCTTGAACCTTGTGGATTCTTGTAATAATAATGTTTTTTTGGTATGGATTGATATATTATTTCAATTTCTCTATCATTTAAATCAAACATCTTGTAATAATTTTTTTGTACTTCTGATAGTGCTGTTGTATTTGGAAGATAGATTCTTGTATAACAAGCATCTAGGATAGCACTTTTTATCTTACTTTCAGCTATATCAGCTAATGATTGAGTTGCAAACACAACAGATACATTATTTTTTCTCATAACCTTTAACCATTCTCTAATTTTGCTTTCAAATCTTGGATTATCTAAAAATAACCAAGATTCATCTAAAGTAATAAGAGTTGGACTAATTTTATCTATCATGTCTGTTTCTATCTTGTGAAATAAATAATTCAATGCTGGTGTAATAGCATTTTTAGCCTCAGCTATTTGTTCCATTTCAAAGATTGTGTAACTATTATTTTCTAAGAAATCAGAGTTACCATCAAAATATTTAGCATAAGGACCTTTTCCACAATATTGAGCTAAAGCATCTTTAATAGCTTTTGATTGCCCACCAACTAAATTTGAAAATGATGACAAAGTTCTCATTTCAGGAGATAAGGAACTTAAAGATACAAGTCCATTCCAAATATATTGTCTTATTTCTGGAGTTATTTGAACAAGATTATCTTCAAGTAAATTTTCAATAAATTCTTGACACCATTCTTTTTCTATATCACTTCTTTTATTTTCTATTTCTTCAGCCTTTTTTCTTATTGTCTCATCGCTTAAATTTTTATTGTTCTTTTTTATTTTTTCAAACTCTATATCTATATTTTCTTGAATAGATCCTACTCCTCTTAAAGGTTGAAATCTTATATTATCTTTACCTAAATCATAGAAAAGTCCCCCACAAGCTTTATTTAATACTTTTGTTGAAGCTCCTTTATCAAAGCCAATAACTTTAGCATTCTTATATCCTAAAAAAGCTCCTTGTATTGTTCCTAATAAAACTGATTTTCCTGAACCTGTTGGTCCAACTATAAGAGTGTGTCCAACATCTGTATAATGTAGATTCAATCTAAAAGGTGTATTTCCAGTTGTTTGACAATAAAGAAGAGGAGGCGTATTTAAATGTTTATTCCATTTATTTCCTGCCCAAACTGAATTTATTGGTAACATATGTGAAAGTACTTTTGAGTTCATAAAAGGTTTTCTTTCATTAAAATAGTTATTACCTGGCATAACTCCTAGCCAACAATCTAAAGAATAAAAATCTTCTACTTGTACAACAAAACCTAATGAAGAAAGTAGAGTTCTCACTTCTTGAGCCTGTTTTTCAACAATATCTTTATTTTTATTTTTTAGAATTACTGTTGTTGTATAGTATCCAACAATATCTTTATCTTCATCTAATTTTGTTTTTTCATTCCTAACTTCAATAGCAGCATTTATAGCACTTTGATTTGGATTTCTTGTTTCACTTTTAGAAAAAAATTCAATAAGCATATCTTTAAATGATAATCTAGCTGCCCACCATTTAGTGAAGTATTTATCTAAAATCTTTTTTATAGTTATTTTCTCAAGCATTATATATCTACTACCCCATATATATTCTATATCAGTTCTATTAAGTTTATCCATCATTCCTGGTACAGAATAACCTGGAAAATTTAAAATAGATATAGTTTTTATGTGGTCTTCTCCTATTTGAGGATTTATTCCTCCAATAAGAGTTGAATCTGTTATATATGAATCTATGAAAACTGGTAATAATTTTTCTTTTATAGCACTTTCATTTAGTTCACCTTTATCTATGGCTGTTTTTACAAAATTTGGTATATCTCCAACTGCTATCAATTTTCCTTCATAATAAAATGCTCTTGGAACCTTTATTTTATGAGAATTATCACTCACAAAAGAATGATAGTAACTCATAGTTTCATCAACATTTAATACTTCACATTCTTGTAAAGTCTCATTTAAAAAGGAATAAATTTTTAAAAGTTCATTATTATAATATTTTAAATTTTTTTGAAATGTGTTATTTATTAATTTTTTTTCACTATCTCTAAATAATATGCTTTTTGCTTTTTGTAAACTATCTTCAGGAACTAACCAAGTAAAAGTCATATAATAGTCACTTTCATAATGATTACCTGAGCTAAAAAATTCTGCTCTTTCTAACTCTAAAATTCTTATAGGGATATTCTTAATTCCTTTTTTATCAGTATAATGTTTAATCTTACTTCTTATTGCATTCATTTGTAGAGTCCAACTATTATCTAACTGTTTTAATGTTTCGTTCATTCTTTCAGTCACATTTAGTAATTCATAAACTGTTGAACTATCTAAATCTTTACCTCTCACTTTAAAAGTAGTCTGAAAACTTCCATCTTTTGTTATAACTATTGGAAAATGAAAAGTTTCCGTTTTTCCTGCTCTTTCTTTTGAGATATAGAAATCTTTATTTTCATAGTTACAAGCCCAAGGTAATAAATGGTATAGATAATCTCTATTATTAAAATCTTTTATTTTTTTTAGATTTATATCCTTGTATTCTTTTAACATTATTCCTCCATTAGTAATAATAATCTTTAAATTTTAAATGGCTTTTAAAAACTTTAAAAAATTTTGTGTCTTTTTTGGTAAGATACACAATGTAACCATGTGAAAAAGTAAAAATTATAATTACAGATAATACTATTAATCCACTATCTGTTGAAAAAATAAGAATAAGTGCTAAGAAAAAATTTGCTATAACTGCTTCTCTAGCTCCACCTGCAACAGTAATATCCGTTGTAAAAGCTCTACAGATTTTTTCTCTCAAATCTAATTCTTCTTCCATGTAACCTCCTAAGCTATTTGCTTAAATAAATATTTTCTAGTTTCATAATTATAACCTTCTAGTTCTATTATTTCTTTTACTTTTCTACTAAGTCCATCTAATTGAAGATTAACAACCATATTAACTGTTCTTGCTATTGTATCTCTTTGAGGATCTCTTGAAACTTCCATAATATAACTTTCTAGTTGTAAAAGTCCTCTTTCAGCAGAATCAGCATGTAGAGTACATACTCCACCAGGATGTCCAGTATTCCAGGCTTTTAATATATTGAGTGCAGCCCCATCACGAACTTCACCTATAACTATTCTTGTAGGAGTTCTTCTCAGAGTAGAAGTTAATAACCTTCTTATAGGGACAGTTTCAGTTGCTCTTAGATATAAAACATTTTCACAATTACATTGAAGTTCATTTGTATCTTGAATAATGATAACTCTTTGATTATATTGAGCAATTTCTTCAAGTAAAGCATTGCATAAAGTAGTTTTTCCACTTTTTGTTCCTCCAACAACAAGAATATTTTTTCTTTCTTTAATTCCTTTTTTTATTATATCTGCTTGTTCTTTAGTCATTATTTTTGAATTAACATAGTCATCTAAAGTAAAAATTAATGAGCTATGTTTTCTTATATTAAAAGCTGATGTCCTAGTAACTGGAGGTATATTTCCTTCAAAACGGAAACCTGATCCTGGTAATTCAGCAGACACAAGAGGATTTTCAGGGGTAACCTCTTGGTTAACATGGTTAGCTACAAGTTTTACAACATTTTCAGCTGCTATGCTATCCATATCACCAATATAAAACTCCCCTTTTGTAAGACTATCTGCAAAAACTTTTCCATCATCATTTTTCATTATTTCTATAATGTCTTTATCATTCATGTACTTCATAATTTCTTTCCCTAATGAAATTTCAAGTAAGCTAAGAAGATTATCCTTCATTTGATTGTCTTGTATCATTTTTTTCTTCCTTCTCATTTTTAATTTCATTAACATTTGTTGTGTCTATTGAAACAATCTCAAATGTTAGTGAATCTAATATTTTTTTAATTCCTTCAACTAAAATATTCAATTTATCTTTATCTACTAATAAGTTTTCAATAGCTTTTTCTTTTTCCATAAAGGGTGCTTTTATTTTAGTCCATAATTGTCTTCCCTTTTTGTCAATAAATTCTTTTTTCTGTTTTTGGACCATTTTTAATTTTTCTGTATATTCTTCAATTTTTTGGTCATAATTTTTTTTCTTGCTCATAATCGCTCTCCTAAAGTAAGTGACACATGTGTCACTTAGTTTTAAAATCCTCCCACTTTTTATATTCTTTCATTACATCTGAAGAGGTTGCTTTTGTAAAATATGTTTCTCTAGCTAATCTATTCTTAAACTCATCAACTTCATACCATCTAGCTTGTTTCCCACGAATAGGATTTTTTCCAGCTGACAATATAATAACTTCTTTTTCATCCATAGTATGTACTTCTTCTGCTCTCATAAGAGGTCTTCCTACATAACTTTCTGTATAATTTACTTTTCTAAAGAAAAGTCCCTGTGAATAAGATTTAGTTACAATTTTTTCAGTCTTATTTCCTAATCTTGTTTGGACATATTTGGCTGTGTCCACATCATTTGTTGTATAGTAAAGTGTTGTAGACATATTTCCTAAGAATGAATTATTTTCCCCATATACTTCTTTTAACTGTTTCATATCTTGAATTATTATAAGTGCTTTCATTCCCCAACCTCTTATATATGAGATTGCTTTGTGGAGCATATCAACTTTCCCAATAGCTGTCAGTTCATCTAATAAAAGTAAAAGTTTATGTTTAAATGCAATATTTTCACCTTGTTTATTTAGTTCCATACTATCTGTTAAAATATATAGAATTTGAGTTATAAATAATTTTAAAAGTACTGCAGTAATATCAACTGAATTAGGAGCAGTTACAAAATATAAAGCCATTGGGACTTCACTATTCATTAAATCAGAAATCCTAAAATCAGAATAGGCAGTATTTCTTGCTATTGTAGGTACAATAAATGCTTCTAAATCTATTTTTGCACAACCTATTATTCCTGATCTTTCTTTATCAGCTCTATCAGCCATTTCTGCACCAATTTTTGAAACTGAAGGATGTGTTCTTGGAAGTTCTTCTCCTGTCTTTAAAATAGTAATATCATTATAGATTCTTTCAAATAAATCTTCTGGTCCTTCACTATTATGTTCAGAATTTATCATTTGTTGTAATTTTTGATCTTCTGAAAATTGTGGTGAAGTTATGAAATTATATACATCAGCTAAATTTGCTATTCTATTTTTTACCATATATAAGACATGTAATATCACTGCTGTTAGATAGACTCCTGCTGATGGAGCAAAGAAAGGGTCTTTAGTTCTATCTGGAGAAACAATCGCTAAAGCAATATTTTTAGCATCCTGATATTCATAAACTGTTCCTCTTCTTATTTCTACCATTGGGTTATAATGACAAGAAATTTTTTCTAAACCATCAGCTGTAGCCTCAAATCTAAAAACTTTATGCCCTAAACTTTTTCTATATGCAGCTGTATAAAGCCAGTTTTCACCTTTTATATCATTAACTAATACTGACCCCTTCCAAGTTATAAGTGAAGGAATTACTACTGCAACTCCTTTTCCACCTCCACTTCTTGCAACCATCATGGCATGTCCTGGAGTATTATCAATTAAGAATCTTCCATATTTATCTTTACCAAGAAAAATCCCATTACTATAAAATTCTCTTTCTCTCCAACTTTTTTCAGTAAGAAGATAATTCAAAGCTTTTGAATATTTTTTTATACTGTTTGTTTCTTCAGATATATCTATTTTTATATAATCTTTTCTTTCTAAAATATTTTTTTTATATAGAGCTAAAGTATTTGTTTTTTTATATTCTTTTTTTATTTTTCTCTTATCTTTATAGGGAAAAAATCCCATTTTATTTATATCAGATTTGTCGGCCCACTTTGCAGAACCATGAACTGTAATTATTTTTTTCTTATAGTTTACTAAGGCTATTAGTAAAAAAGATAATATAGTTGTCATTCCCATATTTGTATATGCATCATCCATTGCTCTTGGTACTTTTTTTTCAAATTTTAGCCAAGATAATATTTTAAATGGTGAATATATGGGAGTTTTATTTTTATATAAAAATAAATATTTACCTAAATTTTTATGGTATTTAACATTCTTTGCAAAAGTCTGTGTCCCTATTGATAAAGTTCCAATAATTGCAACTAAAAAGATAATAATGCTAATTTTTCTTCTTATTCCCATTTTTATTCTCCATAAGGCTCAAGAATTAAATCACTGTGAACCATAATATTAAGTCTAGCTCCAGGCTCTATATTAATTGTGGGCTGTCTTGATAATGCTCTATCAGCAAATCTTTCACCAATTGTAACTATTTGTTCACCTGCTCCTTCAGCTGCAGCACCTCTCCAATCATTTTTTCGGTCTGTCACAATAGCTGCAGCACTTCCCATTATTGAAGAAAGAACAACTCCTTTTAAAAGTGTTCCAAAGTGATTATCAATTTCACCAGTTATTCCAGCTTTTCCAGATAAATCAACTCCTTGCATATTATCTAGTCCTATACTTTTTCCATCTGGAAAAATAAGTCTTTGCCATACTACTAATAATCTTTCTTGTCCAAAAGTAACACTTGAATCATAAGTTCCTATAACTCTTGTTCCTTGTGGTATCAGAATATGTTTCCCACTTATTGTGTCTCTTACATTTTCAGAAACTACAGCTACAATAACTTTAGAAGGTAAATCAGAATTTATACCTGTTTGAAGAGTAGCTGGAATAAAATCTCCAGCTTTTAATTCAAATTCAGATAACTGTTCTACTAAGAAATTTGTTTGGTAAAATCTTTGTGCTTGTTCATTCATTAAAAAATTTTTTTTACTTTCTTGTCTATTACCATCATAATCTTGAACAGGTTTTGCCTCACCTTTTGCTAATAAAACATTATTATCAACTTGTTGAGTTTGAGGACGAGTAGCAATAGTTATTGTTGTAGGACTTCTAAACGCAGCATCTGATTCTGATTGAAGTTGTTTTAATCTGTTTTCTCTTTCAATTTCTTCAGTTGATTTTTGAGGTTCAATATTATTTTGATTCTCTTCATCTTCACCTGGAATAACATAGTTTAATTCTTCTTCTGTTAACCCACCATTTTCGTCATAACTTAAATCTTGCATCTCATCCTCGCCATATTGAGCATTTTCTAAATTAGGATTTTCTACATCTTTAACAATATTATTTTTAATAATTTTCTTATTTTTTGGGTTCTTATCATCAGAAGAAAATATTTCTTTTCTAAAAATTAAAAAAATTATAAGAAGAATAAGAAACATAAAAAATCCATATATAATTTTCTTTTTAAAAAATGTTCCTTTCTTTTCTTGATTGTTAATTGAGCTTTCAGTATTTTGAGGTTCATTTTGATTGTTGTTGAAATCCATTTTTAGCCTCCTATATGCTTACTGAAATATGATCATTAGGTGACTTAATAAAGCTACCTTTTTTCTTTATTATTATTTCTTTTTCTCCATATCTTAAATATGCCTGTTTAAATAATCTATCTACTGTATAGTATCTAGTTTCAGGATCATATCTATGTCTTACAGAAGCTCCCTCTCCTGTTTGTTCATCTTTTATAAATAAGATTGGGAGTTCTGTTGCTTTCACCTTTTCTCCCATCACAATAAATGTTTGTTCACCATCATCAAAAATTTGTATAGGAGACCAAGTTTCTTTATTTTTATTCCAGGTATAATCAAAGCTGAGGTTATTAACATTAATTTTAGTTTCTTGTGCTTTTAAATTTCTTTCTTTTTGTTTAGCAATTTCAATTTCTTTTGGATATTCAAAACTAACAACAGGTGCATAAGAATTTACTTTTGCTTCTAAAACTAAGTTATACATTCTTTTAGTAGTTGATATTACAAGGTTTGTCTTTAGTTCAGGAACATATGGTTTTATTGAAATTGCTGGTGACATCCCTCTTGAAGTACCAGTGTAATATGTTTGAATGCTCCACCTAGTAGCATCTCCTATTTCTGCATGAATTATATCTTCATCAGAATTTAAAATAATTGTACTAATATATCCAGCTCTAGTTACTATGCGATAACTATCATTTTCATTATAAAAATATGTGCTATTTATATTATTTTTTGAATTTTTATAACCTTTCTCTATTGTAGGCTCTTCTGTTGAATATGGGTCATATTCAGAGGCATAATCTACTGCATAAAGAGAATTAGTTAAAGCAATTAAAATTAAGACTAATAATAATTTTTTTTTCATTTATCCTCCCTTTATTTTGATAAATCATTTGTTATATGGTAATCTTGAATAATAAGTCCTAAAGGGTTTATTTTTATATCCTCTGGATTTATTTTATCTTGTTGGATAACTGAAAAATTCCCTGTTTTTTTGTCAACAGATACAAGACTTCCATTCCTATATGTTTTCTCTGTCCAATTTATTTGATGTATATCCTCAGAGTTTTTTAGCATAGAGGTTATTACTACATCTACTGACTCTTTATTTTTAAATTTCTCTTCTAATTTTAAATTATTAATGTCTGTGTTCATTTTATTTTTCATTTCTGGTGACAAAAATGAATATTCTCTTTTTATTTTTTTGTATGTAAAGACTTTATCTAATGAAATAGAACGAGTATCTATAACAAAATCATTTAGCATAGCAAAAATAATTGTGTCATCTGCAGTATAATTTATCTGATCCATTCTTCCAGTATAGTAAAAACTACCTTTTTCTTTTTCCACTTCAATGACATAAGGAACTAATTTAGTCTTATTAGCTAAATAAAAATACCCAATTAATGTTGCTCCTTCAAAAATCGCCATTATTAAAAATGCGAGTTGCCAGTTACGACAACTCTTTGAAAGACTTAGCATTCTGTCATAAAAGGGATTATCAATAGAGAAATCTCCTTTATTTCCTGAGAAAGGTTTATTTGGTTTCCAAGAAAACTTTTGATTTTTATCTTTCCCCATTCCCATTATTTATTCCCCCATTACATTATTAAAGCTCCACTATATCCAAAAAATTTTGGTCCCCAAGAGGCTGCCGCAAATACTATAGAAATACCTGCTATAACTCCTATTGCTCTTTTACTTAAATTATCAGTCAACCCTGCCATAATAGAAAATCCTACACCAGCAATAGCAATTATAGAAATTAATCTTGCTGTTGGACCTACTAAAATTCCCATAAATTTATCTAACATTCCTACCCAAGGAGCATCAGATGTTGTTGCCATAGCATTAGAAGATACAAGAAGAAATGCTGCTATATACATTCTCTTTCTTTTAAAAAAATTTGTAAATTTTTCCATATTTTACCCTCCTTAATTTTTTACTTTCATTTTTAAATGAAATATGTTAAAATGGAAAAAAGCTACTACATATTATGCTATTATATGTAGTATTATTTATTAGAATTATACACAGTTTCAGAAATTTTTGCAAGTTTTTATAATTAAAAATTTTAAATTTTATATTTTCTTTTTTAGAATTCCTCATAACAATGACACAAATTAGTCATTTTATTTTTGAAGAAAATAAAATGCACGCTTACGCGTTTCTCATTCTGAGAAACAGCAGCGTGATTTAACAGGGCTTTGCCACTGTTAAATAAAATAGCACTTCGTGCTTAAAATAAATGGAGGTGAGCAGCTTGGCTATCTATAGATTGTGTTATAAAAAAGGCAAAGTTGGCTATAGTAAAAATCATGCTGCTTATATTCAAAGAGAAGATGGCTATCAATCAAAAGAAGAAGATTTAATCTATACTAAGTCGGGAAATATGAACTTTAATGGAGAGATTGTAGATACAAAAAAATTCTGGGAGTATGCAGATACTTATGAAAGAGCTAATTCTGTTGCTTATAGAGAAATGGAGCTTACTATTCCTAATGAATTCACTCATGAACAAGCCAAAGAACTTATTAATAATTTTGTAAAAAAAGAATTAGGAGAAAAATATCCTTATACCTATGCTATTCATGAAGCTAAAAATGAGAAAGGAGAAAAAAATTTACATTGTCATCTAATGTTTTCTGAAAGAGAATTAGATGGAATTGACAGAGAACTTTCACAGTATTTTAAGAGAGCTAATTCTAAAAATCCTGAGAAGGGAGGAGCTAAAAAAAATAGAGAATGGCAAGAAAAAACAAGATTATTAGATTTAAGAAAAAGTTGGGAAATTGAAACTAATAATTTACTTGAAAAAAATGGATTTGAAAGCAGAGTAGATTGTAGAACTTTAAAAGAAATAAGACAAGATTTACTTGAAAGTGGTATGTTTGATAAGGCTGAAACATACAACAGATTACCTATTAATGTTGCTGGAAAAATTTTATATAAAGTTGGACATGGAATAGAATTAAGTGGAGAGGAAAAACAGCAATATGACAAATATATTGAAGCTATTAATAGAAAAAAAGAATTAGAAAGAATATCTCAAGAAAAAGAAAATAAAAAAATTGAAGATAAGAATTTAAAAGTTGAAATTGAGAAGTTAGAAAAGGAAAATTCTAAAGAAAAAGCTATTAATATTTGTTCCAAAGGACAATATTTCAAAGCTAAAAAACAATATTATGATATAAGTAAAAAACTAAAAAAATATCCTGAGAATATTATCCTAAAAAAAGAACTAGATAAAATAACTAAGACAATAGAAAATATAGAAAATAAGTCTACAAGTTCTAATAAATATATTAATATTTTTAATAATTTAGAAGAAAAAAGAATTAGCACTTTAGAGGCTCTAAAAGTTGAATATTCTCAGAAATTTAAAGATAAATATTTAACGAAAGAAGAAGAAAAGATTAAAGAAAAATATCAAGATTATGATGTTATTAAGCTAAAGATAAAATTAGAAATCCTTTCTAATGAAAATCCAACTGAAAAAGCTATGAATGTATTGACAAGTTATGAATATAATTTAAAGTTTGTTGAAGCTTTTGAAATGCAAGAAAAGAAGAAAGATATTGAGAATAAATACAATGAAGCAGCTTTATTTAATCCAAGACAAGTCAAGGATTTTAAATTGGCTCTAAGCATAGAAAAAAATAATATTGAAAATAAACAAGATGAAATTGTCAAATTAATTGATAGTGTTGATGAAAAAAAATTAAAAGATTTAGCTAACAAAATTGAAGATAATAATAAGATTGAAACAGCTATTTTAAGAGAACTTATTGAAGAAAAATCTCAATCAAGAAGTGAAGTAGATTTAATGAAAGATAAGATTATACTTTTAGATAAATTTTCAACTTTAGAGAAACTTTATAATAAAGAAGTTGCAAGTGATCAGAAGAATATAAAAAAAATATTTTCAATATCTTCTGAATTAGCATCTGTAGAATCTTTATTAAATTCTGAGTATAAATCTATTAATATTAAAGGCGATATTGCTCAAAATAATTTAAGAATCATACAAGAGCAAATTAATAAAAATGATAAGAGAATCTCAGTAGCAGAAAATGTTATAGATAGAACAAAAAAGATTATCTCAGCTCATAGTGAAAGATATAATTTATCAGGGATAGAAATAATAGTAATTGGAAATTTATCTAAGGGAGAATATTGGAAAAATTATAAAGCAATAAAAGAATTAAAATTTGAGATAGAAAATAATGAAAAAACTCTTTCTAATATGGGAGTAGTTTCTTTTGGTAAAGGAGTTTTAAGGAAAGATATTGAATTGAAAAAGAAAAGATTAGAAGAACTAGAGAAAAAAGAAAAGAAGATCATAAACACTTGTAAACAGGATAAAAATTTTTCTTTTGAAGTTAATAAAGTAACTACTTATTATAATAATGTTTTAGAGAACTATCAAAGTGTTTTGAGCATAACAAAAGTTGATAACAATATAAATTATAAAATAAAATCCACTATTGAAAGACCTGGGAAGAAAATTACCACTTATAAGAAAAATCCTTCTAAAAATAAAGGCAAAGGAGTTGTGAATGAAAGTTCAAGTGGATTAAAAGCAAATGTAAAAAGCATATTTGATGATACAGAAGTTAGAGCAACAGTTGGTATACACTTAGAAAAGAATAAGGAAAATGGATGGGAAATTTAGAAAAAATTAATGATAGAATTCATAGGGTGAAATATAATATTTCTCTTCTAAAAAGTAGAAAAAAAGCTCAAGAAAAATCTGAGAGTAAGAAGAAAAGAATAGAAAGAGCTAGAAAACTATTAAGACTTGGGATTCTTTTTGAAATGACATCAACTGATATTTATTCAATAGAGATTATTATTGGTTATCTACTTGAATTGAAAGAAAAGAAAATATATGAAATAGGAGTTTTAAAGTACTATGGGAATAAATTTTTAACTGAAAACTCTATAGAAAAGCATGATCAGAAGGAAGTTATACTTTTAGATACTGTGGAGAAGAAAAAAAGAAATCACAAATTAATTTCACTTGGGGCATTATTTGAAATAACGTCAACAGATACTTTTTCTATAGCTATATTAATAAGTTATTTAGAAAATTTACATTCTTTAAAAGATAAAGAGTTTAATTTTTACCAAAAAAAAGGAGAAGAATTTTTAAAAAATAGGAGGGCAGAAAATGGAAAATGAAATATGGAGAACCTATTATAGTAGTGGTAAGTTGAAAGAAGAAGTTCCAGTAAAAAGAGGTAAGCTAAATGGAATAGGAATTTTATATGCTGAAGATGGAAACATAATTGAAAAAAGAATTTATAAGAATGATATTTTAATGGGGAATCCTTATATCGGAATGTCAGCAGAACAGTTAGCTGAGGAATTAGGTTATATTATTTCAGATAAATCAGAGATAGATTTAGCTGAAGATAATGCTAAAGCAATTGAAATAAATTATAAAGAAGTGTCAAAAATACTTTTATAATTTTATAGTTTATTTAGTAAGGAGAAAATGTAAGATGAATAAGTTGAGTATTGAAATAAAAGAAATAATAAAAAAATATGAAGATATTGCAAAAGAACAACATCAAAGATTTATAAATTTCATAAGTGAAAATAATATTTTATATGTTTTAGTTTGGGAAGATATAGAAGATAAGTATAGTCCTTTATTTATGCCAGTATATGACATAGAAGAAAATAGAGAGGTTACATCAGAAGATTTATTAAAAAGTCCAAGATTAGAAGTGACAGATAGAGTAGCATTTATGCAAAAGTTATTTATAAGATTTGCTAAAGGAGAATTTAAATTATAAGATAAAAAGGCTAATTCTTTGAATAGTTTGAGGGGAGAAGATAAAAATCTTGAAGGTTGTGAAAATTCACGTATACAAGGAAAAGTATTAACTTCTAATTGCAATGGACAGTGGAGGTATAGAATAGGAGATTATAGTTTAATTTGTATAATAGAAGATAAAGAACTTATTATTTTAGCTCTTACAGTTGGACATAGAAGAGATGTTTATGAAAAATAAATTATAAAAAATTATTTTGAAATTGGTAAATTTTATGTTTAAAAATAAAATAAGAAAAATTAAGAAAGCTACTACATATAATAGCATAATATGTACTATCATTTCTTTTATTTTCAGTGCTTATTTTTAAGTAAATTTTAAATGCTATAAAAATACTACATATAATATAAAGTTTTTTTATAAAATATGTAGTATTTAATTTTGTGGAGGATTAAATGGAATTCAATAAAAAAGGACAGGAAGTTAAATACATAAAGACTGAAGATTTAAAAAAGATAAGAGAGTACCTAAAATATAAAAATAAAATTAGTTTCTTGGCCTTTGTAAATGTTGGAGTAAATGTAGGACTTAGAATTTCTGATTTATCTACACTGAGATTTGAAAATATTGATAGAAGAAACTGGACCTATACTTTAGTTGAGAAAAAGACTAAGAAGAAAAGAATTATTAAGTTTAATGCTGTTTGTAAGAAATCTATTAAAGAGTTAGAGAAATATTATGAAAAGTTAGAGTACTCAACTAAGGAGGGATATTTATTTAAAAGTTTATCTCCATATCAAAAGAAATTAAGACTAGATGAACCTTTTACAATAAATGGAGTTTCCAAAGAGTTTAAAAAGATCGAAGAGTACCTTAATATTCCTTATCCATTAGGCTCTCATTCATTAAGAAAAACCTGGGGAAAAAATGTTTATGACGCTACTTTAAATATAGCATTAATAATGAAGGCTTTTAATCATTCTTCACCAGGAATAACTTTAAAATATATTGGCATTGAAGAAGAAGATATTAATAGGTTGTATGAAGGGATTGAAATATAGAATTATCATTTTAACAATATCTAGCAAGAAGTCTATTATAGAGGCTTCTTTTTATTTTTTCTTTATATATCAATATTTTTATTAAATTTATGTTTTAGTGAATGAGAGAGTAGCTTTCAAGCATTTTTTTATTGATATTTTCTAACTTTAAATTTAATTTTATTTACTAAATTTTATATATAATATTATATATTTTCAATAATAAATAAATTATAGTAAAAATAAAATATTATATTAAA
>ERZ773070.337-NODE-337-length-35854-cov-13.542250_pt1 | contig 35854 bp, 30 predicted proteins | sample MGYA00580618_ERZ773070 | MGnify/ENA primary metagenome ERZ773070 (study PRJEB29015, sample SAMEA2738023) | human oral metagenome | biome: human oral; feature: human-associated habitat; material: dental | place: China | collected 2019 ... | reverse complement strand
GTATCGAAGACGTTGCAGCTGTAGAAGATGTCCTTCGTGGAGTGAAATACGAACGCGAAGATGTCCTTAAAGCTCTAGAAACTATTGATATTACACGCTACTTTGCTGGTATCAGCCGTGAAGAAATCGCTGAAGCAGTAGTAGGATAAAACTATAAGAGATTCGCTTTTGCGGATCTTTTTTTAAACTTATTTTTACATATAAATAGTTTCTAATATATTGCTTTTATGGTATTATATAGATGGATAAAGTCATTTGAAAAGCTTGAAGTATCTCTCTTTAGAAAGTGCGATCTTATGAAACGAGTCTTTATTATCTTTTCTAATCTTTTTGTCACCAGCTTTCTTCTTTGGATTGCCTTTATTTCGCCAAATACGGTCATCTACCGAAGTCTCCCTGTGGTAGGAGTTCTTAAGCAAGAAAGAACTGTCACCTATGAGGAGCTTTCGGCCAACTTAGATCAGTTAGCAAGGGAAAGCCATAGTGTAATTGCTCGCCAGATTCAACAAACGGATTCGCAAGGTCAGGTCAAGTTCTCCTATGATATCTACGGAGAGGGAGAGCTTCCAAAGGACATCAAAAAAGTAGAGAAAGAAGTCGCTTCTAAGAAAAGCTTACTTACCAATTACTATATACTCTCAGGGAAGTTACCACTCGAAAAGTTGGATCAAAAACTACACGAACTTGGTTTCTCAAAGACTTTCATGAATAAGCCTAATTCCTTGCAGAATTTTATGGCATTTTTTGGTTCCGGTTCCCAATCCTTAGCCTTGGTTATTTTTATTCTTAGCTTTAGTGCATTGGCCATTATTCAAAAAACACTTGAATTGAGGAGTGCAGGGATTCGTTACATTGGAGGGATGAGACGGTACCAACTCTTTGGACGTTCTCTCATGGAAGACAGCAGAGAGCTGCTTTTAGGATGTATTGGAGCCAGTGCCTTAGGATCCATTTTGATTTATTGCTTACAATTAACCCCCTTTGCCTATTCCTTCATTATTTCAAGTAGTATCATTTATAATACGTTCTTGCTCATCGTATCTGCTCTCCTGTCCTTTATATTTGCATTCAGCATCCAGACGGTGCACTTGGTTAGCCTTTTAAAAGGGAAAATTCCAGTAAAAAGGATTTTAGTTTTTCTCTTTACCTGTCAATTTCTAGCTGTTGCTCTCATTGGCCTTGCTATCCATCGGGTCAGTATCTATGGTTCTGTCTGGCAGACTTACCAAGAGGGGAAAGTGGCTTGGTCTAAAGAGACGAATTGGGTTCAAATTGGTGTAAATCGGGAGGATTTTTCACAGAATACAAACAAAGAGACGCAAATTGAAAACAGAGCAAAATGGTCTAAGCTCATCGAGTCTGGCATTGAAAAAGGCGGTCTCTTGGTCTATCATCAGCTCGTATCTTTTGATTCAAAAGGCCTCATGAACGATCCTAGAACAGGGAGAAATCTTTCGATCACAGATTACGATCCTCTTGCCAATACCCTATATGTCACTCCAAATTACCTCGATATCCAAAGGATCTCGGTTTCCCCTGAGGAAAAAGAGCGCTTGAATCACTTGCAAGCTGGAGAATTTGGACTTTTGCTCCCTGAAAAGTTGAAGGGTCAAGAAGAGGAGTTGAAAAAACGCTATGAAGATTATCTGACTCCTAGAGATGAACAAGGAAAGAGCCAGTTACCCATGAAAGCACGGGTGACCTATCTTCCTAACAACCAAAAACGCTTTATTTGTAACAATACACCTATGAACTATCAGCAATTCTTGACCGATCCGATTTTGGTTGTTGTTCGACCTAAAAGCTTTGGTGGCTACAACAATCCTTATTTCTCTCAGCTCAATTCTTATCTGTATTTTGATGGACTTGAAAAAAGCAAGAAGCTAGTAGCTGAGAATGGGCTCGAAAAAAACGTGAGTCAATACGACTATGCAGCGGCTGTCTATCAGCAGATGATGCAATCCATTCAATTAGAGAACCTCATGGCCATTGCTGGAGGTATTTTCGGAATGGCGACCTCCATTCTACTCTTTAACACCATGAATTTTCTCTATTTTGAAGAGTTTAGAAGACCAATCTTCCTCAAGAAGATTGCGGGTATGGACTTTTTGAAAATTCACTAAAGCATGCTCATATCAGAGATTGTCATGCTGATATTAGGTAGTGTCCTGATTTTCTTTCTCACACAGGAATGGTGGATCGCTCTCGTTACGCTTTTATTATTTGCGACCAATGCATGGCTGATTCTCCTTTACCGCTCGCATAAAGAGGAGCATTTCTTGCCCATTATTCTGAAAGGAGCCTAATATGATCAAAATAGAACACCTGGCAAAATCATTTGGAGAACGGACTGTCTTTCAGGATATCCATCTGCAATTTGCAGCAGGAAAGGTCTATGCCCTAATCGGAAATAGCGGTTGCGGCAAAACAACCCTACTCAATATCCTGGCTAAGCTAGAACCTTATGATAAGGGAAGTATCAGCTATCGAGGACAAGAACTTAGGCAAATCAAATCTCATCACTTTTTAAGGATGAATTAGGCTATCTCTTTCAAAACTTTGGTCTTCTTGAAAACGAGACCGTAGCTGCCAATTTAGAACTTGGAATGATTGGTCAAAAATTGACTAAACAAGAGAAGAAGCAGAGAGAAGAAGAAGTCTTAGAAAAGGTGGGATTGGACTATCTCACGCTCGATCAAAAAATCTATGAATTATCAGGCGGAGAAGCGCAGCGTGTCGCCTTGGCCAAAGTTATCCTCAAGGATCCTCCCTTGATTTTAGCAGATGAACTGACTGCAGCACTCGATCCAGAAACTTCACAAGAAATTATGAACTTGCTTTTATCATTGAAAAAGCCCGACCGCTTGATGATTATTGCAACTCATAATCCAGCGATTTGGGAAAAAGCCGATGAAGTGATTCGGTTAAATACTATTTAAGTTAAGTAAAAATGCTCTATGAACAAAACATCATAGAGCATTTACTGTTTTATGTGTCATAATTTTAGTTCTGTAAACTAGAGCTTGTCCAGAGCATTCTTTTGCTCATCATTGATAATGTGGGTGTAGAGGTCAGTGACTTGTGTACTAGCATGCCCTAGCTGGTGACTGACGAGAACTTGAGATTTGGTTGCATCATACAAACGTGTAGCAAGTGTATGGCGGAGTTTGTGAGGCGTCACTCGCACCTTGAAGTCCTCGGAATACTTGGCTACCATTTTTTCGACACTGGAAGCATCGATTCGATTCGGAGTGCCACGGTATTCCGTCAAAAAGAAGGCTGTATCCGTCTTTTCGGCCTTGTATCGTTTGCTCCGAATACTCAGATACCCTTCTAAATAGGGCTTAGCAAAAGCAGCAACATTGACAGAGTCCCTTTTTCCGCCTTTTCTTGTCACTTCAATAACCATCATTTTGAGATTAATGTCTTTCAGGTCTAGATTAACAGCTTCAGACAGACGAACGCCAGAGGCTAGCAACAAAGCAATGATGGCCAAATCCCGTTCCTTGTTCTTGTTGAAAGAGGACAGGGCCCGATTAGAGAGCTTCTTAGGGTACTCCGTATCGATATACTGGAGAAATTCCTCGGTTTCATCCCCTAAAAAGAGCTTCTGCTTAATATTCTCTGCACGAGCAGCCAGAGTTTCTTTTTTCTTCTTAGTAGCAACTTTTTTCATTACATTTCGATAGAAGTAGGGCTCACCCTGCTCGTTTTCCACTTCCTCGGTCAAATATTTGTATAGGCTGGACAAAGCCGAAAGAGTTCGGTTGATGGTTGTCTGGGAGACACCGTTTTGGGTTGTATTGGCATTGAGAAGCGGCCTCTCTCGCAAATAAAGAATGAAAGCTTCCATGTCTTTTTTGGTCATATTTTCCAATACAGAGAGAGGGATCTCAGCAATCTCTGAAGCGTCAGATATACCAGAGTCTAAAACCCAGCGGAAAAATCGATCGTATTCTTTAAGATATTCATACAAGGTTGTAAAACTATAAGGCACCGCTAGCTTGGACTGGTAATATTCTAGAACGTACCAGGGCATGATTTGCTTCAGCTTATCAATTCGTTCCAATAAAATCTCGCGTTTCATTTCATCTTCCTCATAATTTTCTATAAAAGAAGTATAGCATATCTAGATATATTTTTCAAGAAAATTATAGTTTTTCGGAAAGATGATGGAGAGAGGTTTTAGATTAACCGAAAAAAATTTTTGAGCAAAAAACGTACTTTATTCCCGTGAATACTAAATCTTTCGCATACTTAAATTCTGTACATTATCTACTTGAAAACTAAAAATACAATCTTTTAAAATAATGTACTTTATAAAAATCTACGATAAAAAACAAGTTCAAATTTGAACTTGTTTTTAAATTTTCCTATAAGGAACAAAATGTTCTCTTTTTCGTCTACGCCCTTTACAAAACATACATGGCTCGATATTTCGTTTTACATTTGCAATCTTATCTACGATAGCCATTCTATAACGATGCTCTGGATTATTCTTACAAATCCACCAAAATCTTAATTGGGTATTATTTGGGATTCTTTCTTGATCTCCTAGAATAAGATTATTAAGATGATCCCACTCATTCATCAAATCTTCAAAAGAGATATTATCTTGTCTTTCTTTTAATTCTGCACAAAATGGACACATTTCTTTAAGATCTTTTGTCTCGGAACTTAAATACTTATTTAATATAATGCTGAAGCGCTCATGAAATTCGAAGTTACATTCTTTGCAGCGCCATAAATAAAACCTTTTTTCAGTTAATAATGGAACAAAACTATCTATAGAGACTTTATTATTTGGTGCCCACAATTTTGCTAGTTCAGGGTACAAATAATCAAATGTATTAAACCCCTTCAGGGGCTTATCATTGTTGCAGTAAGGACAAGACTGAGAGACTTCTCTTCGAATTGGGATAGAACATAAATATGTCCCATGACACTTTGAACAATCCCACAAATATTTTTTGGTCTCAATCGTTGTCTGAGCTAAATGAATAGGAATATTATTTTTATCACTCCATTCTTTGATGAGCTTTGGCTCTTTAAGGAAAATATTATTTTTAAATACCTCAGTCCTCCAGTCACATTGATTAGGACATGTTTGAAAGTTTTGGTTTTCTAAATCAGTTCGACTGATCATTTCGACTGGGCTACATTGAAAGTTGATTTTACAACAAGGACAAACCCAACTAACTACATTATTTGACTTAAACCAATATTCGGAAAAATCTCTTTCATTACTGTGGTCCCAAAATTCCCTCAAATAGGGATGTGTTTTATTTAGTGTATTAAAATCCTGAAGTTTTTCTCTATTTGAACAAAATGGACAAGACCTATCTGTTTTTTCAAATAGTGAGCATGAATACTCTCCGTGACAATTCGTACATTCCCATAACACATGAACATTAGATAATGCATCAACTTGATTAGGTGTAATATTGTTCCTTTTAGACCACTCCTTAAGCATGGAAGAATTTAAAAAAGATAGAGGAGAAACATCAAAATCTTTATCCAATAACTCTTCAAATGAAGAATGACACTCCAAACAGTAATGACCACTTCTTTTAATTCGGTTCAATAATCTATCGATAGATAATTCAAATTTGCAATGACACTTATCACATTCCCAATGGATAGGTACTGTTATATTGTAGCTCAGCTTCAGTTCGTTAAATTTAAATTTGTTTAAATGATCGCTATAGATTTTAACTAAATTTGGATAAACTGATTTGTAATCGCAATGATAGGTAGTTTCATTGCAGCCAAAATGAAATAAATCCCCACTTGTTAGTTGGAATAACCTTTTATTTGTCGCAGAATCTTTCCAACTTAATTGACACGTTGGACATTTAAAATTGAATTTTCTTTTACTATTGAACGGCAAAGTAAGAAGTTTCTCATCTAATTCTTCATCTTGCTCTATACTGTAGTTTATATAATTTCTGAAATCAGGATAAACCTGAAGAACGCTCTCATTTTCATCAATGGAACGTTCACCTAATCCACAATGGGGGCAACACCTAAGATATTCATAACTGTCAAGGTGCACATCAATGATTTTCGCTTCCCAATGGTGTTGACAATAAGGACAAGACCAATAGGCGTATTTTAAACTATTTGACGATAATTTTTTGGGGTCAAGAACATTTCGTTTTTGATCCCAGTACATGTAAATAGCTGGATTATCTTTAACTTTCTTGTTCATTTCTTTCCTCATTTATAATTAGTTTTGCTGTCTAGTAAGTTTTTAATAGAAACCACTTTAGTTGATTTTTGAGGATTTTCTTGTTCAATAAGACCACCAGAATGAAAATCTATTTCTGAATCAGCGGTGATGATATTGTCTGCTAGGAAATCCTCACTGATAACCTTTTGAGAATATTTTAACAATCCTTCTTCTTTTAAAAGCTCATTCGCAATTTCTGGATAGACACTTGTTTTGATTATTTGTAATAGTTTTTGATTCTCACCACTTAACTCATTTTCTCTTTGTAGCTTCTGTTTTAAATCTTCATTAGTTGACTGTAGTTCAGAATTTAAACTACGTAACTTATCTGCTTCTTGTTTATAGCTGGCCGCAATGTTTGCTATTTTCTTGTAGTATTGGCTAGTTTCCACCAATGCTCTTTTCATAGCACCTGGAGCACGATTTTTTGCCATAAAATTGTCAGGATCTATGGTCTTGTAAGTAATTACAGCTTCATAATTTTCATATTGGTATTTAATTTCACTTTCTTTTAAAAAATCCCTGAATCTTTTATTACGTCTAATGGTTGTATCCGCAACATTTTGATAGCCATTATTCCTAACATAGTCACCAAACCGAGGGATTTTTACCAAGCTTAAATCACAGGAACACTGGGAAATTAAATACTGTTCAAACAAATGAATCAATTCATCATCAGAAATTGATTTCTTTCTAGCCATTAGACTTGTTCTCCTCTAAAGATAGTTGTTTAGCATTTAAGTAATCTTGATAGGTATTGCTAACTGTTTTTAATTTCAACAAAGCTTCTCCAATATCTTCAATATGACCTTTCCCTTGCCTAACTTTTCTAATCGCTTCATCTACAACCATAGCTTTTTCATCAACCGACTTTTTAAATGTTTTATCCATTGAAAAATAATCTTTACCTGCTTTACGGTAAAAAGGGCAGCTCGTACAAGCACCTAGTTCTGCATGCTCACTAATAACTTTCAGACAATCTGAATAATCACCTTTTGCAAAGCGGGGTGAGTAACACCGTCCTTTATTTTCTAAAGTGATGTATTGTCCTTGTGCTGTATAAAATGGCTGTCTCTTACTTATGGCGTAATTCGTATTCTTACTCGTTAGTTTACGATACATTTGATAACTACGACATTCAATAAATTGGCTTAAATTTGAAAAATAGTGAGATGAAGTTGTCACATCTTCATGACCAGCTAAAAGCATAGCTGTAACAGGACTAGCCCCTTCTGCAATTAAATTGATCATTGCAATGTGTCTCGTATCCCCAATATGAATCAAATTAATCTCGTTTTCATCTAATCTAGCTGGAAAACTAAAATAATTAACTTGATAACCGTATTTTTGAGAAATAATCTCATTAAAAAAATACCTCAAAATAGTATTGAGATTAGTGTAAGTTAAAAATCGGTTATTAACACCTGTTCGACGACCCCAACGGTTATAATGAGGATCAGTCACAAATAATGTATCTAATTTAGTAGAACGATCATTTTCCGTAAGTTTGAGGTAAGTCTTTATTTCAGAAGCTAATGAATTAGTAATTTCATAAGTATTCAAAGTATAATCTTCAGAAATTTTATGTGCAACAAGTCGATCCCTTCCTTTGATTATATTTCTCCTTAATGTAAGAAAATATTTTCCATCTTTCTCGGTTAAACAGTTTCTTTGTATTAAAAGAAATTCTCTTGGCCTTAAAGGTAAAATCGCTGTAATCTGCCACCAGAGATACAATGGATAATAAAATAGACGTTCTTTCTTAGATAATGTTTGAGACCAATAATCATTTAAAATGTCATTAAAAGTAAAATAGGATTGAAATTGCGCTAATTGTCTTTGCTGTTTTGACCTCTGCTTTTTTTGAAGGTTTATAGTTAATTTATTATCTAATTGCTCCAATAGTTGATTTAGTTGACTATCATCTGAATAGGGAAGATTTGAGAAAAAGTCAATACATAAACCAGGAAATATTACAGAAATATTTTCTAAATCTAAAAACGTATCTTTGGTTGTATTTTTAATAATACGTTTAATATCCATTAGAAATAGCTGTAAAGTTTTTAAAACATGTTGTTTCATTGAGAAAACAATAAAACTTTTTAAGTAATCGATAAATTCCTTATAAGGCAACTGAAAAACTGATTGATAAAATCTCCTATATTGAAATTCAGAAATGTTAAAAAACAGGCTAATATTTGCATATTCATTTGTAGTTTCCCATTTCTTATGATCAAAATCGTAACTTAGAATAATCCCTTTTTCAAAATAATCATCGAAAATTTCTTTTGCTCGCAGAACACAATCACGGTTAAAGGGTTCAAAATAATTTTCAGTTTTAAAAAGTTTAGCTTGATTGTTCAATTTATTAACTCCTTTATTATTTCTTCGTAATCATGTAACACGTCATCTCCATATTGCTCGCATAAAGCTTGCAACATTTCAGTTAAACAAGGTTTTATTTGTTCTTCTAAAATACTCCGAATTTTACCTTTTTCTAAATCAGAACGAACTCTAGAGTATTGTTTGTTCAAACGATTGAATTCTCCTACTAATAACAATAAAGTAGATTTCGTTTGTAGTTCATAATGACAACCGATGCAATGTTGCCTATCGTCATATGGACAAATTTTTCCAAGAGCAGACAAAAGACACATGCTTTCACCTTGTTTTGAGAAGGCTTCACCGTTTCCTATACGATGACAAATAGTAAGAAGTTGATTAGGCTCTGCTTCTTCTTCTACCAAAAGCTTTAATGCCTTTTGAGATTTTACTTCTGCCTGAATGCTTAAAGCCAATGTTTTTTCAATCTCATTTGGTGTCAAATCTAACTGTTTAATCATCTGAGTCTGTTGACTAGGGCTTAATTCTTTATACTTTCCTCTAGTAACAATCGTCAGGAGCATTGATGGAATCATAGATAAAACACCTCGTTCAAATAGTTCTCTCGCAACCATTTCTGGTTTAAGCTGGCTTAGTTGGGCATCTTTTAGGTACGTTGTTGTGGTTTGAGCAAATTCATCGAATGAACCTTTATGGCTACGGGCTAATGCAGCTAAAAAATAACCTTTAATATTTAACTCAGATTTTTCTTGTAAAACATCATCTGCTAACATGGCAACAGTTTGAAGATAGGATTTATTTGCAGATCTAGAACTAAAATTCCTTTCAAGAAATAAGTCTCCAATTTCTTTCCCCATATATCGACTAATTCGTTTATATTCTTTTATTTGTCGAATTAAAGGTTCATTATTATTATCTTTATTCAACTGATAATGAGCTTCACAGATAGCCAACAATGTTCCAATCAATACCTGACAGCTCTCAGGGACTTGAAATTTAATTTGATTAATATTTTTAGTTCCCTTTGTTTTATTCGGAGTAATATTTAGATAAGTTAAACGAGTTGTAATACTTAAAAGAGTTCTTCTTGCCTCACTGCTACTCCAATCCCCACTTCTAACTGATTTTAGAACTTCTTTCGGTGTTCTAGGAAGTTGTGGATGACCTAGTTGTTCTAAATCTGTTCCACGTAGCGCACATATAAAATGAAGTGCTAGAAATAGCCATGTATCTGCGTAGTCTTTTGAGATTGCTGCTTTATAAAGCATATCTTCTTTTCTAATGTAATCGTCATTAAAAAGAAAATACAGTAATTCTAAATATTCATCTAACTCATAAGCGTTAGTCTCCTGTTCTAATGTGTATCGAGGTGTAAATTCATATCTTTTGCGATAGTTACATCTTGTTTTATTCATTAACCACTTTAAAAAATCAATAAAAACTTCGCCTTTTTGCTTTTCAAGTGCGTATACCGCTTCTTCAACCAACAATTCAATCTCATTATCATTACAGAGGAATAAATCTCTTTTTAGATAATAAGCAAGAAAATCTTGAACATAAAACATGTTTTCCTTAGATAAGTTGCTATCTTCTGAGTATTGCTGAAAATATTTGTAAGTCAATGGGAATTTTTGCTTAAATATAGGCTGAATTCCTGCTAAACCAGTTGGCCCAAGAAGATAATTGGTTATTTTTTCTATTAATAATTGAGCATCTTTATCTGAGATAGAATAGTTATCCAAATCAATCTCAATATTAAACCAATTGTTATCAACTAAAAACTTACTAATTTTGCCTTTATACTGTATATCGTTTTTTCCGAGTTCACTTAACAGATTTTCAATCAAAGATTTAATTGAATAAGTCATACATTACCTTTCTAACTTATCACCAAAAAGTTCATTTGCTCGCCAATTCATATAATCAAAAACACCATTGTTAACTTGACCATATTGTTTTGCGATTTCACCTTTATTTTGTAGATAAACCCAAGCACTCTCAGGAGATTTATCACCCCTTGCAGACATGAGTTCACTAATCTCAGATACTCCAGATAAGACTAACTGTGTGGTGTACCAGTGTCTGAAAATATGTGGGGAAATATTATGTTCCTGTAAAAGTTGACCGAAGAAAACAACCTCTGCATCATCGGATTTTAAAAAGATTGGGATCATTTCTTCGCGAATAATCTTACGAAATCTTTGATAGTATACATCGTATGACAATGCTTTCCCTCGTCTGTTAAGATTTAATGGCCCATAGTCTTTCTCATACTTCTTACCTTCCAGATAAGTCATATAGTCATTATAAGTGTCTAAAAAGACCTCCAGAAAGATATAAGGTACTGCTTGAAGTCTTTCCTTTTTAATCCGTCCAGTTGGCTTTAAATCGCTTCTAAGAGGTATTTCTTTTCGTAGATCGATCTCAATCTTAAATACTTGGCCATCACTTTGGTGAAATAAAATACCTGGTCCTAGAGGACTATCTTCACGTCTTACGTTACATGCTTCTGATGGTCTTAAGCCAACAAAGGCTCCCAGAGCCACAACCATGAGTAAATCCTTATGATACTGAGCAATGTGAGAAAACAACATCTCAAAGGCGCTATTTGGCATATCACGAAAAATAGCTTTCTCAGTGTTGCTATCATCCACGTAGATTTCAAAATTTGGTTCTTTACGCTTTACAACTCGCCCTCTACTATTCGTAAAAGTTGTCGTAGAATACAATTCTTCTGCTTTTAACTTAGCCTTTCCCTCTCGCTCACTTAAATAAAGAGTTAAGAAGTCAAGAACTGCATTTACGCATTTTTCAACGGTGCTTTTCTTTCTTTTTCCGCTATCCCCTGGTAACTGAGATAAGCCATAATGCGTAAAAAACTCTCTGACCATTTCAAGTGTAAGCTGATCTACACTTTTAAGTCCAAGAGTACCAAATATAAAATTTAGAAACTTAACAACGTAAGAAAAGCGTTTATTCCCATTATCTGAGATCGACTTGATTCTTGAAGTAGATTTAACATAACGATGAAAATCAGTAAATTGTAAATTGCCGTCATCGTGCTTCAGAACGATAAATTGCTTTGTCACGATGTTGTTATCACCTAAAACCAGTGAATGTTTATATACAACAAATCTCATGTTATCTCCTTGTTTAATATGACTGAAGGTTCTGACTAGGTTTTAGGATGTCAATACACAAAAAAACGATCAAATCAGTACCATTTTCCTTTGTGCTCTAAACTGCATAAAGGGAATATCGATGAGTACTTTCATTGATCGTTATTATTATTTAAATTAATTCAAGAATAAAAGTAACTTCATCTAAGTAATAAGAGCAATTAATTAGCCCAGCAACAACGATAACCACAGCAGCCCCTTCTATACAATGAGAGGAATAACCACCGTGGCTATCTATTTACTTTTTTTCTTTTACTTTTGTAAGTTACTTTTATTATTTTTACTTTTTTTGTATTATATCATATTTTGATTGAATAGTCATCTGAGATAGTGATCTTAAAAAACTGGAATTTTTTTCAATTGTACATTTTCGCATTTTATCATATTCAAAAACACGGCCTATGAGTTCAGTTCTAACCGTGTTTTATTTTTATATTTTACCTAAATTTTCCAACTGTTTATACCTTGTTAGAGTTTTAAAATTTAAATATTCCTAGATTAAGTTGATATGGCTGTACCTTTTTTCAATATCTGGTATTGAAAAATCTTCAGGTTTTTGCGATATTACTTCTTTGAGAGATATTCTTCCTGATTTTAATAACTTTATATAAGGAGATAATGTTTCTTTCTGCTCATTAGTTAATTTTGGGATACAAACATTCAATAAATCATGTTTCTGTATTTCTGCTAATCCATCAGAACCCCTAGCTAACGAGCGCAATTGGACCGCCCACGACTCACTTTGAATGTATGAAAGAACGTCCGTTAAATACTCCTCGCATCCTTCTAACAATCTTAATCTAAACGCACCATTAGTCACAATAACATTGTGAATGTCTTTACCAATGTAAATCCATTTCGAGACGCTTCCCCAAATTGAACCTACATAAATATCCCCCTCTTCTGCAAAATGTTTTGCTCGGCTCGGTAGTTCCCAACCATGCATTGGAGTAGGCGTGTATGTCCCATATTGCATAGAACTTATATCAACGTACTGATAAGTTTTAGAGTTTTGTTTTGTAACCTTTTCACCATCTTTATCGAATCCTTCAGGAATAATTTCGACTATATCTTTGAGGATGAAATGTGGTTTATTAGTGATACTATTAAGATTTTCTTTAGCTTTATATGAGTACCTTTTAGGATCTAAGGTGAAGAAAGGGTCGTTCGCTATTTCAGAGTATTTAATACACCAAGTATACTTCTCTTCAATTGAGTATTCGTTATTAGGCGTAATACTATCGTTTAACCAATTATTTGCAATACTTGCATCGGAACTTCTAATCCCTTCAATGATTTGTTCAAACTCTGAATCAACAATTGGCTCACCATATTCGTCAGTTTCAATTGTTCCAGTTTCATTATTACGTTTATATTGAATCTTTCCGTTGCTGTCTCCTGCTGACCACCCTAGTTTATTAACAATTTGAATCGAAATGGGATAATCCTCACAATCAACAATATTATTTAAATCTGTTTTTCGTCTCTCTGCAACTATTACACTCGCACTTACATCAGCACCACTTGATTTAAAAGCGAACCTTGGTAAGGAAATTATTGAAACAATTTTAGAAGTTTTCAAGATATACTTCCTTAATTCTTTAAATTTTTCAGATGTATTACCTAAATATCCATTTGGTAGGATAATAAGATAGCGTCCACCTTTACGACAAAAACGAATCACTGCCTCTGCAAATAATACACCTGTTTCTTGTTTCTCTAGAATATTTCCACTTGAATCTTTAGCCAAACTGAATTTACTTAAAACTTCTTTTCGCTTTTCAACAATTTTTGAGCCAAAAGGAGGATTACATGTTACTATATCATAGGATTCCTCATGTTTTTCAATATTTTTTAATGAATCTTCCTTCATCAGATTAGATTTACCATCGCCGTTCAATACCATATTGAGAACAGCAACTTGGATTGCATTTTCAGAATTATCAATCCCATAGATATTATCTGCAAATCCAGGATTAAAATTTCTTCCCTTTTTAAAAGCTGCAACAAGAAAATCCGCGCTCCCCGCTGCAGGGTCGAGTATTTTTTCTCCAATTTGTGGATTAATAATATCTATTAAGAAGTCTGTGATTGACGGCGGAGTGAAATATTGAGCTAAGTCCCACTTATATAATTGTTTAGCAAATTTCATATAAAAGGTTTGAATCACACTTCTTTTTGCATCTAAAATTTTAATAGGAGCAATTACTTCTGCAATTTCAAATACGGTAAACCCATTGTATTTGACCTCAGTGCTTATTTTTTTTGGAAGGTGATTTTCATAATATCTAACACCTTTCCCTACCAATTCCTCAAATGCCTTTTTTGCCTGACTTTCCGAAAGTCCCTGCGCTCTATAGTCTTGAAAGTTAACAGGTAAACTTGTTCTAGTTTCAAATGCATGTTCATCAAATATCTTAGCTAGTAAAATTTGTAAAATCATTTCATACCTTGATTCTGGTCCAAATGAAGCCTTATGTAAAATATCTTCAATTCTTTCAAATATTGAAATGAGTGATTTCGCAGGTATTAAGTCTTTATAGGTAAGAGATTTGTTTGAAGAAATGGAATGAAGATACTCAGGTAGAATTGCAATAGGCCCTGAATGAATCATCTTTCTACCATTATTCACTTCTTGCCAAAAAACTCGCTGTTCAATATTGTCCCAATAAATACCTAAAGTGGAGATATTCTTCGAAAAATCTAACATCGGCTCAACTTGTGTTTTCTCTACATAATCTACGTTGGAATTATCTCTTTTTACTTCTCCTAAAATAAGAGCATGTTCTAAAACTTCATCAATATTGTTTCGATCAATCAAAGATGCTGGTATATCCAAAACAGCAAAATCACATCTAAAACTGTTTCTTCCAGAATTGCCAAACTTCTTAATAATTGGTTCAATCAAAATATGTTCTTTAGGATAATTTTTAGATATTAAATAATTTATCGCATTAATTCGATAGTACTCTTCAGTATTTGATAAACCATTTTTTGTTTTCTTACTTTGTTTTAAGTACCCTCGAACAGGACAATGTAATTGAATGTTATTAAAATTTACCTGACTCATAGCTGCCTATTTATAGCCTCCATTTTCCATCCTAAAGCATCTTCAAGTTATGCTTCTATTGTTTGTTTAATTATAGCATACTTATTTTTAACTATCTATCAGAATATTTATTTCAAAACATTGTTCTTTTTCCTATGTTTTTTCATAATCTACAATTAGACAGTATATCATACTAAAAAATATCATTTTTCTTGACAAAATTTAAATAAAAAAAGGGAAAATGGAATTATTTATTTCGTTTTTCCTTTTTTAAAATCTAAAAAAGTGATATAATGTCATAGAAAGATATAGGAGATACAAAATGGTAATTAAATTAAGGGAATTAACAATTGAACATATTAAAAATGTTGACTATGGTAATATAAAGTTCTATGACAAGAACGGTTATATCAATCTCTTGGGAATCTACGGACAGAATGGTTCAGGAAAAACAACAGTGGTTGATGCAATTGACATTGTAAAAACTATTATGGCAGGAGACTCAATCCCTGAAGATAGCTTCGGGATTTTTAACACCAGTGAAGATTATTTACCCAAAATTACAGTAGAATTTGAATCTGAAAATAATCTTCTACTGAAATACGAAGTGGAATTTATTTCAGATGAATCCACAGTGGAACAGAATGTTTATCTTGCAAGTGAAGCAATTTCTTATAAGGAACTTAAACCGAGAGTGCAATTCAAAAATCTTTTTGCTTTTACGCTTTTGGATAGAGACGAGCAAGGTGAATTCGTTGGTAGTTTAAAATCACGTTCGAAATTCTTGAGTAAAGATGCTATAGAAGTATTAGTTGAAACTGCTATCAGAACTAAATCCTCTGTTCTTTTTTCTAAAGAATTTAAAAATCGCTTAGAAAAACAACCTGAGAAGGAATTAGAAAGAGAATGCTATAAAATATTAAATAATTTTTGTGAGCATATAAGAGTTTATACTCAGCGTTATGCAAATTTAACTGGTATTGGTGCAATGCCAATTAATATCAATTACAAAAATGAAACACACGCTTTCCAAGGTGCTTTACCAGCACTTTTAAAAAAAGGGGGGATGCCAATTCCTCAAAAACACATTTCAGTTTATAAAGACATAATACGCTACATGAACGAGATAATTCCAGTAATTATTCCAGATTTAGTTTTGGATATGACTGTAGGTGAATTACAAATTGATCAAAATGAAAATAATTATTATAATGTTAACTTTTTTGCCAAACGTAATGATAAAACTTTTTCTCTAATTCATGAATCTGAAGGTGTTAAAAAGATCATTAGTATGATTGGCTTTTTAGTCGAGGTATATAATCATCCTGGAATAATTGCTTTTATTGATGAAATTGATTCGGGAATTTTTGAGTATCTACTAGGAGAATTAATGGAAGTATTCTCGAGAGATGCTAAAGGCCAACTAATATTCACCTCTCACAACCTTAGAATATTGGAGATGCTGCCAACACGTAAAATCCGTTTTTCAACTACAAATAGAAAAAATCGTTATATTACTCTGAAGGGAGTAAAATCAACGAATAATCTCCGTGATCTATATTTGAGATCAATTCAAATCGGGGGGGCAGATGAAGAACTTTACCAAGGAAAAAGTCAATCTAAAATTCGTCGTGCTCTTAGAAAGGCGGGCAAGTATAGTGGCGAATAGTAATCAAGGAAAGGTATTCTTAATTTTTGTTGAAGGTAGTACGGATGCAGACTGTTTAGATATCATTGTTGAAGATTTCAAACAAAAATTAGTTCTATCTGATATTACAATACGTATTCAGAATGGAGATATATTTACTTCAACAGAAAATAAAACAAAAAATGGTCAGACTATTTTAGAAGATCAGATTCAGCTTTATCTAAACTACAGTAAATTATCTCCCGATCAAATCATACACGTTGCTTTTGTTACTGACACAGATGGGATTTACATTAACCAAATAAATTATCTTGTAACGCCTTCAATTGATTCTTGGTGTTATGATTTTTCAAACGGGAAAGTATTATTTAAAGACTCTGATAAGAAAAGAGATATTATTGCTTCTAGACAGACAAAAGCTAAAAAAGTATCTCAAGTCATTAAAAAGCAATCTGAAAGCACTTTGGAAATAAACGGAACACAATTATCTTATTCGGTTTACTTTAATTCGGTTAATCTTGAACATGTATTATTTGAAAAAGTCTTGCCTGACGAAGAAAAAACAGAAGCCATCGATAATTTGTTAGATGAGATTGACGATGATCCAAATAAAATGATTGCAATTTTCGAAGGTAAAGCATTAGGAACTTCTTATATAGATTCTTGGAATAAAATACAAGAACTAGAAGTTGAGATGAAATGCAGCTACACAAATTTACATATACTGTTTGAATTATTAGAGAGTTTCAAAAATATAGAACAAGTGTAAACATCTTGCATTCAAGTCTAAAAAAGTTTCAAAGTCACTCAAGGCTTTGAAACTTTTTAATATCTTTTGCTTATCAATAGAAAATTGATTTATCCATCAAAAGCAGATCAGCTAGTTCATCAACATTCATGTCGAGTACTTTAGCTAAACTTACCACATTCTTGAAGGAGACATACACAATGTCTTTATTCCATCTTCGAATAGTTCTATGACTCACACCTACCACTTCACCCAATTCTTTGATTTTGAAACTCTTAGCTTCGTATAAGTCATTTAAGGTGACTAGGTTATCAGTCTCTTTAGATTCTGCATCTAGACTTATATTGTCTTATGTGTTCATAAAGTTACTCCGTCTATCTTTTTTTGATTCAGCAATTATAGCATAAACTCATGTGTAGTGCTTTTACAGTCTCGTTAAACTGAGGTCAGCTCTTCAAAATGGTATTTGCCAAAAGTTAGCAATTTTCATCAATAATTCCTGCCCAATAATCAAAATTCTCCTCAAGATAAAGTAACACATTAAATAGTTTTAAAAACTCTTCTTCTGAAATCTCGTCATCCCAACGTCCATGTCCAATCATGTGTCTATTTGGATAGTTAATAGTAAATCGTTGGGTATCTGCAAAAAAGTTGTAACACCAATGCAAAAGGCCGTAGTCAAAAACTGTTTTTTCTCCAGGACTTATTTGCTCATCAATTTTTCTTATTGCCCTGTGTCCAACTGCTGTCCTTTTATCTGCATCACTAGATAATGGCTCTGCTAATCTATTAAGTACACCATCAATAGCTAATGAAGCAAGGGTGTAGGCTGCGTAGTAGTTTTGTTCTGAATAACTCATTGCCATTGACTGGATTAGATGATAAGAAAAGCATTGTGATTTCGCCAAATACTCTATGTCAGATGTATCTACAATAATCTCTTTAAGATTATCTAACCACTCTACCTCAATGTCTTCAGTATCGTCTAACAAAAGCTGATTAACGACTGCTCTGTCTTGGAAGAAGATAACCCAGCCTTTACCAGCAAAACTTTCTACTTTAGCGATTATCCTCTTTCTCTCTTCTTCTGTGTATGGAGAAAGAGCATCTTTTACTACCTCAGATAAATTTGAAAGCTGTCTTCTTAATTCTACGAGGGAGTCAGTGGCAATACTTTGGGTTAACGTGCTAATGATTTGTGACGTTTTATTTAGACTCTTGAATAGTTCCTTATTCTGTTCTGAAAACCGCTTCAAACCTGATTGTTCTATCGCACTATCTATTTTCTGTGAAAGTTGTGCAATTTCTTTATTTTTCAACACGCTTGTAGCAACTGCTATTCTTGATAGATTAGCTTGTTCTTCTACTTTAGGATATGTTGCAATAGTTGATAATGCGTCCTTTATAATATGTTCAGGTAATTTTTTAATGGGGTCGGCAGGGCTTGAATTTGCTTCAGTTAAAGATGAAGTGGCTTTAATTGAACCTGTTTTATAATTGATGTCTAAACCATTTTGAGCATTTGGGATAAAGACATTAAATTCATTCATGATAACATCATCATCTTCTACTTCAAACGCTTCTCTATTTGGCGTTTTAGCTTCTAAAATAACACCTCTAGGAAGGTATTCAAATTCTTGGTCTGCCCCTTCTGAATTCTTTTTAAAGATAGGCGTAACTCTATATTCAATATCAATTCCTTTTTGTAATGTATTAAGTATAACATTCTCAAAATAGAACATACCACAAGCTTTTTTAGTTTTGAGATTAGTATTAGCTCGATTGCACCAATTAGTGATCATAACGAAGTCTTCTCGTTTATAGTAATCAAATTCGTCACAATAATCAATAATTGAATCTGCTATTAAATGTCCTCGATTAAAAATATCCTCACTGGAATACACTGAACAATCAATGTCTATTTGTTGTTTGCCATAGACATTATCAGGTTTAGCGCTCCAGTCTAAATACTTCCCCTTTTTTTCCTTATGGGTCTTGGTAGATTCAGAATTATCTTTGTTTTTATTAAACCGTTTAGATAACAATACCTTTATTGTTTTAATTTTAATATTTTGTTTTTCGTCCAAAATAATTTTATGCTGACAAATACTAGGCCATTTATCATCATCAAACATCTTATTGTTATTCAGAATGTAGAATCCACCATCATCATATAAAGAATTTTCTAGCAAATTCTTCAATTGAGGGTAGTCAAAGTAAGCTTGTTCAATATCTAATTCTGAAGGTTTTAACTCTACTGTGTATTTATCATGGCTGCTCATATGTTGTCCTCCTAAAAGTATAATTTTCCTTTCCTAAATTATAACACGGCTTTTACATGATTTAAGTAGATAAATATAGAACTAAAATGTACATTATTCCAACTTACCTTACCCACTCCATAACCACCAAAATGTACAATTGAACCTACTACCTAACCACCATAAATCACTGCTCAAAATGTACTTTATTCACCCCTAAAATAATGTACAAAACAAAAATAAAGTACACTTTTTAAAGAATGTACTTTATGCTTCTATTTCAGTTATATCAATGGTTTAGCTCTAATTTAGTCAATTGTACATAAACTTTTAGTTTTTTTAGAGTGTTTTATTTATCTATATCTTTTTAAACTGTACAAAGTGTTCTTGCTTTCTTCTGTATTGGTTATTTATTTATAAAAATTGTTGCAAATCCTGTAGTTTATTTTTTACGTTAACTTGTTGTTTATTTAACTCCTCATCAAACCACTTAGCACTTTCATCTTTATATTCATTTTTCTTTCCTATTCCAAACCGTTTTATAAATTTTTTTAGCTGAGTTTCAAAACTCCAATTCATTGTTGATGCAGTGTTAACTTTATCAAAATACGATATTGCCTGAGAGGCTTCTAATGTCCCTAAAAAATAATAGAGGATAATAACTTCTGCAAATGTAAAAGGCATTACTTCATCATCAAATTGCAAAAGACTCATATACGGTCCACCCAATTTTGTATCATCAGTGACTAAGCAGCACGCACCTAATATTTTTGCTAAAGCAATAGCATGTGCCTCGCCTTTATCCCCCTGATTAAACAACATTTCCTGTTGTTTTGTGTGTATATTAAAAAGTTCGAGAATCCCTTTTTCCCTCATTCTTTCTTGTGAAAATAATTCCAGTTTACCTGCTTGAATATCTAACTCTACATTAGATAGAATATCTTGTCCATGGTTATTCAATTCAATTGAATAGACTTGCTCACAAAGATAGATAGAATCAAAATACTCAAAAAGAATATTTTGACATCCTGCTCTATAAAAATGAATAATAGTATTTGTATCCAGTGAAGCGTTCAATCACTTAATCCTCCAATTAAATCATCTAAATTTATATCATCTGCATCATCTTCCTGACTAAAAGCATTATTTTGTTCAATTTCATCCTCAAAGTCTTCAAGTGAAAGATGATAATATCCTAAAACTTTTTCCAATGTTTCTTTCGGCATTGCCCCATTATTAAAGTTATAGAGTGCATACTGTGAGTACTCTTCAGGAATGACTATTTCCTCGCTAGGACGATTTAAAGCAGAACCACCACCAACTGATTTAATAAGATTCCCTACTTTGGCTTCTACTTTAGCAACATTTAATAACGTTTTTTTATGTTCATCGATGAACTGCAAACTACATAATCTATTAACTACCATGTCAAAGCTAACGTTAAACTCCACCATCATTTTTGCTATATCTCTTGCTGAAATATTTTCACTATCCTCTATTTCGAAATAAATATAACCTTCCACTTTTTCTTGTGGCATCAATAGGCAAGCTGCAAAATAATTTGCTTCGTGTTCTTTTTCATCAACGTCTGAATCTGAAACAGTTGAATTATTATCAAAAAAAGCTTCCATATTTTCAAAATGGAGGACAGCATGTCCAATTTCATGAGCAAGTGTAAAAATTTCCCTTGAAAGACGGATACTTGTATTCGTAAAAATAATAGTATCATTGTCTCTTTTTAATGTAAAACCAAGATCTGCATCCTCACCCATAGGATAGCGAAAAAGCTTGATGTTAAAATTTTTACAGTCTCTGAAGAGATTTGCAATACCATACCTCGTCGTGGTACACAGTTCTCTGAACTCATTTGCCTTCCTTCGGATCTCTTTTTCTCGTAATTTATTCATTGAGTTACACCTACTCCTTATCCTGATAAGTTAATTTTTCATACAAACGCTTGTTTGCATAGAATAAATCAATCATATAAAGCATGTCACGTGTTGATTTTTTTTGTTCTCCTGATCTATAAGCTACAGATACTTCTTGATCAAGTACTTTTGTAATATCCTTAACAGTGACATCAAAAACATCAGCAAGTTTTACAAGAATTTCCAATGTTACACTATTAATGCCGTTTTCAATTCGAGCATATTTTTGTCTACTTATTCCAATTCTTTCAGCTACTTGTTCTTGAGAAAAAGATTTAGCGCTTCTTAACTCTGCTATTCTGTTACCAATTTGTTTATTCATCTCCTATACCCTTATATTTCCTTTCTAACCTTATTTTATCACGATAACAACTCATTTTCAAGATATTTGTCACAAAACTATAACTTTCTATTTTTATTTGCTCAAAAAAATAACAAGAAAACAAAAAAATACAAGGGACATTCCGAATATTCTTTTATAATAAAAAATACAACAAGAAAGTTCAATATTAATATTCTGTAGGTTACTCTCAATAGGAACTTAAATAAGCTACAAAAAAATGTACAATTGAACCACAACTTCTTCTACATCTATTAGAGTTAAAAATGTACAAATCAATTCCTTAAATCAGATGATATGATGCACTATAAAACGTACAATATACCACTCCAAAATAATGTACAAAACAAAAATAAAGTACATTTTACAATCAATGTACTTTATGCTTCTAATTCAATTATACCAAGGGGTTAACCCTTGTTGAGTCAATTGTACATAAATTTTTAGTTTTAAAACAGATAATAAAAACAAGACAGAACTGAGAAACTAAACTCTGTCTTGTTTCACTAAAACTTATTCTTCTAATTCGACTTTTTGAAAATAATCCATTTGCCATTTTTGTGTTGCACGAGCTGTTTTATTTAAATTTGTGCACCAGGACGGATAAAAACGCATAGCCGTCTTTCCCGTACAATCCTTTGTAGAAAGAATTTTTTTACTGATAGCCAACCTCTTTGGGAATAATAAATAAACCGCAATGACAGTCGTCGATGACGACAATAACCAGTTCATCACCCAAGTTTCTATCAGTATAAGGAATATTCTTGTTGTCTTGGTCTTTTTTCCAAAAGACTGTAAAGTATCCTTCTTTTTTGGGTGTTTTCTTTGCCAAACAGCATCTTTTATATTCGTGATCAACCTTTGGCTTAATTAAAATACTTTCATAGTCTTCGTTCCATTTTTCATTTATCAGATCAAAGTCACCATAATACCTATGAAGAATCTCTGCCATTTTCATTGTTTTATTGTCTTTTTGATTTTTACTGAATTTAAATTATGTAAAATAATTATTGGAATAAAAACCCTTTAATCAAATCAACTACCTGTTCATTTTGTGGTAGAGATGAATGATGAGTAGCCTTGCCTGTGATGACGACTTCTCTATACGAAGCAATCTTTCCTTTGTAAATCGAGCTCCCAGCCTCTACACTGCTTCTATGGACAATGCCATCTCCATCTCGGAAAAAGATTCCCAAAATCGACAAATGCTGCAGCTTCTTAGGCAGTTTCTCCCGATTGGCTATAAAGTCATCTAGCATCGGAACTCGATCACTGATTTCTTTTTTATTCAAATTATAAGGACTGCCAATAGTCAGGAGCTTTTCCATCTCCAATCCAGAATGGTTTGCCAGGTATTGCTGCAGGAATACTGTATAAACCAGTCCGCCATTAGAATGCCCCAAGCCTTTAAAGCTGGTAAAAGAGTACTTCTCTAGCAAAACAGTTATGGCAGCATTAAACATAGCAGCCTGCTTCTTGATATTTTTGTAACCATCGCGATTATTTTGAAAACCAATCACAAAAATGGGCTTTCTGTCCTTTCGCTTCAAATGCCCACGATAAGTCATGTGGCCGTCATTCCAGACCTTGATACGAACCAGACTATGGTGGGGATGCTGGCCGTGGTTGAGCTTTCTAACCATTTTGTTAAAACGATTCTCCGTTGCTGAACTCCCTGGAATCATAATAATTGGTTCTATGTCAACTTTACTCAAGGGTAGATGGCTGATGGGATGGGAAGGAAGTTTGATTTGTATTTTGGTGTAAAGCTGAATCAGGTACTTAATAAACTTTTTCATTTCTTTTTCCTAAATGTACAAAATAAGTTACATAAAACAAATTATGTAACTTGTCTGCGATTACTTCCGTTTTTTCTTGTTCTTCTTCATTTGCTTGGCCATTTTATTCATGCTGCGGCGCATGAGAAATTCTCCTGCTTTCCCTTTGAGGCCACCGCCAAAAAGTTGACTCATATCTGGCATACCTGCTCCGCCTAATGCAGATAAATCCGGCATACCTCCTTGCCCCATCATGCCTTCTAAAGCTGACATATCAGGCATGCCGCTCGGCATATTTTTAGGCAGATTGTTAGGATTGATACCCATCTGTTTCATCATTTTGTTCATATCTCCAGATAGGACACCCTGCATCATCTGTTTGGCTTGGTTAAAGTCTTTGATAAACTTATTGACTTCGACAAAGCTATTACCAGAACCGGCCGCAATCCGACGGCGACGACTCGGGTTGAGCAGGTCTGGATTTTCCCGCTCAGCTGGCGTCATAGAAGATACGATGGCACGCTTACGAGCAATTTCTTTTTCATCCACTTTGATGTTTTTAAGAGCAGGATTATTGGCCATACCTGGGATCAGCTTGAGCAAATCTTCCATAGGTCCCATGCCTTGTACCTGATCCAGCTGATCAATGAAGTCATTGAAATCAAAGGTGTTTTCCCGCATTTTTTCAGCCATTTCAAGCGATTTTTTCTCATCGTACTCTTGAGCAGCCTTTTCAATCAGGGTCAGCATATCCCCCATACCGAGGATACGGCCAGACATACGGTCTGGGTGGAAGGTTTCGATATCAGTAATCTTTTCACCAGTACCAGTGAACTTGATAGGCTTGCCAGTGATCTGACGGACTGACAGAGCTGCACCACCACGGGTATCCCCATCAATCTTGGTCAGGATAACCCCGGTTACTTCAAGTTGATTGTTAAATTCACGGGCTACGTTTGCTGCTTCCTGACCGATCATGGCATCGACCACCAGCAGAATTTCATTTGGCTGTGCTAATGCCTTGACATCAGCTAGCTCTTGCATGAGCTTTTCATCAATTTGTAGGCGACCAGCCGTATCAATCAAGACATAGTCGTTGTGGTTAGCCTTGGCTTGCTCCAAACCTTGACGGACAATCTCTACTGCTGGAAACTCGGTACCCAAGGCAAAGACTGGCACATCAATTTGCTGTCCAAGTGTTTTCAGCTGATCAATAGCCGCTGGACGGTAGATATCCGCCGCAATCATCAAAGGACGAGCATTTTCTTCTTTCTTGAGTTTATTGGCCAATTTACCCGCAAAGGTCGTTTTACCAGCCCCTTGCAAACCGACCATCATGATAACAGTCGGAATCTTTGGTGACTTGATAATCTCGGCAGTATCAGAACCTAGAATAGTTGTTAGCTCTTCGTCTACGATTTTGATGATCTGTTGAGCTGGATTGAGCGTGTCAATAACTTCGTGTCCGATAGCTCGCTCACGAATCTTTTTAATAAAGTCTTTAACAACAGGTAGGGCAACGTCAGCCTCCAAGAGAGCAAGACGAATCTCCTTGGTCGCTTCCTGGATATCACTCTCAGAAATTTTCCCTTTTCTGCGTAGGTTTTTAAAGACGTTCTGCAAGCGTTCAGTTAAATTTTCAAAAGCCATAAATATTTCTCCTCTTAATTATCAAATGATGGAAATGGACAGGTTTCTAGCCGTTTTATTCTCGGTTATCAATGCTGGACAAAACCGCAAGTTGCTCCTGCAAATAGGGATCATCAGGGTATTTCTCCATAATCTGATCGAAAATCTGACTTCTGACGATATAGTCAGAGTACATGTGCAGTTTCATTTCATAGTCTTCCAGAATTTTCTCTGTCCGCTTGATATTGTCATAGACAGCTTGGCGGCTTACATTAAACTCTTCGGCAATCTCAGCAAGGCTGTAGTCGTCCGCATAGTAAAGCTCAATATAGTTCATCTGCTTGTCGGTCAGCAAAGCCGCATAAAACTCAAACAGAGCGTTCATTCGATTTGTTTTTTCAATTTCCATAAAGAATATTATACCAAATAATCCCTTTAAACTCCACTCTTTCGGTAGGTTTGAAAATAGAGAATTATAAAAAACTGCCGACCGACAGTTTTTTAACGTAATTTAAATTATGTAGTTATTTGTTTTCTAAATAAAATTCAAAGCGTTCGCCGACATACTGGCTTTTTACATACTCAAAGGCTGTTCCATCATCAAAATAAGAAACTTGTGTCAAGCCTAAAATGGCATGACCACGGGGGATTCCCAAGTATTTAGCGATTTTCTCCTTGGCCAAACGGGCGTAAATGGTCTGTTGGGACTTGCCAATCTTATAGCCATGCTCTTGCAGGGTTTGAAAGAAATGGCTGGTCACTTCTTCTTTTTTGAAATTCTTTATAAATTTCTCTGGAATCGAGGCAACTTCATAGACTACAGGGATATCGTCAGCGTAGCGAACCCGTTCCATGCGGATGATGTTCTCTGTCTTATGGATGCCCAACTTCTCGACTTCTCGCTCGCTAGGTAGCGTCCGACGGTAGGAAATCAGCTGGCTGGACGGTATTTTTCCTTGAGACTTCATAATTTCTGTAAAACTAGTCGTTCCACGCATCTTTTCCTGAACGCGTGTACTTGCAACATAAGTCCCGCTACCGACTCGACGCTCTAGCACTCCTTCCTCCACCAGAAGCGTAATAGCTTGGCGCAGGGTCATTCTGCTGACCTCGAAAGTTTCAGCAAGATCACGTTCGCTTGGCAAACGCTCGCCAATCTCCCAAATACCCTCGTCAATATCTTTTTTTATTTGATCATGTATTTTCACATAAGCAGGTAACATCATAGCCCTCTTTTCTGATTTTAAGCAGCTTTTTTATACATTTATTGTATTATCAATTAGTTTAAAAGTCAAACTAAATATCAATCAATGTAGGAAAATCCTATTTGATTATCTTTTTTTAGAACAGATGTTTTAATTTCTCAGTTATTTTACTTACAGCTAGCCCTATTACCTTGGAAAAATTCGATTTTTGTGATAGAATGAGGGGAAAAGATTACTTCTTTTAAGAAAGGGAAAAGATGACAACTACAACTGAATTGCAAGATGTTGAAAAAATCATCGTGCTTGATTACGGCAGCCAGTACAACCAGCTGATTTCGCGTCGTATCCGTGAAATTGGTGTATTTTCTGAACTTAAGAGCCACAAGATCACAGCGGATGAAGTCCGTGCTATCCGTCCTGTTGGGATTATCCTTTCAGGTGGACCTAACTCAGTTTATGAAGAAGGTTCATTTGATATTGACCCAGAGATCTTTGAGTTGGGGATTCCAATTTTAGGGATTTGCTACGGTATGCAGCTTTTGACTCATAAGTTAGGAGGGAAAGTATTGCCAGCAGGTGATGCCGGCAATCGTGAATATGGTCAATCCAAACTGACACGTGCTACTTCTCCTCTTTTTGAAGGCACACCAGATGAGCAGCTTGTCCTGATGAGCCACGGTGATGCGGTGACAGAGATTCCTGCAGACTTTGTTCGTACGGGTACATCTGCAGATTGTCCTTTTGCATCTATTGAAAATCCTGACAAGAAAATCTACGGAATCCAGTTCCACCCTGAGGTTCGTCATTCTGAGTATGGTTACGATATTTTGCGCAATTTCGCTCTCAATATCTGTGGCGCTAAGGGCGACTGGTCTATGGATAACTTCATCGATATGCAGATTCAAAAGATCCGTGAAACAGTCGGTGACAAACGTGTCCTGCTCGGCCTATCAGGTGGTGTGGACTCTTCTGTCGTAGGTGTCCTCTTGCAGAAAGCTATCGGCGATCAATTGATCTGTATCTTTGTAGATCACGGTCTTTTGCGCAAAGGCGAAGCAGATCAGGTCATGGATATGCTGGGCGGCAAGTTTGGTCTTAATATCGTTAAAGCGGACGCAGCGAAGCGTTTCCTTGACAAACTTGCTGGTGTATCTGATCCAGAGCAAAAACGTAAAATCATCGGAAACGAGTTTGTCTACGTCTTTGACGATGAAGCCAGCAAACTGAAAGATGTGAAATTCTTGGCTCAAGGCACACTTTATACCGACGTTATCGAATCTGGTACTGACACTGCTCAAACTATCAAGTCTCACCATAATGTTGGTGGTCTGCCAGAAGATATGCAGTTTGAGCTGATTGAACCACTGAATACACTCTATAAGGATGAAGTGCGCGCTTTGGGTACAGAGCTTGGTATGCCTGATGAAATTGTCTGGCGTCAGCCATTCCCAGGTCCTGGCCTTGCTATCCGTGTCATGGGCGAAATCACTGAGGAAAAATTAGAAACTGTCCGCGAATCGGACGCTATCCTCCGCGAAGAAATCGCCAAGGCTGGTCTTGACCGAGACATCTGGCAATACTTCACTGTCAACACTGGCGTTCGTTCAGTAGGTGTTATGGGCGACGGTCGGACTTATGACTACACAATTGCCATTCGCGCTATTACTTCTATCGATGGTATGACAGCTGACTTTGCCAAGATCCCTTGGGAAGTTCTGCAAAAGATCTCTGTCCGTATCGTCAACGAAGTAGACCACGTCAACCGTATCGTCTACGATATTACCAGCAAACCACCGGCAACTGTGGAGTGGGAATAAGAAATATGCAAAAACCAGCTAGAATCTAGCTGGTTTTTTAGTTATATTTTAAAGACAGTCTTATTGACCTAGCAGGCCCTTAAAGAAATTGACGATTGCATTCCAGATATTGCTAAAGAAATTACCGCCATCTTCAAGAAGTCCGTTTGCATCAAAGTTAAGGTTGATATTATTGAAGGTGTCACCAGCCTTTGAAACAATACTGTTTTTCAAGTCGGTGAGCGTCTTTGTGAAATCAGAATTTGTGATGACCCCGCTATTTGAAAGATTAAGCGCAAAGTTAATAATCAGATTGATTTGGTCAACTGTGACTGAACTACTGAGACCGTAGTTTTTCAGTGTTTCTTCAACGATTTTACGGACATCAGCTTCTGTCAAATCGCTATTGTTCTTTTTAGCATTGGCAACTGCTGTTTTTATATCTGTCAAAGCCACATTCAATTTATCAGCATCGTAACCTTCCTTGCCCTGGTTCTCGGCGTTGATATTTGAAAGTGCGGATAATTCTTCCTGAGCCAAGTCTTTATTTTCCTGAGGAACTCTAGCTCCATTTTCCTCCAGCGAGTAATAAATACCAGCCAGGGCGCTTTCTCCAGTCACAGGGATAGGTGCTGCTACTGTGATTTCTGCATGCTGTACGCCCAAGGTGACTGCCGCATTGCGATACATATCCTCTGTAACCTTGGTGATGTTTTGCGGCGTAACAATCTTAACTTGAAGTGGTTTCTTGTTACCCAACTTCTTAATCTTAACAGAAGAATATAGCTGTAAACTAGGATCATTTGCCACATTCATAATCTTTGAATAGACATCAGGTGTCATTGTCTTCAGAGGTTTAGAATCACTCGATGCATTGTAGCCTAAGAGCTGAAGTGTTTGCTCTTTTTGGCTGTCATCCAAGGAATAGCCCAAGACATACTCAGGCTGAACATAAGTTTCGTCAATGACTTTTTGAACGTTTGTGTCAGCAGTTGCTGTAGACACGGTAAAGAGAGTAGCTACTAGAGCTCCTGCTGTCAGTAATGTTTTCTTAAATTTCATTTTACTCCTCAATCTATCTCTAAACAATAAGGTTTTAGAGAAGCTTCGATTATAATCAGCGTATTGCGCTGTCGCATTAAATCAGGAAAGGAAAACTTTCCATAGAACAAAATAGTATAAAATGCTTAAAGTTTTCTTATAGACAGAGAATAGCTTGTATTTATTAAAATCATTTGCCCCAAAGAAAATCAATCAATAATCGATCTACTTCTGGATTTTCATGCAGCTGGCTATGTTGAGCCAGAGGGCCAGTCACTCTTTTTTCCTGATAGGACTTGGCATTGTCGATTACAAGATACTTGAGACTGCGAGAAGAAACGTTTAAAACAGAACCATCTGATTGATTTTTAAAATCTCCATAGATATTGAGAACATCCACTTGATCTTGCGGATAAATTTCGCGCAAGCCCAGAAGTTTTTGATAGCTATCACTCATGGCGCTAGGCTGCCCCGTTTTGGAATCTAGAATGGTCAAATTAGCTGGCAAATCCATGCCCTCCAAACCATTGACATGATTGGCGATATTTACCTGTTTTTGTAACTGTGGAAATTCTTCATTCTGAGCGTGCTCTAATAGGTAAAATAGAATAGACATATTTCCCATAGAATGTGCGACAAAATTCATCTTTTTGAAAGCATATTTTGCTTGCAACTTTCGAACAACTGCTGCTACATACTCTCCGTCCTGAGCATAATTGGGATTTCGATTGTCTTTAAACTCAACCATGACAATTGGATTGATAGCATCTTTTGGTATATCTCCTTTAAAGGTTACTTGAGCATGACTATCAACTGTAGCTATGATGAAGGATTGAGTAACTCCAGCTTGTCTGGCTGCCTCTACCATATGCTTTTCAGCATTAGCACTTGAGCCATAACCATGGAAAAATAAGGTCGGAGTCCTTGACTGAATATAGTCCCTACTATTTAACTCTCTTGTTTGTAGCTTGGACACCAGAAATAAAGTGATAAGAACAATAAACAGAAAAGTTGAGAGTGCGATGATAGATCGTTTATTCATTTTTTACCTCCTATCCTCTATAGATTAGTATTATAACATTTCTGGTATTTGTAAACAAACAAAGGAATTATATTCATTTTAAATCATATTATACTATTTAAATTGAATTATATAATCATGAGTACGTTTTATAACAAATCTATTCAGCTGCTGCGCGACTTTGTTCTATTTAAAACAAAATATGATTGATTTGCGGGACTTCCAGCTTATTCAAGCTTGTCGTCATACCCCCCCTCATAAAGCTTATGGGCCTTTTGCGTGTACTGTCTAATGAAATCCGTTTTAGCTGCCGTATAAGCATCACGATTGTGCTCGTACTTTTTCCATAAGGTTAATTTTAACTGCTCGTAGTCTTTGGCGACAGTTGGATGGTCTTGCAGATAGTCTCGGAAATAGAGTTCATCATGGTCTCCATGGTAGCGCAGATGCAAGTGGAAAACGCGCTCAGCAAAACCTTGCAGTGTGTAGCCCTTGTTAAAAGACATGCGTCCTTCTGACTCTGACATAAGCAGGTAGCCATGCTCTAGCAATTCTATCTTGATGCTCCCCATATCTTCACTTCGAGGAATTTCTAAAAGAATATCAATAATCGGCTTAGCCCATATCCCCTCAATAGATGTGGAACCAATATGATGCATTTTATACAACTGATTTGCTGGCAAGAAACTTTGTATTCTCCTGCTTTCCTCCACATACCAAGCTGACCAGTCCTTATTGTGCTCCTCTAAGAAAATTGGGAACAGCTGCCATAATTCTTCTAAAGACATATCTTCTAGCTTTTTGGGCATGTGCCTTCTCCTTTCTTTATAGAAAATAAGAATGAAATGAAAGACTGGGAAACATATCTCAGCCTCGTTTTTTATTACCAATAAAGCAAGCCATAAGTCAGTAAAACGCTGATCATGCTAAATAGTGAGCCAATCAGATAGTATTCTGCAAAAGACTGGCTTTCAGAAATTTTATTATAACGAGCAATAGACTTAGCCGTGAAGACTAGACCAATCGCTGTAAATTGCCTGAAAATAAGGGAAAGTCCCATAATCAAGCGCTCCAAAGTCCCAATCATGGCTCCAGCACCCGCAATAGTCTCTTCATTATATTCTTTTTCTGAAACCTCACCAAGAATATATTTTTCTGCAATAGTCTTACCGTCGACTTCCCCTGCCTGATACTTGCTGAAGAAAAGTTTAAAGAGGATATTAACCGGTTTACCAGTAAGGGCGAAGAAAAAGAGAGCCTGCAGCATGAGGTAGCGCTCAGACAGCCAATTAGGATCAGGAATTTGCTGCTGTTGTAAGAGAAAATAAAGAGCAAAAATGCTCATCAGATGCAAGAGCTGATCCAATAAAAAGGCAAACTTTTGCGCATGGCGACGGACAATTAAAGAATTTAATCTGTATTTCAAAAAGTCAATAAGCGCATGACTGAGCCAGACCAAGGCGAAAAACACAAGACGTTGAGGTAAGAGCAAACCCAAGAACAACAATGGTAACAGAACAATTCCCAAGTGGAGAATTAAAAAATTTAACCGCCGGCTTTTAAGGTCGGCCATTTTCTGTCTTTGAAGCTGAAAATCAGCTAGCACATGAGCCAGCAAAGTCAATACAAGAATCGGATTCTGCATGAAAAATTCTGAAAATCCCATAAAATTCGTCATTGTTCAGCCTCCTTTGCTGCTTTTAGAATCATTCTCATAGCTAAACGGCGATTTCTCAGATAGATCTTCAGTCCAGACGATTTGAGCCGCTTACTAAGCGCACTTGGGCTAATCTGCAGCAGCTCTGCTATTCCCCCATGAGAAAAATTCTCGTCATAGATATATTCCATGAGCATCCGCTCCAGAACCTCTCTCTGACTGGTGTTCCACTTGCTCTGGATAAATGAAGTAGCTGCCAGCACCGTATTGACCGCCTGACTGAGCTCTTCATCTCCCAAGGATACAGCTATACGGCTGCTGCCGTAGTCGTTCTTCTCGTGAATAGCCTCAATGGCTGCGCGTGCCCTCCAGTAGGCTGGACCGTCCGAACCAATACTTTGCTCGCGATTGATCTCGGTCACAATCTCACCAAGACCAAGGCCAAAGCGAATCGGGTGGGGAAATCCTAATGCAATCTGATCAATGAGCCGCATGACTTCAGGATTAGGGCGCAACAAAGCCTGAAACTCATCTCCAGTCGTAATGGTAAAAGGCGACACCAGATAATCCTGATAATCTTGGTTCAAGACGGCCATCAATTTCTGCAGCTCTTGCTGCGCCTGCTTACGGTTTTTTAGCTGTTTGGATTCGATCAAATCTCCAATAAGAGCAATATAAAGCATAGCTGATCAAACCTCCTTTAAGTCCATTATAACGGAAAATTATTAAAATGTCCATTAAAACGGAAAATTTTAGAAATATCCATTGGAACAGAAAGACTATTTTTTCTTTTTAGGTGCTGGTAAGGCAGGATAGACAGCTTCAATCAGATTACAGAGAATGGCAGCATCTTCTACTTCTATACAAAGCATTGGCTTTGCGCCTGGATAAGGAGACTCATAAACCGGATTTTCAAAAAAATCCAGAGCTGACTGGACTGGCTTGAGCAGCAAGCGATTGTCATAAATCCCGCCGAATAAGCGACCTCGATAATAAAGCAAATACTCTCCCATCATCTTGCGAAAGTTAATTTCTTGGCCTAAGCCCTGCAGCTGCTTCAGAATAAAATTCAAAAATTCTTGACTAGATGCCATCGAAACACCTCCATGAATTGATACTTTATATTATACCAAAAAGGATGAAGATTGCTGATGTACCTTCTTCAATCTGCAGTTTATATATTCTACAATAAGCAAAAAAGCTAGACCTTACAAGTCTAACTCTTTTACTTATTATTTTTTTAAAAGTCCTTCCTTGACCAGATAGTCACGCGCAATGTCTTCTGCTTTTTTGCCTTCAATGCCAACTTGATAATTCATCTGGCTCATCTGGCTTTCCGTAATTTTACCAGCTAGTTTATTGAGAATACCTTCCAACTCAGGGTGTTTTTCTAGCAATTCAGCCTTCAGGAGAGGCGCCCCTTGATAAGGTGGGAAAAGGTGTTTATCGTCTTCTAAAACTTGTAAATCATAACGCGCAAGTTCTGCGTCAGTCGAATAGGCATCCGTGATTTGAATATCACCCGACTGGATAGCTTGGTAGCGAAGGGCTGGCTCCATGGTTGCTACATTAAGATTAAGGCCATATAGAGATTGCAAACCCTTGTTTCCATCTTCACGGTCGTTAAATTCCAAGGTAAACCCTGCCTTGAGCTTGTCTTGAACTGCTTTAAGATCAGAGATGGTTTTAAGATTGTATTCTTTGGCGACACTCTTAGGTACTGCGATGGCATATGTATTTTGATAAGCCATGTGATTGAGCAAGACTAGATTGTCCTGTTTTTTGATTCCATCACGTGCTGCTTCAAAAACTTCTTCAGCATCATTGCTGACCTTTGGAGCAGGCTGCAAGAGAGTTCCAGTAATCGTACCGGTAAACTCAGGATAGATATCAATATCACCTTTTTTCAGTGCTTGATAAAGGAAGTCGGTTTTACCAAAGTTTGGTTTGACCGTCACAGTCATATCCGTATTTTCCTCGATGAGGAGTTTATACATATTCATGAGAATTTCTGGTTCTGGACCTAATTTCCCAGCAATGACCAGATTATCCTTGCTTTGTTTAGGTAATAAACTCGGCGTATAAGAAGTGCCTAGTCCGAGGATTAAGACCGCAAAAGCTGCAAAAACCGTCCGAAGCTTGGCCTTTTCCATCCATTTAAGGAGACTGTTGAAAAGAATTGCCAAAACTGCGGATGAAATTGCTCCAATCAAGATTAGACTAGCATTGCGACGATCAATTCCTAGAAGGATAAAAGAACCTAGTCCACCAGCTCCGACAAGGGCTGCTAGAGTTGCTGTTCCGATAATCATAACCGTTGCTGTCCGAATTCCAGAAACGATGACAGGCATAGCTAGAGGCAGTTCAAACTTTTTGAGTCGCTCCCACTTGGTCATCCCAAAGGCGATTCCAGCTTCTTCTAAACTAGGATCAATCCCATTCAAAGCCGTGACAGTATTTTCTAAAATCGGGAAAATAGCGTAAATCACCAGAGCAGTCAGTGCCGGCAGTGTACCAATCCCCATGAGGGGGATAAAGAGTCCCAGCAAGGCCATTGAAGGAATGGTTTGAAAGATTCCTGCAATTTGCAGCACCCAATTGGCCGCTTTTTTGTGACTATTGAGATAGATAGCGAGCGGAATGGTCAGGAAGATGGCCACTAGTAAGGTCAAAAGAGATAGCTGGAGGTGTTGCCCTAAGGCTGCCAACCATTCGCCAAAGCGCTCCTGAAAGGTAGAAATTAAATTAGCCATGTTGAACACCTCCAAATAAATCTGCTACGAAGCTGGTTGCAGGTGCAGATAAGATTTCCTCAGGTGTTGCCACTTGACGAATCTCCCCGTCCTGCAGAACGGCGATCCGATTCCCCAACTTTAAAGCCTCGTCCGTATCATGAGTCACAAAGATTGTTGTCATCCCAAACTGGTCATGAATACTCTTGGTCAAGCTCTGCAATTGCTTACGCGAGATGGCATCAAGAGCTGAAAAAGGCTCATCCATCAGCAGGATTTTGGGTTGGGCGATAATGGCACGGACAATGCCCACCCGCTGCTGCTCACCACCAGACAGCTCACTAGGCATACGCTGAGCATAGTCTTCAGCAGGCAAACCTACTAGCTCCAGCAATTCATTAGTCTTCTGCTCAATATCTGCTTTGCTCCAACCTTTCATTTCAGGAATGAGAGCAATATTTTCAGCCACAGTTAGGTTTGGAAAGAGGGCAATCGCCTGTAAAACATAGCCTGTAGAAAGACGAAGTTCACGCTCATCATAGTCTTTGATGCGCTTGCCATCCATATAAATATTTCCATCAGTGGGTTCCAAGAGACGGTTAATCATCTTAATCATGGTCGTCTTACCGGACCCAGAAGGCCCAACTAAAACCATAAACTCTCCATTCTCAATCCTTAAGTTGACATCTCTCAAGACATCTTTTTCTGTATAGCGTAGCGCTACATTTTTATATTCAATCATTCTTTGTCCTCAATTTAAAACTTTCCTCGATTAGTTAAGTCTTCTACCTTAGGCATGACTTCTTTATTATCCCAATGCTCTACGATGCGATTGTCTTCACAATCCTTCTTATGATGCAATTTCAAGTCTAATGAAGCCATCAACATCGTTGACGGATCATACATATAAGTATATGACAACAGCACACTGTTGTCAAAGTCTTTCGTTGTCGAAGGCAAGCCCTCTTGCCGGCGTATAACATCATACTCCCTACCGATAAACCTCTCGTTCTTGTTGTCATATACCTTTTTGGAGTCCCTCCATGTGGTGTTATATTGTATGCTCCATTCCGATTTCTTCTTGAAATAGCTGCCCGTAAGCTGCGACCTGTTGCGCATCGTTGTAATGGCCTGATTCGTATTTGCCATGATAAAACCACCCTGTACCGGCGTTTTCATGATAAAATTAATAACTCCTCCGTTGCCATCATCTATATGACGAAGGTCTGGTGTGTTGCTATATTCTATTCGAAGTATATCCTGATGG
>ERZ773070.332-NODE-332-length-36062-cov-5.250673_pt1 | contig 36062 bp, 32 predicted proteins | sample MGYA00580618_ERZ773070 | MGnify/ENA primary metagenome ERZ773070 (study PRJEB29015, sample SAMEA2738023) | human oral metagenome | biome: human oral; feature: human-associated habitat; material: dental | place: China | collected 2019 ... | reverse complement strand
CCTTTTAGCCTATCAATAAGTTTTCGGTTGTAGTCATCAGCAAAGAAGTTTACTACGCTACTGGCTATTTGGTTGCCTATTTCGTCTACTTCTATTAGCTGCTCAATAGTAGCCGCTTCTAGGGTTTCTATGGTTTTGTAGTGGCGCGCCAACTTCTTAGCTACTGTCTCGCCTACATATCTGATACGCACGTTGTCGACAGAGTATGGGATGATTCTATCGGCGGGCTTGTAATAGAGCTCGGTAGTGAATTTAAACGGTCGATGCCAAAGTTTGAAGTAATAGTCGATACCTGCAAGTATATGAGCCGAGCGTTGCGCTCTAATATCTTTATTGAGATACAGATGTGTATTTCCTAAGCTGTCTGTATTGGAGTGGCGAATTTCTTTATAGAAAAGAGATTGATAGTATATGCCTGCAGCGGCACGAAAGAGTAGATTCCTATTGCGGCGAGGAGCAATATTGATGTTGATTCGCGGCGAAATGAGCCATTCTCGGTTGAAGTCCCAATAGTTGGCTCTGACTCCCACGTTTATCGTCGAGTGAGTGTTGAGAACCGACAGGCGGTAAGCTTGCTGAACGAATGCTTGTAGACGCAACGAATTGGTAGTATTCTTGGCTGTAAGGTTGTATATCATTCTGACCTCTTGCCCGTCGTGTGGTAAGGAGTATTGGCTCGAGTCTCGTCTTTCGTATTCGTGTATTTTATCGGATATTATCTCTTTACCTGCCGAGAGTCCCCATTCGACGTTGGTATTCCATAGTTTAGCCTCGCCCGTATGAGAAAGGTTTACGACTGTTGCCGATAGTCGATTTCGTGCGTGTTCGTGGAAAGTACCGCTTCCTATCAGTTCGGTCTGCCGTTGCCCGTCGCTTTCCGTATGTACGTCGGATAGCGAATAGATGCCTATAAGGTCGTAGTTTTCGGATTCGGAGGTATTGAAAGCCGATGCCGTGAGTTTTAACTCTACGCTATTGACGGGATTTGTTTTTAACGTGATAGCTCCGAAGTATGTAGAAAACCTATCTCTTTCGTTGCCTCTGAAACCGACATTAAATTCGCGTTGCATAGTAGCGGTACCGAACTGTACTCTACGCGATTTGGGAGCGAAATTGTATTTGTTGTCGGATATATTGCCAAGAAACGATATAGACCATTTTTTCGATAAAGTATAATTGATAAACGTCTGATAGTCGATGAAAGATTTATTGAAATCGCCTTTGGTATCGAATCCTTTCAGTAGTGGCTTACCGTTTTTTAGTTTGAATTTATCGGAAAACAGATATTGATTGCTCTTGTATCTTATGCCGTGACTCATAGTGAGTCTGCCTTTGTTGTAACCTACATATGCAGATGTACCCATAAAACCGACAGATACGTTTCCTTCGAATTTTTTGGGCTTTTTGTACTCTATATCGAGTACCGACGACATTTTATCGCCATACTTGGCGCTGAAACCGCCTGCCGAGAAATTGACTCGCCCCACCAAATCGGGGTTGACGAAACTTAAACCCTCTTGCTGCGACGAATGTATGAGTAGAGGGCGATATATCTCCGTACCATTGACGTATACCGAGTTTTCGTCGAAGCTTCCCCCTCTTACCGAATACTGCGAACTTAGTTCGTTGGTCGAACTGACACCGATTTGCATCTTCACCAGACTCTCTATGCCTCCCGCTGCGTCGGGTGTGAGGTGCAGTACTTTGGTATCTATCTCATTCATATTGCCTTTGTTGTCGCTGACGGCACTGATACCCACAGTGGTAAGTACGGTAGTATCGCGGTCTAATATCACATTGATATTGACGGATTTGTCTATATATTGAGGTAGTGTCTTGATAGTGTCTCTATATCCGAGCCCGAAATATATCAGGGTATCTTTTCCGGTCAGATTCACCGATATTTGATAGTATCCGTTGGTATTGGTAGTGGTACCTTGCTCCGTACCTTTTATAGCCACGTTTATAGACTCTATACCATTGTTTTGCCTATCGACCACATAGCCTCGTATATATACATTTTGTGCATATAAGCAAGGTATTGATACCGATAAGATTATATATGTCAGAAACCGTTTCACGATGGACTATCTTATGTTGTTTATGAGTTAGATTTTCTGCAGTTTAGAGTATTTGAGCAAGAGTGTCTTTTGACCGTGTGTATCGAAGTCGACTCTCGCTTTGGAGTCGTTGCCGTTACCTATGATTTCCAATATACTACCATTGCCGAATGTAGCGTGCATCACTCTATCGCCTTCCACAAAGCCGAATTTTGGTGCCTTGTCGTCGGGCATATCGATTTCTGATATGGGTATAAGTACTTTTGCCTCAGTAGTATATGTGGTAGTCTTTTGTTTCGAAAAAGACGGAAAACGATATGAATTATCGCTATCGAATATATCTATATTGCTGTCGTACTGGTTGAACGACGTCGGTACGTCGAGATAACGCTCGTCGATATCGTTAAGGAAACGACTTGGCATACAGTATACTACACTTCCCCAACGGAATCTCGTCTTCGAATACGACAAGAAACATCGCTCTTTGGCGCGAGTGATAGCTACATATAGCAGGCGTCGCTCTTCTTCTATCTCCGGCTCGGTATAACACATCGGCGAAGGGAAAAGATTTTCTTCGACACCGACTACAAATACATATCTGAATTCGAGCCCTTTAGCTGCATGTATTGTCATCAGTGTTACTTTGCTTTGTCCCTCTTCGTTGTCGGTATCTTGGTCGGTGAGTAGAGACACTTCCGACAGAAAATCGGCAAGCGAAGGGTTGTCGTCGCCGAATGCTCGCTTTTGTTCGCAATATTGACGTATTGCGTTGAGTAGTTCGTTGATATTCTCGCGCTTAGATATGTTTTCGATATTGTTGTTCGAACTGTATTCTTCGAGTATACCGCTATCTTTTATTATTTTTTCGGCGGTCTGGTAAGCATCATTGTTTTTGTATGTGTCTGATAAACAAGATATTATATCGCCGAATCGTTTAAGTTTATTTTTTGTTCCTGCATTGAAATCGTGCTGAAGATTGTCGATTTTTAATATGAAATCGAGTGGACTTATCTGTTGCTCTCGCGATGCAGTCATAAGTTTGTCGATAGTTTTCTCGCCTATTCCTCGAGATGGTACGTTGATGATACGTCGTAGACTTTCTACATCGAGATTGTTGATTACCAGTCTCATATATGCGAGTACGTCTTTTATCTCTTTGTGAGCGTAGAAGCTGAGACCGCCGAAAATCTTATACGGTATATTGCTATTGCGCAGCACATCTTCCAATACGCGACTTTGGGCGTTGGTACGGTATAGTACTACCATCTCGGAGTAGGGAATACCGACGGCATCGGCTTTTTTAATCTCTTCGGTAACGACGTCGGCTTCGATTCGGTCTGTAAAACAGCTAAATACGGTGATAGGTTCGCCTTTTGGCAGGTTCGAATATACTTTTTTGGGTATCTGGAAACGATTTTTTTCTATCAGCGAATTTGCTGCATCTACGATATTTTGCGTAGAACGGTAGTTCTCTTCGAGTTTGAATATTTTACAGTCTTCGAAACTCTTCTGAAAGTGTATAATGTTGTCGATATTAGCCCCCCGAAACGAATATATACTCTGTGCATCGTCGCCTACGACGGCTATTCGGTGGTGTGCCTGCGCCAACATACTGATTATACGATGCTGGGCTATGTTGGTGTCTTGGTATTCGTCTACTAAAATGAAGGCAAAACGATTCTGGTATTTCTCTAAAATATCCTTGTTGTTTTTAAACAGGGTATAGGTGTGTAGCAATATATCGTCGAAGTCCATTGCATTGGCTTCGTGGCAATGAGTGCAGTAGGTCTCGAATATATCGGCAAAATATTGTTTCCCCGAATGGAAATCGTCTTGTAGCCACTCTCTGTGGCTTTTGTAGTCGGCAGGTGTGATGAGATGGTTTTTCATAGACGAAATACGATTGTATACCCCCGAGCTTGTGTATACTTTATCGTCGAGTTTCATCTCTTTTATAATGTTCTTTATGAGCGACTTACTGTCTTGGGTGTCGTATATGGTGAAGTCGGGCAAAAATCCGATATGGTCGATTTCGTATTGTAGTATTCGTAAAAATATCGAGTGGAACGTGCCTGCCCACAGATATTTTGCGATACGGTCGCCTACAATCTGCTTTATACGCTCTTTCATCTCATTTGCCGCCTTGTTGGTGAAAGTAAGGGCTAAAATGGAATGTGCAGGTATACCGCTCTGTATGAGGTATGCTATCTTGTAGGTCAGGACGCGAGTCTTACCCGACCCCGCACCGGCAACTATTACCGAAGGTCCGTCGCAGTAGGTCACTGCCGATAGCTGAGCCTCGTTGAGAAACTGACTTATATCTGTTTTATTGTCTAACATAAGATATTAATTTATAAGCTACAAAGATATATCTTTCACTCAAAACGGAACGTCGGATCTAATATCGAAATCTTGCGGTAGCTCGTTGCCAATATCGATGCCGACATCTCTTGCCGTAGTATTTTTATTGGCTTTCGACGGCAGCAAGACGCTTCCTTTGCTTGCCGATTTGGCATTGAGTCGTTCGTATTCTTGTCGTGTATTCACGAATGTGATATAATCTTGAGCAAAGTATAGTTTTATATCGGCAGTGGCTCCATTTCTGTGTTTTGCCACTATTATCTGTGCTACGCCTCTGAGGTCTTCGTTCGTGTTTGGGTCTTCGAATATGCGGTAATACTCTGGGCGGTGTATGAAACATACCATATCGGCGTCTTGCTCGATAGCTCCCGATTCACGCAAGTCCGATAGCTGTGGCTTTTTGGCTTCGAGTTTATTGTCCATACTGCCTCCTCCACGCGATTCGACATTACGATTGAGCTGCGATAGAGCTATAACTGGTATGCTGAGCTCCTTTGCCAGAGCCTTTAGCGAACGCGATATGATACTTACTTCGTTTTCGCGGTTCGAATACGACATTCCCGACACGTTCATAAGCTGCAGATAGTCGATTATGATGGCTTTTATACCGTGTTCGGCTACGAGCCTTCGAGCTTTTGTCCTTAGCTCCATTACTGATAGCGACGGAGTCTCGTCGATATAAATGGGCAGGTTGTCGATAACGGCGATACCTTCCATCAGCTCGTTGAACTCTTCTTTGTCGAGTTTACCGCTTTTGATTCTCTCGTTTGGTAGCTCCGATAGGTTGCTTATCAGACGGATAGCAAGTTGTACGCTCGACATTTCGAGAGTGAAAAAGGCAATCGGGTAGCCTTTGGCTGCCATATTTTTTGCCATTGTCAGCACGAATGCAGTCTTTCCCATTGCAGGACGAGCCGCAATGATGATAAGGTCAGACTCTTGCCAGCCCGAAGTCAGCTTATCGAGAGCAAAGAATCCGCTTTCGATACCGGGAATATCGTTTTTATTTTGATATACTTTCGAAATACTTTCTATCGCTTTTGGAATCACTTCAGATATAGGCAGTACGTCTTTATTGTTTTTCGTGTGTGCCAACTCGAATATTTTCCCTTCGGCCTCTTGGATTACTTCGTCTACATCTTTCGATAAGTCGAAAGCATCGGTTTGTATTTCGCTCGATATGCGTATCATCTTTCGAGCGAGGTATCTTTGGTATATGGTATTTGCGTGTTCTTCGATATGAGCTGCCGTAGCTATTTTTTCCGTTAGCGCGGCTATGGCGTACACTCCGCCGATATCTTCGAGTGTATTGTCTTTTAGCAGTTGCTCTTTTACGGTCAACATATCTATCGGCTTGTTAGCTTCGGCAATAGCCTTTATGGCACTGAATATTTTCTGGTGATTGACGTTATAAAAACATTCGTGGGTGTGCAATATATCGCTTATACGACTGTATGCTTCCGATTCTATCATCAAGGCTCCCAATACGGCTTCTTCTTCTTCGACTGCCTGTGGGGGGAGTTTGCCGAAATCGGGGAACTCGTCGTATTTTACCTGCTTCTTGCTGCGTCGTTGTTTGCTATCCATTTTAGTTGATAAACTTTTGATTATCTATTGATAAAAGTGTGTCTTAGAGAAAAAACAAAACATAGAATACTCCTATTTATGTTTTGAAAATCAATAAATAGAAATCGAGTATTCTACTGCAATTTCTTACGACAAAGGTACTGAAAATTTTCTTTTTCTTGATTGCTTTTCCACTTCGACTTGTCTCTGAAGTGTGCACTTAATAATTGTATTTTTGGTTTATATTTAACGTGATAATTCAAAAAAACATCGATACAAAAATCATAAATAGGTATGCGTTTTTCGGCATTTTATCCGAAAAAATAACGATAACATCTGATATCCACACAGCAATAAATATTTATACAATCAGTTTTTCCCACAAAAACAATACTCATTTTTTCGCCATATACAATATTTTATTATTGTATATCGTTCCTTATTATAGTTTTTCATTTTTTACATGTAAAGAAAAATTTACCTTTGCTCGCAAGTAGTAATTAAATAAAAAATAATCGTTATTATGAACAAAGTACTTGGTTTTTTAGCCCTTGCGATAGGGCTAGTATGCAGTGCTACGGCACAAGTAAACGAGAGTCGCTACATAACACTGAACGTCAGAAAAGGTGAGGAGTTAAGTCTCGACTTTAAGGCAGCCACCCCAAACACACAAGTAAGGATAAAGAACGGCAGTCTCAATACTACTATCACTGTAGGCACCGAATGGAAAGGCTCTACACAATATATTGCTGCCGACAATATTATGACCATTTACGGCGATATAATAGGCTTCGATTGCGGTGAAAACGAAGATGCCGTTACCGCTATCGATGTAAGGAACAACACCGAGTTGGCGGTTTTGAGATGTTATAACAATAGCCTTACCACACTCGATGTGTCGAAAAATACGAAATTAACGGAGTTGGATTGTTCTCTGAACAAACTCAAAGTTCTCAATGTGTCAAAAAATACGCAGTTGAAGTTATTAGCTTGTTCATTCAATGAATTTACATCTCCCCTCGACATAACTAATAATAGACAGTTGACGAGCTTACAGTGTTACTACAATAATCTCACCGCTCTCGATGTGTCGAAGAATAGGCAGCTGACGAAGTTGGTGTGCTACCACAACAATCTTACTGCTCTCGATGTGTCTAATAATAGGCAATTGATAGGTCTATATTGCTCCACCAATAATATCGCTACTCTCGATGTGTCGAAGAATACGAAATTGATGTATTTGCAGTTTTACCAAAATAATCTTACCTCTATCGACGTAAGTAAGAATACGCTGCTTACCGAGTTGTGGTGCTACCAAAATAAGATAGATATGCTCGACGTATCGAAGAATACGCAGCTGACGGATTTGATTTGCAGCAACAATCAACTAAAATACCTCGATTTATCGAATAATAGTCAGTTGAAAAGATTGTGGTGTTGGAGCAACCGCTTCTCTACCGAGGCTCTCGATGATATCTTCTGTGCCTTGCCTTATCGAAAGCCATCGGATGATGCAAACATACAGCCGGTATTCTCGGTCTCTTCCAAAGAAGAAGCCGAGGTACTTGCCCGCACCAATGCAAAGCAGGCTATAGACAAAAATTGGAAAGTACAGTACGCTGCAATGCTCGAAGAAATACCTGTTACTACGGGCACCCACGTATGTGGCAATTCGCACACAGCCATGTCTGAGTCGGCAAAGCGGTAAAAAATAGATTAGTAATTATTGCGGTTTATAAAAGAATAGGCGAACATTCGTTCGCCTATATTACTATATTAGTATAAACGGTATCCCGACCTATTCCTTACCTTTTCGCCGACAGATACCATCGGTATACGGCAGCTATACCGTCGTTGAGTGGGGTAGAGTGGTGCCAGCCGAGTTTGTGCAGTCGACCGACGTCGAGCAGTTTGCGTGGCGTGCCGTCGGGTTTAGATGTGTCGTACTCTATCGCTCCGTCGAAACCGACTATCGCTTTTATGGCATGTGCCAGCTCGTCGATGGAACAATCTTCGCCCGTGCCGATATTGATATGTATCTCGTCGGAATAGTTCATCATAAGGAATACCAGAGCATCTGCCAAGTCGTCGACGTAGAGAAACTCTCTCATCGGTTTGCCTGTACCCCAGAGTGTTACCTTCTCTGCTTTCGACTCTTTCGCTTCGTGGAATTTCCTTATCAGAGCGGGCAAGACGTGCGATGTATTGAGGTCGAAGTTGTCGTTGATACCGTACAGATTGGTAGGCATAGCAGAGATGAAGTCGCAGCCGTACTGACGGCGGTAGAACTTACACAGCTCGAGCCCCGATATTTTGGCAATGGCATACGCCTCGTTCGTCGGCTCCAAAGCCCCCGTGAGCAGATACTCCTCTTTTATCGGTTGCGGGCACATCTTGGGGTAAATACACGAACTGCCCAGAAACAGCAGCTTACGAACATTGTGTCTATATGCTGCATTTACGATATTGAAAGCAATCATCATATTGTCGTATATAAACTCTGCGGGCGAGGTGTTGTTGGCTACGATGCCTCCTACTTTGGCGGCAGACAGAAAGACGTACTCGGGCTTCTGTGCTGCGAAGAAGTCTTCGACAGCCTGTTGGTTACGCAGATCGAGCTCTTTCGACGAACGCATCAGTATATTGTCGAATCCCTTAGATTGCAATGTCCTTACAATAGCCGACCCAACCAGTCCTCTGTGTCCGGCGACGTATATTTTCGAGTGTTGTTCCATTTTTTTGTGTGTTTATTTTATGAATTATTCTCTTTTTCATTAGCGAATACAACTATTCGGCAATCAATCAGTAAATTGTGTGTTTTCTTAGTAGACAGACGAATTTTTCAATGAGTAAGACTTCCGTAAAACAATTAATATTCTAACATGAAATTGGGATTTGAGTTTTATCTATAGCTAATAACTGCCTCCCCTTTTTCAGCAGCTAATCTATAGAATTCTTTTATTTTTTCATACTCTTGTTTTATATAATCAAAAACTTCTTGAGCATCTACTTCATCATTTTCTAATAAAGGAAAAGCATCTGAACACTCCATACTATCAACATTAAAATTTTCTCTCAAGTATTTATCTGTTATATTTGCTAATTTAGTACTGAGTTTTGATACTTCATTAGGAGTGAGGTATGCATAATACCAACCAGAATAATCTCCGTCTAAATCTTCTCCTAAAAACACTCCACTACTGAAAATTTTACAAATAATATTATCTTCAACCATATATGGATGGGGGCTATAACCAATTACAAAACGCTCTATATCTCTCCATTCGTTAGTGTAAATATAGGAATATTTTTCTTTCGAATAGTCTTCTTTCCAATCCTTAAATATATAAGGGTCTCTCCGCATTGCTTCAAAATCATCTTTGGGAATGCTAACTAAATTTATGTAATCACTCATGGTAGGTATTTGATATTAGTGTGGGGCAAAGGTAGTGAAAAATTGTCAATTTGCCAATGAGTAAATTAAAAATCCCCGTGCAGTAACTCTGCCTCACGGGGATTTTTATTGGCTAATTTTCTAATCTGCTAATCTGCAAATCACATTCTTATCCCCAAACTTCTCAGCGAGCCATTGTTGCAACTTTTGGCGATCTACTTCTTTGGCGACTACTTTGCCCTTCACTTTCTCTTTTTTAGGCGTGTATAGCATCACCGTAGTGAGAGAAGTGTTGTCTTTTTCCGAAAAATCCGTCAGTTTTCCAAAATAGAAACTCTCGATATTAGGGAACAATACTTCTATTTCTTTGGCAAAAGTAGGGTCGGTATATTTGTATTGCGCCAACTCCTCTTTTAGTTGATTTATCTTCAAGTCTTTATTAGAGAGCGATGCCTTGTTTTTGTTGATTTCCGATAGCATCTTTTGGTCAATATCCGACTCTTTTTGCCTAATGATGAGTTCGGTGTTCGGTAATTTGAAGTTTTTGAGGTTGCTTTGTAGTGTTTTTATCTCCTCATCGGTAAATTTCTTGTTCAAAAAAGCCAATTCAATGGTTTTAGGCGAGGCATTGTAGCGTATTTTCTTGTAAATAATGGTATAATCGTTGTTTTCAAACTCGGCAGCGATATAATGGGCTACGTTCTGGTGAAATTCTTTCTCTTTCAGAAGATTATATGCCAAATACAAACTGGGGGTAACAATGATGATAATCAATGTAGTGATAACAATGCGCAAACGCTTGTTGAGTGCCTCGTTGCCCGTATTTTTAGGAGTGTATTTCAGGTATTTGATGATGAGAAAGGTAGCTATCCCAATGAAGAAACAGTTGATGCTATATAGGTAGAAAGCTCCTAAAAAATAACTAATATTGCCCGTAGCTAAGCCAAATCCGGCTGTACAAAGCGGTGGCATCAAAGCGGTAGCGATTGCCACACCAGGGATCGGGTTTCCTCTGTCTTGACGGGTGATTGATATAGCTCCTACCAACCCACCCACAAAGGCGATAAGCACATCGTAAATGGTAGGCGAAGTACGTGCCAAAAGCTCTGACTGTACATCTTTAAACGGGCTGATATAGAAGTAGATAAACGATACTATAAGACTCACCACAGTAGCGATGAGCAAACTTTGTCCGGTCTTCTTCAATAGGTCGAAATCGTAAGTAGCCAGCGCAAATCCTGCCCCTACGATAGGTCCCATCAAAGGAGAAATAAGCATCGCCCCGATGATTACAGCAGTAGAGTTCATGTTTAACCCGATAGAAGCAATGAGGATAGCACAAGCCAAAATCCACATATTGGCGCCACGAAAAGAGATATTACTAAGGATATTCTCGATTACTTTTTCTTTTTTCTCTTCCCCTTGATGTAAATTAAAAAGTCTTTTTAAAAAAGTCATAATGTTGAATGTTTGGATGTCTGGTTTTTTGATGTGCGGGGCAAAGGTAAGGATAATTTGCGAAATTTCCTTATTTTTGTCCTTTCAGAAACTTTTCGGAGATGATTTAAAAAATTACGACACACTTACTAAATAAAAGATATTAGTCATTGATTATGAAGAGTATATATACTATAGGGCATTCCACTCGTACATTGGAAGAATTTATAGAGATGCTACAATCGTTTGAGATACAGCATTTAGTTGATATAAGAGGATTACCCGGCTCTAACAAATATCCGCAATTTAATAAAGAAAACTTAGGGGTAGTATTACCCGAAATTGGGATTGCCTATACCCATCTTACGTTATTAGGTGGAAGACGTAAAGTACATAAAGACTCTAAGAACACTCGTTGGCATAACGAGTCTTTCCGAGCTTATGCCGATTATATGGAGACTCCTGATTTTGAAAAAGGTATTGCTCAACTCATCGCTATAGCTGAAAAAGAAACTACTGCCTATATGTGTGCCGAAGCTGTTTGGTGGCGTTGTCATAGGTCGATGATATCGGATTATTTGAAAGCCAAGGGTTGGCAAGTAAATCATATTATGGGAATAGGTAAGAGAGAACCTCATAGATACACCGCTCCTGCTCGTATTATCGGAGATAAAGTAATGTATTATGATGATAAAGAGGATAATTGACTTATTACTTTACTTCTATTGCCTTGCCATATATGAATTATCTCGAATCTTTTCATATCGCTGTTGCTAAAATATTCATTCATCGACAATTAACGCATCTTCTCCACATATTCCAAATCGTAGCGTACCATCTTCTTTATCAGTTCGTCGAACGATGTCTTGGTCGGGTTCCAGCCGAGTAAGGTTTTGGCTTTCGTCGGGTCGCCGAGCAGCTGCTCTACCTCTGCCGGACGGAAGTATTTGGGGTCTACCTCCACCAATACTTTGCCTGTGGCGACATCTATGCCCTTTTCGTCGACGCCCTTACCTTCCCAACGGATATTGATACCTGCCTCGGCAAAGGCTTTGGTAACAAACTCACGTACACTGTGCATCTCGCCTGTGGCTATAACGAAGTCTTCGGGTGTCGGGTGCTGCAACATCAGCCACATACACTCCACATAGTCTTTGGCATATCCCCAGTCGCGAAGAGCATCGAGATTGCCCAGATACAGACGCTCCTGATAGCCGCGTGCTATGCGTGCTGCGGCAAGCGTTATCTTACGGGTAACGAACGTTTCGCCCCGCCGTTCACTCTCGTGGTTGAAGAGTATGCCGTTGACGCAGAACATACCGTACGACTCGCGGTAGTTTTTGGTAATCCAGAAACCGTACTGCTTTGCCACACCGTATGGCGAGCGGGGATAGAACGGCGTAGTCTCTTTCTGTGGCACTTCCTGTACAAGTCCGAAGAGTTCGGAGGTCGATGCCTGATAGATACGCACACGTTTTTCTATACCGAGTATACGCACCGCTTCGAGCAACCGCAGCGTGCCTACGGCGTCGGTCTCGGCTGTGTATTCGGGTACGTCGAAACTTACCTTTACGTGGCTCTGTGCCGCCAAATTGTATATCTCGTCGGGCTGTACTATCTGTATGATACGCAGTAGCGAACTCGAATCGGTCATATCGCCGTAGTGTAGGTTGATGAGGCGTTGTTGCTTCATATCGCGTACCCATTCTTCGAAATAGAGATGTTCGATACGACCTGTGTTGAACGACGATGTGCGGCGTAGTATGCCGTGTACTTCGTAACCTTTCTCGAGCAGAAACTCGGCAAGATAAGAGCCGTCCTGTCCTGTAATACCTGTAATTAATGCTGTCTTAGCCATTTGTTGTCTATTGTTAAGAATAAATGCAAAGGTACAAAAAATCTCACAACGGGTGTCGGAAAAATTATACCTTTGTATTCACAAAAAGACAATATTCAGATATATGACCAAACCCGATTATATTTTCGAAACCTCGTGGGAGGTGTGCAATAAGGTAGGAGGCATATACACGGTGCTCTCGTCGCGTGCTGCTACGATGGCACGGCATTTCGGCGACAACGTATTATTCGTAGGTCCCTGCCTCGACTCCGCCGCCCCTCAAGACTTCACACAGACCGACGAATTAGCCGATTTTGCTCATTATATAAAGCAGACAAAAGGTCTGGACATAAAGACGGGCAGGTGGGACGTTCCCGGCAAGCCCAAGGCAGTGTTGGTGGATTTTCGACCGCTGTATGCGGAGAAAAATCGTATCTACGGCGACTTCTGGGCAAGGTTCGGTGTGGAGTCGCACAATGCTTACGGCGATTACGACGAGGCTTCGATGTTCGGTTACGCTGCTGGTGCGGTAATCGATGCCTTTGCACAATTCTACGATATTACAGACAGGCGACTCATTGCCCACTTCGACGAGTGGATGACGGCATTCGGATTGTTTTATATCAAGACATTCTGCCCTCGGATAAAAACGGTCTTCACCACACACGCCACTACCATAGGGCGGAGTATTGCAGGCAACGGCAAACCGTTATACGATTACCTTACCGCATACGACGGCAACCAAATGGCAAGAGAACTCAACGTAGAGGCAAAACACTCTGCCGAACGCACAGCGGCACACACGGCAGACTGTTTCACGACAGTAAGCGAAATAACGGCAAAGGAGTGCGAATATCTGCTCGAAAAAAAGCCCGATACGATAACTCCCAACGGTTTCGAAAACAGTTTCGTACCGCAGGGCGACGAGTACGCACGTAAAAGGCGGAGTGCCCGCCTGCTACTCGAAGAGTTGGCAGAGAAGACTCTCGGGTATACTCTCGACCAAGAACATTTGTTCGTAGGCATATCGGGGCGTTACGAATACAAAAACAAAGGGATAGACGTCTTCGTAGACGTTATGAGCCGTCTTAACGGCGACAGCCGTACCGCACAGCCGATAGTGGCGTTCGTCATAGTGCCGGCGTGGGTCAGAGAGGGTTGCTACAGCAACTCCAAGTTTGCTACGTCGGCTATCGTTAACGAAGAGAGCGACCTGACATTGAACTATATCAGGCAAAAGCACTTCGGCAATACACCCGACAGCCGCGTGAAGATAATATTTGTCCCCACCTATCTCAACGGCAACGACGGCACACTGAACGTACCGTACTACGACATACTCATCGGTCTCGACATGACGCTATTCCCCTCGTATTACGAGCCGTGGGGGTACACGCCGATGGAGAGTGCCGCTTTCGGTATACCTACCGTTACCACTTCGCTGGCGGGGTTCGGGCAGTGGGTATCACCCGTACAGGTAGGTATCGACAATGGTGTAGCCGTAATAACCCGTAATGACGGCAACTACTTCGATGTGGTGCGTGATATTGCAGACGAGGTAATTCATTTTGTCAAGCTAAATGGCAAAGCACAAAAAACGATAGCCGACAAGGCTCGAACCATAGCAGACAAAGCCCTGTGGCAAGAGTTCTTCGACTACTACCTCGAAGCATACAATAAGGCTCTGACGTCTAAACGATAATAAGTTTTGTCCTTTTCAAGTTGTATGTAATTAGGTAATAAAGTTTAGTTTGCTATTTATTTTTTATCTCAGTATATTTTGGTAGTTTAAAAAAAAGTATTACCTTTGCAGTCCGATTTTTATCGGATAATTTTTTAATTCAATAAATAAAAAACCACTAAAAAATGCCAACTATTCAGCAATTAGTTAGAAAAGGAAGAATTGCTTTGGAAGACAAGTCGAAAGCTCCTGCTCTCGATTCTTGCCCGCAAAGGCGTGGTGTTTGCGTAAGAGTTTATACTACAACGCCCAAAAAGCCAAATTCTGCGATGCGTAAAGTAGCTCGTGTAAGACTGACCAATGCCAAGGAGGTGAATGCTTATATTCCCGGCGAAGGTCACAATCTTCAAGAACACTCTATCGTGATGGTTCGCGGCGGTCGTGTAAAAGACTTGCCCGGTGTTCGTTATCACATCGTTCGCGGTACATTGGATACGGCAGGTGTAGCCTCTCGCACGCAGCGTCGAAGCAAGTACGGAGCGAAACGCCCAAAAGCAAAAAAAGCCTAATCTAAAAGTTTAATCAACAATTTGTTTAATCGGTTTTTGATTATTTGGTAATAAACAACGGTTGAGTAAATGTTTCTCGCATTGAAGACTAAATTGACAACCAAAGCAAAAACAAAAAAGATTTTTAATTCAGTAAAAAATGAGAAAAGCAAAACCAAAAAAGAGGGTAATATTGCCCGACCCCGTGTTTGGGGAAGTGATGGTTTCTAAGTTTGTAAACCATCTGATGTACGACGGAAAGAAAAGTATCTCTTACGGTATTTTTTATAACGCTCTGGAGTTGGTGAAGAATAAACTACCCAACGAAGAGATGGCTGTATTGGATATTTGGAAAAAGGCGTTGGAAAATATCACTCCGCAGGTAGAGGTAAAGTCGCGTCGTGTAGGAGGTGCTACTTATCAGGTACCTATGGAAATACGTCCTGATCGTAAAGAGTCTATTTCTATGAAAAACCTTATTATCTATGCTCGCAAACGTTCGGGAAAATCTATGTCCGAAAAGCTTGCTGCAGAGATAGTCGATGGTTTTAACAGTCAAGGTGGCGCATTCAAGCGTAAAGAAGAGATACATCGTATGGCAGAAGCCAACCGTGCATTTGCTCACTTTAGATTCTAATATGTGAAGCACATAGAATAAGATTATTTCATTTTTAGTCAGATAATTAACCTCTATAATAGTCGAAATTTATGAATAAAATGTCTATTGCAACAACCATTATAACGGTACTATCTGTTGTATCCATTATAACGGGAATATTATTTATAATAAACGAAGAGGAAATAGAAATGCATATAGCTAAAATACTGATAGCTGTTGGTATCGTATTGGGACTATTTGTATTTGTATTATGGCTGATTAGGAAGTATTGTTGTAAAGAATAAAGTGCTTATTTATAAATATTTAGGCGAGTGATATAAAAATAATTTTGCGAAATATAAGTCTATTGTGTTGACTTTGTAGACTTTTTAAAAATATCAAAATCAAAATAAGATGAAAGTAAGAACATCTGTAAAGAAACGCAACGAAGATTGCAAGATAGTTCGTCGTAAAGGGCGTTTGTACGTTATTAACAAAAAAGAGCCGAAGATGAAACTTCGTCAAGGCTGATTTATTAATTATTTAATATACTTATGGCAATAAGAATTGTAGGAGTAGATTTGCCCCAAACAAAACGTGGGGAGGTTGGATTGACTTATATCTACGGAATAGGTCGCAGTACTGCACGAAAGATTTTACAGGAAGCCGGTATCGACTTTGATACGAAAGTACAAGATTGGTCGGATGAACAGGCAGGTAAGATTCGCGAGATTATCGGAGCAAAATATCGCGTAGAAGGCGAGCTTCGAAGTGAAGTGCAACTCAACATCAAGCGATTGATGGATATTGGTTGTTATAGGGGTGTACGTCATAGAAATGGTCTGCCCGTTCGCGGACAGAGCACCAAAAACAATGCACGTACCCGCAAAGGTAAAAAGAAGACAGTTGCTAATAAGAAAGTAGCGTCTAAGTAATTAACATTCAAAATTTAGATTGAAATGGCAAAAAAAACGGTAGCAACCAAAAAAAGAGTCGTTAAAGTAGACGGAGTAGGACAGCTTCATATCCATTCGTCGTTTAACAATATAATTGTAAGTATTACCAACAGCGAAGGTCAGGTGATTTCTTGGTCGTCGGCTGGAAAAATGGGATTCAGGGGTTCGAAAAAGAACACTCCTTATGCAGCACAAATGGCAGCACAAGACTGTGCAAAAGTGGCTTACGATTTAGGATTACGTAGAGCAAAAGCTTACGTGAAGGGTCCAGGTAACGGTCGTGAATCGGCTATCAGAACCGTACACGGTGCAGGTATCGAAATCACCGAAATAATTGATGTAACACCTCTTCCACACAACGGATGTCGTCCGGCAAAACGTAGAAGAGTATAATATTAAAACTTTAAAATTATTAGAAAATGGCAAAATACATAGGACCAAAGTCAAAAATATCACGTAAATTCGGCGAACCAATTTTTGGACACGATAAAGTATTGGCTCGTAAGAACTTCCCTCCCGGACAACATGGACAGTCGCGTAGTCGTAAAAAATCGGAATATGCCAAACAACTGAAAGAGAAGCAGAAAGCTAAATATACTTACGGAGTACTCGAAAAACAGTTTAGAAATATGTTTGCTTTGGCTCAGCGAAAGAAAGGTATTACCGGTGCTATACTTATTCAGTTGTTGGAGTGTCGTTTAGACAATGTGGTTTTCCGTCTGGGTATAGCTCCCACTCGTGCAGCCGCTCGTCAATTGGTGAATCACAAGCATATAGTTGTAAACGGTGAAGTATTGAATATTCCTTCGTATATAGTAAAGCAAGGCGATGTTATAGGAGTAAGAGAAAGAGATAAATCGATGGTTGTCATTACAAATGCACTTGCAGGAAACAGTCAGTCGAAATATCCTTGGCTCGAATGGGACAAAAATCTTATGGCAGGTAAATTTCTTCATATCCCCGAAAGAGAAGACATACCTGAAAACATAAAAGAACAACTTATTGTAGAACTTTATTCAAAAGCATAATTTTAATGTCAATATTAGCATTTCAAAGACCTAATCAGGTACATATGATAGAGGCGACCGAATCGAAAGGTAAATTCGAGTTTGCCCCTTTGGAGCCGGGTTATGGTATCACTATCGGAAACGCTCTTCGTAGAGTATTGCTCTCTTCGCTCGAAGGATATGCTATTACGTCATTAAAAATTAGTGGAGTTGTACACGAATTTGATACTATACCCAATGTAATCGACGATGTTACAAATATTATATTGAATCTCAAGGAGGTTCGTTTCAAGAATATAGGTAACGCAGCCGATGTAAGTGAAACCGTATTGCTTAGTGTATCTAATAAAGAATCGCTAAAAGCTAAAGACTTGGAAGACAAACTATCTAACTTCAAGGTTTTGAACCCCGATCACATTATTTGTACTATGGATAAGAGTGCAAAATTTACGATGGAGTTGAAAATTGAAAAAGGAAGAGGTTATATGCCTGCCGACGAAAATAAAAGCATTGCTAAAGAGATAGGAGTCATAGGTATAGATGCTATATTTACACCTATCAGAAATGTGATGTATTCCGTCGAACCTGAACGTGTGGAGCAGAAGACCGACTACGACCGTCTTATAATGGAGATTGTTACGGACGGTTCTATACATCCCAAGCAAGCACTCAAAGAGGCATCTAAAATCTTAATTCAACATTTTATGTTGTTTACCGACGAAAAGATTACTCTTGATATAGACGATTCGGCTGAAACAAATGAATACGACCAAGACTTTCTGAAAAAACGTAAATTGCTCAAAACACAATTGACAGATCTCGATTTGTCGGTGCGTGCTTTGAACTGTCTTAAATCGGCAGACCTCGAAATACTCGGAGATTTGGCTCGAATACCAAAGTCTGAGTTATTGAAATTCAGAAATTTCGGTAAAAAATCATTGACTGAATTAGAACAAAAATTAGAAAGTCTAGACCTATCGTTTGGTATGGATGTATCGAAGTATAAACTTGATAAAGAATTGTAAAAGAAATGAGACACAACAGAACAATAAATCACTTAGGACGCACAGCCTCGCATCGCTCTGCAATGCTCTCTAATATGGCTTGCTCGCTGATAAAACATAAAAGAATATCTACTACCGTAGCAAAAGCAAAAGCTCTCCGTAAGTTCATAGAACCCCTTCTGACTAAGTCTAAAGAAGATACTATGCACTCGCGCCGTATCGTTTTTGCTAGCCTGAAAGATAAAAATACCGTTACCGAATTATTTCGTGAGGTTTCTACAAAGATAGCCGATCGTCCGGGAGGATACACACGTATCTTGAAGACGGGTAATCGTTTAGGTGATGCTGCCGAAATGTGCATAATAGAGTTGGTAGACTACAACGAAAATATGCTGAAAGAAAAAGCCGCTAAAAAGACTACTCGTACACGTAGAAGTAAGAAAACAGCGGAATCGGCTAAAGAAGCAGCAGTAGTGGAAGCAACAAAAAGTAGCGAACCATCTGAGATAGAAGCTCCTAAAGAAGATAATACCCTATCCGAAGCAAATAATTGATCCTTCGGTGGATTGAATAAAGAGATAAGCCGTTTTTCAAGTCCGAAAGACGGCTTGTTTTTCGTTTGTGATTAATTAAAAAAGGCTACCTCAAAATTATGGGTAGCCTTTGGGGGGGGGATAATTTATATCGTCGGAATAAATTTCCTTTACTCCGATATGTCTTTGCAGCCTTCGGGGTCGGCGAACCACGAAGCATACGTGGTATAGTTGTGGGCGATTTTTTGGTTTATCTCTTTTGCCTGCTCGGGCTCGACTTTTTTGACGAACTTAGCCGGCACTCCCGCCCAGATGGTGTTGGGCTCTATGACCGTATTAGAGAGCACCAGAGCATTTGCCGCCACGATAGCTCCTTCGCCCACGACGGCGTTATCGAGCACTACGGCACCCATTCCTATCAGAGCATAATCTTTGATGATGGCGCCGTGTACCACCGCATTGTGCCCGATAGAGACGAAATCGCCTATATGTACCTGCGACTTCTCGTAGAGCGTGTGCAGCACCGCACCGTCTTGAATATTGACGTTATTGCCTATGCGAATGGAGTTTACATCGCCACGGAGTACTGCGTTGAACCATACGGAGCAGTTGTTGCCCATCACTATGTCGCCTACGACTGTGGCATTCTCTGCAAGGAAGCAGTTGCTACCCATCTTAGGAACGATTCCCCTTACTGTTTTTATTAGAGCCATATTGTTATGTTTTTTTGATTGATTATTATTGTCTAAAACCATTTTTTCTTTTTGAAGAACCACAAGATACCCACTACACAAAGTATCATCAATACTATCGAAAACAGTACTCCGTATCGCCATTGCAATATCGAGAATTCGGTGAAATTCATTCCATAGATACTTGCTATCAGTGTAGGCGGCATAAATATTACCGACACGATGGTGAAAATCTTTATTATCTTGTTTTGCTGTATGTTGATAAGACCGATGATGGCGTCTTGCAGATACTCGAGCCTGTCGAACGAAAAGCGGGTGTGTTCGAAAAGCGAGTTTATATCCTTGATAATGATAGATAGCTTCGCTTTTGCCTCGCCCGGCATAAGTACGCTTTTGAGCATATTGGAGCAGACACGCTGCTTGTCGACAATATTTTCGCGTATTATCATCGTCTTTTCTTGTAGGTTTTTGACGGCTATAAGTGCGTCGTCGTCGGCATTGTCTTCGGTCTTTATCTCGTTCGAAAGTTCGGTTATCTGTCGAGCCATATCCTCTATCATATCGGCATCGTAATCGACACGGGTAGCGAGCAAATCTACAAAAATAGAGTACCCCGACAGATAGTTGCGAGGGTTGGCAAAAATCTTTTTCACTATCTCGTTGAATGAGTGTAGATGTTTGCTGCGTACAGAGATGAGAATGCCGTTTTTCAGTATCAGAGAGACGGTCTCTTCTTCGAAGTTGTCGAGTAGGAATTGCGAATTGACTACGATGGAATCGGCTGTCTCGATATAACGTGACGAAATCTCTATCTCTTCCATCTCCTCTTCTTCCTGAATATAGATTTTGAGGAACTGTTCGAGTTCGCTCTCTACCTCTACCGTTACGTCATTGAGGTCTATCCAAAGGAAATTTTCGATTGGAACGGTCTTCACTGTCTCGATAGTGCGAGACATTTTTATGCGGTTATCTTCTTTGTAAAAAAATCTGAATTCTGCCATATCTTTATTTTCGTTTTTTCCAGAGAAATACTCCGCTAAAAGAATCGAGGCAGACTATTTCTCAGATTGATTGATTTTGAATGAGTTTTGTTATTTCTATAAACTGCTCTTGGCTTATCTGTTCGGGTCGTAGGTCGAACGTTTTGTCCGACAAGTCGGCGTTGAACGTTTTGAGCGAGTTGCGCATCGTTTTGCGTCTTTGGTTAAAGGCTGTTTTCACTATCGAGAAGAAGAGTCGTTCGTTGCAGTCGAGCGTTTGTTGCTCTTTTCTTGTCAGGCGAATAACAGCCGATTTGACCTTAGGCGGAGGCACAAACACTTGCTCGGAGACCGTAAAAAGATATTCTGTGTGGTAAAAAGCCTGCGTCAGAACACTCGTTATACCGTACACTTTATTGCCGTGTGTGGCACAGATACGCTCGGCGACTTCTTTCTGGAACATTCCCGCAAAGAAAGGTATTCGGCTTCGGTTGTCGAGTACTTTGAAGAGTATCTCGGTCGAGATGTTGTACGGAAAATTGCCGACTATGCCGAAGGGCTCACCGTCGAATATTCGGTCAAAGTCGAATGTGAGGAAATCGTCTCTGAATACTCTCAGCTGCGGATAGTGCTCACCGAGATAGGCACAACTCTCCTTGTCTATCTCTATTGCGAGCAGATTCGTATCATTTTTTTTCAATAGAAACTGTGTCAATGCACCTGTGCCGGAACCGATTTCCAAAATATTTTTAATATTGTCGGGAATAGTTTCCGCTATTCGTTCGGCAATCCTGAGATCTTTGAGGAAATGCTGACCGAAATACTTTTTGGGTGTTACTCTCTGCACTGACAAAATTGTATTAACATTCAAAGAAAAGATGATAATTGAGCGGCAAAGGTACAAAATAATTTTATACGTATATATGAAATATCGCAAAAACGTATCGAGGTAAAGGGAATAACAATCTCAATTGGTCTTGAATATTTGTTTTTATTGTTGCATTAAAATAAAAAGCGAGTGACTTTTTATACAAAAAGTACCGACTCTCCGATACGAAATTCAAACCATTAAATTTTTGTATCTTTGCCATTCGAAAATAAAAATCATCACCCCAAAATGACTCTCTCCATAATAGTAGCCGTAGCCAACGGCAGCGTGATAGGCAAAGACAATTCGTTGATATGGCACCTATCGGACGACCTCAAACGTTTCAAACGGATAACCGAAGGACACACCGTGATAATGGGACGCAAGACATATATGTCGCTGCCGTTTCGCCCGCTGAAAAACCGCCGTAACATAGTAATATCTACAAGTCTGGCAGATATTGAGGGAGCAGAGGTTGCCCACTCCGTAGAAGAGGCTGTAGCTCTGTGCCGTACCGAAGACGAGGTGTTCGTTATCGGCGGTGCCTCCATATACGAGCAGACTATCGGGATTGCCGATAAGATATACCTTACCCGTGTGCTGAAAGACTTCGAGGGCGACACGTTTTTTCCCGAAATACAAGACAGCCGGTGGCAGAGCGTAGAAAAGTCGGAAATTCTTTTCGATGAAAAGGAAAAAACGGAGTTCTATTACGAAACATTAGTGAGAAAACAGAATTAAGGGATAAATTGATACATTATGGGAAAAAAACGCGATTTCAAGACCACGCTCGAACATTGGAAATTCAAATACAAACTCTCCATACTCAACGAAAAGACTCTGGAAGAGGTGTTGCGTATCAGATTGTCGCGGCTGACGGTATTCATCTACGGCTCGCTGGCGCTGGTCGTGGTATTCTTTCTGATGTCGGCACTGATACTCTTTTCGCCGTTGAAATATTATCTGCCCGGTTTTTCGGACTATTCGTTGCGGTCGGAGCTGTCGCACAATATGGCAAAAGTAGATTCGCTCTCGTCGCTGCTCCAGAAACAGACACTGCAACTACAAACCACCAAAAACCTTATTGCCGGCACACTCTCGGCAGACTCTATCCCCAAACAAAAGGATATATCTGTGGAGAAATATCGTGAACTTGTCGAGAAAAAATCAGACCGCGAGCAACAGTTCATCGAGAATTTCCAAAAAAACATCGTATCAAATACCATTACCCCGACGGTTGCCAACAACGCTGCCAAGCAAAATTTCGCCGTACCTCTGGCAGGTACGGCAGCAGCCTCGTATGGCGAAAAGGGAGACAACGCCGTTAAGTTCACAGGCAATAAACGCGAGGTATTGGCTGTAGCCAAAGGTATTGTAATGTCGGCAGACCTCACCGTCGGCAATCGCTATACTGTATATATACAACACCCAGACGGATATGTATCGGTTTACAAAAATCTCTCTGCGGTTTTCAAACAGGCAGGCTCTACCGTATCGACAGGCGATGTAATCGGTCAGATAGATGCCGAAAACGATAAACAATACCTCATATTCGAGATTTGGCAAAACAGTATCCGTATCGACCCCCGTACCGTAATGGATATTAAATAAGTACAATAATGGACAACTCTCAAATCATAATATATCAGACTGAAAACGGACAGACAAAGATTGATGTCAAGCTTGAAAATGAAACTGTCTGGTTGACTCAAAAATTAATGGCAGAGTTGTTTCAAACAACTCCTCAAAATATTACTATTCATCTAAAAAATATTTTTGAAGAGGGTGAATTACAAGAGAATGCAACTTGTAAGGATTTTTTACAAGTTCGGCAAGAAGGTAATCGTATCGTTGAACGAACTCAGAAATTTTATAATCTGGACGCTATTATTTCAGTTGGATATAGAATAAAATCTCATATTGCAACAAAATTCAGAATTTGGGCTACGCAACATATCAAAGAATATATCGTAAAAGGTTTTGTCATAGATGACGAACGATTGAAAAATCCTGATTTACCTTTCGATTATTTCGATGAATTGCTTAGACGTATTCAGGATATTAGGACTTCTGAAAAACGTTTTTATCACAAAATTACCGACATATATGCTACCAGTGTCGATTATGACCCAACTTTAGAAACAAGTATTATGTTTTTTAAAACAGTACAAAATAAAATGCACTGGGCTATCACAGGACAAACAGCTGCCGAAATTATTACAAATAGAGCCGACAGTAATAAACCTTATATGGGATTAACTAGTTGGAGAGGAGAAAAGCCGAGAAAGCAAGATGTATCAATTGCAAAGAACTACCTAAATGAAGAAGAATTATCGGCATTAAACAATTTAGTTGAACAATATCTCGTATTTGCCGAGGGTCAGGCAAAGCGTAGAATACCTATGTATATGAACGATTGGATTGAAAAGCTTGATGGCTTCTTATCTCTCAACGATAGAGAGATATTAAGAGATGTCGGTAAGGTTTCTCACGAGTTGGCTATTAACTTTGCGGAAAATGAGTATGAAAAATACCGATTGAAAACAATTGCAAATAAAGACAAGCAGTTAGACGATTTTGAGAAAACAGTAAAAAATATTGAGTATAATTCTAAAAAAAGCAATAACAATGAGCCATAAACAGACCGTCGCCATACTCGGCTCCACAGGTTCTATCGGCACACAGACACTCGATGTAATCGACCGACACAGCGAATTGTTCGAAGTATACGCTCTTACCGCACACAGCAATATCGACCTACTGGTAGAGCAGGCAAAGAGATATCGCCCCGAAGTGGTGGCTATTGCCGACGAGCGTCATTATAAAACACTGCGGGAGGCTCTCGACGGGCTGCCCGTAAAGGTCTTTGCGGGAGCCGACAGTATCTGTCAGATAGCCGCTATGTCACCCATCGATACGGTTGTTACGGCTATGGTGGGATATTCGGGTCTGTTGCCTACGGTCAGGGCTATCGAGGCAGGTAAAAAAATAGCTCTGGCAAATAAAGAAACACTCGTGGTAGCCGGAGAACTCGTTACAGATCTCGCTCTTAGAAACCGCGTAGACATTATCCCCATCGACTCGGAGCATAGTGCAATATTCCAATGCCTCGTGGGTGAAAACGAGAACAGTGTCGAGAAACTTATCCTCACAGCCTCGGGCGGAGCGTTCAGAGATACTCCGAAAGACGATTTGCGACTTGCCACAGCTGCCGACGCCTTGCGACACCCTACTTGGAAGATGGGGGCAAAAATCACTATCGACTCGGCAACGATGATGAACAAAGGGTTCGAGGTGATAGAGGCACGTTGGCTCTTCGATATTCCGATAGACAAAATAGAGGTTATCATTCACCCGCAATCGATAGTTCACTCTATGGTACAGTTCTGCGATGGCAGCATCAAAGCACAACTCGGGCAGCCCGATATGCGACACCCGATACAGTACGCACTGACATTCCCCGACAGGCTCAATGCTCAGGTCGAACGAGCAAACCTTGCCGACATACATCAGCTTACTTTCGAGAAACCCGATTACGAAAAGTTTCGTAATCTCGGACTCGCCTACGACGCCCTCCGCCGAGGCGGCAATATCCCCTGCATACTCAACGCCGCCAACGAGGTAGCAGTAGACGCCTTTCTCAAAGGCAAGATAGGATTTTTCGCTATGAGCGACATAATAGAGCAGACGATAAGCGAGACGGCATTTATATCATCGCCTACTCTCGACGACTATATAGCTACCGACCGAGAGGCACGAGCACGCACATCGGCAAAGATAAAATAGACCATCATAAAAACAATTATGACAGCCCAAGAGATAAAAGAACAACTTTTCGCAATGGCAGACGAGGCGAAACGCAATTTTTTACCCTATTTTTTCAAAACAGGCGAGGGGCAGTACGGCTACGGCGATAAATTTATCGGTGTGGTAGTACCCAAGCAACGAGAACTGATAAAGATATGCAAACCTCTGCTGCTCAGCCTCGAAGAGATAGAGAAGTTGTTGGAAGACGAATATCACGAATGTCGGCTGACGGGACTGTTTTTCTTGATAGAATTGTACAAGAAAGCGGATAAAGACGAGGCTCGCCGCCGCGAGATTTACGACTTCTACATCGCTCATCACAATAGGGTGAATAATTGGGATTTGGTAGACAACTCCGCCCCGTATATCGTAGGCGACTATCTTACTGACAAAGACAAATCGGTACTCAAGACCTTCGCCGTGGGCGACAACCTCTGGCTGCAACGCATAGCGATAGTATCTACACTTTGGTTTATCCGCAAAGGAATATTGAAACCTACCTTTGAGGTATCGCTGCTACTGCTCGACCACCGACACGACCTCATACACAAAGCCGTAGGGTGGATGTTGCGCGAGGCGGGCAAAAAGGACTTCGACGCCGAATATGCCTTCCTCACCGAGGACGACCGTTATCGCTCGATGCCTCGTACGATGCTGCGATACGCAATAGAGAAGTTTCCCGAAACACTCCGACAGCAGTTCTTGAAGGGCGAGGTTTAGCACAAAAAGTAAAGATTACTATAATGCAACAACACTATTATACGATGCCTGATGCTATGATTCGAGCATTTTTTGGCAAAAAAACCATTATCTTTGCAATCAATATCGTTATTACGGTATCGACATTTGCTTTTTTATTTAAAGTACATAAAGACAAGATATGCTTACACTGAAGAATATAATCGAAAACCGCCAGGCAGTCGTCGAAGGGCTGCAAAAGAAACACTTCGCAGAGGCAGAGAAGGTGATAGACGAGATAATAGACCTCGACAAAGAGCGTCGTAATACGCAAAAAGAACTCGACACCGCTCTTGCCGAACAAAACAAGATAGCAAAACAGATAGGCGCTCTCATAGGGCAGGGCAAGCGTTCGGAGGCAGAAGCCGCCAAGGAGCAGACAGCCCGATACAAGGAGCAGAGCAAGTTGCTCGGCGATAAACTGAACGAGTACGAGAAGACGCTTCGCGACAAGCTGTTGCAGGTGCCGAACCTGCCGCACGAGAGTGTACCCGAAGGACGCACGGCAGAAGACAACAAGACAGAACGAACAGGAGGCGTCGTCCCCGATATGCCGACCGATGCCTTGCCGCATTGGGAGCTGGCGAAGCGTTACGACCTCATAGACTTTGAGCTTGGGGTGAAGATAACAGGTGCGGGGTTTCCGGTGTATAAGGGTAAAGGGGCAAGGCTACAGCGTGCGTTGATAAATTTCTTCCTCGACGAGGCACGCAATGCGGGTTATCTGGAGATAGAGCCGCCATACGTGGTAAATACGGACTCAGGCTACGGCACCGGGCAACTGCCCGACAAAGAGGGACAGATGTATCACGTTACCGTCGATGACCTGTATCTGATACCGACAGCCGAGGTGCCTGTAACTAATATCTTCCGCGACGTGATACTTGCCGAGAAAGATTTGCCCTGTAAGCTGACGGCATATTCGGCTTGTTTTCGCCGCGAGGCAGGCTCGTACGGCAAAGACGTACGCGGACTGAACCGTCTGCACCAGTTTAACAAGGTAGAGATAGTGCGTATCGACAAGCCCGAACACTCGTACGACAGCCTCGACGAGATGGTGCGGTATGTCGAGAGCCTCGTCCGTAAGCTTGAGCTTCCGTATCGCATCTTACGTCTGTGCGGCGGCGATATGTCGTTTACGTCGAGCCTGACATTCGACTTCGAGGTGTTTTCGGCAGCGCAGAAACGGTGGCTCGAGGTATCGTCAGTGTCTAACTTCGAGAGCTATCAGGCAAACCGCCTCAAGTGTCGTTACAAGACAGCAGAGGGTAAGACAGAACTTTGCCATACGCTCAACGGCAGTGCTCTGGCATTGCCGCGAATAGTTGCAGCTCTGCTCGAAAACAACCAGACACCGAACGGTATACGCATACCGAAAGCGCTCGTGCCTTACTGTGGTTTCGAAATAATCGATTGAATGTTTTTTACCGTTTAATCGATTAATCGTTTAATTGTTTAAACGAGGTATTAGGTATTTGGGGTTGAGACAAATCATGATTTGTATGTATGTGTATAAATGAAAAATAAAGGCGAACACATATTTCGCCTTTATTGTAATTCACAAAACGAACGAATATAGATAAAAAATAATATAAAAACCAATTCAAAACAAAATTAAAAGATGAAAAACTTATTTTTGACAGTTGCCGCAGCGATCGTATTTGCTTCCGCAACAATCTTTGTAGCCTGTAAAGGCAAGACTCCTAATAAACCCAAAGAATATGTCTATGACATATATGCTGCCGGATACGACAACAACGGTAAGAGAGCCATATTCTGGCAAAACGGCAAACCGACAGCACTAACGGACGGTAATAGAGAGGCTACAGCTATCTCTGTATATGTAGCCGGCAACGATGTATATGTAGTAGGTTACGAAAAAGACGAAAAAGAACATTTCGTACCTATGTTGTGGAAAAACGGCAAACCGACCGTACTTACCGTCAAAGACGGCTCGGAGAATGCCGCAGCACGTTCCGTATATGTAGTAGGAAATGACGTATATATCGCAGGTTGGGATGACAAAAGTGCCATACTCTGGAAAAACGGAGAGCCGACCGCACTGACAGACGACAAAAATAACACTGCCGTAGCAAATTCGGTATTCGTAGACGGTGCCGATGTGTATGTGGCTGGATATGTTGTAGGCGCCGATAACAACGAAGCAACATTGTGGAAAAACGGCAAACCGACCTTACTTAGCGGCAACTCGCCCGAAGCAAACGCAAAAGCCGTATATGTAGCAGGCTCTGATGTGTATGTGGCAGGTTACCAAAAGGAAGGAGATAAAACAGTGTCGCAACTGTGGAAAAACGGTAAGGCGGTAACTCTCAAAGCGAGTCAATACGATACATTCGTACAGTCATTGTTCGTTGCGGGCTCAGACGTATATATGGTAGGATACGAAGATGTAAACGGCAAACCGAAAGCCATACTGTGGAAAAACGGCGAACAAACCTCGCTTACAGATGGTAGTAGCGATATGGCGATAGCATTCGACGTGAAAGTGGAAGGAGAAGACGTATATGCAGCAGGCTTCGACGGCAGCAAAGCCATACTGTGGAAAAACGGCAAACCGACGGAATACTCGGACGGCGAAAAGAACGCCTGCGTAAACTCGGTATTCATCGTCAAACGAGAAGTAACGAAATAATAAGATAATCAATGTACTTATTTAGCAGGGGACTCATTAATTAGTTAGTGGGTCTCCTTTTGTTTTGGTACGGTCGTCGAACGGTTTAATCGAGGTTTTAGGTTTGGGGCTGTAGGCGGTCGGTTTGTGCGAATAACAAAATTGGAATATAGGGCACAAAAAAGGGACGAACCACACAAAGCTCGCCCCTTCATTTTTACATTCATACATTTACCTCTTCACCATCTTGACTGCTGTGCCATCTGCTTTTACGGTGTAGACGCCTGCCGACAAGTGCGATACTTCTACCCTATCGGTATTGGTGGCGTGGGCTACTTCAATGCCGTAGACGTTATATATACGTATGGTACGAGCGGTAGCCGAGAGATAGAACACGTCTGCCACGGGGTTCGGGTAGAGAGTGAGAGCCTGCTCAGCTGAGGCTTCGGCTATGTCGGTATGAGGAGTACCGCACACGTAGGTACCCGTAGTAGCAGGTATGTCGGTATCGCTTTGGCCATACTGTACCTTCCAGTTTTTGGCGGTGGCGTTTGCCTTGTTTGTGGCAAGGACGGCAGCGTGATTTGACGACGAAGAGTCGTATATAGGCCGTATCACTCCATTATCCTTACCTTTCATATCGGGTAGGGCACAATAGATATCATCGATAACAGTGGTATTAAAATGGTTTCCGTGGCAAGTTAATGTTTTCAATTGCGTATTTTTCGATATGTCGATATTACTTAGGTTATTAGACGAACAATCTAACTCTGTCAGTTGCGTACAAGCACTTATGTCGAGAGTAGAAAGCTTATTTAACGAACACCATAACGTAGTCAGGAACGTATTCCGCCCTAAATCAATGGAGCTTAGGTGATTGCCAAAACAATCCAACTCTGTCAGAAGCGTATTCTTAGTTACGTCGAGTGAGGTAAGCCGATTGAAAGAACAGCTTAATTTTTTTAACTCCGTATTCTTAGTTACGTCGAGCGAAGTGAACCGATTGGACGAACACCTTAACTCAGCCAACTTCGTATTTTTCGTTACATCAAGAGTAGTAAGTTGATTTGAAAAACAACTTAACTTTGTCAGCTGCGTATTATTCGACACATCGAGGCTACTGAGCCGACTGTTGGAACAATCCAACACTTTCAATAGCGTATTCTGTGATACGTCGAGGGTACGTATAGAATCCCTATTACAATACAACTCAGTAAGACCTACGTTATTGCTGGGGTCGAGAGCAGTGATATTAGCTCCGTTTTGGTCGCAATACAACTTTGTTATATCACCATAGATTTTTATTTCAGTGCTGTCTGCCCGATATCGGATGAATGTGCCTGATGAGTCGTTGCTGACCTTAAATGTAGTATCGCGACTGCCACTTGCTATATTTACCAGAGTGTTTGCAGAGTCTGCCTTCAAGACGAGACTGATGGCACTTCCGCGTTTAACATCAAGCGTTACATAGCTGTCCATATTTACAGTATTATGAGGTGTCCCACACACATAACTACCAGTAGTATTGATTTTTATATCATTAACTGCATTTACGTATTTTTCCACTTTCCAGTTTTTAGAGGTAGCATTGCTTGCATTGGTAGCTTCAACAATACTCTGCTCGGCTACCGGCGAAAATTTGTATAAGGGACATATCGATGAACCATATAACGCAGTAGGTAGGGCACAGTAGATATCGTTTATATCGTCTGTGGTGAAGCTATTACCCCAGCACAATATCTGCCTCAAGCCCCAATTATTATTGTTTATTTCGATAGATCTAAGTTTATTATTTTGGCACCATAACACAATCAACCTTTCATTATTGGTTATATCAATAGTTTTTAGTTGGTTTGATGAACAATCTAACAACTCCAACCATATACTCTGTGAAACATCGATGCTTTTCAACTGATTTGACATACAATACAAAACCCTCAAATTCTGATTATTACTCGGGCCTAAGGCTGTAATATTAGCTCCGTTTTCTCTGCAATCGAAGCCAGCTAAATCTCCGTAGACGGTCATATCTGTGCCATGAGCAGTGTAGAGTGAAATATTATCTTTCCAGAGAGTTCCGACCATAAATGTGGTATCGTGGCTACCGCTCGTAATCTTTATGGGCGTATTTGGAGCTAATGCACTGAAATTAAGTTTTATAGCCTCTCCGCTCTTGACGGTAAGCTTTATATAGCTATTCATATTTACACTATTGCCGCTACCATTTGTACACACATATCTACCTGTAGTAGCTATGTTGACATTATTTTGGAAGTACTTTACATTCCAGTTTTTAGCGGTAGCGTTTTGCTTGTTTGTAGCTAAAACTATAGCTTTATTCGGGTCCGAATAGTTTAGTAAGGGGTATATTGTCGCAATATTGGCAGCAAACTTATCGGGCAACGAGCAGTAAATAGTATCGAGCGATGCGGTAGTGAAGGCATTGCCATAGCAATATAACGTATCGAGCTGTGTATTATGGCTTATATCGAGCGAGGTGAGTCGATTGCCGTGGCAGTTTATATTTATCAACAGAGTATTTTTCGTTACATCGAGTGAAGTAAAGCGGTTCGAATGGCAGTTTAGCTCTACGAGTCGAGTATTTTTAGTTATATCAAGTGAGTTTAGATTGTTGAGAAAACAATTCAATTTCCTCAACTTCGTATTTTTAGTTACATCGAGCGAACCTAATTGATTGGAGTTACAATCGAGCAATTCCAATGAAGTATTCTTTGTCACATCGAGATTGCGTATGGAGTCGCTAGAACATATCAATTTCAAAAGACCTATATTATGGCTAGGGTCGAGGGCTGTAATGTTAGCTCCGTTGTATCCGCAATCGAATGTAATTACGTTGCCATAGATAGTCATAATGGTATCGGTAGTGGTATGATTAACGATTGTCTGAGCTTTATTTACTATGACTATCTGCTCGTTGGATCCGTTTTTGATTTTCACTAATGTGCTGTCGGTATACGCCTTAAGTTGGAGTTTTATATTTACTCCGTTTTTAACGGTAAGGGTTATATAGCTGCTCATGTTTACTGTCTGTGCCATTGCAGTGGAGGCACTTATGATAAGCCCTACGATGAGGGCGAAAGTAAATATTACTCTTTTCATACTATTATAATTTTAATTATTTTCGAGTGCAAAGATAATAAAAAATTAAGGTTTACAGAACAAATAGAATTATCAATTTAGTAGGCAAAAAAAGTATGGGCGAATAATAATCCTTCGCCCATACAATCTAACGTCTAACACCTAATCACCTTTTTATCATTTTTGCAATATTGCCGTCGGCTTTTACGGTGTAGACACCTGCGGGTAGGTGCGATACTTCTACCCTGTCGGTATCGGTGGCGTGGGCTACCTCTACTCCGTAGACGTTATACACACGTATGGTGCGAGCAGTAGCCGATAGGTAGAGCACGTCGCTTACGGGGTTCGGGTAGAGGGTAAGAGCCGACTCGGCTATTGGGAGGTCGATAGCTGTAACATTTTTAGTAATCACCACCTTGCTCTTTACTTTTTCTCCGTTGAGTGCGACACAATGTAGCACGGTGTCGAATGCTGCTTCTGCAGGCTGGGTAATACTGCAACCTATCAGGGTCATATTGCCAAAGTCTGTGATAGAGCCATATTGCATCCCCTCTGCCGTTACAGTAGCGTTTTTAATTGTAAGATTGTCTGTGGCGAGATGTCCTGTGATGCCCCATCTGCCTTTGGCATTCACGGTGCAGCTATCGATGATGAGATCTCCTCCAGCCCCATAGATAGCACAGACACTCGGTGTCGTCGTAATGAGTGTTGTCACATTGAGCGTGCCTCCACCGGTGATTGTCATTGATTTTCCAAAACCGATACCTGTATTAGTTGAAATCAGGTTGTTGGTACCTACAACATTTAATATCAAACCATCGATTTCCGAACCAATTGCTTGGTAGTAGTCTTTTTCTGCATTGATTGTAGCATTATCGAGAGTGAGAGTTTTGGTTGACGGATCATACTTCACCGTTCCGCTAACGCAGGGAATATTGTTGCAGTTGGCAGAAGTTATCCGCATGCCACTAATATAGAGATTGTACTCGACAGGACACTGGAAATCGCCTATAGTATTGATATCGGTATGGATTCCATTAGTGTTGTATGACTTTAACTTCCAATTTTTATTGGTAGTATTGGCAGAGTTGGTGGCTTCGACGACAGCTACTTCGGATGCCGACGACGACTCGTTCAAGGTGAATATCCGAGCACTATCTACAGGCTCCCTATCGGGCAAATCACAGTAGATTTCGTCGAGTGCAATGGTAGTAAAGTTGTTGCCGTAGCAATATATATTTTTCAAACGCTTGTTATTCGATACGTCGAGGCTCTGCAGAGAGTTGTTGCTACAATTTAGTGTTCTCAACGACGTATTCTCCGCCAGAGAAAGAGTCGCAAGCCCATTGGAGGAACAATCCAAATCGATAAGTGCCCTATTATTGCTTATATCAAGAGAAGCTATCTGATTGGAAGAACAATTTAAATCTGCCAGCTGCGTATTCAACACTAAGTTGAGTGTCGACAAAGAGTTTTTGCTGCAATTCAGAGTTTTCAACAACGTATTCTTAACTACGTAGATATTGGTGATATTATCCCCGTTTCCGCTACAATCGAAGCCTGTTATATCGCCATATACTTTGATAGTTTTATCTTGAGAGGTAACGGTAAAGGAGCTTGGTGTGTTGCCATCGTACCAGTCGGTACCGACTATGATATCATGCATACTACTACCGCTCTCAATCTTTACACGTGTATTGGCTATTACTGACTTGAAATTAAGTTTTATCACCGCACCTCTTTTAACATCGAGAGTGATGTAACTATCCATATTGATGTCGTGAGGTGCACCGCATACGTATGTACCCGTAGTAGCAGGTTTATTGACGTTTCCTAAAACACACCTTACTTTCCAGTTCTTATCGATAGCATTTTTTGCATTAGTAAGAGATAAAGTATCTATATATGTAGAAGTTGTATCTATTATAGGTATTATATATCCCAACCCTTTCGTACTACGATTGGGTAAAGCACAGAAAATATCGTCGAGTGCATTTGTCGATAGCCGATTAGAGAAGCAACCTAAAACATACAACTGACTACAATTACTTATATCTATAGATGAGAGCCTATTGTTGTAACACTCTAATCTCTCCAAGTGTGTGCAATTACTTACATCAAGTGATGTTAGTAGATTAAAAGGACAACATAACTCCCTCAATGAATTATTATTTGCTATATATAGAGCTCTGAGCTGATTTTCGGAACAGTATAAAGTTTCCAATTTTTTATTCTCCGACACGTCAAGCTCAGTGAGTCTATTTCTATAACAGTATAAAATTTCCAATTTTTTATTCTTCGACACATCAAGCTCAGTGAGTCTATTTGAGAAACAATTTAAAAGGGTCAACGATGTATTTTTCGATACATCAAGAGCAGTAATATTAGCAATACTATCTTTTTGACCGCAAGAGAACTCTGTTATGTCTCCATAGATGGTTATAGTGTTGGCAGCACATTTGTAATTAATAACTAAAGGAGAGAGATCTCCTACCATAAATGTAGTATCGCTACTGCCACTTACTATTCTTACTGGAATATTTTCTTCGTATGCCATCAAGCGTAACTCTATCGAGTCTCCTCTTCTGGCGGTAAGCGTGATATATCTTTCCATATTTAAGCCGCTACCGCTACACTCGTAATCACCTTTTGTAATGATATCGACACCATTTCTAAATATCACTCTCCAGTTTTTATTTTTGGCATTCTGTGCATTGGAGGCTATAATACTATTATAATTGTATTCCGATTGATCGTTCGCGATTATTAGCTCGCCCTGTTCTTTACCTTTCCTATCGGGCAATAAGCAGTATAATTTGTTGATAGCCCTAGTAGAAAAATAGTTACGATGAGCTAATATTTTGGTCAGTCCACTATTGTTACTTGCGTCGACTAAGAAAATGCTATTGAAGTTAAAACTGCAATCGAACTCCGTTATATCACCATATATTTTAATCTCGCTACTGCGTGCAGCATATTCAATAAAAGTACCATATAAGCTATTGGTGATATTAAATGTAGTATCGCGATTGCCATCTACTATCTTTACCTGTGTGTTTACAGAGTCTGCCTTTAAGGAGAGGCCGATCTTTCTTTCATTTAAGATAAGTCTTACATATTTTTTCATATTTACTCTATTGCCGCCACCATTGCTACACATATATTTACCGGTAGTAGCCGGTATGTCGGTATTGGTAGATAGATATTGTATTTTCCAGTTCTTTACAATGGCGTTCTGCTTGTTTGTAGCTACAATAGTAGATTTATTCGAGTCCAATGAGTCTACTAAGAGGTATATCTTTCCTTTTTCGAAGGGAAACCTATATGGAAGTAAGCAGTAAAGAGTATCGAGTGATGAAGTAGTGAAGGCATTAGAATAACAATATAACTTATTTAGCGCAAAATTACTACTCACATCTAGCGAAGTAAGCAAATTGTCGTGGCAGTCCAACTCCTTAAGCAGGGTATCATTCTTAATATAAAGCGTGGTCAAGCGGTTGGAATGGCAATTTAACTCTGTTAATTGCGTGTTATTTGTTACATCAAGAGTACTTAGATTGTTGAGAAAACATTTCAACTTCGTCAACTTCGTATTTTTCGTTACATCAAGCGAACTTAGTTTATTTGATCCACAAAACAACTTCGTCAACTCCGTATTCTTCGTTACATTGAGCGAACTCAACTGATTGGAGTTGCAATCGAGCAATTCCAATGAAGTATTCTTTGTCACATCGAGATTGCGTATGGAGTCGTTGGCACAGTTCAATTCTAAAAGCCCTGTATTATGACTGATATCGATACCGATAATGTTTGCTCCGTTGTTTTTGCAGTAAAACTTAGTTATGTCGCCATAGATAGTTATAGTAGTGTCTAAGGAAGTATTGAAAAAAGATCCCTTATTTTTATTTGCATATCTAACAGCCTCTATATTGTTGTTTTTAATTTTTATAGGCGTACTATCAGCTGCTGCTGCATATTCGAAAGATATCATCTTATTTTTCTTGACAGTCAGAGTGATATAACTGTTCATGTTAACTGTCTGTGCCTGTAGAGTGGAGGCACTCGTGAGAAGCCCTATGATGAGGGCGAATGCTAATGGAAATCTTTTCATAACTCTTTTCAATTAAAGTGTTTATTAAATTTATTTCGTGGTAAAAAACATCTCTTGCAAGTGCTTGATAAACAAGCGTTAGTGAAGCCATAAATTTCCTCACGGTTCCCCGTAAATTTCTTCACGGGAAGAAATAAATTTTCTCCCTGAAAG
>ERZ773070.331-NODE-331-length-36226-cov-9.422576_pt1 | contig 36226 bp, 48 predicted proteins | sample MGYA00580618_ERZ773070 | MGnify/ENA primary metagenome ERZ773070 (study PRJEB29015, sample SAMEA2738023) | human oral metagenome | biome: human oral; feature: human-associated habitat; material: dental | place: China | collected 2019 ... | reverse complement strand
GACTCGCAACCCACCAACACTCAAACCCGGCCCCACGGAGCTAACCTCGCCACACCCCGCCCTCGGGATGCGCGAAAATCTTGTACTTCGACACCTGAACGGTGTGGCCTGCCGGGGTATGAGCACTGGCCCCCGGCAGGCCACGGTCTCCCTCAGCGCCGCTGGAATGAGCGGAGGAAGACGCTGAGGAAGACGAACCATCCGCACCACGGACGGTCCCTTTCTCGGTAAGGTGAGGGTGTCCAACCAACACTCCGCGTCGAATCGCGCAGAGTTCACACCTCACCGAGGAGGAATTAATGGAATTGTCAGCAGTCGTCAGCGCTATATGCGCCGTCTTGACCATCGTCGGAGCCGTGTTCTCCTGGTGGTATTCGAACGCCTCGAAGAAGGCACGCGACGCCGCCGAGAAAGCCGACGCGAACGCGACACGGCAACGCGAAGCCATCGAGAAGATCGCCGAAGCACTCAACCCTGCGCCCGCAGAGCACGCCTTCTCCGTCGAATGGCAAAGCAAAGACACCTTCGCGTTACGCAACACCGGGACCGCCCCCGTTACAGTCAACGCAATCACCAACGACACCGAGGGACTTTTTGCGGTCGCATACCCGTTCACGCTCAACCCCGGCTGCAGCCAACGCATCTTTGAGACCCCCGCGATGACCGACGGACACGTCGACGAGCTCGTTCTCGACATCGCCGACAGCCCCACACCCTTCACCGTGCCCCTGCCGCGCATGTAGGTCTTCAAGCGCGCGCGCGTTCAGGCGCTGCAGCTTCGCCAGCATCTGCACCTGAATCTGCAGCATGTCGCCCTGCGCGCGCGCAAGAAGCCCTTCATCGAACCAGTGCCTAATGTGAGGCGACCCGAGCACGAGCGCTGCCTTTTGCAGCACCGACGCTGCCTCGAGGAGCTTGCTCTCGGCGTATGCCTCATGGGCGCTGTCGATGCACAAAACCTTGCTGGGCTGCACCTGTTCGCGGATGTTCGACTGATGAGTGTTCTTGACGTCGGCCGACGAGGCCACGCGGGCAGCCGCGCCGCCCACCACCGAGCGCTCATGGCTCTTGAAAGCATCGAGGAACATCTCAGCTTCACGCAGGTCCGCGCAGGCCTTAATGACAGCCTGACGGGCCTCCTCGGTAGCCTTGCGGGCCTCTGCCTCTCCGTGCATCACGCTGCATCACCCCTGACTGAGGTGGAGGTTTGCTGAATCGCTCCAGGCCCGAGGGCCTGGCACTGTGCGTTGAGATCGGCGCCGCAGTAGCGGACAGACGACCCGATCTTGATTGCCCGCACGGCACCCGAGGTGCCGAGACGCTCAACGGTCGTTCGCGACAGGCTCAGAGTCTCCCGCACCTGCGCCGCCGAATACCAGCGCCCCGCCTCAAAAGGCATGCCTGTAGTCATGCTGCTCATGCCGCGTCACCCCCACCGAGGTCGACGTGACGCGCCTCCAACAGGACCACGCCCGAAGCCTCGTCCTGGATCGCATACCCGCCCCTATCGCGGGTGGGCGCGCCCACGGACGAGGCCGTAGCCTCCCTACCGCGAGCGCTGCGTTTTCCCTTCCCTTCTGTGCGCTTCACCAGCTCAGACGCTGGAATGTCTAGAGCGTCCGCAAAAGCTTGTAGCTCGTCCACCGAGATAGAGCGATTCTGCCGACGGACCTTGCGGAGAACGCTGTCGTAGGACAGTGGTGTTCTGGCAGCGAGTTCTGCCATAGAAAGCCCGCGCTCCTCAGCTGCTGCCTGGATCACAGCAGCTATTCCAATTGGCATAGTTATCATGGGCATAAAGCTATGCCAATCGGCAAGGTTTGTCAACTAATCTTGCTTGTGACGCTTGCCATTTGGCATACTTACCGCATGGATACAATGACCCGTTTTGTTGAACTCGTTGCTCTTGTCCTGCGCGAACATGTAGATCGGGCGGGACTTAGTGGCGCTGAGCTTGCTCGGCGATCAGGGGTATCTCAGGGGCAAATCTCGCGCATATTTTCTGGAAAACGAACCGTGAGTGTGGACCATGTTGTCGCGCTTGCGAATGCGCTTGGTGTGCGCGGATCCGCCGTGTTCGCAGAGGCTGAGCGTCGCTTGGGTGAGGAGGCAGTAGGGGAGGCGTCTCCTCCGAGGTCGGAATGACGCCCCGAGCTGGGACATGATGCGCACGATCCCGTGTCTCGCGAGCGCAACCTTCGTATAGTGGGGTTACTCGCAACACGCTCAATCTGGAGGCTCCACCAATGCACATCCCCCCTCCCGGACCGCAGCGCATGCGCTGCAACTCTCTCATCTTCGGCTGGGCGCTGATACTTGTCGGCCTTCTCCTCTTCCCTATCGGTGGCTTCCTGCTCATGGCGGGTGGTGTTGCCCTGCTCGCATACGCGCATAAGCTCAAACGACTCCACGGCGGTACAGGGGTAACGCCGGCGTCTCCCGCGGCGGGCAGCGTCGTCAACGCCGCCGCTCTTCAACAGCTCACGCCAACGCGCGCCTCCTCGGCGCTGGATAAGCCCTTTGGGGACACCTTCCCCATCAGCGTATGGATTGATGACGCGCCCTTCGTCGACAATGGGCGCGTCAGTCTGTACGTTATGGACAAGCACAAAGCCGCCATCCGCCGAATCGTCCGCGCAGACGGCTCCTTCACTCCCCAGGGGAACAGTGGCAGCGGGGCAGTCGTCACGTGGGGCACCCTCGTTCCCGAGCCCACAAACAGACACGATCCTGACGCCGTAAGAGTTGAAGTCGATGGACAGCCCGTCGGCTACCTCGCCCTGGACTGGAAGTCCCATGCCCACGAAACGCTGGCAGCAGCGGGCGGGATCCCCGTCGTCGTCCCCCTCGTCGTGCGCTGGTGGGGGCCACGCGGCGAATCCGTCTGGATACACGACTCCATAGAAGACGCAGTGTCCTTCGCCACCTGGCTGCGAGCGCAAGATGCGAAGTGAACGCCCCCGCATTCCCCATTGGCGTGGCGCTCAGGTGGCGCAGAACCCGCGCATAAGGGGAAGACCCGCGCGATTGTGCGGGTCTGGTTCGATTCCCCCCATCTCCACCCTACACCCCGGAATCTCATTGAGATTCCGGGGTTTTTACTGCGCTTGCAACGATTTCCACCCGCCCACTGCCCCGGGCGCATGTATCAGGATGTATCAGGATGTACCATCGATAGTGGCGCAGGCGTGGCGCATGCAGTGGAAAAAGATCCTGCGCCACTCGACATGGAGGAGGACACATGAGCGGCCGCCGATCGTTCGGCTCGATCCGCAAGAATCGCTCGGGCAGGTACGAGGCCCGCTACACCGGACCTGACGGCGGCAAATACACTGCCGGACGCTCGTTCGTCCGCAAGGGCGACGCCGGCGCCTTCCTCGCTCGCACCGAGGCCGAGATCAGCGCCGGGCACTGGACCAGCCCCAAGAAGGCCCGCGAGCGCGAGCGCGCCGAAGGGCAGGCTGTCGCGCGCGCGGCGACGACGTTTGCCGAGTGGTCGGTGCGGTGGCTCGCCTCGCTCGAGCGACTGGGCCGCACGCCAAAAACGATTCAGACGCACACCTATCGGATGCGACGCCTTGTCGAGCGGTTTGGAACTCAGCCGCTCGGCTCAATCAGCGTCGAGGATGTGGATACCTGGTACCAGGATGTCTGGCGCGAGCACGGGCCAGGCGTCGCCCGCCCCGTCTACATGACTCTCTCCGCGTGCATGAGCGCGGCGGTTAAGGCTGGGCACGTAGAGGCGACGCCTTGCCGCGTTCCGGAAGGGCAGAAGCACGTGCCGACGCGGGATCGTGAGCGTCAGGTCGCTACTCCCGAGGAAGTCCAGGCCGCGGCGAACGCCATGCCCTCTCATTTGCGCGTCGCCGTGCTACTCGCGGCGTGGTGTCAGACCCGCCTCGGCGAGGCAATCGGCCTACAGCGACGCGACCTCGACCTCGACGCCACGCCCCCGAGCCTGCGGATTGAGCGTCAGGTGCAGTACCTGACTGGTGTCGGCCCGGTCGAGACCCCACCGAAAAGCGCGGCTGGCGTGCGTGAGATCGTCATCCCCGCTTCCCTCGTGCCCGCGCTACGCGCACATCTCGACATACACGTCGATGCCGCGCCTACGTCCTGGCTCCTGCACCCCGAGAGCACTCGGGGTCTGCCGATCCACCCAAACTCCCTGCGCGCGTCCTGGGAGAAAGCACGCACCGCTGCAAACATCCCATGGTTCAAGTTCCACGACCTCCGGCATACGGGCCTGACAATCTTCGCTCAACAGGGTGCCACCCTTGCCGAGCTGCTCCACAGGGGCGGTCACAGCGACGTTGATGTCGCGCTGCGGTACCAGCATGCGACCCGCGAGCGCGACGCGGCTCTGGCGGCGCGGATGGACTCGCATGTTCTTGCCTGATCACTAGTGTGTTCATGAAAGAAGGCCCCGAAACGGGCGGTGGGGCCTTCTGCATCGGCTACGGATGCACGCGAGATGGGAACGAGGCCATGAGGCCGTCCGCTCCCTTCGCGAGCGCTTGGCGTGCCTGCGAGTCGTTGACAATGATGTGCGCGATCGTCGGCTTTCCCGAAGTGTTCAGGAGGTTCCATACGTCCGCGCCTGCATTCCACTCCATCCCGATGACATCCCACTGGGACAGGTCCGAGGCCGCGACCTCGTTCGGGTAGAGCATGGCCATGGTCTTATAGCCGCGGGCCTTCGCGCGCTTCGCTCCTGTCCCCTTCGCGAACACCTTCCACAAGACCCTGCGCTCCGGATGGCCACCGAACGTCGTGTCCAAGTAATCGAACAGCTGCTCTTCGGCCGCCAGGTCGCCAGGATTGCGTTGGTCTTCCGAGGACGTGGTCTTGTGGTCGATCGCGAGCACGATGTCATCCGGCACCTGATCGATAATGTCTGTCAGGCGCATGAACCCACCCGAGGCCTGGCGGAGCGTGCGCAGCGTCGACCATGGGGTGTTCCAAATCTGGTAGTCCGTGCCCGGCACCGTCCTCGACGTCTTCCAATCATGGATAGCGACGAACTCACCCGAGGCACATCGCCTCACGGACAGCTCGAGCGCTTTAAACCCGGCACGCAACGAAGCGGTAAGGCCCGCCTGCGTGAACTCCGGGAATTCGGTCCCGCCCATCCGATGACTGATGTAGAACGGGTGCCGCGCCAGGAATGCCGTCACTATGTCCTCGCCCGCAGGAATCACCGGCGTCGACGGAGTACGCAGCGACAGGCCGACATCCCCACCTGCGCGACGGCGCACGCGCACGACGCCAGCCCTGTCACCTCCTGCGCGCCGGCGCTCGTAAACGACGAGGTCAGGCATGCGCAATCACCTGCACCGCAAGGCCATTACTCCCCTGCGCGTTTGGGTAGGTGACAACCATGTCCGCAGGCTGCGAGCCCGTGCGGCGAGCCAACGTCACCGTCTGGTAGTTGCTTCCCTCCTGAGCCGCAAACGCGAGCTTTTCCCACCCAGCGGAGACAGTCACCTGCTCCGAGGACTCCCCCGCGCTCGTCCGCTCGAACGCGAACCCCAGCACCACACCCTCGCCCGCGAGCGCGGGAGCCGTGCAGGTCGTCGTCTCGGTCGGCGGGGCCTGGCGCTTCTTGACCTCGCCAGCCTTGATCGTGGAGGCTCCTCTCATCGAGGCGGCCGCCCAGCCGATCTCCGCATTCTGACTCATCGTCAGCGTGACAGTGGGCGCCCACGGGCCGGTGATGACGACGGCGCGCATCGTTCCGACCCAGTACGGGGCGACAAGCTGTTCCCAGCCTTCCGGGACAGTCAGGTTCGCCGGCGTGCCCTGGGCCTTCTCGTTCAGGCCGATCACGATCTTGTCGCCGGCCTTGCCATCAACCTTGATCGTCACGGTCTGTCCGACGACCTGACCGGCTGCGCTGGCGACGAGCGTCGGGCCAGCTGCGGGGGCAGGCGAGGGAGTCGGGGACGGCGCAGGGGCAGTGCCAGAGACGAGGAAGTAAAGCGTGCCGTCCGGTAGGGCCTGCGCTTCGGCCTCCGTGGAGCACACGGTGATGCCGACGCGCTTGAGCGCCTCGGCGAGCTCGGCCTTGGTCGCCAGGCCCGTGAGATCACTCGTATGGGCGACGCCCGCCACGTCAGCCTTGGTCGCCAGGCCCGTGAGCTCGGCCTTGGTTGCCAGGCCCGTGAGATCACTCGTGCGGGCCACTCCCGCCACGTCAGCCTTGGTGGCATATCCACCGAGGTCGGCGCGGCTCGGTAGCTCAGCAACCTGCTGGCGTGTGGCATATCCGGCGAGGTCGGCTCGTGTGGCCAGGGGCGCCAGGTCGGTGCGCTTGGCGTAGTCCGAGAGATCGACCTTGCCGCCGGCTGCGGCTTTGGCAAGGTCTTCCTTGGTGGCGAGCGGCTCGACCGCCTTGGCGATCGCGCGATCTGTTCCCTGCTTGGTATAGATCATGAGTTTCGCCATTGTCAGCCTCCGATCGTGATTGTGTCCCCGTCGCCAGAGACGACGCCGCTGATGGTTGCTGTATCTCCGTCGCCGGAGACATGCACGTCTGGGGTACCAGTCTGAGGTGCCGGTGTGGGCGTCGCCTCGCCGGAGAACACGCTGGCGAGCGCGTAGGACATGCCAGGCTTCAGCGTGACTGTCGCTTCGCGCAGTGTCCGGCCGGGGACGCTGAGGCGCAGGTGGACCTGCGTCGGTTCCGTGAGGTCGAGGGGCAGCATGATCTGTCCGCGTGGGTTCGCTGCCCGCGAGACAGGGCCGACTGCCATCATGGACGAAGCCTCCCCCGTCTGCGTCTTCAGGGTCGCCGTGATGTAGGCGAGGTGCTCAGGTGAGCCGTCAAGGCGCGTGACGTTCCCGCTCACGATCGTTCCTCCCATTTATCTACCTTCTCCTGTAGTCTGTCGAGGCGCTCATGCAGTCTGGCGTGAGCGTCGTGGGCATGCTCGTCAATGGTGCGCTGCGAGGACTCCCGTGCTGTCCTCTCATCGTGGAGCTCGGCGGCCATCTTGGAGCCGCGCTCATCGATTCGTCCGACGCGCGCCTGCACGGAGCTGAGGCTCTCGCTGTGCGCGTTGAGAGTGGCCTCCATTCGGGCACCCTGATCGAGGAGGCCCGTCACCTGCTTTGACAGAGCGCCAATCTGGTCCGAGACGACCCAGACAGTCTCAATCGCCTTGTCGAGGTCGTCGCGCACGTTCGTGTCGTGGTTGTTCTTGATTTCCTTATCCGCGCTCTTCGCCGCATCACGGGCCTCGGACGCGGTCTCCGAGATGTGCGCGAGCCGAGCGTCGAACAACCTGCCGACGTACCGTAGACCCGCGACGACTGCCGCGGCGGCAGCGCCAATGATGGCAACAACCGCCGCGACAATCGCTGTAACGACCTTCGGGTCGGCGATGATATCAACCACGTGCGCTGTCCGGCTTGCCCGTCAGCTCATCGAGCGACTGACCGCCCGGAGTTGCGGCGCCCACCCAATCGAGGATGCTCGCTCCATTGATGCGGACTGCGGAAAGCGTTGTGTAGACCGACCACGCGACACCCAGGAACACGCTCATCTGCGTGACCAGCAGACGCCACGTCGCCGGGTACGATCCGGATACCCACACGCCCGCAGTCGTGACGAGAGCGGCCACGACGAGGAGCACCACACGGCGGCGGCGCGTCCACCACGGCTTGTTCAGCGCGGCCTGAATCATCGGCCACACGAGGCCGACAATGACCGTCGTGATGAAGGGGTCCGATTGAAGCCCCATCAACAGCTTATCCATCTCATTCCCCCTTCTCCGCGCCCGCGAGCGCCGCGTTGATTGCCGCGTTGGTGACGGCTCCGTAGTATTCGTCGACCTCGACGCCGACCGCGCTTTGCAGCTGGCCGACCACGCGGTCGTGGGCCTCGTCGGAGTCGTCGCCCCAGATGCCGTCCGGGTCGGCCCCAATGATCGTCTGGACGTATTCGACGCCCAGGGGGAACTGGCGGCCGCCCCACGAGCTCGCCGCCACGACCGCGTAGATGCGGCGCGTGGTGTCGGGGCCGAGGACGTTGTCCGCGTCCGCGCCAACTGCGCGCTGGATTCCCGTGATGTCCGTGTAGCCGCTGGATGAGCCGGCGGCCGCGTCGGAGTAGTAGGGGCGGATGACCGCGCACACCGACTGCCAGTCGCGGGACCGGCGGTAGACTCCACCGCCGTTGGACTGAGAGCCTGCAGCTCCCGAACTGGTGTTACCCTCGATGGTCTGCACCCACGACCCGTAGTTCGATTCGACCAGGCCGACGTGGTCAGCCACGCCGTCCCCGTCCCAGTCAAAACAGATAAGGTCACCCGGGGCTGCGTTCGACGGGTCGACGAGCTGACCAGCTGCCCGCGCCGCAGAAATTCCGTAGGGCACGTAGGCGAAATCCCCTCCGGGGATCACCGAGTTACCGTCGTCATCGGTGAGGCACCACGAGGCAAACATGGCGCAGAACGGAACGCCGCTCTCGCCGTAGTATGCGCCGTGGCGCTCGGCGTACCAGCGGCCATACACTGACCCCGGCAGGGGGTCATCCCACCGCGAGTAGCCGATCTGGCTCGCAGCCCAGGCGAGCGCCTTAGATGCTGTCATGCTCATCGCGTGACCTCCTCGTAAGGGAATTCGATGGGCGTGACAACGTCGGCCGGAGTATCGGTCGCCGGAGGCATGGACTCCATCAGTTCTTCAATCGTCAGTTCCATATGTCTCTCCTCAATCGGGTAGACGAAACCCCCCGGACGGGATTGTCCGAGGGGCAAGTTCAGTTGTCGGCTGTCAGTAGCCGAGCGCCATCCACGCGAAGGAATGCCGCTCCTGTGAGGTCACGCCGGGGAGCATCGGCCTGAAGCCGCTCTTGTCCAGCACATCCACGCAGAACTGCCGGCCGTTCTTGAAATTCCAGCCGGCCGGCCCCGATCCATACAGCGGCGTAATGGACACCGATACGCACTCGTGCGGGAACGGGGTATTGAAGTTCACGCGCGGCATATACAGGTTGCCGAACGCGACCTCAGCGCTGCCCACTGCGACTCTGCCGCCCTTGATAAGGCCGGGCTGGACCGTCGGACTCAGCCCAGTTCCCACGGGCATATCGCCAACCGCCGAGAGTTCCATCTGCAGATTCGACTCGGCCGCCCAGGACCGGCCATCCCACACCCTCACGGCATTGAGATCGGTACGCCACACGTAAACAGGCTGCGCCGCCGAGGCCACCAGGCCAGCAGCCGCGAGCGCGGACACGTACTGCGCGGCCGCCGTTTCGGAGGCACACGCCTTGTAGGAGGGGATGGACAAAGACAAGGCCAGCAGGTCCTGTCGCTGTGCGGGGTCGGTAGGTGAGGGGACGCGGTGTCCCCGCTGGTCGAGGTAGCTCATGAGTGTCCTATCGGGAGGTGTAGGTGATGCGGATCGAGAGGCTGTCTCCGGAGGCCTGGACGCCGCCGTATGTCTGTCCGACGAGGGCGAGGCCAGTCCCCGGGGTTAGGAGCTGGGCGGCTATGCGCGTGATGTCGATGGCCAGAACTGTTGCGCCCACCTGGACGGGGGCGCTGATCGTCGCGCCCGCCTGGACTGGTCCGGTGTCCGAGTAGGTGGCGGGCGCGATCTGCGCTGACCATGCGACGGCCGTCGGATGCGGGCGGAGCGTCAGCGTGGCTGCTGTGACTGTGATGCGTCCGAGCGCCTCAGCTTGCCGGCCGTATGAGGCTAGTCCTGTGAGGCGGTGCCCGCCGGCGGTTCCCTGCCAGGCCCCGCCGCCGCCGTGGCGGGTCCACGAGGTTCCGTCCCATGTGCCCGCCCACTGTGGGATCAGGACCGCTTCGCGCACGCTGCGTGTCGGCGCGGTCAGCTGTTCCCACTTGGGGAGCGGGTTCTCTGGTTTGGGCGCCGGCCCGAGCGCGTGTAGTGCCCGCCCCGTATCTGGATCGAGCAACACGTGCGCGGTCTCGACTCCGGTCCAATTGACGGCCGTCGCTGAAATCTGGATCGGCGGGCCACCGTACAGGCTGACGTTGAGGGCACGGCCGCCCTCGATGAGGCTGACCACGCGCGCGATCGCGGTCGGTGACCTGTCGGAGCCATAGCGGGGAGGTAGATCGTCGGGCACCGTCGAGATCAGGTCCATCACGGGGCTGCTCATACGCTCACCTCCACGTCGGTCTTCTGTGTGCCCCTGTAGGTGAGAGGGACCTCGTATGCGGAGACGGTGCCCCACATCGTCTTCGTGGACGCGGCGTCCACGGGCCGCGTCGCTATCTCAACGTGAGCGTCCAGCTTGATACGTGGGTCCGGGGCGTGCTGCACGGGGATCTTGATTTTCTTCCTGACTGAGTCTGCGAGCATGGCCTCGGCTGTACGCTTGGCCTGCTCGTAGCTCGTAATCAGCGGAGATGAGAAAAACCTGGGCACGGTGCCATATGGGCCGCCGACACGCATCGGCCCCGTCAGCTGATCGGCGATCGCCTGAAACGAGGGGGCACCCTCGTCAGAGCTTTGCTGCCCCCTAGCGACCACGCGGTTGTAGACCTTGTCTCGACTCACCGAGGCCGCCACCCCCACCACCGTGCCGTCCTCCCCATCCGAGAGGCGCAGCGTCGGCCGCGAGGTGGGCGGCGAAGTCGGAGGGGACAGATACATGATGCCGTCCCCACCCTCACGCACTGTCGCAGGCCAGGCTTTCGCAATCTCGTAGACAGCGTCGATCCGGCTCTCGCCCCAGGACATCGACGGGCATGGCCTATCGCCGAGAGCCGGATCAATGATCACGCCGATGCGAGCACCGACCAGGCGGCGCAGCTCTGACGCGAGAGTGCCCGCCGGGTCCGGTGCCATCGGCTCCGTCAGCCTGTCTTCCTCGAGGCGCTGCATCAGGCTCTTGCCCGTCACTCGCACCGTGGCCGGTCCCGGCTCCACCGAGGTAATGAGGAACCGTCCTACCTGGACCGTCCACCAGCCTGCATCAACGAGCGAACCGACCGTCATACTCACATGGAGCACCTGCCCGTAGCAGCCGAGCGGATGCTCAGTGTCCACGGGATCCCAGTCACGCCAATCCTGCCCCTGCACAGCACCCACACGGGGCACCGTCAGGGACAAGGTTCCCTGCACCTGCTGGCCAGCGTCCCACGACACCGACCCATCCTCGACGGGCACCTCCCCCAGGTACTGCGACCCCAGCCACGACTCCACGGTGGCAGACACCGAGTAGCCCGAGGTCAGCAGATCCTCCGGGATCTGCTCGACGTAGGCCGCCATGCTCATGCGTCCTCCTGCCAGACGGTCCTGTCGAACTGATCCCACGGCCACCGACGAGCATCCAAGCCGCTCCACGTCAGCCGTCGCTTATCGAAGTCGTTCCACGTCGACAGCGTCAACGGAGTGTTCGGCTGCGGCAGATCGACGATCGTGCCCTTCAGCTGCCAGATGCGCTCAGCGGCATCGAGGCGAGCTGCGCGCTCCATCGACGCCGATGTCACCGACACCAGCGTGACTGGATCGACGTCGCACGTTCCGCGCTTGCATTGGACGCAGTGGCGCGGATTGTGGAAGATCGCGACCGGCGTAGGAGACGCCAGGAGTGTCTTCATGGCTGGGGTGTCCTGCAGGTTCGTGCGAGCCGTGAGAGACACCGTCCCACGCCCCATCGTGGGCGCATACACCACCAAGGGCGTTGCCCTGCCCGGTACTTCATGCTCCGTGAGGCGGAGCTTCATCTCTCTCTGGTCCGTGCCCTGCCACAAAAAGTTCACCGGCTTCAGGCCCGCCGCGTCAGTCATCAGCGACAGGCCACCCCATGAGCGGATCACCGGCTCCGATTCGACCACGACACCCCTCGACGTCGTCAGCCTGTACCTGATCGGCACGTTGATCGGTGCGAGCGGGTCACCAATAATGCGCTGCAGGCCTTTACTCTCCCACACCCCGCCGCGAGGAGTCCACGTGAAGCCCGTGTCCGTGACACCCTCGACATAGCAGGCCGCCCCGGCAGGGACGAGCGCCGGCGGAATCACGATCTGAACCCTGGGCGCCTGCCCACCCGTCACAATCGCGACAGGCAGCGACGACATATCGACGTCCGCCTCGACCTCCCGCGACGTCGAAACGCCGCGAGCGCCGGTCCACTGGTGCGTGAGCGCCCTCGAGGAATAGCCGATACGGCTCGGCGGGGTGTCTCCGTCGAAGAACTCCCCCGCTGCTGCCTCGAGTGCCTCGCCTGGGGTGGGAGCCGCGACGATGAGAACGTCATCGACGTACACCCAGCCCGGCAGGGTGCCACGCTCGGCTGCCGAGGTCGTGCGGGCCTCGAACCGAAGCCGCACGGCCGTCGCCCCAGATGGAGCTGTGAACGCCCAGACGGGGCGAACCCCATCCGCGCTGGCGGCCAACAGCGCCGGAGTCTTCTCCGTGACGCTGCGGCCGCCCACGGTCCACTCCGGGGAGACAGCAGCCGCGAGGCCAGGACTCGTGCGCACAAGCGCCGAGATCGCGACCGTCTGCCCGCCAGAGACAGTGACTGCCGTCGGCGACGCAATCGGCCCCTGCATGCCGGGCGGCACGTCGATAGCCAGATACAGCGGAGACTGGCGAACATGCCCGCCCCACGAGTCAGCATCCGAGCCGATCCTCACCGTGGCCGGAGCGATCTTCGCCCATTCCCGCAGTAGATACGCGAACGACGGATTGCGGCAAAGATTCTCACGAGCCACTACCTGCTCCTTCCAGCGAGTTGCTTACGACGAACCAGGACGCCGGTGCTGATCGACTCCACATGCGCACGGAACGCCTGCCCGTCGTCGAGCACAAGGTTGACCTGTGCGCCCTCCAGCGAGACGCCAGCACCCGCGCCACTGGCCGCGAGCGCGGACACGTCGGCCCACTGCCTCGCGGTGAGGATCGCTTCACGCTGGCCGGTTTGGTTGACGGCCGCCGTGACTCCCGACGGGAGCCACCCACCGCGGTCGTACTTGCGAGCTCCGCCGTAGCGGCCGACACTCGGCGAACCCCAGATCCCGATGTGCCGGGCATTCAACCCAGGCTTGGGCTCCTCGATCATCTGGCCGCCGCCTGCATAGATCGCGACGTGATGGGCTGGCGCTCCCCAGAACAGCAAGTCGCCGGGGGCGGCCTGCGTCCAGGGGACCGGAGTTGCCCCGGACTGGTATCCGGCTGCCGTGAGGCGCGGCCACCCCAGACCAAGCTGCTGCGCGGCCCAGTAGACCAGGCCGGAGCAGTCCAGGCCTGGCGGGATGGCTGAGCCACCCCACACATACGGGACTTGCATCTGTACGGCTCGCATTGCGGCGCCCACGAGTCCGGCTGAGGAGGATTCCTCGGCCTTCTTCTTGAAGAACGATCCGACTCCTGCGAGGAGTGATTCGACGCCGCCTGCGCCGAGCTCGCCGATGACTCCGGGGGCAATGCCCTTCATGAGTCCTCGTACGGGCTCGGTGATGAGCTGCGCGATGGAGCCGAGCGGGTCACGGAAGAACTCTGCGACGCCGAGTGCTGCATCTGCGAACCATCCTGCGATGCCGCCGCCGGCGAAGTGGGCGATGCCTCCGCCGGAGAATCCGGTGGGGGCCTTGCCGGGGGTGCCGCCGGGGCGGCGCTTCGAGGCGGCGTAGTTCGCGGCAATGATGCGACTCGGGCCGATCTGTCGGACGAGCTCGGGGACGAGGATGGCCTCGCCCGGGGAGAGCATCGCCGGGATCGTGTCGTGTCCTGGGCTGTAGCCGGGGACGATGCCGCCACCTGCGTACTCGGCGATCCTGGGGACCGTCGGCAGGGTGAGCGAGAGGCCGATCTTCGAGGCAACCGTTTCCACCATGGATTTCAGGCCGTTGGTGTAGACGGTGTCGATGATGAAATTCACCGGCTTTGCCGCGACGCTCTTCACCTTGTTCCACACGGACTCGATGGCTGAGCGCATGCCATCGAAGGTGGATGAGACGCCGCTCGACATGGACGAGAACACGTTCGTGACGCTGTCGTAGACCCACTGGACGGCTGCGCTCGCCGTGGACTTGATGGACTCCCAGACGCCCGAGACGGTGGAGGAGATGCCGTTCCAGATCGAGGAGACGACGCCAGCGACCGTCGTGAACACCGTCGAGACGATGTTCCACACGGTGTTGATGTACCAGGTGACGCCCGCGACGATGAGATTCCACGCGGCCGTCACTCCTGCGGAGATCGATGTCCACACTCCCTCGAGGAATGAGACGATGCCCCCGAACACCTCTGTGGCTATTCCGGCGATCCACTGCCACGTGCTTGCGATCTGCTCGAACACGGGCTTGATGACGCTGTCGTAAGCCCAGGTGAAGGCCTGGCAGATCGCGTCCCACACGGGCTTGATGACACTGTCGTAAGCCCAGGTGAAGACCGCTACCCATGCCTGTATGTAGAGCTTGATCGGCGTGAGGACGATGCCGACGATGATCGCGAAAGCGGTCTTGAAGACCGTCACGATGCCGTCCCAGACGGCAGTGATTGCCTCCCATGCCGTCTGCAGGGGTTGCACGACGTAGGTCGAGAAGAATCCCGAGACGCCGTCCCAGGTGCCCGTCCACCACGAGGAGATGGACTCCATTGCGGACGACCATGCGGAGCTGATCCAGTCCACGAAGCTGTAGAAGGCCTCAGTGATGGCCGCCCATGCCTTCCGGCCTGTCTCCGTCTGCGTGAAGAAATACACCAGGCCAGCCACCAGTGCGGCGATCGCCGTGACGATCGCGCCGACCGGGTTGAGGTTCATGACGATGTTGAATGCAGCCTGCGCGGCCTCCGCGAGTTTCGTGGCCTTCACGAACTGCAGAAGACCTCCCGCCGCCTTCACGGCGTTCACGGCTTCCATGGCCGCGCTCATCCCCTTAAAGGCGGCCGTGCCAGCGACGACTGCCGTGACAAGCGGGGCAACTATGTCGGTGTTCTTGCCAACCCAGTCGAACACGCTCTTGAGCGCCTCAGCTGTTCGCTGGATCATCGATGGGCCGTCGCCTCCGAATGCGCTGACCATGTCCCATACGCTCTGGGCGAGCGGCGCGAGCGCGGCCGCCAGGTTCGTCGCCGCGTCCCACCCTGACTTGAGCATCTCCCAGGTGGCCATGCCAGCATCACGCAGGTTGAACAGATAGTCGACGAGGCCGCTGTCTTCCTCGAGGCCGAAGATCGGCCCCGAGAAGTTCCCATTGGCGAGGACATCCCAGAGTCCCTGAATCGAGGGCACGCCCACGTCCTTGATCCACGCGAAGCCCTTCCCGAGGGTGTCCGACATCCAGCTCATGAAGTCGGTCAGCTGCGGCTTCGCCGCGTCGATCATGTCCTTGAAGCCGCCGACAATCGTCGCCTGCAGGTTTCCGGCCGCGTTCTCAATGCGAGACACGTCCGATGCTGCCGCGACCGCGACATCATCAAAGCCGAGCTGCAGAAGCGCCTGATTGAACTCTTCCGCAGAGATCTGGCCTTGCGCCATGGCCTCACGGAAGTTCCCCGTGTAGGCCCCCATGTCCGCGAGCGCCTGCTGAATCTTGCCGCTCGCGCCCGGAATGGCGTTGGCGACTTGATTCCAATCTTGGGTCTGGAGGCGACCGGCGCCGTTGACCTGGACGATGGCCAGGCCTAGGTTCTTGTAGGTGTCCTTCGTGCCGCCGGACACGGCGTTGAGGTTTCCTGCGGCTTCAGCGAGGCGGTCGAATCCGTCCACACCGTTTGCGGCGAGCTGGCTCGTGATGCCCTGAATGTCCGCGAGATCATAGACCGTGCGGTCGGCGTACTCCTGAGCGGAGGCTCCCAGTTCCTTGATCTTGGAATCGTCGATGCCCGCGAACCGCAGCGTGTCCGCAAATTTATTCGTCGCGTCTGAGGCCGCGATAGCCTCGGACGCGAAACCACCGATGCCGACGGCCGCGCCCAGGAGCGCGAGCGGGCCGAGCGCGGACGCGACGAGTCCGCCGAGTGATGAGACTCCTGAGCCGACGCGGCCGAGCGAGGAATCCACGTCGCGGGCCTCACGCTCGACGTTGTCGGCCTCACGAACCCAGCTCTTGAGCGAGGTCGTGAAGCGCTCCCAGTTGGACGGCGCCTTCGAGATACGCTGGTCAAGCGCCTCGGTCGCGGCCTTCGCACTGTCGGACGCGACCTTCTCCTTCTTCAGCGCGTCCGCGTGGTTAGCGGACGCCTGGTCGGCCTTCCGGTTCGCGGCCGCCGACGCTTCCCGTGCCGAGGCCAGCGCCGACTCCGCACGAGCAACAGCCGCCGAGTCAGCGGAAGAACTGGAACGCGCTGATGCGAGCGCACGCTCGGCACGCTCCACCGCAGTCGCTGCGGTCTCCTCCTCGCCGCGCGCCTTCGCGAGCGCCGAGGAGGACTTCTCCACCTTGGCGTGCGCTTCCTGCAGGGCTGCCCCAGCCTGCGAGGCCTCCTGACGCAGCCGCGCCGTTGACTTGCCCAGAGGATCGGCGATCGCGTTAACGAGGTCCTTGCCCGACGCCGCGACCTGCTCCTTGAATTTCTCCGCGTACTTCTTGCCCGCATCGCCAGCCACCTGCGGAAGCTGCGTGGCCGTCGCATTCTCGATGCTCTTGAAGAACCCTCGCATTGAGGGGACCACATCGACATAGACAGTGCCTGCCTGATATACGCCAGCCACGCAGACCTCCTACAGGTAGATATTCAGGTTTCTTGCGGGCTCCACCCCGGCATGAGAGCCGCGAGCGCCTGGTGGGCGCTGCGGTCTCGGACGCTCGTGCGCGCGTCCTCGAGCGCGATCGCGGTGAGACTCTCGGGTCGCGGGTAGGTTTCTTTGCCTCCGAAGGCCGAGACCAGCAGGTCGAAGATGTCCTGCAGTACTCTGACCTCTGGGGTCTGGGTTCGGAGCTGCGCCTCGGTATCGTCGTCGTCCTGGGCTTCGGCGATCGCCATTGCCGTTTCGAGTGCGACCTCGGGGTCGTTGAGTATCGCTGCGACAGTTCGGCTCGTCGAGGGCAGCTCATCGATCAGAGTCCGGAGGAATCGGTATCGGCGAGCGCGGAACAGAGCGTAGGTGTCCCAGCCCTGCTCCGCCAGGTCCGCGACGATCTGCCTCTCGTACCGCGTCAGGCGGTCGTAGAGGCGCGTCCTTCCCCCAGGGAGCCGAGCGAGGCCTCATAGTGCTCGGATGCCTTTCGCATGAGGAGCAGCATCTCGCGCAGGCTCAGATGCTTGGTGACGAATGCGGCGTCGTCCTCCGAGAGCCACTTGGAAATGACCTCGGTGGCGCGCTTGCCGCCGCTGAGGTCTTGGAGGAGGTCTTCACCGGCCTCGGGGCTCAGGCCCAGGGGGTCCGGGAAGGTCACGACTCGGTTGTTGACCCCGAAGGTAAACGGGGTGACCTCTGCTGCGCCATCGAGGTTCTTGAGGGCTGCAAGGGTGAGGGTCGGGGTGATCTTGTCTGCCATTGGTGTTCTCCTTTGGTTGTGGTCAGTCGCGGCGGGGCTGGGTGCTGGCGGGCGGAGTGGGCAGCGTCGGCTGCTCCTTTTCTGTCCACCCCTGGGCGCGGAAGTTCACTGCGTCGGCCGCATCATCTGTAGTGCGCTCGAGCGTGATCTTCTCCCCGTCGGCCGTGGTGATTTCCTTCTGGAACGTCGTCATGTTGGTCTCATCTCTGTCTGTGTTCTCCATTGGTGGTTGGCGGGCGCGGCTGGGGGGAGAACGGCCCCGGCCGCGCCCGCAGCTCATGCGGCATCGAATCCCGTGATGTCACGGTGCTTGAGCATCGCCGAGCCTCCGTAGTAATTACGGCAGGCCGTTCCTGCGGCCTCGTCGGCGAATGCCTTGAATTCGAGGTCGCCGGTGATGGAGTCCGTCGCCTTCAGGGAGATCGTCGGCATTGAGACGAGCTTGGCTCGCGTGAAACACCAACCCATCAGCCACTCATCGTCAGCCGGCCCGTCGGCGGCGACGATCAGCAGACGCTTCTCCGGGATGGAGGGAAGAAGCGGATCATCGAACACCACTTCTCCCGTGGTCGCATTCGCCTTGACCTGCGAGAGGTCAAGGCCGTGCGTCAGGCTCAGCATCTCCTTGCGGAACAACTCGAAAATGTTGAGCTTGATCGTCTTGGTAGCCTTGGTCAGGTCAGAGCGCACAGGCTCTGCGTAGCCCAGGCCATCGACGTCGTCCACGGTCACGTCGGGCGTGATCTCCCCGCCGTCGGTCGTGAAGATTCCCAGCGGAGTCCAGTCCGCAGAGAGCTCCTTCACCGCGCCGCTTGCGCCCGTCAGCGCCTCCGGGACAGCGGTCGTGAGCGGTGCGACAAACGCCAGGACGTTGAGAGCCTTCCTGACGTTCTTAGACTTGTTGTGCTTTCTCTTCAGCGCTTCAATGGTCGTGGTATCGGCCATATCAGTTTCCCTTCCAGATCAGATTGGTTAGTCGGTGGGACGTTGAGTGACTTCCACGCTGAGGCCCACCACCTCAACGACGCCATAAGCGGCGCGCACCCCCAGGCGAGACGGCACAGAAGCCTCATCCACCCACCCAGAGGCCCCCACCACAGGACGAACTGACAGAGCAGCCACGACCTCATCCGCGAGCGCGTCCGCGCCGACGACGCCTGGCCCTGTGGGGGTCTTGGCGTACACGTCGACAACGATGGAGGTGATGCGCTCGAAATCGAGGTCCTGGGATTGGGTCGCGTAGATGTGCACGAGCGGCATCGGCCATGTATCCGGGAGGCTACCCTCCTGGATCACCCGCACTGTCTTCGCGCCCGTTGCTGAGGTGATCGCGTCTCGTAGTACCTGGACAGGGTCCGTGTACTTCATGACCGGCCTCCTCGTCGTGCGCGCTTGGAGCCTGCGAGTTTCCCGAGCGTGTGATGCGCAGGAACGCGGCGCCCGTCTTTGGTGAAGTGCCCGAACTCCACGGGCACGGCATGCGGGGCATCGTTAGTGACGCGGCCAGCTGCCCTGCGAGACGAGCCGTTTCGGCGTGTCTTCACAGTCGCTGTCACAGCCTCGACCTTGTAGGCATCCGAGAGCACGCGGTCCCTTTTCGGGGCCGCCGCCGCAGCCGCAGCGCGCACCGCTTCGGCTTCACTGACCATCGCGCGACCGATGGCCTCGGATTGCAGGAGAGCCTCAATCGACAGATTGTTGCGAACCATCTTGACTGCCATTCCTTACCTCCGTGAGATCACGACAGACGTACCGCGCGGCCACGGCGAGGAGGGCTCCTCCACCGTCCACCGTCCGCCCAGGGGGTGCTCGGCTGGCACCCGGATGACTTCGCCGACGCTCAGCGTTATTCCCCTCGGGAGGTAGAGCGTCGCAGTCTCGTCGGCCCGCTCAGAGGCTGCCTGATCGAGCAAGCCCGGCACAGTGAACTGCCCCGGCGCGATCAGGCACCCGGCGATAAGGCGCGCCGCGGTTTCCTCGACGAGGTAGCCGTCACCGTCACGATGGACGGTCCCTTCTACCTGGACCGGGGTCTTCCATTCCTCCATCACGTCAGGCACCCCCCATCACCCACACATGCCCAGCGCGTCGGGGCCGGTACGCATCCGCGAGCGCCTGGTCGTCTGGGGAAAGGATGGCTTGTCCGCCCACTGCCCATGTGGCGTACTGGCGGGACTGCGTGAACGGCCCCGTCGTCTCGGTCATCTGGGTTGCCCCTTGTGCGGCGGCGTCAGGGATGAGGAGGATACGTCGCACGCTGTCTGCGAGCTGGAGTCGTACCGCTGCGGGTACCTCGGCGAGGCCTGCCGTGTAGGTGACGACCACGAAGTCGCTGCACCACGCTCGCACGTAGATGTGCCCATGTCGTTTCTCGTACTTGACGGGTGCTCCCTCGTCAGTGAAGACGGCGAGCACCTCCACGAGAGGCGCCCGGGTGGGGAACACGCGGCCACCGGCGTCCACCTTCAAGCGGTGTACATAGGTCTCGACCGTGAAGGTCTGGCGCGCACGCTGCCTGAATGCTGCGGAGAGCTTGTCCGCGACGAAGAGAGCTCGCGTCTTCTCCTCGTCGCGCAGCTCGCGTCCGAGCGCCGCCTCGATGTCTGGGACGTCGACGAGCGGGGTGCCCATTCCTCCCCCTCCTCTGTTACTTCTTGGCCTTCTTTGCGTCCTCCCCCTCGGGGGGCTGCGGATCCTCGTCGACAGGCGGCTGGTTCTCGCCCTCGGGGGGCTGCGGATCCTCGTCGACAGGCGGCTGGTTCTCGCCCTCGGCGGGCGACGCACCACTGGTGTCTTCGTTGATCACGAAAAGGAGGCCGGCCGCAATCATTCCGGTCGCGACCGAATCCTCGAGCTCGAACTCGATCCCGTTATCACCTTGAACGCGCATCATGCCGCCTTGAAAACCTGGACGGCAGTCGGACGCAGGACCGCGCCGCCGTACACGTGTAGACCACGCACGCGATCCGCGAACGTGTTCTCTGCGCGCATCGACTCGGTCTTCTCGACCTGGGAGACGTATGCGATCGCTGGCTTGTAGAAGCCGACGGCCATTGGCTTCGAGTTATCGAGCCACGGGCTGGTCACCACATCGAAGCCGAGGAGGCGACCGATCGTCGCCTCGCGCAGTCCCTCCGTCATGTTCGACTTGTCGAAGCTCGTAAGCTTCGAACCGTCAGAGAGGAGGAACTCCTCGAATGCGGCGTTGATCAGCAGCGTTCGATTCATCGCGGGGACCTTCGCGGCCAAAAGCTTGCCGCGAAGCTTCAGGATGACGGCGTAAGCCGACGCCCAATCTGTCGGGTTTGTAATCCCTGTCGCCGCCGTACCCCTCGAGAGGAGCAGAGCAGTCAGGAATGTCTCCGCGTCCTCTACAAGACCGGTGGCAGCGGACTTGGTGTAGTCGTCCAGTGACTGGTTTGCTTGGGCGCGGTCGATGTCATCGACTAGGAAGTCGAAAGCCTTCTCCTGGTCGATCGTTATCTCGATACCCGTGGACTCCACGGCGTCCGGCACGGTTGTGCGTGGGATCTTTCCCCCGCCACCGGTGCGCTCGACGGCACCGGTCTTGTAATCCTTGATCTTGACGTCCACAGTCCCAGGTATGTGGAGCTTCGACCCCGCGGTGAAGTCCTTTTCATACTCCCGGTTCGCCATTCCCACTAGGACGGCGTCGTTGTGGAAGTTCTCCAGGATGGAGGCGGACCACAGTTCCGGAATGAAGTTGTCGAGGCTCATCGCCCCTCCTTTCCGGGCACCCTTATGCGATGCCCATGATGTTGTTCAGCTGCCCGTCCTTACGGGCTTTGAGAATCTCTGCGGGGGACATCTTCTTGAGGTCCTCCCTAGTCAGCTGCTTAACAGCTCGGATTTGTTCACCACGAACGCCCGCGTCAGACGAGGGCGCCCCCTTCGGGGTCTGTGCTCCACGCCATGCGAGGAGACGGTCAGCCGATGCTTCCAGTTCCTCCTGCGAGGTCCCGGAGAGCAGATCCGCGTCCACGCCCTTTGCGGCCGCCACCTGCGCCCGCAGCACCTTCGTCTCGAGCGCGGTTGCACGCGCTTCCGCCTTAGCTGCCGCTTCCTGAGCCTTCTGGAGCTCGGACTTGCCCTGCTCCTGAGCTTCGTCATAGAGCTTCGCCTTTTCGGCGTTCTCCTTCATCCGAGCCTCGTTTTTCCTCGACAGTTCCTTCCACTTGCGGGCCTCTGCCTCCCAGTCAGTCTCCTGCGCTTTTTCGGCAGCGCCGTCAGCCACGCTCGCAGCCTGCGCCTCGGATACCTCTCCTCCTGCGTCTGCGGACGGGGCGCTGACAAAGCGCAGGTAGGGACGTAGGTTCAGGTGGTTCTTCATGGTGATTCCTCCCATTCCGGGTACACGAAAGCCCCCACGCCATTCCGGCTGGGGGCGATTACCTAGCGCATAGCGCCAGGACATTTGGTATTATCAGGATCGGAGCGAGGATTCCCCCTGGGCTAGTTGTGAAATAATCAACCGTCAGAAGGCCCGGAAGCGGGCCTCGCTCCTTATTTACTCTCAAGCTGGATTTCTTCGAAAACCGTCCCGTCAGTATGCATGACGAACAGACGTCGTATCTGCCCATCCACGACTCGCTTGTTGTACTGCGATAGCTGCTGGCGCAGCTTAACCGACATTTTGCGCGCGCCTAAATCGATGACGAACACATCCTTAACCACACCGTGGTTATCGCGCGCTTTCAGTACAGCGTGTTGAATTAGTGACTTAATGGGCTTGTACTTTGCGCTTGAACTCTTGAGCTCACATGCCAGGTCCCCATTTGTTTCCCAGTAGAAGTCATTTGTTGACTTCCCCGTAGCGCGATCGCGCCGAATCCACCTAGCCCGCTCGCCCCTCGCTTCGAAGCGTTCCAGGAAGTCGATCTCATGAGACTCAAGGATTTCCTGCCCAAACTTCCCACCCGGCGCCAACGCCGAAAGGTCTGACTTCAAACGCTTCTGGCGCGCCAACCGCTGCGCAGGGCTCTCAGGAGGCTGCGGCTCTCCCGATGTCCCACGCTGCGCCTTCGGGGGCTTGGGAGGCTTAGGCGGCTCAGCCCCACCCGCCTTGGTCTGAGGCTTTGGCTTGGCCTTGGGGGCCGCCCACGACAGCGTCGGCCCATACTCCCCATGCTCACGGACCGTCAAGAGCTTCCGATAATCCGGAGTACGCCCACCACGGTCAGAGACACCGAGACGGTCAGCCGCGATCTGGTGGACTTGCTCGAGCAAGTCCTCGTCGACCACCTGATTCACTGCCAGGCCCGGAGGAAGAGGCTGCACCCCACAGTCACATCCCGGGTGAATCGGTAGCAGGTCCCCACGGTAATAGCGCTGCGTCGACGCGACCACGCAGAGGGCGCAATTTTCTCGCCCCGTGAGTACACGCCGATAGAACTGGCCCGCCGCCGGATACGCCCTCATTGACTGGCGGGACGCATGCGTTTTTGCTAGCTGCATGTCGCCGCCGATCAGCTGCGTGAGTCGCAGACGCCCCTCAGCCGCCGCCTGCGGAAGCGACTTCCCAGCCGCGAGCGCGGTGTACACGTCCACCGCTGGGCGCCGGTAGACGGAGCGTGGGTCGACGCCGCGAGCGCCGATGATCTCGTCCTGGTCGATCGGCGGTAGGACGACCTTCCAGCCGAGCTCGACCGCGCAGCGGGCGAGGTAGGCGCGGGTCAGGTCAGCGATGCGCAGCTGCCCCGCGATCACTCTGGGGGTGATCGCCTCGATCATTTCCTCCACGGCGCTGGCGCGGTAGTGCGGCAGGGAGTCCCAGTAGGATTCGCCGAATGCGGTGATCTGGGTGCGGATTGCGTGGACCTGAGCGTCGTACGCCTCGGCGAGGCGGTTGAGCGCGTCCAGGTCCGACATTGTTTACTTCTCCTCGAGGTCGACGGACTGTGTCTCTGGGAGCCGGAGCGCGACGGGCACGGCCCCGGTGAATCGGATGCCGTCGAGGCCGACGACCTGCGAGGCCGACTCGGGGGCGACGCCGGCGCGGATCGCGGTTCCGAGGGCGTCAAACCTCAGCTTCAGGTCTGCCGGGTCCCCTTCGCTCGGGGGCGTGGCCTCACCTGTCTGTTGCGGCTGGGGCTTGTCTTGGAGCGCGAATGCGAGGGCGAGCTGTTCCTCGGCCCGGCGTTGCTTGTCCTGTGCGATCTGCTCGGGGCTGTATCCGAGGATGTTCCTCTGGACGGTCTCGAGGGCTTCGCCCGCGTTTCGTGCCTGCACGGCGGCGGCGTATTTCTCCGTGAGGGAGACCGCGTGCGGCGGTACGAAGAGGACCTCGACTGTCTCGGACTCGCCAAGGCTGTATCCCTCGACGGTGAGCGCCTTGACGATGAGGTAGGCGAGCGCCGGCTTGAAGCGCTCGATCCTGTCGGCCGCCTTGGACAGGAGCGCCTTCTGGGGCTGCTCCGCGCCCGCCGCCGATTGGTTCGCCGAGTCGGGCAGCATGATCGACAGGGGTGTGGATGTCTCGGCGGCGAGCTCGCGCCAGTCGTCCTTCGTCGCGGACAAGATCTCGGTTATCTGGGTCTGGGAAGACTCCCAGATCTCGACACCTGGGGGCAGCTCCCAGAGGGCGGCGGGCGACGGCTCGAACACCTTCTGGTAGTCGATCTCGTTGCCGGCCTCGTCCTCAGCGGGCAGACCCGCCGACCCTTCAGAAGACTTCAGTGCTCGCTGGCGGAACGCCTGCATCGAGATAATGACTAACCTCTGCAGCGTCTGCCAGTTGATGCGATCGATGAGATCGAGCACGTGCTCGAACTCACCCATCCCGAACCTGTTTTCGAGAACAACGACCGGGGGTGCGCCCTCGAAGGACTGCACGCCACTGGCATCAAGACGCCAGTCCCCCGCGATGCGAGAGATCAGCTGCTTCGACTTGTCGTAGGCCGATCGGGTGTAGGCCAGTCGCATGCCTGGCACCCACATCACGAGGTAGTCGACGCCAGCGACGGGGTCGCGCCAGACCTTGACGGCCGCGAGTGCACGCCACGGCCTGACCGGGTCCGGCTCCACATACATGTGCTCGGGGCGCTCGTAGGTGACGCATGCGCGGCCGTCCTCGTCCTGTGTGACCAGGAGATAGCCGCGCCCCAGGGTCGCGGCATCCCAGATGGCATCCGCGAAGACGACCTTGAGGCGGTTGTCCCGCCAGATGCGGGCGGCGGCCTGCGCGGCCGTGCTGTCCTCGCTGGCGCCGACCGTTACCCCGTTGGGGATGAGACGGTCCGCGAGCGCGGAGACCACGAGCTTGCCGGGGTTGGTGCGCGCCCGTCGCTGGAATTTCAGCCAGGCCTTCGCGAGGTTGGGTCCCATCTCGGGCAGGGGAGAGGACCCGTTGGTGTAGGAGCGCAGCAGGTCCGTTCTTGGGCGCTCCTTGTCCATCTTGGCTGTGAGGTAGGAGAGCCACTCCTCGGGCGTTTTCGTCATGCGGGGGCCTCCCTTCCCTCGTGTGGATTAGTAGAGCCGCCTGGGCGCGCGTCGCTTGGTCTGCCGTGCGGCACCCTTACCGACCGCGTCGAGGCCGGCCTTGTAGGCGAACATTGCGCCCCAAGTCGCGTCGATCTTGGAGTAGTCCTGATCGTCGGCTGGCTTGACGAGTACGTAGCCTGCCTGTCGTGGGGACTTCCTCGCGTTGAGGAAGTGCGCGGTCATCGTCGGGTCTCCGTCGTAGGTGATGAGGCCCTGGTGTATCGCGGACAGGAGCTGAGCGAAGTTCTCGCACGTCTGAGAGACGTTGCGCTGCGGATAGCGGATAGGCTCCGCAACGCTGATCTTTGCGCGTAGACGACGCGAGTAGCGCGCCTCCCACGCCTTCACGTCCTGTGCCCAACCCGCTGAGGGGTCGGCGTAGAAGCCGACGATGTTGTAGCGCTCGAAAGCGTCGCGCACGGTCTGCTCGATCTCCAGGCGCGGCGGTTGCCACCCCTCGCCTGCCGGACCATCCGGCTGCGCCCAGATACCCACCTTGAAAAGGTGTTTTTGAGTGATCGAGTAGCCGATTAGGACGGTCGCGTCGGCGATGCCGATCTTCCGGCCTTCCGACCCGTCGAAGCCGAGCGTGATCGGCTCGGTTGACGAGATCGTCTTACCGTGGTCCTCGATCGCGCGAAGCTCCGGCATCGTGAGCCAGGCATCAGACGCACTATTGATCTGGTTGAGGAAGTCAGCGCACATGTCCGCCGGGTCATTATCCGGGTGCCAGAACGAGTCCGCGATGCGCTCCAAGTCGACCCAGCCGGGCTCACACTCGGGATCGTGGATAGCGCAGCCGCGCGGGTCTGCTGCCGAGTCGCCGTAGGCGATCCGCAGGCCCTCGATGAGAGACTCGCGGTCCGTGATGTCGGTGTCGAGCGGTGCCTGCCGGTGGTCGTAGTAGAGGCCGCGAGCGGCTTCCTTCTTGACCTTCCCGGCCTTCATCAGCTCGTAGAACCGCGCCGTTGTTTCCGCGACAGAGCGTTCCCCGATCGTGTAAGCGTTCGGAGTCTCGATCGTCAAGCCTCTGAGCTTGTCCGCGTTCGACCGCAGGGTCTTGGCGAGCTTTGGCCCGCCGTTACCCGGGAGCCAGGTCTCTGTCTGGTCCATGACGGCCATGACGGCCTTCGCACCCTTGACGGACGTCGCGGACGACGTTCGCTTTTCGATGCGGCCCCGCCGCAGAGCAACGAACGAGTCCATCGGGTCGATGCCGTACTCATCCTCGGCGGGGGACCCACGCAGCATCTCGAGCAACGGATCCCAGGTATTCGCCGTCTGATCGTCGGTGGTCGCCGTGACCTGGACGATTGGTGTTCGGCGCGTCGACCAGGGCACGCCGACGGGTTGGCCTTCCGCGTCCCAGCCGTCGCACAGGACAGGGCCGAGTGCTTCGGCGCAGCAGATTGCCGCTAGAAATGGGCTCTTGCCCCAGCCGCGAGGCCGCGACAGGACGGCACGCTGCTTGACGCGGCGGCCTGTGGTCGGGTCCAGCTCGTAGACCGCGACTAGGAAGTCGAGCTGCTCTTGCGTGGGCACGAACGGGATCTGCTCGTCCCCATCCTTATCGGGAGTAAGCAGATAGGCAGTCATCCAGTCCGCGACGTCGTACCCGAGCGTCGGGAACTCGTCGTCCTCGTCGATCGGTTGCCAGGGCACTGCTACACCGCCCTTAGCTTCTTCTGCCGTCTGCGTGCTCGCGCGGAGACGGGCGCCGCCTCATCCCCGGCGGCGTCGGCATCGTCTTCGAGGTTATCGGCGACCGCGAACTGAATCCGGAGCCGGGCGCGGTCCTCCGGGGTCGCGCCGAACTTGGCCACCCGCAGCCGCAGCTCGCCGGCCACCCGGAAATCGCCCTTCCAATACAGCGCATGCAGATAGGCGGTGTCCAGGAGGAACGACCAGTCGGTCTCGGTGTAGTCGGCGGACAGTGGGGATTCTCCCCACATCTTCCACCAACGGCGCGTCACCTTCGGCCAGGTGAACCTCTTCTTCCTCGGCTTGCCGTTCTCATCGAGCACGACTTGCTCGATGACCGGCAGCGACGGCTGCTCAACCGGCTTGGCAGTGATGATCTTGAGGATCTGCGGGTCCTTGTTGCGACGCGCCCGCGAGCCTTGCGGCTTCGGCGCGGGACCACGACCAGCCACCCAGATCACCCCCACCCATTCAGCAAAATATCAACGAATTAAGCGTTACAATAAGACTTGTGAGAACGTGCGAACACTGCGGCCATACGCTCAAAGCCTGGGCCAGGGCTGACGCGCGCTTCTGCTCGACTCGCTGCCGAGTTGCCCACCACCGCGCCACCCACGCCGAAGCCGCGAGCAGCCTGCCCGCTGAGCTGACGAGTCGGCCGCGCTGGGTCACCCACGTCAACAAGCGCCCGTTGTGCTCGCGCACGGGGCGCTGGGCGTCAGTGACTGACCCGAGCACGTGGAGCAGCTTCGAGGCCGCGAGCGCGACTGGCGCTCCCCTGGGGTTCGTCCTCGGGGACGGCATCGGCTGTATCGACCTCGATGGATGCCTCGATGAGCATGGCATCCCCAACGCTGCCGCTCGCACTCTTCTCGCGTACTACGAGGGCTCGTATGTCGAGGTGTCGCCATCTGGGCGCGGGCTGCACATCTGGGGGACGGCCGTCCCCCAGCGTGGCTTCAAGCGCGTGTGGCGTGGGCAGCGGATCGAGTTCTATTCGCAGGGGCGATACATCACCGTCACGGAGAATGTGTACCAGGACGGCACTCTAGCGCCCCTCTAAATTCCCCCACACCCTCACCCCATGGCCCGGCGTTTACGTTGCTAGTTCAACGGTTGTAGCCGGTTGCAATTTCCCCAGACCCGTACAAACAAAAATCGACAGCTCTTGACGGTGTTGCATTGGGTGGGGGAGGGGGTCTCCCCCAGGTGGGTCAGTCGATGAGGCCGGGATGCTTGCGCTTGCGCGGCTGGTTTTTCTTCCGCTTAGCAGCGAGCGCCGCCGCAGCTTCCTGCTGCGTCTTACGTTTGTGATGCCAACGGCAAAGCCACTGGAGGTTCACCGCGCGGTGATCGTCACCTGGCTCGATGTGATCGCAGTCTGTACCTGCAGCGGGGCATCGCGTGCCGTCGTGCAGCATCGCTTCGCACCTGCCGGCTGCGCGGTCACGCACGAAGGCGCGGCGCTCTTCCCAGTCATCAGGCAGACGGGCGGCGCGGTCCGATGTCTCCCATGCCATGCCCGCCCCCTCAGTCCGTATGCACTGACCCCCGCTCCACCGGGGCCGATGGGAGCGGGGGTCAGTACAAGTGCGCGGATTGCCGTTAAAGCAGAAGCCCCTCGCTTACGCTCAGGGCCACACTAGGAGAATACGCCGTGACAAGCCCTATCGCAAGCGACACGCGCCTACATTCTGCGTGTCGCCAGCCTCTCAATATCCCCGACCCTGTAGAGCCGATCCCCGCCCCTCCTCGCCCGGGGCGCGAGCTGCCCCCGCTGCGTCCACTTCCGGACAGTCGGATCCTTGATCTGCGTGCCGGCCAGGATCTCCGCGACGCGGGTCGCCCGCGAGCGAGGCAGCAGAGACTCACGAGCTTTCGAGAGGAGTCGCTCCCAGGCTTCGCCGATCTGCTCGTCCGCTCCGCACTCCCGGCAGGTCGTCGTCTCCTCATCCGGATCGCGGACGAGAAGATCAGCATCACACTGGCTGCACGACCCGACGTATACGAGACGCTGTCTGCCGGGGGAGGCGAGGCGTTCCAATCGCGAGACAGAGTAGAGCACCTCGTCTGCGCATTGCTCGGCTTCCGACCATCTGCGGAGCTTATCCTCATGCAGGTCGAACACTCGCGAGACCATCCACCAATCGCCAGGCCTCACCCAGTAGGACGGCCCCATCACGTGCGACAGGAGCAGCGTCGCCCATGTCAGGATCGCGTCGCACATCTCGTCGACCTCGATCATGAGCGCCAGGTTGAGCGGGGCTCTCGACGAGGGGACACCCGCGCCGCCGACTTGCTCACCCGTGCGCACACCATGCGACGCCGCGTAAGCGAGATCGCCCATGAGCGCGGGAAGTGACTCGGCTGCGACGCGGACACGCGCCGCCCCACCCCGCGACAAGTACTCCCCGGCGAGGAGAGGCTCACCCGTCACCGGGCAGACACGAACGTCCGAGTCACTCATCATCTGTGGGCTCCTCAACGCTCTCCCGATACATGTCCCGCACCGCTTCTATCAGACCACGACGGGCGAGCATTGACCCCCCGCCGTCATCCATCCAGGAAGTCACGTCAGGCCGATCGGGGTCGATCGTCTCCACCATGATCTCCCATGCCCCCAACAGTCGTCCCGGACCATGCCTTTCAGCAACCAGAGCAGCTATCGCATCCTCCAGCTGTCCCAGCGCTTCTCGTTTCTCCGCGCTCATCTCTTTCTCCTGCGCTTGCGCTTCCTTGACCTGCCCGCAGAGACGGCGGTTGCCTGCCCATCCCGTCCCTGCCCTAACCCGTCCCGATCCGTCCCTACCTGACTCTGCCCTTCCTGGTCCCTACCCGGTACCCGGACACCCGCCCCATACCCGTACCCGGGTATACGCAAGTCCAGAGGCCTGGGTGAATCGAGTCCGACGCGAGTCGACGTGAATCCGCGCACCTGCTTGTAGCCGGGTTTGGGGGTGGTGGTCGTGCGGGCAGCGCCGGGGTCACCGAGGCCGGACTCGACGGCGAGCTGATCAGGCTCGCTGGAATCCGCGCTCATCGGGCTACCCACGGACGCGCCGCCAGGCGCGCTCACAGTCACGGAGGCATCCGCACAGCCCGAGGTCACACCCGACGTGGGTGCGCCCGAGGCCGGGTCGCCGTCCGCCGCGTGCGCGCTCGCACGCTCACCATTCCCTCCACCGGCTGCCGCACTGGGCACGGCCTCCGCACCACGCAGCACGCCCGCTCGAGTAAGCATGCCGCGAGTGAACGTCCCGTAACGAGGCCGCTCCGGGACAGGCAGCAACTCATGGGTCTGATCCCACGAGCCGGTAGGATCGTCCGCTCGGGACGAATTACACCGCGTACACGCCACAACCAGCGTGTCCACAGTGCCAGCCTCCCCGGGCTTCAAGTGGTCCAACGTGCCCTTGCGGGCCGACGTCTTGCCAGGCCAATACACCTCGACCCCACACCAACGACACTGATCGCCGTCGCGGGCGATCACAGCCTGACGCAAAGCCTGATCGCTGTTATCGCGCTGACGCTGCCTACTCCACTCGACGTCGGCGCGCGACCTGATATGCACAAAGTCGGGGTCCTCGAGTAGCTTGGGCTTCCTGCCCTTCGGTGTATCGACCCACTCGATGAGGCCCGTGTCGAACGCGATCTGCAGAACGTCCGGATTCCCGCCCGCGTACGTGTACACGACACCCATCTCAATGATGCTGTCGGTCAGGTGCGCGGCCGAGTAAGCGGCGCACCGCATGATGAACCCGAACAGCTCGTTCACCGTGCGCCCGTCAGCCTTCGGATGCGACGCCGCCTCCATCAACCGGGGATACATGTCCGCGTCATCCCCCATCTTCACCCACGCCACCCGCGCACCTCCTTCTCGCTCGCTTGCTGCTCTTGTTCATCCCAACCGTCCTCCGGGAACAGATCCCGAGGCCGGAAACCCGGAAAATTCTTCGTCATCCAAGCGCGCTCCGTGGCGCACTGGGTGATCGCCTGAGCGCGCAGATAGCAGGTGTGGCACTGTGCACGCCCCGGCAGGATCGCCACCCCGCACGAGGGGCAGCGCCGCGGCTCCGGATCTGGCACCGAGGGATCGACGCCCCACCCCGGCCGCACCGGACATCGCCCCGAGGGTTGCTCACTTGTCATGAGTCGAGCTCGCGTATCTCGAACACGATCCGATGGCATCCCCGGGACAGCATCGGATCCGGGGGCATGTGCACGTGATGGGGCCCCACGACGTGTGTGTGGTCGTCGTCGGGGAACACACCGGCGTCGACGAGGCCGTCGAGCAGGGGCTTCGTGGTGGCGGAAGCGTTGGCGGGGTCCGACCTGCGCGCCACGCTGGCCTGGACCCCCGCGACCACCAGAGCACGCCCATCCGCCGGGACGAGACGCTTGGCTCGGGCCAGCCAGAACGCCCTGACCCGCAGCGCCTTCACACGGCGCGCCCTCTCCCGCCAGTTGAACCTCGAGTTCGCCGAAATCCACTCGTTCTCGGGCACGACGACCTCCAACACCTGCTGGTAGATCTCGCCCGATTTCAGGGGCCGCATGATCTGGACCATCACAGGCCCCCAATCCCCAGATCCAGGACCGGGGTCACAGGCCGGTCGAGGCGGGAGGCGATCAGAGGGAGGTAGGACTCCTCCCGCTCGATGCCGACCGCGCGCATGCCCTCGGCGACGGCGGCCTCCAGGGTGGTCCCCGACCCCGCGAACGGGTCCAGAACCACGCCCCCGTATGGGGTCACCAGGCGCACCAGCCACCGCATCAGCGCCAAAGGCTTCACGGTGGGGTGCGAGACCCCACCTACCGACGGGCGCTCGTCCGCCGAGGCTTTCGCCTCGTACCGGAATGCGGGAAAGACGGGAAAGAACCGGCTGGGGCCCCCGGAGTCGGAGTACTCCGCTCCGGTGGCGCGCATCCCCCACCCCTCGCCCGACTGGGCGGCCTGGCGGGGCTCGCCCTGACGGCTCACCGACTTCGGCGCCCCGGCGTCAAGGGCGAGGGCCGCCTCCTCGTCGAGGACGACGTTGGTCGGCCACCGGCCGTCCTTCGTCCTCCCCACGTAGGTCTCGCCGTCCTCCTCGGAGTGCCAGGGGTCGCCAGTCCTGGCCAGCTCGGAGCCCGATTTGAGGCGCCTCACCTTGTAGTCGTGGCCCTCCGAGCCAGCACTGTGGATCCTGCACGCGTCGACGTGGATGGCGCCGACCCCGTGGTCGAGGACGTTGTCAGCGACCGTCCCGTCGAGGGGACGCCTGGCGACCACGCACGGCTCAAAAGCCGGCTTCAGGGCAGTTCCCCACCCCTCCCACGCGGCCGACGCGGCCGAGGATACCGGCACTGTGCGGTGCGGTGTGGCGCCCGCACGATCCGAGTACGTGCCCCCGGCGAAAGCTGGGCGCACCAGCGTGGCGTCGGGCACTGTCTTCTCACCGTGGATGGGCCGGGCGTCCAGGTCGCCGAGGCGGGCGTCGATCGCGCGGGCCACGTCGAGGTTCTTCGGGAATCCGGAGCCGTACAGCCACGCAATCGAGTCGCGGACCTCGAAGCCCGCGTCCTCGACGGCGCAGGCGAGGCGGTGCCACGTGCGTGCCCCCCCGAACGCCAGCAGGAACCCGCCGGGTTTGAGGATGCGCAGCGCCTCACTGGCCCACTCGCCGCACCACTCCTGGAACGCCCACGCGTCCTTCTGGGAGTGGCTGTACCGGCCGGCCTCCACCGAGGCGCTCCGGTAGCCGCCGTGGGGGCCGCGCGCACCGTCCGGGGTTTGGCCGCCGTTGTCGCGGCCCCGCTGGGTGCGGCGCGCGATGTCCGCGCCGTCCCATGACTTCCCCATGAATCGGATCCCGTATGGGGGATCGGTGACGATCGAGTCCACAGACTCCGCGGGCAGTGCCCGCATGACCTCGATGCAGTCCCCGTAGCGCACGGTGACAGCGTCGTCCTCGTAGTAGACACTCATTACTGTTTTGCCTCTGATCCCTGCTGCTCGACGAGGTCGAGCAGGTAGTCCATGTCCTCGGCGGCCCGCGCGATAAACTCGTCGCGCGCCGCGTCCTCGGCCCCCTTGGCGGCGCCGGAGCGCGAGTGCCCCGCGAACTGCATCGCCAGCAGGCGGCCCCTGATCTCCTCCAGGCGCTTCGCGCGCGCCACGTCGCGGGCGCTCACAGCGGCAGCCCCCACTGTGCGCGCAGGTGCCTGCCCAGCAGGGCCCCGACCGCTGCGGCCGCCTGCTGGGGGACGACGCCGTTGCCGAGCAGGCGCAGCTGCTGGCGGCGCGAGAGCCCCAGCTCCGGGCTGGTCACCCATCCGACGGGCAGGCCCATCAGCCACTCGACGAACTCCGCGCTCAAGCGCGGGCGGGCGCCGCGGGGCGACGGCTCAGTCGGGGCCGGGGCTGCCCTGGTGAGCGCCTCCCACCGGCGCACCGCCTCCGTGTACGGCCCGAACCGCCGGGCCGCATCGTCGGCGCCGATGGTGCGCACGACCGCGCCCAGGGGCGCGCCGTAGCCGCCCCCCGACGAGGGGATGTCCTGGGTTGTCGGCGTCGGCATCAGCACCACCGCCTGCGACAGGCTCATGCCCTTCCCCGCTTGGTGGTAGCCGGCCTTGTGGTCCGATGCCGTGGGCGTGGGGATCAGGTGAGGTTCAGGTGCTCGACCTGGTCCGCCAGCGAGACCGTGTGCCCGCCCGCGCGGCGCTTCTCCGGGGGCTGAGACCCCCCGCACGACGCCAGGGATGCCGAGGGCGTCGCGAAGAGCGCTGGCCCTGGCCGCGACGGCGCTGAGCCACGCGGTGCTGGCGGTGCGGCGGACGCCGAGGACGAAGAGCCGGCGTCGCCGGTGGGGGGCTCCCACACTGGCAGCGGATACAACAGTCCATTGACTGTCATACCCGAGGCCGGAAAGGTCTCCGACCACACGTCCCGCAGCTCGCAGGACAGTGCCTCCATCGCGGGGCGCCACACCCGTGTCTCCTCGTCCCACACCGCAATCGGCTCCACTGGTCAATGCCCCCTCGACGTTTTCCCACACCACCAGTGCTGGTTCCTGCTCCTCTATTGCGCGGGCCATGTACGCCCATAGGCCCGACCGAGAGTCGGGCGTCATGCCCGCGCGGCGGCCCGCGTGGGACAAGTCCTGGCAGGGGGTGCCCCCCGCGATGATGTCTACCCGCTCCACGGCGGCGAAATCCGAGCTGCGTATGTCCCCGAAGTTGGGGGCCCCGGGGAACCGGGCGGCGAGGACACGGGCGGATGCCTCGTCTGTGTCTGCCACCCACGCGGTGCTCACCGGCCCCAGGGCGGACGCGAGGCCCAGTTCCAGTCCCCCGTACCCCGAGCACACGGACCCCACTTTCAGGGCGGCGCCTGGCTCGCATGGGCCCGGGGTGGCTGCGATGTCCGCCAGGAAATCTCCGTGGCAGTGTGTCCCCTCGGGGCACCAGCACATGAGGGTGCGCCCGCGCAAGCGCTGACGCGCCAGGGCTGCCAGAGCGCGGCCCTCGGCAGTGAACGTCAGCCACTCGCAGTACCGGGCCGTTGCCTCGGCTCGGTCGCGCACGGCCAGCGGCGAGGAGCCCGCGCAATGGGGGTCCACCCGCCACGGGTTCCCCCACACGCTCCCGCGCCCCACGTACACGGCGTCCTCGGGGGCGCGCCACCCCCTGGAGCGGCGCCGCTGAATCCGGCTGGGCACGTCAGTCCTCCCCGCCGTCAACGCCCATGTGGTCCTGAGAATCGGGGACCTCGCCAGGGGCGGGGGCCTCCAGGTCAGGGACGATGATCTCCCCAGTAGCTGGGTCGATCCTGTAGCCCTCCCCGAATGCCTCCTCCAGCTTCACCTGGAGGTCGAGGGGAAGCATCTGGCGTCCCTCGCGTGCCTCAATGGCTCGCACGTACAGTTTTTCGACGGTGGGAACGTCCTCGGAGGCGACGGGCTCCAAGCGGATTACCCGCATCGTCGCCTCCTCCGCCGAAGTCTCGGTGTCAACCGTGATCTTCGAGCAGTCAAGAATGGCGATCGCCAAGCGCCGCCTGCGCGGCGCCCGCAGCGCTAGCCTGCCCAATCTGGCCAGACCATCCCCCTGGCCTTTCGTCAGGCCACTAACCAACTTCGTCATCGCTGCTCCTCAGCCCAGACGCCGACCTCCACGAGCTCGGCAGGCGTGTAGTCGCCCTCACTGGCATTGAGGCGCTCGGCTGCTTCCTGCAGCTTGCCGACGATCTCGAGGTACAGGTCGCGCTTCGCGGAGATTATTTCGCTCGCTCGGCGGCATGCGTTCACGTCCTGCAGCTTCTGAGCGAACTCCAGATCCTCATCCGCAGCGAGGACTGTCTCCTGGGCACCCTCTCGCAAAGCCCGCACCTGGGCCGCGTCGAGGTAGACCGCAATGTATCGAGAGCTCACTGTCCCTCCTCTTGGTCGAGCACTCCAACGGCGCTGAACTTCTCGGCGAGGTCGTTGATCGTCGGTCGCTTGCCCGATGCGTCGAGCGATTCGTCGATGAAGCCGATAATCCGCGAGAACTTCTCAACCTCTTCGTGCAGCACCTCACGAGCGGCACCGACGGCTAAGCCGTTGTGAAGCGCAGCGACGTCCTCGAAGTCGCCTTCTGCCATAATCCGCTCGAACACCAGCATCCCTCGCACGTTCATGACGTCGTCCAGGGGCATCTTGACCGTAATCATCTTGTCGCTCATCGGGATGCCTCCTCTTCGCGCCTACGGCGCTCCTCGTGTATCTGCAGCAGGCGGCGATGCATCTCGCGGAACTCGCGCTCCTCCGTGCGCCAGTCCTGCCATAGGCAGATCACCAGTGCCCCGAGCAGCCCGATCACAAGGACCGCTGCCATGACTATGTCCATATCTGTCACTTCTCTGCCTCTTCCTTCTCTGGCTGTCCTGCCGCAAAAAACGTGGTGCCGCAGCTAGGGCACGCATACGTTGGTGCCGACGGCGTCGGCGGTGCCCAATCCGGCTTCTCCACGACGGCCGCGCGCACCTCGACAATCCGGCGCGCGTGCATCACGGACGGGCACGGGGTCGACATCAGCAGTAGGCCCTGCCGCTCGGCCTCCTCGATGAACGCCGCGTTCGCAGCGGCAATCAGGTGCGGCATCGGGAAATTCGAGTCCTCGATCGGGTACTCGACCACCATCTCGACGGACCTCATGCCCGGCGCTCCTTCCATGCGACGTACACCAGGCGCTCAGCGAGCGCCATCGGTGGGAGGATCGCGGCCGCAGCCGCCACCCACCCATCAATGAGGGACCCGAGCCACCACGCCAGCGCCACCAGCGCCAGCGCCACGAACACCCTCGCTGCATTCATCGAGCTCATCGTTTTCCCTCCTGTGCCCTACGCGCACGCGAGCGCGCCAACGCAATCCGCTTCTGCGCGGCCGTCTGCCGCCGCCGCATCTTCATCACGGCATCCAATCGACGCAGTGCCTCCAAGACCGGCGCGCTCAACGCCACCGTCTCGGACGTGGTAATCTGACTCATGACTGATAGTCCTTTCTTGGGACAGCCCCGGCCGACCACCATCGGCCGGGGCACTTTCTTTACCTGGGGACCGTGGG
>ERZ773070.330-NODE-330-length-36260-cov-10.368816_pt1 | contig 36260 bp, 40 predicted proteins | sample MGYA00580618_ERZ773070 | MGnify/ENA primary metagenome ERZ773070 (study PRJEB29015, sample SAMEA2738023) | human oral metagenome | biome: human oral; feature: human-associated habitat; material: dental | place: China | collected 2019 ... | reverse complement strand
TTCCTGTTGCCCCTCTAGCTCAACGGCAGAGCAGCGTCCTTTTAAGTCGTGGGTTGTGGGTTTCGCCCACCGACAAGTCCCATTTTCTCCAATACTTCATCACTCAAAAGTATCTCCGGCTTCACCTGCAGCAAGGTAGCTACCTTTTCAATGTCTGAAATAGACCATGCTGCTTTACCGTTCATTTTGGCCGAGACGGATGGGTGCTTAATATCGAGAGCATCAGCGATATCGTTTTGATTCATGTGCCGAATAGATAGATACAATCGTACGTTCTGCACAAATACATCTTCTAATCGACTTCTAGTAATCGTCGTTTTCATAGTTCAAATAGTACATCATTTCGTCAACAATTAGACATAAACGACACGCCGTAAACCAAAACGTCATATTGATATATAAAATGTAGCTATGATTGACATTAAAAAGCCGATGACTACATATGAACGAATTTCTCTCCTTCTTCGTCTTAAGAAGATTACAACAACCGCTTTCGCTGAAGGCATTGGGATTTCACGTTCTTCAGCATCTCAGAAACTTAGCGGCAAGGTTTCATGGTCAGCCCAAGACATAACAAAAACCGCTGAATTCTTGCACATATCCTCTGATCAGCTATTGGGATTAGAGCCTTTAACTGTTCAAGTTGATTAGTGGGGAGGGTGTGATGAGGCTTGGGTTTGCTGTTTTGTTGGCTGGTTCTTTTGTTTTCTGTTTTGCTTTGTGTCGTGTGGCTTCCCGTGTTGATGGTTTTGAGCGTCGGCGGGAGTGTTTTCTTCAGCATCCTAGTCAGGGTGGTGATATTGGGGGATGGTCATGAGGGATTATGCGAGTGTTTCTGCGATCTGGTCGAGGACGCCGTGGCGGATTGTCCAGTATTCGGCTTGTGAGATGTTCACGAACGTGGTGTTTCCTGCCGGGTCTTCCCATTGGATGATGTCCTGGTTTTTGACGGCTTCTTTGAGGTCTTGGAGTGCTTGCTGGGGGCTTGTTTCTTCTGGTGTTGGGTTGCGACGGGAGGTGTTGTGATGGTGACGCATTCGTTTGATGTTCGGGTTGCTTGCCGGTATGGGATGCTGGAGGCTGTTTTGTTTGAGAACATTCGTTTCTGGATTGCGAAGAATGAGGCGAATGGGGTGCATTTCCATGATGGGTGTTATTGGACGTATAACTCGTCGAAGGCGTTCGCCAGGTTGTTTCCGTATGCGTCCCCTCGGGGTATTCAGCGTGCGTTGAGGAAGCTGGTGGATGTGGGTTTGATCCGTACGGGTAATTATAACCAGTCGCCTTATGATAGGACGCTTTGGTATGCGTTGGGTGCCGGGAACGTTGGAATTGCCGATGAGGACAGTTTGGCGTGTTCGATTGGTCAAAAATGTCCAATCGAGGGGTCGGATGTGACGCATGGAAATTCCAGTATTGTCCAACCAATACCAGATATAAAACCAGATAATAAACAATCCCCCCTTAATCCCCCCACGGGGGACGACGAGCCCAGGGTGGAGGATGACGGTTCCGAGGACGCCGACGACGATGGCGATCGACAACCCGTCCCCAATCCGGCTTCCCCGTCCCGCAGCGTTTGCCTGGCCGGCAGCGGCCAGCAGCCGGAATCCTCTTCCGGCGGCTGCGCCGCCCGGGTTCTGCCGGTTGCCGGAGAGGCTCAACCGCCGGATGTGGGTGCGGATGCGGCTGGCGTGGTGGCGTTGATGGCTTCCTTGCGCGACAAGGCTCCGGTGGTGGCGTTGCCGCCGTTCAAGTCCCCGGCTTCGCGGCGGCGTTTCGAGGAGCGTCAACGGCTCTCGGCGTCCCGCTTGGTGGCCGCGTTCGGCCTATCCCGGGTGGAGCAGGCTGCCCGGTGGGCGCTGGACGTGGGTCAGCCGTTTTGGAGGAGTGTGGCGTTCACGCCGGAGAGGTTGGAGCGTCATTGGGCTCAGGTCACCAGCCAAATGACCAACCCGGTCGCCAGAGCAGGCCGCCTCGCGGCTGGGGTTGATGGTGGAGTGAAGCCGCATAAGCATTCCGCCGGCTGCGCTCATGTGCAGCGGATTCTGGGGTACACGGATGCGGCGGATTGTCTGATGGATCCGCGCTCCTGGCGGGTCCTGCACTGGTTGGAGGACGGCGAGGACGAGCAGAAAATACAGGAATTGCTGGATGAGCGAGTATGGGAGGTGGCGCGATGAACACGACTCAAGACAAGCCTGGGCGTGATGGTGAGGGGTTCCTGCCGACGAGGACGCCGGCTGAGGCGCGGGAGTTGAACGCCCGGCTGGGGACGCATTATATGGCGCGACGCATCGCCGTGGATTCCTCCCGGTTGGATGAGACGGCGACCGGGTCGGATGTGCGCTTGTATGGCGTGTGCTGTCAGATGGATTACCAGGTGTCCGACCTGCTGTTCGGCTTGGCTGACGGGGAGGAGACGGGGTATTCGAGTAAGGAGCTGGGCCGTTTCGCCCAGGCGGGCCGCCTGCTGTGCCAGAAATGCCCGGTGCGCTTGTGGTGTCTGGCGCAGGGTATTGTGTGGCGGCAGGAGACGGGCTTGTATGGTGGTTTCAACCATCAGATGCTGGGCACGTTCCGTGCGAAAGCGGAGGCGTATGGCATTCCCTTGTCCGCGAAGGACAGGAAGAGAGTGTGGCGTCTGGTGCATGATTGGCTGGCTTCCGACCCGATGGTGATCAAGGGGGTGGAGGAGGCGCAGCGGGCCAAGTGGCGCAGCTACAAGCCCGCCCCAGGGCGCACCAACGTCCCTGTGAAAGAGACCACTGCCACTGATGAGACTCATGAGGGGACCCTTTGGAAGGAGATCCCTCTGGTCGTGGGTGAGCCTGCTCAAGGCCTGCTGTTCTCCTGACGTATTTTCCACCCGGCCGGATTGCTGGGGTCTGCGAGTATGGATATGGCTGCCACCTCCTTTTTGTCGGGATCGTCCCGAACAGGGGTGGGGGTTTGTTGTCGTCCTGGATTGGGAGGTTCGTGGATATGATGTTGGATCGGGAGCAGACGCACCGGTTCGCGGCGCGGTTGTGTGATTGGGTGGATGAGTTGAAATCCGGGGAGTATGTCCTGGGTGTGGATGAGGAGCGTGACCGTCGTTCGGTGGAGTTGATGGAGCGCTTGTATTGGGATGCGTCTTTCCTGGAGGTGACTTATCCGACGGGTGAGAGGCGGCAGCGTCTGGTGGAGCAGATGCCGGACTTGTTGTTTTATAAGCTGGTGGATCCCGCTTTGGATAAGGATATGATGCTGTTCATGGCGACGGATCCGAAGGATTCGACGGTGTTGGATTATAAGACGAATCGGGTGCTGGGGTTGAATAATGATCGGCAGGCTGATACGCGGCGGGTGATGAGCCGGGCGTATTGGCAGGATGTGCCGGCTTTGTTGGATGATTTGAGCCGCAGGACTGTGAAGGGGTATTCCGCCGCTTACTTAGCCGCCCGCCTGTCGTGGCATCAGGGGGATGTGGATGAGCGTACCCGTTTCCTGGCGGATCATACGTATGATTTTGATGTGGTGGAGCGCAGCCGGGATATTGACATGTATCGGCGGGATGTGGGGCGTGATCCGGCGGCGCATCCTCAGTGGGTGATCGCCGCCCGGGCGGCGGGTCTGATTCCCTCCTCCGCACGCCAATTGCAGGAGGGGTTCCATCCGGCTGATTGGTGGTATCCGCAGTGCGACCCCACCCGCGTGCAGGAGCCGGCCTTGACCGGGACGGGTGCGGTGTTGGCTGACCAGGATGAGCCTGTTCGGGCGAGGTGATCTATCATGGTGAGCTTCTTCCGTAATCCCTTCCGCGATGCTGCCTCTGGTGGCCGGCATGATCCCCTGTCCCCCGGGCGGCCGCCGGTCATGGGCGCGCCATTCCCGGTCAAGACGGGAGACCAGGCTGAGCCTGCCGACCCCCTGTTCGCACAGAGGCCGGCTGGTCCGATGGATGGTGTTGTGGATGAGCCGACCCGGCTTGACCCCCAGCAGACGGCTGCTGGCCCGTCCAGTGCGTCGTTGGGCTTGTTTGACGCCCCGGCTACTGGCCGCGTGTGGCTGGTGGGCGCCCATGGCGGCTCGGGGTGTACGACGATCTATGAAAGCGCCCCGGACCTGTTCGCGGATGCGGGCCGGAGGCTTCCGGTGAATCCTGATGTGGCGCCGCAGGTGATCGTGTGCGCGATGAGTACGGCACGCGGCCTGGCCGCGGTGCAGGGCCTGCTGCGGGAGCAGGCTTTCGGCCGGTGGGGCAACTGCCGTCTGCTGGCGGTGGCTTTGACCTCGCCGGTCAGGAAGCTGCCGGAGCGGGTGGTGGAGTCGCGCCAACTGGTGTGTTCGGTGTCTCCCGCCTGCTTCCTGCTGCCTTACCTGGACTTGGTGGAGGTGGGTTTTCCGAAGAGGTGGCCGAAGGCGTATCGGCAGATGCGGCAGGCTGTCGAGCAGATGCATCATGCCTGCGGGAGTGACATGAGCGGTGTCTCCACCCGATCTCCTGCGCTCCTGGGGTGATAATGGGAGAGGCTCCTCCCCTTGGGGAGGGGGTCTTCCTTACAAATTTCATTGATCGATGGGATGGGGATACCGGGAAATCTGGCATTCCCATTCTTTTCTCTTGGCTTTCGGTTTTCCACCCGCTGGTCTGGTCGTGTGGGGTGATACTGAGTGTGGTCCCCTTTCCTGGGGGCTCTCCTGCGCCGCATGGTGTGGGGGGATAATGGGAAATGCTCTCGAAAAGGCGTCGGCGCAGTAAGCGGCTGGCGCCTTTTCTTCTCTTCGGTTGTGTGATTGTGTTTTCGTGTGATTTCACTCCGCTTAAGGTTTTTCTTCCTGCCGCCTTCCGGCGCGGACCCGTTTCCAGGATTCTTCCTTTCTTTGTTTTGTCCTGGTGGTTTTCGTTTTCCGGTTTGTTTTTCCACCCGGCGGGCTGCTTGTTTTCTGGGAGCATGGTGGTGGAGCATTTTCTGAACGTAGGAAGGAACGTGACGATGTTTTCGCATGTGTATGAGGCTGCTGGCCAGCTGGTGTTGGCGTTGGATAATCCGAAGGCGTGCCTGCTGCCGGGTTTTGAGGGGCCGGTGGGGACGGTGTTGGGCTGGGTGAAGGGTCTGGGCTTGCTGATCGGCATTGTGAGTTTGATCCGTGTGGGTGTGCATATGCTGCGCCAGCAGGGTGATGGCGTGCCTGATCGTGATGACACGTCCGACAAGCTGGTGAATTGGGCGATTGGTGTGCTGATCATCTCCTTCGCCGTGTCTATTTTCTCTGCTCTGGGTTTGAGCATCGCCAGCTGTTGACCAGCGTTATCCGGCTTCTGGTCTTTTTAGAAAAGAGGGTTTCTGTTGTGACTGTTACGCGTTTATCATCATCACTGACTATCCGCCGCCTGCCGGATGGGCGGGGCCGGCGTCGGCTGGTGCGCCGGCTGACCGTTCTGGGCGTGCTGCTGCTTATCCTGTTGCCTTTCCTGTCGGGCTGCGGTTCTGCGGCCGATAGCGTGAGGAGCATGTTCGGTTTCGGGCAGGATGCGCCGAAGACGGCTCATGAGTCGGTGACAGCCGCTCAGATGCGTTCCAAGCTGTCGGCGGATGATTGGCAGAAGATCCTGCAGGCTCAGCAGGTCCAGCGGCAGTCGCAGTATGCTTTCAATTGCACGCTGAGTCGCGCCACGGTCTGTCTGGAGCCTAGTGGTGGTCCCTCGTCCGTCGAGGAGGTGAAGAAGCTGCCGGATGCCCAGGTGTGCGAGGCGTGGCCGAATGATGGTCATGGCACCTGGTCGTGGGATGACAAGGCGAAGCGGTGCGGCAGGGATCGCCAGTTGACCTGGTTGGAGGCTGGCTTATGGCAGACGTATCAGAATGCTCAGTCGGATAACCTGTCGTGGTTGACGACGAAGAGGGACACGTTGACGGCGTCCGCTGATTCGGTGAACACGTTGCGTGCTGGTTTCACCCCGGATTATCAGACGGTGGATTCGGATGTGGCACCGTTTTTGAATATCGCGCAGGGTGTTCTCCTGGTGGTAGCGATCATCAGTCTGATTGTGGCCGGCGGCCGGTTCCTGTGGGGTTTGAGCCGCAGGGATGCCGGTGGCGAGGATGGGACGCGTCTGATGGGTAAGGCGGGGTGGATTTTCCTGGGTGTCGGCTTGGGGGCGATGTCCGTGTCGATCGCGTCGAACCTGTTCGGCCGGGCGGGCAATAACTATCATGGTCCGGGTTTCCAGACGGTGTGGACTTTGAATGTTCCTTCCTACGCGTGGAGCCCGTCTTCGGGGTGGACGACGACTTTCTTTGTTTCGGATGTGACTCGTCTGCTGGTGGACCCGTTCATGATCGTGTGCGCGGTGATCGGCTTGATTTTCACGGGTTTCCGTCTGGCTGTCAGCCAGGATGGGCGCGAGCTGGTGAACGTGGGCCGCGCCTACGGGTTGGCGTTGATCGAGTCGGCTGTCCTCGCCCAGGGGGTGACCATGGCCAGTCATCTGCTGGATGGGTGGAGTGGCACGATTTTGAAGGCGTCGGCCGGCATGGTGGAGCAGGCGTGGAGGAATGGCACTTTGTCGTTGACCGGGTTCCTTGATTTGCAGCCGATTCTGGCGATCGTCATGTGTGTGCTGCTGTTCATTTCCGGGATCATGATGAAGCTGTGCACGTATGCGCGCATGGGGTTGCTGCCTATCATGGTGGGTTTGGCTCCCTTGTATGCGTGCATGAGCTATTCGAAGAGCGGGAGGATGAGTCATGGCCGGGTGCTGGGCTGGCTGGTCGCCTGCTTGATGTGGAAGCCGGTGGCGGCGTTGACTTTGGCTGTCGGTTCGGCGGTGTTGGCCTCCGGGAAGGCGGGGGATGATAGCGGCACCATCGTTTTGGGGTTGACGCTGCTGGTGTCGATCATGCTGCCTGTGCTGATCCGGTTGATGGCTCCCGCCGTGGCCGATAGCGTCGGCAGTAATCCGACGGGCATGGTGGCCATGGCGGGCGGCGCGACCGCTGGCGGCGTGGTCGGCGTGCTGGGTGGCGCTGTGCGCGGGGCGGGCCGCTGGATCGGCAGCCGGTTCAACAAGGCCCGCACATCCTCCGGCAGCTCAGGCGGCGAACTGACCAGCGGCTCCGGCAGCGGCGGCGGGGGTCGGCATACGCGGGGTGCTATCGAGGCGGCGCATCCTTCCGGATCCCAGTCGCAGGATTCCTCCCCACTCTCCTCGGATACCCCTCAGGGATCCGGCGTGCAAACGGCTTCCCCGTCCGGGTCGGCGCCTACCGGCCCGCCAGGCTCAGGTGGGGTGTCGTCTTCGATCGCTCAGGGGGCGGGCAAGCCGGATGGGGCGCAACGCAAAAGCAAGGAATTCTGATTAGTTAAGGAAAGGGAGTGGCTGTTATGGCTTCGACGACAACTTACGGTGATTATTTGAGGCCGATGCCGGGCGGTTTCCGTAATATCGGCAAACCGTTGACGATCCTGGGTGCCGGATGCATGGTCTTGTCTTTGGTGATCATGTATGTGAATCCTCTGGCGGGATTGGCTTTCACCGCAGTATGGATTCTTATCATTGGTATTCTGGCGCATAGGAATGCGCGGCATCGCAGTCGCGTGGATCTGGCGGCGGAGAAGCACGCGTACCGTCAGGGTGTGCGTAAAGGCTATAACCTGTACCGCTCCGGCCTGCTGGGCTGGTCGCAAGGCGGCTCTTTGCGTCTGCCGGGGGTGTTGAGCCATGTGCGGCTGATGGAGGCGCATGACGGGTATGGGACGCCGTTCGTTCTGGTTTTCCATGAGCATACGGGGGATTATTCCCTCTTGTTGGCGTGCAAGCCGGCGGGTGCCTCCTTGGTGGATTCTGAGGTGGAGGATTCGTATGTGGCCGGTTGGGCGCAGACGATGGAGGCGTTGGCCAGCAAGCAGAGTGTGACGCAGATGGCGGTGACGGTGGACACGTGTCCGGATAGTGGTTTGCGGTTCAAGAAGATCCTGTCGAAGCATGTGGTCCAGGATGCGCCGGATTTGGCGGCGCGGGCGATGAGCCAGGTCATGAACCTGTATGCGTCGGGAGGTTCGCGTAGTGATGTGATCCTCACGTTGACTTTCCATTACATGTCGCGGAACAAGCCAGTGGATGTGCGGCAGGCGGCGCGGCGTATCGCTTTGCTGCTGCCGCAGATCCGCAGTCTGGTCGCTGACGCTGGTGGTGGCACTGTCCGGTTGATGGATATGCGCCAGGTGAGCCTGTTCGTGCGCCGCTGCTACGATCCGGCCATCCAGGATGATCTGGAGGCCAGTGAGGGTGAGGATGGGGAGCCGACTGTGGATTTCTCGGATTGCGGGCCCGCCTCGGCGGAGGCCAGTTGGGATTGGTATCGGCATGACAGTGGGGTGTCGCGCACTTGGGAGATGTGTGATGTGCCGAACAATAACGTCACCTCCTCCACGCTGGCGAGCTTGCTGCGGCCGGTGGAGGATTGCGATATGAAAAGGGTGACTTTGCTGTTTCATATGATGCCGAAGGGTGCGTCCAATGTGTTCGCGGAGAGGAATCGGGTGACCGCCACGGGCGTGAAGAAGCAGCTGCGTAACCCGACCATGAAGTCCGACAGGCAGGTGGCGGCCGCCGACCAGCAGGGCGTGGAGACCGTGCAGGGAGCGGTGATCGTGTTCTTCGGCCTGCTGGTGACCGGCACGATCTACGCGGGTGAGCGGGAGGCGGAGCGGCTGGATGCGATGAGCGCCGCCATTGAGCAGGCCGCCCAGGGCGCTTTGGTGGATTTGAGACCGTGTTACGGGGCGCAGGATGTGGCTTTCGCCGCCTGCCTGCCGTTGGGGTTGAACCTTCGCCAGTACAAGCCGAAGAGCGTTCTGACCGTCTTGACCGAAGCCTGAACAAGCAGCATACGAGTATTTTTACGGGAGGCAACCATGACAACAGCATCACGCTCGGTGGAGCACACGACGGGAGGCAAGTCGATTCTTCGGCTCCCCTGGACACGCCAGGCGCGTCACCGTGATACGACGGACCTGGGGTTGGAGGACCCCCTGGAGGGTCTTTCGGGTTTGGCTGCCTGTTATCCGGTGGAGCCGAAGAGGCCGGGTTGGCGCGGCTACCTGCGCAGGGGCGGCGGCTATGCTTCGGCTTTCCCGACGGTGGATGAGTTTTTCGGCACCTCCAGTCAGGTGTGTGGCGGTTTCTGGCCGTTCAGCACGGATTTGAGCCTTCCGGTGGAGGGTGTGCCGGTCGGCCGACTGTTGGGGACGGGTGCGGGTGTGTGTTGTGATCCGATCAGCTGGTATCAGGCGAAGATCATCAACCAGCCCAGCATGTTCGTGATGGGGTTGCCGGGAATCGGCAAGAGCACGTTCGTGCGTCGTCTGGTCTGGGGTTTGGCGGCCTTGGGGGTCAATTGCGTGATTCCCGGTGATTTGAAACCGGATTATCGCAGTCTGGTGGAGTTGCTGGATGGTCAGGTGATTGGCTTGGGCTCCTCCACGGGGTCGATCAACCCGTTGGATCCGGGGGATGTGCATTACGCGTTGCAGCGTTTGACCGGGGGCGCGAGGGAGGAGTTGTATAAGGATTACGCGCAGAGGCGGGAGGCGACGCTGGAGGTGCTGATCGTCATCTCGCGTAACGGGGCGCGCGGGAACGCGGGTATCAGTGACGTGGAGGGCAATATCCTGTCCACCGCGTTGGACGAGTTGTGGGCGAAGAGTAGGCAGGATGCGCATCCGCCGGTTTTGGCGGATCTGATGGGGTTGATTCGCAGTGCTCCGCAGAGTGTGCGGCAGGCGGCTGTGTGGGATGATCCCGATGATGACGATAAGTATCATGAGGCTATTCATGGTCTCATGGCGAGTCTGAACGCGTTGGCGTCCCCGCATGGCAAGTTCGGCAGTCTTTTCAGCCGGCAGACGACGAGCCGCGTGGATTTGTCGCATCCGGTGGATTATGACGTGAGCAGCTTGTCGGGGGCGACGGATGATGTGGTGGCCGCCGTGCTGGCCGCCACCTGGTCGTCCACGTTCGGCGCGAAGAACGCGGCGGATATCCTGGCGGAGCAGTCTCTTCAGCCGCGGCGCAATAACGTGATCATCATGGATGAGATGCACCGGGCTTTGCAGGCGAGTCCGCTGATGGTGGACAAGCTGGATTTGTTGACCCGTTTGAACCGGCAGTGGGGTGTGGGTCAGATCATGATCACGCACACGTTCGCCGACCTGCTGAGCTTGGGGGATGATGCGCGCAACCTGAAGGCGCGCGGGTTTTTTGAGCGTAGTGAGATCAAGGTGTTGGGCGCGTTGAATGCGGCGGAGGTGGATAAGTTCCTGCGTCGGGAGTCCGGGTTGAAGGTGTCGCGTATGGAGCAGCGGTACCTGGAGGATTGGAGCACTCCCCTGGGCTATGAGCGGGACTCGTTGAAGGGGATGGGACGGTTTTTGATCAAGACGGGCAGTAATCCGGGGTTGCCGGTTGATGTGCAGTTGTGCGCGTTGGAGGAATCCGGTTTCAACGATACGGCTCTGAAATGGCACGACTGATCCTGTGCGTGGGGAGGGTGTGATGGCTGATTGGCGACGTGGGGTGTTTGAACTGTTCGACCACCCGTGGCAGGAGGGGCTGACGCCGCAACCCTATCAGGATGCGGGCGGCCAGGTTGTCGGGTACACGGTGAGCCGCCTGTGGGCTGACGTGGATCCGAGCCAGGGACGGTATGTCAGTCAGAATGAGCGGACGATCCGCAGCCACTACCCTGTGGAGGAGAGGAGGTCGCAAGACATGGGCGTCACCTGGCGCAGCGTGCTGGACACCTGCCATCAGGCGATCATCGGCTTGACCCCGCACATCACGAGCCGGGTGAGGCTGGGGGATGAGGCCTACCGGGTGGGTGACGGTTTCATCGGCGAGCAGGAGTGGGATGACGTGTTCGCCGATCAGCCGGAATGGGCGGGGCCGGCTTTCGGCTTGGCGATGAACAACCTGCGGCGCGAGTGGCGCAGCAGACTGCCGTTGGATGTGAAAACGGGTGCGCATGAGATCGCCCGGCTCGCGAATTCCACCGGATACAACCTCTTGTATGAGCAGTGGGATGTGTATCGTGCGACGCATCAGAACGCTTACTGCCAGCCGGTGGTCATCTACCCGATAGCCGACATGGCCGCCGCCCTCGCCATGGACCTTCCGCAGGCGGGTCTGGGCAGGGCTGACCCTTTCGTCATCAACTGGGCTGACACCAACGGATTGGCCCGCTGAAAAAGTTCCACCCGGAGCCTTTCCCATTCTGTTCCATCATAGGAAGTGAAGCATTTCCCGGACCGGAAGGACGATTATGAGGCATGAGGATAAGCCACGCTTTGATATTTTTGACGGTATTCGAGACCTCAGCGACGAGGATGCCCTATCCCTGGCAGAGCAAGCGGGTGCCGACCCGCAGACGCTGATGGAGGCGAAAAGGCAGGTGGTCCAAGCGGACCAAGGCAGCGCCGAGCCGGATCTGATGGGCAGCGACTTAGGGTTCAGCTCCATCAGCCACGACAGTGACCTGTACGACCGGCTGACCGGCCACTGGTTCAGCGGCGAGGACGAGATGCTGCAGCAGGTGCGCGCCGCCTATGATGACGGCACAGACCTGTATTTCACGCACGGGATCGGCTACGACTGGATCAGCATGGACCTGTTGGGCGGCACGGCGGATGGCCAGGCGCAGAAAGCCTTCTGGCAAGGCGCGAGTTTCGCCGACTACCAGCAGCAGGTGCAGCAGGAGGAGGCGCAACGGGATTGGGCGATGCAGGCCGTCGGATTGGATGACTACACCACCGGCCTCACCCGCTGAAACCCAGGGGAAAACCATTATCCTACGTCATCGGCGAGGTCACAGACCCACATTCATCGAAATAAGGAATCAGCAATCATGAAGTATATCAAGCAGACCTATGGGTCCAGCGTATCCATGCCCAGCAGCGTCATCTACACTCCTGACGGGCCGCGCACGGTGCCGACGGTGCAGCAGGAGGCCGAGAGAGTCGCCGCTGACGCCATCCGGTTGTGGAAGGATGGCGGCTTGGCCGACTATGCGACGACCATGCGGGAGGCGGTCGGCATGTATGTGGATGAGTGGAGCGAGGATGCCGGCCGCGCCTACGATCCCGCCGTGGCGCAAAGCGTCCTGGACGCCGACGGCCAGACTTCCCCGCAGTATTACGCCGCTCTGGAGCAGGACTATCATCTTCCTCATGAGGGCGAGGAGCATTGGCCTCGCCTGTTGGCGGCGGTCATTGATGATCGAGCCCAGGCGATCGTAAGCCAGGAGTTTCGCCGGCATGAGGATTTGGAAGGGCACATGCAGCAGGCGATGGCTGATGTGGATCTGGATTATCAGGACATGCCGGCCATCCAGCTGGACCTGCTGGTGGACGGCTGGCTGGACTCACCGTGGAAGGATACGGATCTGGCCAGTCTGATCGATCATGACGAGCTGGCCGACCAATCAAGCAGGGACACCTTCCACCGGTTCTTTGATTCCCTGCCCCAGGGACATCGACAGGTGTTCCGGTATTGTCAGCTGGCGGAATTGGAGGGGCTGAAACCGGATTACTATTATCCGGTCAAGGACGCCTGCTTCCACCAGGATGAGCAATCCGGCGATCTGCAACTGGTGAGCATCGGACGACAGGAGATGCGGTGGATGGCGGTCAAGGATTGGTTCGGCGAGACGATCACGGTGGACCGCGCCTGGCTTGAAGATTTCGCGTGGGGGCGGGACAGTACGGCGAGGGACCCCTGGTTCCAGTATGACCAGGGCGACCTGCTGGTACGCCCCGCGGACGGCTCCTTTGATGAGGGCGGATGGCTGGAAGGACGCGGCGAGGAGTATGAGAGAGCGGTGGATGCCTATCACGGTCGATCCAGTGTCCCCTCCGCGGCGAGCATGACCACGGATTCCTCTCTGCTGGGGGTTCCCGGTGGGGTGGTCGGCCTGGAGGATGACCCGTCGTTCACGCGGTGAGATGAGGGGTCATACGGGTATGTTGGAGTACAATCAGCTTCTGTTCAATGAAGTCGTGCGTGTGAACGCGCGGGCGATGCGCGAGGATACGGGTTTGTCTCCCGTCTTGGCGCGCATGGTGATGCGAAGCATGGATGTGACCATCGCCCAGGTGGAGCATGAGGACTTGTGGCGGCAGGTGGAGGAGCGGACGGATGTTTTCATCCAGGAGTTTCGAGTGGGGTTCCTGGGGTTCTCCAGCCTCTTGTACTATCACCTGACGCATTCCTGGTTCCGTTCGGGTGCTGAGCTTATGGAGCATGCCCGTTTCGCCGTGTCCACGGTGGACGGGGTTTTCTTCGCCTACACGCCCGCAGGATTATGGGTGTGTCCGAGTTTGCTGGATGGGGACGATACGGCGGCCCAGGCCTTCCTCCAGGGATACTCCTGGCGGCAGTGGCGCCAGGAATCCGCATCATAAGAGACAGACGATTGAAAAGCAGGGCCAGGGAGTCATCGAGGATGCTTCCCTGGCCCGGCACTGTGGTTTGGGCTGAAACCGGATTATTTTTTGAACAGTTCCGAGTGCGTGCCCAGCCGGTATAGCATGAGGACGAGGATATCATTGTGGATTTCGTAGACCAGGAGCCAGTCCGGTTCGATATGGCATTCCCTGGCGCCTTTGTAGTTGCCGGATAAGTCGTGGTCTCGGTATTGCGCGTCCAGGGTGCCGCCGTTCGCGAGAACGTCGATCGCTCTCCACAGCTTGTCCAGATCCCGGTTTTGTCTTTTGGCTAGTTTCAGGTCTTTCTTGAACTGGTTGGTGAATTTGACCTCGTATTTCATGCGTTCAGGTCCAAAGCTTTTTTGAGGTCATCCATGCTGGTATAGCCCTTGACGCTGCTGTCGGCGGCGATACGCCGGCCTTCCTCGATGGCCTGGGCCGTCGTCTGGTTGGGTGTATCCAGTTTCAGCGGGAAGGGGATGCCGTTTTCCCGGATGGTTGTCCTCAGGAACATGTTGATGGCGCTGGTCATGGTCAGTCCCAGTTCGGAGAAGATCCGGTCCGCGTGTTCCTTGACATCCCTGTCCGTTCTGATGTTCAGATTCGTGGTGGGCATGTCGTTTCCTCCATTCTGAATGACAAGCATACCCGGTTATTCGTTTAATGTCAATACGTTGTCATTATAAAGGCTGTTGGTGAAATCATTAATTGTCACGCGTATGTTCCTGGTGCGTAGGGTACGTTCATTCATTTAAGAGGTCATTTGGCTTGGATTCTTACTTCGCTCTTTTCCACCCGGCGTATCCGTTTGGGTGAGGGATGATAGGGGTGTGGGTCGGAAAAGTCCGGCGCACATTCTAGTTGAAAGGAAGGTGTTTATCATGCCTGCAAACCTGTCTGTGATGCGTGGCAATCTGGCTGCGAATCCTACTTTCTTCCCTTCCAAGGAGGGTAAGCCCGCTTATTTTGAGGCGAGTGTTTATCGGGATCGTCGTGTTCGCCAGGATGATGGTTCTTTTAAGGAGCTGGATCCGGAGAAGACCAAGGTGAAGTTCTTTGGCCCGGCTGCGGAGGCGCTGCATATGATGGATTGGCGTCAGGGCGATAGCGTCATCGCTGTCGGTCGCATGGGTGAGCCCGAGGCGTTCCTGAACCGTCAGGGTGAGCCTGGGGCGATGAATGTGCTGTTGGGGACGAGTATGGGTTTGGATGCGGTGGCTACCGAGCTGCGCGCTCAGGCCTCGGCTCATAAGAGCGCCACCATGAAGGCGGAGCAGGCTGAGCAGCAGGTGGCCGCTGCCATCCAGCAGCAGGCGGATCCCGCTTCTGTGCCGTCCGAGTTTTCTTCTTTCGAGAACGAGTATCACGGGTTCGCCCGCTGATGTCAGTGTCCTGGGAGGGGCCGCCTTCACTATTTCGCCGAATGATTTGTCGGCGGCCCCTCCCGTCGTCTTTTTTCTTGATTCTTTTGTTTTTGCTGTTGGGGGGTGTCTGGTGGGTCGTGAGAAGCTCGAATCGAACCGTATCAAGGATGTGGGCTCGGGGCGCGTGTCCAGTCGTATGAAGCTTGCCGGCTTGCTTCTGTCTCTCACCGTGTTGGGCTTGTTCTCCGTGGCGATGCTTCTTTCCCATGCGTCCCGTTCGTTTGACTTGTTCGACCTGGTGGCGGTGGCTTCCGGCACGAGGCGGGCCTCCACTGTGACGTGGGAATGGTACGGGGGCCTCCTGGTCGGTGGTCTCCTGATCGCCTTGTTGGTTGCTGTCCTGGCTGATAGGGCGAAATCGAAGCGGTTGAAGAGGACGACGCGTGTGGATTCGTATGCCCGGTGGATGGGCTATGGGTCGGCTGTGGCGAAGGTGACCCGTTCGAGGGCGGAGGAGATGGCGTCCCGTTTGGTGAAGGGTTATGATCCGCAGACCATGGAGCCAGGCTTCCCTTTGGGAAGGAACATCAAGGATGGGAGTCTGATTTCCACGTCGTGGGAGGATATGAGCATCGTGCTGGCTGGTCCCCGTTCGGGAAAATCCTTGTGCTATGCGATTCCTGGTGTGATCAGCGCTCCTGGCGCGTGCGTGGCGACCAGTAATAAGGGGGATATTCTGGATATCACCGCTCCTTTGCGGCGCACGTATCATCCCCGAGGGCGGATCTGGGTGTTCGATCCGGAGCGTATCGCCGACCCTGCCCGGCAGGGTGCGCCGTGGGTGTGGGATATCATCGCGTCGATTCATACGATCGCGGATGCGAAGAGGATCGCGGATTGCTGGCGGTATGCGTCCGGCCAGCCTGCGGGCACGGGCGATGATTATTTCCCGGGGACCGCGGCTCAGCAGTTGGCTGATTATTTGTTCGCCGCGAGTTTGGCTCATCGTACGGCGGGTGATGTGTTCGTGTGGGCTGCGGATGAGCAGAATGATGAGCCGGCCCGTATTCTGGACTCGTTCCCTCGGTATCGGGAGATCGCCGCCCGCGTGTCCAGTGTGCTGGGGTTGACGCCGGAGACGCGCAGTGGCGTCTTCGGTAGTTTACAGACGATGGTGGCGTTCCTGGCTGACCCGGATATCCTTTCCTGGATTAATCCTGATCCGGGTGATGGGACGAAGCTGGGACGGCCTATGTTCGACCCGTATGAGTTTTGCATGAGTGAGGACACTTTGTATCTGCTGTCCGCTCAGGGGCGCCCGTCCACGGCGTTGACGGCCGCTTTGACCGCGGTGACCTGTTTCACGGCGTTCAGCCGCGCCCAGTCGGAGTGTGCGGATAATAATCGGCGTCTTCCCCGCCCCTTGTGCTGCGTGTTGGATGAGGCGGCGAATATCTGCCGGTGGCCGGAGTTGGCGGACGTGTACTCGTATTTCGGGTCTGCGGGGGTGCCGATCATGACGATCTGGCAGAACCCGGATCAGGGTAACGCCGCTTTCGGGGAGACGAACTTCGGTAGCCTGTTCAATAATGCGAACACCACCGTCTACTTGGGTGGTATCAAGGACACGAAGTTCCTGGGTGATTTGTCGAGCCTGGTTGGCTCCCGTGATGTGCTGCGCAACAATGTGAGCATGGATGAGCGGGGGCGGCGCAATATCTCCCGTAGTGTGCAGAAGGAGACGATTCTGGAAGTGTCCCAGTTGGCCGAGTGGCCGGTCGGCCGCGCCCTGGTGTTGGCCAGTCAGTCCCGGGCTCAGATCGTCAAGACGCTGCCGTGGACGGGGAACCAGAAATGGGTGCATGACCTGGAGAAAGCACGTAAAGACCATGAGGAAAGGAAGGGATGATGAGTGTGACGGATTTCGTGGTGAACGGTTTCAAAAAGCGCCGGAGCATGGAGCATAATGGCCTGACACATGACAGTGAGAGGAAGGCGACTCCCGATAGGGGGGATACGGATCCTCGCACGTGGAATCAGGCCGTATCCGGAGCACGCTACCTGGCGCATTCGGGGGTGAGCATCGTCAACACGTTCACCCAGGTGTATTTGGAGGACCAGCTGCACGTCCATTACTTCTTCAATGATGACGGCACCTTGAAAACCGTCACCGAAGACACCAGCGACGAGGTGGAGGACAACCCCCAGGCGGAGGCCATTGCTGCGGCTGCCATGCCGGGCAATACGGCATCGTCCCTAAAGACATCTTCCCCGGCACCTGTTCCTGAAGCGGGTACCCGCTCGGAGGAGCCCCGTTCGGGAAGCACTATCACGCCTGAGCTGGCTCAGCCAGTATCAGAAGAGGCTCCCGTGGTCGAAGACACCAATCGGCGGCCTGCACCTATTTCGACTACATCCCAGCCCACCCCTGCTGGTGGCAGTGAGCGGGAGTGGAAGGCCTTATCGTCCATCGACCGACAGGCAGCGGTTCCGGAGAGGAATATCCTGGGTGCGCGCACGAGCATGCGGGGGACGTATTATCCGAATCTTCCCGCTTTCGTTGAGAAGTTCATCGCCCATGTGTTTTCTCATAAACAGTCCCGGACGAGTTTCTTCCGGTGGGTGCCGGACTGGTGGCGGTACCCGAGCTTGTATGTTCCATTGGATGCGATCTGGCGGAATTATGAGATGGCTCGTTTGAAACCGGATACGATGATGATCTGGTACATGCAGGCGGGCAGCCTGTTGGACAAGATCTTCAATAAGGACCGTGGCATCGTGGCCAGTCTCATCGGCCAGGACGCCATAGCCTCCACGAATCCCGGTGACCCTCTGCCTTGTCAGAGGCCTCCTAAGGATTGGCGGATCCGGGTTCTGGAACAGTTGGATTGGCGCGGCCCACAACCCAATCCAGTAGCAGGGAATTCCGGCAAGGACCCGAACGGATATGTCATTCGCCAGCCGGAAACATCACCCTTGGTGGAAGAGGATGGGGATGAGTACAACCCTAGGGAACAAACTGTTTCGCCTATCGTGTTCGACACGGTGGACGATGACACTCATGACGAGGAATGACACGAAAACACTCGTGTGAAAGGAAAGGTAGGTGATCTGATTATGGCAGCGGATATGGAAGGATCCCTCGATCAGATGATGGTCCAGGTATGGCAGCAGTTGGCCATGCAGTGGAAGAGCGTACAGCAGGGCGTCAAGCAGGATGTGCGCCAATTAAGGCAGGATAATCGTGTTTTGAAGGACCGGTCCCTGCGGCAGCGTCAGGAGAAGCATGCCGAGTGGGAGCGGATGAACGCGATGGTCAACGCGCATCGTGAGACGCTGGGTAAGGGCATGGCCGGCATGGTGGAGACTTCCATGAGTAAATGGGAGACGCAGGGGCGGATGATGCCGGATGCCACTTTGGCGAAGATCTGGGCCGCTACCGAGTTCCTGCAGGAGAATTCCCCTGGCTACGCGGTGCTTGTCCGTCAATCCCAGGACCGGTTGGGCAAGGAGTGGGAACGCCGCGGTAATGCCGGTACGTCGTTGGCTGATTACGCGTCAAGGATGGCGTCGGATAACGTGGTGAACGTGTATGCGGTCAGGCATACGCCTGCCTTGCAGCAGCATCTGAACGAGCTGTCCGCGGACTCGGCCCGTACGAAGCTGCACGTGAATATGGTTAAGGGTGATCAGGCGGCGGTGAAACTGAAAGCCTTGGGGCTGCCGGAGGACTCGTTCTATACGGATGCCACGTGGATGGACCCGTGGGTGGGGTATGACGCGGATAAGATCCGCCAGGCGACCCTCCTGTCCAGTGGGCATGACGTGCAGTACATGGATGACACGTACGCGCGCGCCAGCCAGGCGTTCCCTGCCGAGACAGCGCCCCACGACACGCTTGCCGGCGGCATCAACACGACCACTGTCAGCGAGACCGCTCACAGTGAGCTGACTGATAATGCCCCTTCCGCCGACATCCATGATCCTGGAATCCAGATGGCGCAAGCGCAGGAGAGTGAGCAGGCCGGTATTGACGCAACCTACCGATATCGGAACACGCCTGCATCGCCTCAACCAGTTTCAGCGGATCAGCCGGATATCCGGGAGGAGGACCTGTTCGACATGTCCACACCGGAATACGGGGGCAATGATCCTATCAGCGCATACAGTGTCCTGGAAGCGGTCAACCTCGTATCCTCCACTCCACAAATAGATGCGCCATTCGTACAGCCGGGCCTGATGCAGATACCGGAAGCACAGGAGCGTCCCACAAGGACAAAAAACTAACGGAAAGGAACCATCATGATTGATAAGACGAAAATCAACGAATATACTGCTTCCTCTGGCGAATCCTCATCCGACAGGCTCACACGCCGCCAATTGAAGGAACTGGGCGGGCATGTCTGGCAACTGTATGAGGCGATGTGGGGCGCGAATGGCAACGAGTTTCTTACCCGAGGTGATTTCGTCGCCTTGGATTATGACAATATTGATCTTCATGAGGCTGTCACCCATCTTGGGTTGAATGACATGCAGCTGAAGGGTATCTCGGATTTCATTGACGAGGATCTAAGAAACGCGGATTGGGAATCCTATCTTCTTGAAGAAGATGATAGCGAGGATAATGAGAAGGATGATGCCCCTCTTGTATCGGGTCCGCTTTGTGGGTTGTCCTCTGCCGATTCCTTCTCCTCCGGCTTCTCACGATGAGTATTGCCAATCTTCATGGTTTTCCTGGAACGATTCTCCCAGTCCTGCGCTGCTCAGCGACCTTGGATGTGCTCCAGGATTCGAGGGAATCGTTCCAGAGGAATTTAACGTGTGCGCCTTTTTTGCTTGTGTTTAGTTCGACTCGCTGATTACGTTTTTCGATGGGGTCTTGTATAATGTGGTGGTGTTGCCCCCGTAGCTCAGTTGGTTAGAGCAGCGTCCTTTTAAGTCGTGGGTCCAGAGTTCGAGTCTCTGTGGGGGCACGCTTCTTTTTTACTTTTGTTTCCGGTGCCATGCGGCCTTTGTCGGGTGCATGACACCAGAGAGTTTAGCGAAAAATAGGTTAGCTGAATAGTAGATGGATTGCATTTGCCACAAAAGGTAGCAGTGTCGTAGCAGTTTCTGTTGAGTTCTTTAAAATGCCAGCAAGGGTCTCAAGTTTCTCAGCAAATGATTTTTTATCTTTATTCTTTGCTGCTGTGTCGAGTTCTTTAGCCGCTGATTCTGCTGCACTCTTGTCTTTCTCGCTCACATTGCTGAGCTGCATAAGAGCGGAGATTGCCGCATTAATTGTGGTTCCCTCAATGGCTGCATTAGCATTAGAGTTTGCTTGATTGTTGTTGTTGATAATTATATTTGGCAGGGAAGTGTTTGGGTGCTGATTCATAAAGTCTCCTTCCGCATAGTGCCGACCGTCATCCGTAACTTGTACAAGGTAAGGTCTGTTGTCTGCCCACCGCACATCGATTAAGCCTGCGTTAGAAAGTTCCCGGTAATATTGCGGCTCCGCTTCGTTAGTTCTTACAGAGGGAGTTTCTCCATTCTCTTGAGACTCTTGTTTATGTCTATCTTCAACGGCAAGTTTCATCATGAGTTCATCAGCAGCATCACTGACACTCTTGAACTGCTTCCGTTCCTTCCTGGCTTTATTATAGTGTTCCAAACCAGCTGGAAGCATTCCATGAAAGCGCAAAAAACTACCCAAGGATGAATCTTTGACGTCAACCATATTAGCTGTTTTTAAGTCATCTAGCGCAGAATATTCAAACGAGTTTGGCTCATTGAAGACTCTATCGTGGTTATCTCGGCAGATAGTCAGCACGGCTTCTTGCTCTAAGCTCAGACCGTTCACTATTTTCCTTTCTTTGATACCAATATTTTCATCCCCTCTCACCGTTTATTTTATCTACTCTCTTTGATTTAGCGGAGACGAGAACCCGTCTTTTCTTGCTGTGATAGGACGAACCTCTTTTCATCTCCCTTGTCTTGGATACTGTTCCAGGTGATTCCGTAGGAGTTGTAGAGCTGGTCGAACCGGCGGACAGCCTGGTTGACTGCGTGTGGGTCGTCGAGATTGAAGCGGGTGTCTTGGAGGATGGTGAAGGCTTGGTCGATGATGCGGCACATGTCATGCACGGTAAGGTTGTCGGCTTGTTTTTCCGCGCCTTGTCTCATGACGGGTCTGTGGTGGTTCATGCTGGCTTGCCATTCCAACGCGGCCAGGCGTGTGCTGTGCGGATCGGTGGCCCAGTGGTGGCGCAGCTGTTTGAGGGTGAGTTCTTTGCCGAGGTCGTAGGCGTTGAATCGTTGTCTCCATCCGTCTGCGCTTTTCCATGTGATGGTGTAGCCGACGACCTGGCTGGCATTAGTGAAGTCTCCTTTCGTGACGCCTTTCTTCAGACGGGGGTCGATCATGAGTCCTTCCCTGCGTATTCTGCGGATGAACTCGTCCTCGCTGTGTGAGTCTTTGGCCAGGGCGGCTATGAGGAGGCCGAGTTTCTGCTTGGGCATGGTATCCGCTTTGACCTGGTTGGCCAGGTTTTGCCGCTGCCTGGTGGTGAGTGTGTTCCAGTCGCATCCAGGGTGGGTTTCCGCCCAGTCGTGGCGGGCTTTCCATTGGGCCCATTCCCAGTATTCTGCTTGTTGGAAGCGGATGACCTGCCGGTTGGCAGTGTAGTCCAGGGCTTGCAGATAGGGGTAGGCTTCTTCCATGCTGCGGCAGGCTTCTTGTGCTTGGATCCGGTCGTGGTAGGGGTTGTACCAGCCTTCTTTCCCGGCGAGGTTGACCATGAGGTGGATATGGTCGTTGCCTCTCTTGGATAAACCGTGCCGGACGGCAATCCATGTCGCCTCGTCCAGGCCCATGCGTTTTAGGTAGTCTTCCGCTAGGCTAACCCACTGTTGGTCGGTGAGGATGTCATGGCCGGCTTTAATGGCTAGGCTGCAGTGCCAGATCCTGTCCTTGCCACATTGTTTCTCCGGATTGTGTTTGCCTCGCCGGTCGGGAGGATTATCCTCCCCTCCCCGTTTCAGTCTCAGGTAGTTTCTGTCGAATTGCTTCTCTATCTTCCGGAAACTACCTGTCGGCTGGCCGTACAGGTCGAACTGGCCGGTAAGGTCGCCGCTGGCGGCGATCACATGCTGGTGATGATGCTCATTGGCGCGACCCGGGCCGAAAAGATACTTCAACAGTCCTGCGGGGTTGCTGCCTCTGGTGATGTTCGGAATCATACTAACCATCATGCGGATAATAGACACAGGAATCGGGTGGAAACCTCCTTCCACCCGAGATGAAGGTCATTTTCTGTGATGCTGATAGGTATGGAAATCAGAGGAACACACAACCAAAAGCACTTACACGATGCTCCCCGCAACAGGGAGATCCATATCCGCGTGACCGAGCAACAGCTCTCAGACATACAGCAGAAAGCTCATGAAGCCAAGATGAGTGTGAGCAAGTATCTGACTGCCCATGCTCTCGTTGAGCAGACCATCCACACCGAGCAGGAGGATGAGAAGAACGCGACACTACAAGCAATCCAGGCGCAGCTCCATCGTATCGGCGTGAACATCAACCAAATAGCACACCAAGCTAATATGGGTAAATTAACGAGTCCTGATGTTATTCAAAAGTGGTTGACGGATGTAAATTCTTTCCTTAAAAAGGTTGATAATACCGCCAAAATTTAACCCATTCGGTTTTCTTCCTTCTAAAAGCGTAGGACGAGCATTATCTTATCAGGTTCCCCAACAGTCGTTTGAGATATTCAAGGAGGATTTCGGGATGACTGCTGTGAACTATCTGCTGTTCCACAAAGGCATAGATTCCAAGGTATTCGGCGAGAAACTACTTGATACGGCCATGTGTTCGAGCCGTGTGAGTGCCGATGATGGGATTGGAACAATTAACATGAAGAAAGACGGCGATGACAATGGCGAAGATTAACACGAGCAGATGGAAAGAGCTCAAGATTGGCGAGCTGTTACCAAAGATAAGAAAGCCGCATGTACTGCATAACAGGCAGGTCACCAAGAATGAACAAGGAATTCCTTATATTGTCAGAACGAAATTTGATAGTGGAATTAAGTGCCGTGTTCAGCTAAATGACGATATGGCCCCAAATCCAGTTGGATTCATATCGTTCGGCGCAGAGAGCGCAACGTCCTTTTATCAGCAGGAAGAATTTGTATCTGGTCGTGACATTTGTTACATAGATACAAGAAAACTGAGGGCGAGAGCATGTATGATGCTTTTGTCTGTATGCCTGTAACCGGTGGCACGTAAGTATTCATATAACTATGGTAGGTTCCCTGATTTGTTCAAAATCGAACGAATCAGATTGCCCGTCAATTTCATGGCTCCAGACTGATCATGTATGGATGCTTTTATGGAGAGCATCATAAAAGCATCCGAAGTAAACCTTTCAGCGCTACAACTCCTCGTGCCAGAAAGTAAGTCATCGGATAGTAGCATTTTTTTCGTCTCATGAACTTTCAATCACTGTTATCCTTCTAATAGTCCCGCCCACCGATTAATCTGCTCCTCTGCTTTCGTCCAAGATACTTGTTCACCTTTGTTAGGGGCATAGATTGCCTCGATATGATATGGATCCTTGCGATACAGCATGTAGATTAACCCTCGTACAGCATTTTGAATTTCACTGTTGGGCATCCTTTGAGAGCTTTCATCGAGGAAAGATAATCCATGAGATAGCTCATTGATAATATCGACATACTTTTTTACCGCCTGAATTTCGTCGTCCTCAAGAGAATAATATCGTTGGATATCATGAATTGCATTTGATGTAAAAGTGCTGAGCTTATAATGTGCTCGCGCATGTGACTCTAAAACGAAGCGCAGGGGGTTCCCATATTGAACCGAATTCGATATCTGGTCTACTTTCTTTTTTGAAAGAAGCGCGAATTGCATGACGCTATTAAATTGTTCTGCATAATATGTACTAAAAGTGTTCCTTTCAAATGATTTGATTTCACTCTTATTTTTTAAATCCTTAACGATCCGATATCGTGATATTTTCTTTTTATTTGAGTGGTATGCATAATCATTGAAGTCATAAGCTGAATGCGTTAGGACAAATAGCTGTATCTTTCCCCCTTGATCTTCAGCGAGCTTTATAATTTTTTCGGCAAGGTCATTGATTATCTCGATAAGGGTAAACCGATTGTTTAGATCTAGGCTTGTTATCGGGTCATCTAAAACTATTATTTCAACGTCGGATGCAAAATTTCCGAGCTCTATTTTTGAATTCTTGGTTTTTGCCCCTTTTCCTTCAAAAAGGGAACAATAAAAATGGAGAAAGCCTAACAAGCGGACCTCACCTTCGCTTAAATCATCCAATGTAATAACATGATGGTCATCTTCCGTAGATTTGATGATGTAGCTGTCCTTTCCCCCATCGGGCTCAAGAGTGAAGGGAGTCCCGGAGCGCTCGAATGTTGAATTGACGATATCTGCGAAGAATTGAAGATTCCCCTTTTGTGATTTTAGTGTGTTCAGTTTTCCGGAGAGTTCCTTAATTTCCGAATCAAGACCAGAGATTTCGTTTTCTAAACTTATACAAGTCTTATTTGCCATTATGGCTGCTTGATCATTTTTAATCGTTTGACCGATAAATCTTTTCGCATAGCCTTCCTGATGCTTTTGAGCTTCTTTCCACTTCTCAAGTTCTTCAGAGAGCTCATCTTTTCTGTTGATAATTTGTTGGTTAACATCCAATAAGCAATCGAGAAGTTCGGTAATGTCATTGCTATTTTCTGTCCCAAACGTTTTTTGTGTATCTTCTTTCTTTTCCTCGATTCGGCTTCTAATCCTCGATATTCGTTCCTGAATAGTTTTACTATCATCTTCGTGAGCGGAAAAGCCAGATTTCTCTATCCCGTTCAAGTTCTCTTCGATATCTTTGAGGATCTTTGCCATCTTGCTAAGACGGCTAATATGTTCTGCGTACTTTGTACTAACTGTTTTATTAATCGCTTCAAATACTGCGGCAGTATTAAATTCATTTCCGCAGAAATGGCATTTTTGGCTTTCGATATCTTTATTGTGTAAGGTCAATCCTTCTTTAAGCCAATCTTTCAATATTGAGGTAAGTCCTTCCGACTCCGGTGGAGCTATGATAGCTGTTGATAGAAGAACGGGAAGGTCGTCTTTCATGGCTGATATATCATTCTGCGAAAAACGGATGGGTAAATTTCTCCTCTTCCCCTCCAAGAGTTCAATCTCACGTTCAATCTCACTGCTATCCGTCACCTTGATGTCTGCCTCTTGATCTTTTACCGATTGCCTTTCCCCTTCTTTTTCCCAGAGTTCGAAGGCTTTCTGGGGATCTGTTTTAGCATTCGGCTTTTGCTGGATTTTCACGCCGGGAAATTTATTCTTCCCTTGTTCAAACAAGGACTGCATTTGCTTATAAAGGATGTCCTTGTTCTTTTCAAGTTCAGATTGCTTTCTCTCTCTACCCTGCTCCTTTGCAGTAATATCTTCTTCAGCCCGTTTAATATCATCTGCCGTTTGAATGCCTGCACCAGTAAGAAGATGAACTCCTTTAATATTATTAATATTATCCTGAACACGAATCTTCTTATTTACATAGTCCGTATCAAATAAACGAGTCCCACCAGGCATTTGAGAATAAAGCCATTTTGCTAGTCCTGATTTTCCTGCGCCATTCATACCGAAAAAAATATTCACATTTTTCAGCGGTAGATTCAGATTGCTGCCGTCAAATGATTTCCCCGTGACACCCTCAATCTTATCAAGCATCTTAACTCCTCAATCACTAAATAAGAAACTTAAATTTAACACTATTCATTCTTATCGACTTCCATGTCTCTCCAAAATCTCGAATTAAAATGCCTTTGGCACTCGGGTTCTTCCACACTCCTCTCCTCTTTCCTGCCGGTTTCCGGCACGGAAAGTGTTTGGAGGGGTGTGGGTTGGGGGCTTGTTTTGTGGATACAAAACGTCTAGCTTGCTACCCCTGAATGGAATTATTGTTTTCCTGAGACACATGGCTCTTTTCAGGGGCTGTTCAGCTGTCGACATGCATTAGCGGGATTTGAATGATTGCGGTTGTTCTCTTTCGTTTGTTTTGTTCGTTCCGTTTTGATTGCGTTGAGATGATTTCAGTGATTCAAACACATGTATTTCGATGATTCACTGGGAGGGTCGCGGTTTTCAGTCCATGATGGCCGCTTCGTGCGCGCCGCCTTGGATCCAGGTGTCATAGAAGGGGTATTCGGAGCGCAGACGGTACATGATACAGGCGCGCAAGGCCCAGGAACGTCCTCGGTAATGATAGGCGCAGACCCTATCGAGATTGGTCAGGGTCTCTTGGGTCAGACGCACGGACACATTCCTCAACGGTGAATTCGAGATGAGCTCGGAATCGTGTTTGATGGCGTAGCTGTATCGCTGTTCTTCAGTGGCGGGGATGACCCATTCCCCTATCGTTTCCCTTACATACAGGTCGATGGCGCCCCGTAGGTAGTATGCGATGCTCTCATGTCGTTTCAAGGACAAATGAAGAAGCATGATGTAGGCGGGGTCGGAAAGACGAGTGGTGATAGTGATGACTGTATGGGGACGTGGCATGATGATTCCTTCCTTAATCGTCTGTTCGTTTAATCTTCGGCTGGGTGAAGTGCTTCAAGGATGCATACGCGTAAGGCGTGGGCAGCGGACGCTTGCAGATGAGTGCAGACTTGGCAGAGCTGGCCGAAACATTCGGCATCAAGCTTGACGGAAATCTGTGGAATGTCCTTCTGCCCTTTGAAATAATCGCTTTCCTTACGCGGATACTCAGCACGTTCCTGCTTGCTGGCTTCGATCAAATGGCAGAGCCCGTATTCTTGGACATATCGGCTGATAGCTTCTCGCATGTAGTGGCTGTTATTGATTCCTTCCACTCGAGCCTTACGGTCAAGCTCTTTCTTATCCTGACGAGTCAATCGGGTCGTAATAACGACGACTTCTTTGTGATCATCCATGATGATTCCTTTCTCTAGCGCATGGCCAGTATTTAGATAGCTTCGTTTTCATCATGCCAGGATTTCCCGTGACCGTCGGGTGGAACTTTCCATATCGTAATCCGATTGCGATGGGTGGTTGTCCTATTGTCTTCACCGGTCTCTCCTCGGCTCCTATTTTGTTGGTGGAGTCCGGGGAGAGACTGGTGAGTATCCCTGCTCTGTTTGGGTGGGTTATTCGTCCCATTCGGTGTAGTACCAGATGTCGGCGTCCGACTCGTCTTCCAGCTGGCTGGCCAGGTGGTCGAGTCTCTGTTCGGGGCGGGTGGAGTGGTTGAGGATTTCGCAGACGTGCTTATACAGGCTGGGATGGGTTTCCGCCCAGTTCATGAGGATGTAGTAGACGGTATGAACACTGGGGATGGTGTAGCGGGTGAAGATTTCCTCGGCCAGGTTTTCCTGTATGCGTCCCCATTCGATGTCATGGTATCCTCCGCCCTGGTAGTCGTCTGCCGTCTGTTCGGCGGCATGGAGCATCCTCTCGTTGATGTCGTTCCTCATGGTCGTGAGTTGTTGTGGAGTGTACATGTTTTCTTCCTTTCTTGAAGTGGTGAGGCCTGAAGCGCAGGATGCTTGTGCGTCGACATTCCGAGGCGAGGGCGCTTCCAGCATGGCCGGTCTGCCACTGACATGTCAGTGGCAGAACCGTTAGGATAGCGCCCGAGTCTCGTGGTATGGCGGCGGCGGGCTATCCTGCGACGATGGGATCACCACTCTTCCATGAACGGACTGCCCTGATGGAGAACGGTTTCTGATTTGGCTGCTGGGGAGGATGCTGTGATGGAGATGCAGACAGCGGGAGGGGGATCGCTGTTCGGGGATCCCCCTCCTTCCTTTGTGCTCGGATGTCAATGGTGCGGTTGTGTCATAATCGTCCGTTTATGACACAACCCTTTTTCTCTTCAATGGTGCGTGAAAATCCTATTCCATAACCCGTCTCTTTTTCTATGTCTCATAAACCTACCGACTCTGTCTTTTAGTACACTTGAGGGTTATGAGAATCGGGTATGCCAGGGTCAGTACCTCTGATCAGAATATCGTTCTTCAAACAGACGCACTAGAGAAGGCGGGCTGTGAGAGGATCTATGCTGATCGGGGTGTATCGGGGACGAAGTCAAGCAGACCGGAGCTTGACCGTATGATCGCCGCGTTGAGGGAAGGCGATGCTGTTGTTGTCTGGAAGCTGGATCGGCTGGGCCGTAGCGTGCAGGACCTGGTTACGCTCGTCGATGGTTTCCGCAGGAAGCAGGTGCAATTTATCTCTTTGACCGAAAGCATTGATACGACCACGACCGGAGGGATTCTCGTCTTCAACATTTTTGCTAGTCTCGCTCAGTTTGAGCGTGACTTGATTGTGGAACGCACGAATGCGGGATTAGTTGCCGCACGAGCACGGGGGCGCAAGGGCGGCCGGCCTCGCAAGCTCACGCCGGGGAAGATCAAGAAGATCCGTGAACTGTATGGTCAAGGCGATCTTTCGGTTGTCCAGATCGGGAAACTCTATGGTGTAAGCCGCACAACCATCTATAGGATTCTAAGCAGGAAAGACTGAGGGTGATGAGCATATGGTTCAAAAATTCGATGCTGCTGTTCCGGATGACCCCGACATCTTCTTTAATGTTGACGCTGATGATGTAGCGACCAGCGGAATGATTGCCACTGCTGTAAGTTCCGCAATCGCTTGGGCGCTCGAGCATCGCCAAGCTCATGGCAGCGATAGAAACGCCCTGAGTCAGCGAGAGGCCGATGCGGATGAAGGATCCTCCGGGCATACGAGCGGTGACGGGTATCAGAGACATTGCTGCCGGTATGCTTTAGCTTTGATGCTCGTGGAGGCGGAAAAAGAACATATCCGGCAGGTGAGCCTTCCGGGCGAGACATCTATTGATCCCGAGGATATCCGGGAGGAAATGGAAAGGATCCTGCGGGACAGTCCTGCGTTGCTGGAGCAGCCGGTGATTAATCGCCTCTGCCAGCTTCTCGGCGAACTTGCGGGATGATTCGTCCACTATGATCTGATTCCTGCCGATCATAGGCTTGTATGCCCTGGCAGTGTCATATCTCGGTGCGGGGCTTTGGCTCAACCTACCCCTATCTGAATTTTCCTGGATATAAAATAGGGGCCCCGATGAGGAGCCCCTAATCTGTTTGTTTTCTTGGTTCTGATTAGTTGTGAGTGAATCGGGTGATGATGGGGATGAGAAGGATGAGGATGACATCAATGATGATGCAGGCGATGAAAGTGGCGTGGAAACTGGTGGCGAGTACACCATCGAGGCAGTAGAGGGCGAGGACGGCGGACACTGCGGCGATGACGTAGCAGATGATGCTGGCGGGCTTGCGCGCTTGTGCGCTATGGGTCTCGTCGTCATCCTGGTCGGCGGTCACCCACAACTGGTGGCCGAGGAGGGTCAGGGCGAGGCTGATGGCGAGGAAGATGAAGACGCCTGCGTAGGCGAGGTTTTGGTTGGCAATGATCCATGTGAATATGCTGGGCATAATGCACTCCTTAGCTTGAATGGTTTACGTTTCCCATGATGTCAGGTTTCCCCATGACCGTCGGGTGGAAAAGAGCGAAGTGAGGATCCATTTCCACCCGGCGGCCTGCTTGTTTTCTGCGAGCATGGGAGAGTCACTGAAAACAGTTTTCTCATGGAAGGATGCAAGTCATGGGTGATGCGGATCGTATGGTGCGGCAGATCGGCCGGCAGGCGGCCCGGTTGAAGGCAGCTCATCAGAAGGCTCGGCTGGATTTCGAGACTGAGTATATGGAGACTGTCAGCCAGGTTATTTTGCTGTCTGATCAGTTGGCTGATAAGAGGCAGCAGGTATCTGATTTGAAACGGCGGGCGAAGCAGGTGGGCGTGGATCGCTCTGAGTTGAATCTGTTGGATGAATCCGTTCAGACGGCTGCTCGAAATGTTTTGCACGCTGATAGTGTTGAAGATGATAATACGCTGTCCCAAGAGCCGGAAGATGAGGGGGACGCGTCCTCCGGAGTGGATGAGTGACCTGGAAGAAGGGGGCGTGTGATGGCGTTATTTGATTATAGTGATGAAGCTGTTGAGAACCGGAAGAAGCATCCGGCCAAGTCGCGTTTGGCGATGATCGCTTTCCTCGTCATCGCGGTTATCATGGGTGGCACTTATGTTGCCTGGGATTCCTGGCGGGATAGGCAGGAGTCGTTGCCTGCTGGTCTGACCTCTTCTTCCACCCCGACCCACAAGGCTAGGAAACAAGCGGAGGAAGCATCGCGATGGAATGGGTTACGGCAGGCAGGACTGCCTTTGCCAGGCGCATGGTCGTCCCAACGATTCGTGTTGGGGTCGAAAGGGGAGGATTATATCAAGAAGGCTGATCGCAGTGGCGTTCCGAGCAGCTGGTATATCACGCTGCCGCATGACACTTTTTCTTCCGGCTATGTGGCGTTGAAGACGGTCAATGACCTTATTGACAGCAAGACCTCGGACGCGGTGTGGGCGGCTCGTATGCGCGAGAATTTCCATGCCGTGCCAGGTCATGAGGATTCATATTACATGCCGAACGCACCGCGCTACTGGTGGGCGCAGCGCAAGTTCACTCCGAACACGTTGTGTACGGATCATGATGCAGCTCTGGAGGGAGTGATCACCGGCTTGCCCTATCCGGATTCCGATCTGTGTTCCGCTGATGGTCTCAACCGGAATACTACTGAGACGGAGAACGATACCAGTCTGATCAGTGTGCAGCCCCAATATTTCTATTATGGGGCGAAGCAGAAGTTCAACTTCCCCACCCCGCAGGGATTGTCTTTGCCGTCCACCGTGGATCCGCAGCTGATCCTGCAGAGTTATTTTAACGTGGTGACCATCCCTATGGATGACGGCTTGTGGCATGTGACGACGTACTGCCCTGCCGCCATGCAGGCGAATAACGTGTACGCCAAGGATGGGTATCCGGAAATGTTCACGGATAAGAATGGCAAACCGTATGACAAGGTTCTGACCAAGAAATTATGGGAGTCCGGTGGGTTGGAGAAATCGTATCTGCCGGAGGGATCGTTAGGCTTGAAAGGCCCGTCCGTCATGTCTTTTCATGGTTCGAACTATACCGGTTATGGGCTGCCGTCCGCTCCGTGCGTGGTGACGGAAGTGGCTGTTGGCGGGCAGACTCCTTCCTGGCTGATGGATACCAGTGATGATTAAGCATTCCCGTCCACAACATTCTGCCACCCGGAAGGGCCGGATGCTCCTGGCCGGTTGCCTGGCGGTGATGGTTGGCTTGCTGTCCGCGTGCGGGCCGCAGGATATGACGGCCATGCTGAATGGCTGTTATGATGTGCCGACCGTACTGTCTATCCTCTTTTCTTCCGGCTCCTCCTCTGCCCCCGCACCGGGGCAGAGTGCTAGCATGGCTTCGTTGCCGGTAGCGGATAATGCGACGGTGGAGAAGTACGTGAAGTATGCCGAGGATATCGCCAACGATGATTCTCACGGGTATTCCCAGTCACGCCGGAACGGGAATCCTGATTATGATTGTTCCTCTCTGGTCTGGTACGCGTTGAAAGCCGCGGGCTTCACGATGGTTCCTTCGTATCCTTTCGCGACCATGGGGATGGACGCGGCTTTGAAACGGATGGGATTCCAAGAATTCTCCTGGGGTGGCAACCTCAGCAAGCTACAGCGTGGGGATATCCTGGTGAATGCTGCCACGCATACGGAGATTTATGAGGGTCAGGGACGTTTCGTCGCGGCCCATTCCGCGGAGAATGGCGGCATTGACGGTGCTCCTGGGGATCAGACGCATCATGAGATCAGTAGTGAGCCATCATCCGGCGCGGGTAAAGCGTATCTGAATGCCGCTTACCGGTATACCGGCGCGGTCAAGTCTGCTGTTTCCACCGCCCAAAGCACCGTAACCACAGCCTCCTCTCCAACTTGTCCGGCGGCTGGTACCACCACGGTTTCCGCCGCCAGCATGGATATTGACAAGGATTATCACGGCGATGGAGTGCATGCGACTGCCGCGCAGGCGAAAGCCTTGGCCAAACGGTATATCAGTCAGGCGTATAAGGATTGGGATGATGACAAGCAGTGGAACGCCCTGGTATGGATATGGGAGCATGAGTCCGGTTGGAGGTGGGATGCGACCAATCCTTCCAGTGGCGCTTATGGCATCCCCCAGGCTTTAGGCCCTGGTCATTCCGGGGCGAAGATGGCTTCCGCCGGTGATGATTGGCATGATAACGCGTTAACCCAGATCAAATGGGGTTTGCAGTACATCAAAAGCCGCTACCATGATCCCTTCGGCGCACAGGCATTCTGGCAAACACACCACTGGTACTAGCCCATCTTTAGGTACAAAGATGAGTTGACAACTTTATCGCTCACCATTATAATAGGTCTTACGCCGTGACTGCGCCACATTGCAGGTTTGAGGGTACACCCCTCGACACGGCGTCTATTTTTATCTGATTCTTATTGCTCTATGGGGTACAGATACGATCCCATATCCGTTTACATCTCCTTCGGGACTCTTTCTAAAGTTATCTTTAATCTTGTTATAGAAACGATCATCATTCTTGGATATCATCCGGTAGACGGCGCCTGCGACTAAATCAGCAAATTGGACTCCAACACTATGATGGGATGCTGCTATGAAAAGACCTTCAACAAGATTATTGTAATTTGAACGATATGCATCATGATTATTCAGTAGCTGATAATGGAACTCATCAAGTTGCTTATTCTGCCATTGATTTCTCTCATCAATCACAATCATGCCATAAATATTGGTCCCTGTTGTTGCCCTACCCATATCTTGTAAGTAATACTGGAACCTCTCACAAATGACCTCGAATGCGTCATGATATAAATCCTCAGCATCATTTGATGGATGCCGTTGGTAGTACGCTTTCGTATCTACAACGGCGGCAAGGAGGCGAAAGCTCTTAGTCCGTGCGATGATCTGATACAAATCATCGCGTAGATTATCAAGCTGATTTTGGTCTAGATGCGATGTAGGTGTCGTTCTTTTTGCTAGTGGATGATAAATAAAGTATCTCCACTTAATCTCGCCGTCAACGTTATATTCCTTTTTTGTTTGGCGAAGATTTCTTTGAAGCGACTTCCATTGTGATTCGGGGACGATGATACCACCAAGCACAAAATAGGGGCTTTTGCTCACGTCATTTTTATTCGGAGCTGTTCCGCTCTCGTCAAGAAATAACATCTGCATAAGCTTTATCCTATCTCACTGGGAAGCCATAATACTTATGTCTTTAGAGGATACTGCCATGTATTTGTGTAGATGCAACGCAATCATTCCACAGTAAAACCGCTTACTCGTTGTAGGGTTCTGCGGTGGTGTCGATGTAGGGTTGGTCCTCTTCTTCTTGAGAGTTCTTGTACATCCAGACGCCTGTCTTGATGATGATCAGGGCGATGGTGATTGCGAAGAGCCAGGGCAGGAACGCCGTGAAGAGCTTCCCGCATATCCAGAAGAGGATGACGATGCCTGCGATGAACCCTATGAGTTTTTCCATTGCTTCCATGATGTATGCTCCCTTCACTGTTGATTGTAGTTAGGCTTGGCGATGTTGCCGGTAGATGACCAGCTGGTCTACCGCTTGTTTCAGATCGTCTTGCGTGCTGTAAATGTAGGCTTGCGTGGTGGCCAGGCTCTCATGGCCAAGCATTCCTTGGACTTTGACTGCGTCTCCGGTCGCATGCCAGAGGTCGGTGGCGAAGCGGCGACGGATGGCGTGCGGTGTGGCTCCTGTGGCTCGTTTGACGTACCGGTAGACGGTATCAGGGTGGACGTGCCCGTGGAAGCGTCCTGGGAAGAGGTAACCGTCCGGCATGGCGGTGAGGATTTGCTGCAGGCGTTGTGATAGCGGTAGGATCCTGTCCTTATCGCCTTTGCCATGGATGATGATGGTCGTGTATTTGTCTTCCTGGATGAGGTCCTCTTTGCGGATTTGGGCGAGCTCACTTCTACGGACTCCTAGGTCGGCGAGCATCATGACCATGAGACGCGCGGTGGGATCCGGGTCTTGCAGGCCTTTCTCGACTTGTTGACGGCTGGCGGGCCTCATTTTGTGCTTGTCTCTTTTGACTTTCGGCAGTGCGGCCAGGGGGTTGTCTTCCCGGAGGCCAGCGGTGATCAGGTAGTCGAAGAAGCTGTTGAAAGCGTTCCTGTTGTTTCTGATTCCATTGGCGCTTAATCCCCTATCCATGTAGTCGATGATGTCCTCGTCACTGATTTGGTAGACGGGCTTGTCCAGGATGAGAGCGAGACGGCTGACGTCGTACCACCAGTTTTCGATAGTGGCTGGTGTGCAGCCACGGATTCTGAGGTATTTGACCCATTGATCGAGCAGGGGAACCCATTCCTGGGGTGGTTGTCTGTGCGTTGGATATTCCATAACCGTATCCTTCCTCTCACATGCATAGATTTCCCCTTACAATACCCGCGATACTAGCGTTTCTAGCGGCTAGTTCATCTGGTTCAGGTAGTGGCGGAGTGCTTCGTCGACGAGGTTTTGCAGTTTCATCTCATGGTCGGCGGCGTATCGTTTCGCTCTTTTCCATGTATCCGGATGGACTTTCAGCCCGGTGGCTTTCCATTCGTCGCTCGTGGCTTGTGGGGTGGTGTGGGCGAGTTCCTGGATGGTGTGGTGTGTGGATTGTGGGGTGAGGTTCATGTTTTTCATGGTTGTTCTTTCCCTGTGTTTTCGTGTTTTCGTGTGATTGTGTGATTTCACGCTGGTGTTATTGCTGGTAGTTTCTGATGAGCCAGGCGTGTGGTTTGCTGACTCTGGTGTGGTCGGTTTCCTGCCATTGTTTGTCTTCATCGCCCAGCTGGTTGAAGATCTCGATGGCTTCCTGACTGCTGTCGGCGCTGATGGTGGCGCTCTGGTATTGGCAGATGGTTCTTTTCTGCTGGACGAGGTAGGTTTTCATGATTGGTCTCCTTGGATGGTTTGTTCGATCTCCTGCCATGCTGGGGCGTATTCCCACAGTTTCACTGGTTTGTGTCCCATGCTTGTTTTGATGTCCTGCCGTTTGCGGATTTGGGCGTCGAAGATGGGTGTGGCCCACTGTTGGAAGGCGTCGGTGACGGCTTTGAGGGCTTTGGTGCCTTGCTCGACGCGCACGAGGAGGATGGCCGCTGGTGTTTTCGCTGTCTCCAGGGTCGCCCAGGCTTGCTGCACGTCCAGGGGGCTGTCTGAGCAGGGGATGATGGTGAAGTCGGCGGTTTCCATGGCTACGGCCAGGGCTGTGCCGGTGGGGGCTGCGTCCACGATCTCGATGCGGTCGGTCTTCCTGGGTCTTTTCAGGGTGGCCGGATTGGCGGGCAGGACGTCGAAATCGAGGGGTTGGTTTTCCTGGGCGGCCATGTCGGCCCATTGGCTGGCTGATCCTTGGGGGTCGGCGTCCAGGACGATGACCCGGTGGTTTTTCAGGGATGCCGCCTGGGCGAGGTAGATCGCGGAGGTGGTCTTGCCCACTCCCCCTTTCGCGTTGGCGATGGTGATTCTCATGGTTGCTGGTTCCTTTCCTGTGTTTTCGTGTTATTGTGTGATTTCACGCTTGTGTTGAGGTTTCTTCGAGGAGGGTTCCTTGCAGGAATCCGGTGTCTTCTAGGGGTAGGGGGTTGGGGTGTTTGAGGAAGACTTCCCATCGGGTTGAGGCGTGCTTGTCTCCGAGGATGGGGGTGCGGCCGAGGACGGCCAGGACGTCGGCCAGGTGGATTTGTGCCTGCGACCATTTGAATAGGAGGATTCCGGTGGTTTTCAGGACTCGGAGGCATTCGTCGAATCCGTCTTTCATGTAGGAGCGCCAGTCGGCGGGTAGTTGCCCGTATTGGGCTTTCATGAAGGACTTGGGTCCTGCCCAGATCAGGTGGGGAGGGTCGAAGACCACCAGGTCGAAGTGGTTGTCGGGGAAGGGCATGTGCCGGAAGTCGGCTATGATGTCCGGGTTGACTGTCACGTGCTTGGTGACGCTGCCGTTGGTGATGTCCCTGTTCTCCTGGCGGATGTCCATGAAAGTGGTGTGGGGTTCGGTCTTGTCCCACCAGAACATGCGGGATCCGCAGCAGGCGTCCAGGATGCGGATTTCTTGCTTATCGTCCATGATTCCTCCCTATTGTCGCTTCCATGCTCTTTCACACTTGTGTTGATGTGTGATTGTGTGACAGAGTGAAATAGTTATAGTGTGAATGTGTTATGAGTTCGGAAAATAAAAAGGCTTAGAAAACGCCTCTAACTATTGACACCACCGTCAAAGGCACACTAAAATGAAAACTCACGAAAGAAAAGAGCAGAGCGAAGATGACATCGGATCGTAAAGTCGTGGGTTCAGGGTTCGAATCCCTGGGGGGGCACTTCGGTAAGCTATGCGG